>Ga0070669_100002289_pt1 | contig 13883 bp, 10 predicted proteins | sample KBSS53metaG_FD_64680 | JGI IMG/M metagenome (GOLD analysis project Ga0070669, IMG submission 64680) | Switchgrass rhizosphere microbial communities from Kellogg Biological Station, Michigan, USA - KBS S5-3 metaG | ecosystem: Host-associated > Plants > Roots > Rhizosphere > Soil ... | reverse complement strand
GATCTTTTTTCCCCGGCCCAAGTTCAAGCGAGCTGCACGCATCAACGCCGAACGGATTCACCGCTTCAATAGCCACGCTCACGTTTTCCGGCGACAGTCCCCCCGCCAGAAACATCTGCGGAAACAGTTCCCTTACCTCGCTTGCCTGTGACCAATCGCTGAGTTGGCCCGTCCCGCCGCGCACGCCGCCGGCCGCTGCGTCCAACATCACTAGATCAACCTGATAGTCTCCGATGAATCTCGCGTTGAAATTTTCTCCAGAGTTAAAAACCTTCATAACCTGACCGTTCGCCTTTAGCGCCGCACAATATTCCGGTGACTCGTCACCATGAAGTTGCAAGATCTGAATTCCTGTCTCCCCGGCGATTCTTTCAGTCTCGGCCAGCGGCTGATTCACAAAGACGCCGACACTGACCACCGCTTTCGGCAGCTGCACGATGATTAGGCGCGCTGCTTCAGGTTCAATGTAACGCGGACTGCGCGGATAGAAATTAAAGCCCAGCATGTCAGCGCCCGCTTCAACGGCTGCCAACGCATCTTCGAGATTAGTAATGCCGCAAATTTTTACCAGCGTCATCTGATCGTCTCGTGAACGTTGCCCTTGAATATCCGCAGCTCGCTCTCAGGATCTTCCGCGCGCATCAAAGCCTCGCCAACCAGGAACCCCTTGTACCCAACCGCTTGCAGCTCGCGCACCGCGCTTGGATCGAGTCCGCTCTCGCTTACAAGACTTGATTCCGCCGGCGCCAACGAAGCCAGATCGAAAGACGTTTGGGTAGACACAACGAACGTCCGCAGATTGCGGTTGTTTACTCCGATCAATCCCGCTCCAATCGCTACCGCTCTCTGCATCTCCTCTTTCGTATGCACTTCGACGAGGGCATCCATGCCCAGCTCGTCTTCCGTTAATCGTAACAGGCCCGCGAGTTTTTCATCGTCAAGTGCCCCTACGATCAGCAGCAACGCATCCGCACCCGCTGCCGCTGTCTCAAAGATCTGATACTCATCGAAAATAAAATCCTTACGCAGTATCGGAATTGTAACGGCAATGCGAGCCTCGCGCAGATTATCCAGGGAACCCGCGAAATGGTTTTCTTCTGTCAGAACGGAAATCGCTGCCGCTCCGCCCGACTGGTAACTACGCGCGATTGTTGCCGCGTCTGCATGCTCGCGTATCGCACCTTTTGATGGTGAACGACGTTTGAACTCGGCAATGATGTTGATGCCCGGGTTGTTCAACGCCTCGCGAAGCGCGTGCGGTCTCGCGTCCGCTCGCTTCGCAATCGCTCGTTCACGTAAATCGGCTTCTGAAAACAGATCCTTCGCGGCTGCAACTGCGATGCGCTTTTCGCCAATGATTTGCTCCAGAATATCCATTCCGCGATTTCTTCAGTGCCATTCAAGAAGTTCAGAGTTCAACCTTTAGGTTGCGGTTGGGGAGACACAAGCTAAAGCTTGAACTCTAAACTACTCGCAACGGCTACGCCGTCTTCCGTGCGGAAAGGCTCTGCCTTTCCGTTAACTTTTCTCGAAAGCTGGAGGCTACGCCTCCGATAAAAACTCGCGTAGGCGAAGCCTCATGAGAATTATCGCTCGAACGAAAAGGCATAGCCTTTCCCCACGGAAGGCGGCAAGCCGCAAATCAGTTGGGCTCGGACCAACACCAAATCACGTCTGGTTTGTCGCCTTGATTAATTGCTCGAGTTTCATTTGGGCCGCGCCGCTCTCGATGCTCTTCTCAGCGAGGCCAGCCGCTTCGCTCAGCTTGCTTGCCTTGCCGCCGACGAACAACGCGCCTGCGGCATTCACCACAACCAGATCGCGCGCTTCATCGCGTCGCTTATTTCCCAGCACGTCCAAAATGACCTGAGCGTTTGCCGCCGCGTCGCCGCCGCGCACACCGTCGAGCGAACGCATCGTTAACCCAAACTCCTCGGGCACAAGCTCGAAAGTATTGACGTCATTGTCAGAAACTTCAGCGACGTACGTCTTGCCCGCGAGCGTGATTTCATCGAGGCCATCCTCGCCATGGACCACCCAGGCGCGTTCAGTTCCCAGCGCGGCCAGCACGTTGGCCAATCGCTCAACCAGCTCACGGCGCCACACGCCGATGATTTGCCGGCGCGCCCCCGCAGGGTTGCACAATGGCCCAAGCAAATTGAAAGTCGTGTGGACGCCCAGCTCGCGACGTATGCTCGCCACGCGCGCGGTGGCGGAGTGATAGAGCGGTGCAAACATGAAACAGATGCCAATGTCATTGAGACAGCTTTCGGCAACGCTGGGGAGCGTCGAAACGTTGACACCAAGCGCGGCCAATACATCCGCGCTTCCCGAGTTGCTGCTCGCTGCCCGATTGCCGTGTTTGGCGACAGCCAGTCCGGCTCCGGCAATTACAAAAGCCGCGGCGGTTGAAACGTTGAAAGTTTTCGCGCGGCTCGATCCGGTGCCCGCAGTGTCAATGAAAACAGCGTGGCAGGAATAGACTCTCTCTGCGCGCGCTCGCAGTGCCTCCGCCATGCCGGCAAGCTCGTTGACCGTCTCCCCCTTGGCTGACAGGGCAATCAAGGTCGCTGCGATCTGCGCGTCGGTTGCGTCTTCGGCCAACAGGGCTTGTAGCAACTCCGCCGATTCCAGGCGAGTGAGATCATCGCCGTTTAGCAATCGAGTTAAGCTGGAACGCAGCACGTTGTTGGACATTTGAAGTTTGGAGTTTCCGAGCGACTGATTAAGAACTTCGACGCGTAGCGTCGACCTGAGTTTAGCCCGGCGTTTTAACGCCGCAGCGGCCCACCACATGAGTCGTCGCGTAGCGACGAATGAATTAAGCGTCAAGCGTCGCTACGCGACGCGATCACCTACCGGTTTTTTCCCGGCCTTGAAAGGCCGGGCTAAACTCAATTCAACGCTACGCGTTGAAGAAAGGAACAATATACGGAGTCGAACTATTTCGCTTGCGCATCGCGCAGCACTTTAGCCAGTTTGTCTCTTTTGTTCTGCGCGGCCCAATCCGACGCGGTCATGCCCTGGTTATCTTTCAGCGCCGGCTGTGCGCCTTTTTCTATCAGCAGCCGTGCCGCTTCTTCATGCCCAAAAACAGCCGCCCACATCAGCGGCGTTCCGCCCAGTTTGTTTGGCGCGTTTGGATTTGCACCTGCGGAGACCAGCATTCTTATCATGTTTACACTACCGCGCTGGCTGGCGATGTGTAGAGGCGTGTCGCCGTCGCTGTCACTTAGCTTGGGGTCGGCGCCCCGTTCGAGCAACTGCTTCACTTTGTCTTCTCTTCCAGCGCCAACATACCAGCTCAACACCGTCACGCCACTAAAGCCCTGAGCATTGAGGTCAACCTCCGGACGCGACAGCAAAAGCTCTGCACTCGTCTCGTTTTTCTTTTCGACAGCGCGCAGCAGCGCCGTGTAACCACCTCTATCTTTCAGATTCAGGTTCGCGCCGCCCTGAAGTAGCACCTTGACCATATCCGAGTCATCCTGGTCGGCGGCGCGAATGAGCGCGGTCGCTCCGGAGTCTTCATCTTTTACATTTGGGTCGATGCCCGCGGCGAGGAATCCGTTGACGGCGCTGACATCGTTTGCAGCCGCAGCCGCCAGAAACGACTTGTCGTTGAAATCATAACCGCGCAGTTTCAAAAAGCGCTTCGCAGCCTCCGGCGTGGGTCGGTCACTGCGTGTTTGGGCACAGCCTGCGAGCGTCAACATCGCCATGACAATCGCCGCGCCCACGCGACAGCGCACCTTTTTGGAGTGCGCTGACCAGTCAGCGCTTTGGTCGGTGGCGACCTGTCGCGACCACGGTTGACTCAAGCTAAAAGGCACGTGGCGACAGGTCGCCACGGACGAAAGCGCCGACTGGTCAAAGCACTCCAAGTGCTCGTCTATTTCTTGCACGGAATTACGAGGGCGCGATTGATGCGGACAGGCTTGTTCGGCTTTTCGCCTTCGGCGGGCGCTTTGTTGATCGCATCGGCCACTTCAATCCCCTTCGTCACTCTGCCGAACGCGGAAAACTTTCCATCCAGATGATGGCCATCGCCCACGAGAATGAAGAAGTGCGTAGTGGCGCTGTTTGCCTGTTCCGGCCGGGCCATCGAGACAATGCCGCGCACGTGCTTGACCAGGCCAGGCTCATCGGGCAGCTTGCGAGCCATACGACGGGACAATTCGTAGTTCCACTTTTCGCTTGTCGCCAGGTTGCCGCCCTGTATCACAAAGTCTTTGACCGTGCGGCTGAAGGTGGTCGTGTCGAGCGCGCCGGTAGCGGCAAGGTTTAGAAAACTGCGAACGCTCTCCGGCGCGACTTCGGGAATCATCTCGATCTCGATAACGCCAGCCTCGGTTTCCAGACTGACGCAGTTAGCTGCCATCTTCTCGACGCTCGCGCCGTCGAAAGGTTCCGGCGCGCTGGCGGGTTCAGCAGGTCGCGCGTTCGCTTTTTTCGCCGCGTCAGTTTGGGTATCGGCCGGCGTCTGTTGCTGAGCGAAGGTTGCCGTGAAAGCCGGGACGACCAGCAAGGCACACAAAATGTTCAGGTGACGGTAGGAAAAATGCGCTTTCATCGTTTGTTGTTTCGCCCCAGAGGGGCGAGATGGTTATAGACCAAAGTTCCCTTCTTTACTCGTAAGCTCCGAAGGAGCGTAATCGCTTTGACTGCCCGGGCGAAGGTTCAGCCGCTGTTTCGCTCCTAACGGAGCGAAGATCTTTGGGGAGGCGCGCATTCTATAAACATCTCGCTCCGCCGGAGCGAAACCGGCGGGGCACAAGTGCGCTTTTCTAAACTTGGAGATTGAATTGAATCAAACCATCCGTGCTGCGGCCAGCCACTGGCCGCCGTCAACAACCAGAATCGCGCCGTTGATAAAACTCGCGGCGTCGGAACACAGAAACACCGCGGCCTTTTCGATGTCGCTGATGCGACCGAAGCGACCCAGCGGAATATTCTTTTTCAGTTTTTCCTTTACCGGCTCCGGAACCAGCCGCTTCATTCCCTCGGTGTCTTCAATCGGTCCCGGCGCGATCCCATTAACCCGAATTCCGTAGCGCCCCCACTCGACCGCGAGGTTGCGCGTGAGCGCGTCCACTCCAGCCTTCGCCGCGGAAACGTGAAGCTGCATTGGCGTGCCGAGGTAATGGAGCGTGGCGCTGATGTTCAGAATCTGCCCCCGGTGTTCTTTCAACTGCGCGAACGCGGCCCGGCAAACATTGAACGTGCCTTTGAGATCTATGTCGACGACAGTGCCGAAGCCGTTGGGGGAAAGCGCTTCGGCAGGTGAAAGAAAATTTCCGGCAGCGCCGTTGATAACGATGTCGATCTTGCCGAAGCGAGCGATGGTGTCGGCGATTGCTTTTTCGACTTGTTCGGGATTACGCACGTCGGCGGCAACGGCGAAGGCCTCGCCTCCGACTAAGCCCTCCCTCACGGTCGGGCTTCTTCCAGTCAGGCTTCTGCCCGGCTCGGCGCGTGCGTCGTTGATTGCTTTCGCGGCAGGCTCGAGATGTTCGAGGCTGCGGCTGACGAGGGCAACGTTCGCGCCCGCTTCCGCGAGTGCGCGCGCGACACCGCCAGTGATGCCAGTGCCGCCGCCGGTTACGAAGGCGACGTGGCCGTTAAGAATTCCATTAACGAAGATGTTGTCCATACTAGGAATGAATCGCTTCACAGTTTCGGCGCCGCGGCAGCGGCGTAGCGAAGGTAGCCAGACGTGGAACGTCTGGGTGGGACGTTAATTTCAAAGGCGCGCTGGAAGCGCGCGCAGAAGTTCTAAGCGCACTTCCAGTGCGCAGACTGCTCTGGGAATATATCCAGAGGTTTCACCTCTGGCTACCTTCTGAACGCATCTTTGATGCGCAAGACTCACCCTCCCGCAATGAACGGTCGAGATTGCACAATATAAATCTGGCCCTTCATGTAGGCCCACTCGATGTCCTGTTCACGATTCGCGAACACACGTTTGATCGCATTTGCCGCCGCCACCAAACGCCGAATCACGTCGTCAGTCAACACCACGCGCTCGCCGGTTATCGCAATCTCCTTCACGCCGCCGCGCTCATCAAACGTCAGCAAGCTATCTTCGTCCGAGCGCGTCAGCACCTGCACCGCATTTGCGCGTTCGCGAAAGATAATTTGCTCCGCAACTTTCTTACCTTCGACCACCTTGATACCCAAACCGCGTTTCGCGCTGATATAAATCGCGCCGCGGTTGTCCTTGTCAAACGGATCGGTCGTAATCATCACTCCCGAACTTTCGGAATTGATGCCTTCCTGAATCAGCACCGCCATGAAAATTTTCGAGTGATCGATGACGGCGCGTTCGCGTGCTTCGTAAGCTTCGAAATTCCACAACGACGCCCAGACCGTCTTGATTGCTTCGATCAGTTGATCCGCTTCGCGGACGTTCGGCACGGTGGTGTACAGTCCGGCGCCGCTGAAGTTGGGCAAGTCTTCCGAATTTGAAGAGCTGCGCACGAACAGTCCCTTGCCGTCAAACTCCAGCTTCACCCGTCGCAAAATCTGCGCGCGCAGCGATTCATCAAACTTCGCGTGCTGAATGCTCGCGCGCAGGTTCGTAAGTTTTTCACGCCGGTAGGCAGGGTCATGCACAAACTTCTGATCGTTGAGGAGGGTGTAGATCGCGTCGTCTAATTTGTTCGCTTTTAGAAATTGGTCGTAGTAGTAAAAAGGAATGGTGAAGCCGTTGGGAACGACGATTCCCGGCAACCGCGCGCTCATCACTTCGCCAAGATTCGCCGACTTGCCACCGAAAGCTATCGCCGAAGCCGCGCGCTGCTGCCTTAAGCCGAGCAGACGCGTTTCGGCAAGATTGAAGCGCGGCTTCATCACGTCCAGCCGCTGCGCCAGCCGGCGCTGATACTCGCGCAGCTGATCAATCCCGGCGCGTTTGATCGAATAGCCGTCGCGCCTGGCGTCAAACTCCACCCACCAACCGTCGTATTGCTTCAGCAGCGTCTGCGCGTTTTTCACGTAGGCGTTGGGAATGCCCCAGCCTTTGGCGAGCAGGTTGATGTGTGAAAGCGGCGTAGACGGCTGCGATGTGATCACCCCGGCGACCGGAGGAAGCTGAACCGGCACTTCGTCGAGCACCAGAATTTCATTGAAGCCAATTTCGACGTGTTCATCGAGTTTGGGAATTACGTGAATGCGGCCCAGGCCCTTGGCCACGTTCAGCGCCTGATACTCCTGCTCCTTCGCGATGTCGCTTTGCGAAACGCGTTCGAGGCCCGCAATTTTTTGCGATTCGTCATCCTGCCTGAGCGAGTTTGGCTTGTAAGCAACCGGCCGGAAGAAGGTCGGCTTGATCAAATCCGCGACCAGTTTGATTTGATCCGCCGGAATCAGATCGCCTTCCCAAAACTCGAAGGTCCAACGCTTCAGCGGTGTTTGATAAGCAATCGTCCCGAGGATGAAGCGCCGGTTAGCCTTGAGATAGTTGTTTTCGAAAAACTCGCGGCCGCGTTCGAGGGAAAGATAAGTTCCGTTTACGAAGTCTTTATGAAATGCGTAGCGCTTGGTGTTGACGTAGTAGATCTTGTTCCGGTCTTTGCGGTCGACGACGAAGAGCAGATGCGGCAGGGCGTAAGGTGTGTCAGGATCGTAAGTGACGGAGAGTGAATCGAACTCAGCTTGTGAACGCACTGCGGGCAGCGAACGCGGCGTTTCGGTTTGCGCCACGATCTGCACGCCTATGCCAACCCAAAGCAGCAGCAAACAAATGATGGAAGGATTTCTATAACGCATTAAAGCAGTTGCGCAAAGCTCAAGTAGTTTCAGAGTTCAACCTTTAGGTTGCGGTTGGGGTGGAAGACAAGCTAAAGCTTGAACTCTGAACTACGGCCCAGCCACCCATTCTCAATTCACTTAAGTTCTTTCCCGGTCCGCACCAGCAAGTCTATCAAATCATCGATATGACGCCGCCGCGTCAGAAAACTATTAATGTTCACCCGCAGCGCTCGTCGCCCGTCGAGCACGGTAGTCGTGATCCATGCCTCGCCGCCGCGTTCGATTGTTTGTTGCAGTTGCTGCTGTAGTCGATCCTGCTCGATGCCTTGGGCATCCGCCGCCGTGGCTGGCAGAAATTTGAAACAGCAAACCGCAGTTTCAACCGGAGAAACGCGTTTGAAGTCCGGCAACTCGTCGATACGATCCGCGAGATACTGCGTCAGCTCTATCTGACGTTCGATTACCGCCGCGTAACCTGCGCGGCCCATGAACTTCAGCGCCATCCAGAGTTTCAACGAACTGAACCGGCGGGTGCCCATCTGTCCATAGCGAAAGAAATCGAACTCGACGTCGGCGCCGCCGCGATCCTCATTGAGATACTCGGGTGTGATATCGAAAGCGTCGCGCAAAACGCCGCCGCCCTCGCGCACCAGCACCGCGCCACAGGCAAACGGAAGGAACATCCACTTGTGCGGATCAAACGTGGTCGAATCTGCGAGCTGAATGCCCGCCAGCTTTTGCCGGTGCTGCTCGGAAAACGCCAGGGCGCCCCCGTATGCTGCATCGACATGAAACCAACAATTGTTCTCCCGCGCAATCGCGGCCAATTCTTCGAGCGGATCTATTACTCCGGTCGAAGTCGCGCCGGCGATGCCGACGACGCAGCAAGGCATCAGTCCCGCAGCGCGATCTTCGTTGAGTTGTGCTCGCAATGCGTCGGGACGCACATGAAAATTTTCGTCGGTAGGGATTTTGCGCAGGCTGTTGCGACCAAGACCAAGGATGTCAACGCTGCGCTCGATCGAGAAGTGACATTGTTCGGAGGCGTAGACGGTGAGATCAGCGGGAATCGAACGCAAGCCATTCACGTGGACAGGCAGGAACGCCTGTCCCGCGCGGTCGCGGGCACACTTGAGCGCAATCAAGTTTGCTTCAGTGCCGCCGCTTGCAAGCACGCCAAAGCTTTTCGGCCCGTAGTCGATCAGCTCGCATAGCCAACGAATCACGCGCGCTTCGATCATCGCCGAGGTTGGACCATTGCGCCACGCGCCCGCATTTTGATTGAGCGACGAGCTCAGCACGTCAGCCCAGACGCCAATCGGCAGCGGGGTAGGATTGAACTGGCCGTAGTAGCGCGGGCTCGCCACCTGCATCGCATGGGGCAGCACGTCTCGGGTAAACTGCGACAGAATTTCTTCGAGCGGTATTCCCAGTTCGGGAAGAGTTTCTTCAAACAGCTTTTCCAAATCGCGGGGCGTGGCTTCGGAGGTGACCTTTCGGGCATCGAGACTCGCGGCATGCGCAGCGACGATCGCGCCTACCGCGGCCGCCAGTTGTTCATGCTGCGCCACGAAATCGTCAGTCAGTTGTTCAGCCAATCGGTTAGTCATAAACTCAAGTCGGAAGCTTTCCTCTGTGAGATTGTCAATTGCTACACTACGTTCAATTGAATTCCAAGCATCGCATGTCTGACTGCAAACCGACAAAGACAAAATGAGCGTTAACGCGCCGACCGAAAAGTTTAGAGACACTCTGAATCGCGAAGCTCCCACGTACGATGTGACGTTGACGACGGAGGCTGTTGCCGGGCTATCGCGCTACTACGAGTTGCTTAGTCAGTGGAATGCACGCATTCATCTGGTGGCGCCATGTACGCCGCGGGAGTTTGCGAAGCGCCACGTGCTCGAGTCGCTAGTGATGTTGAAGCATCTGCCAAACAACGCGGAGATTGCGGAAGTGGGAGCGGGCGCCGGGTTGCCGACCATTCCCTGCCTGATTGTCCGGCCGGACCTGCGCGCGGTGCTAATCGAAGCGGCGCAGAAGAAGGCGATCTTTCTTCGTGAGGCTTTGGTCCAAACCGGACTCGCCGTAAGAGCGACAGTAATCAACGAGCGCTTTGAAAGTGTTCCCACGCCCGCGGTTGGTTTTGTCACCTGTCGTGCGCTCGAGCGTTTTGAGGGGATGCTTTCGCACTTGCTGGATTGGAGTCCGCCGCAAGCGACGCTGCTACTCTTTGGCGCAAAACGCCTGGAGGCGCGCATCGAAGGCCTTGGCTTTAGCAGTACGTCCGAGCTGATGCCGGGGTCAACGGGAAGGTTTCTGTTTTCGGTTTCGGGCCGCGGAGCGGCAATCAGAAGGTAGCCAGACGTGGAACGTCTGGATCACGATTTCAAAGGATCGCGCACTGAAGGTGCGCCAGATATTCTTCGCGCGTCTCCAACGCGCTCAAATCTTCCTACGTCCTGATCCAGACGTTCCACGTCTGGCTACCTTCTCAACGCCGCTCCGCGGCGATGATTCTGGCTACCTTCTGATCGTTGCGGGCGCAAGCCGACCAGGGCCGACACGCTGGTCCGCCCCTACAAAAAAAGGGGCACGGCATGCCGTGCCCCTACCCGAGAATTGAGACTGCCTTACGGCACGACGTCGAGCGCGATCAGTTGCTGCCCTGAGATAACAAACTCCGCCGGCGGCAACTCCATCTCGTAAACTGCCGACAAAACTGTCGGCGTATAGCCGCCGGAGTTTCTGTCGCTGTTGAGCGTCGCGACAACTGAGGGCGGCAGGTTCGGCAGTTCGCTAGTGCCGATAACCGCGCCGGGCGTAATGCGGAAAAGTTTTACGTACAAGCGATCGCTCTTCTTCACTTTATTGATCGCCTTCACCAGTTGGCCCAGGTCCTGGGGCACAAACGCGCGCGCCGCGGAGCCCTCCTGAAGCGCGCCGCCGTCGCCGACGAAAACCAAAAGCTGTCCCGGCGTCGCATCTTCGGGAATCTGCACCGGGATGCGCTGCACAAACTGCTTGCCGGATTCCGTTCGCACGTAAGCCTGAATCTCGATCTTCTCGCCGCGATGCGCTTCGGTCTTGCTGAGCGCGATTCGTTCCAGCGTGCCGGCGTACTTGGTGTCGGTCGAAGAAATGTCGAGATTCACGCCCTGAATCTGAACATCATCGAAGCCACTGCCCAGTAGAGAACTAATGGGACCGGCGACCGATCCCGCCGCCAGGATAGGCGAGTTGCCCGCGGAAAAACGACGATCGACTTCGATCGGCTCGTGGTCCTTGATGTCGATGGCGCCTTTGATGGTGATCGTAGAATCGCCGAGCGCGCGCTCGCTGGAAGTGATGGTATTGAACACAGTGATGTTCAAAAGCAGCGGCGTCAGGAAAGAATCGTTGGCGATCTCATAGGAATAACTTTCGGTCCGATCCCTGCTGGTGTGCAGGTTGATCTTCACCGGAATCATCTTCGGCGCCTGGCCCAACTGTCCAAACACTCCCGACGATCGGTCCTGAGAAATCGAACCCATCATCGCGCCCGGCACCGACAGTTTGAAAGAATTGTTCAGGTTGGAAATGACGGTGACCACCGCCGTCTCACTCATCGGCATGTCTGACGCGCCGAGACTCAGGAACGGATGACCGAAAGCGTAGATGCGATCGCCATCGCGGAACGTGACTGTGCCGGACGCAGCGATGGAATAGTCTCCGCGCACCAGTTGCACGCTGACTGACGTTCCCGGCGTCAGTGTTTTCTCGTTGGCCTTCGCCAGCGGTGTGATGCCCGCGGAACCGCCCACGCCTGAAACCGGCAGCAACCCGCCGGCCATCAGTTGCGGCGCAAACATCGCGAGCGATTCCTGGCTGATGCCGCCAAACACGAGCGGCGTCGCTATCGGCATCATTTGTTGGCCCATCAGCGGCAACAGGCGCGAGCCTTCAGAGACCGGAGCGAGCAGTGCAGTTGAACCAACTGATGGCTTCGGTAAAGTCGGCTTCCATTCAGCGGCGGCCAGCTGAGCAAACGAAACTGCGCGCGGCTCGCTCGGACGGCGACCGGCATCGGCGGAGCCTCGCTCAAACACGTCGATCATCTGTTGGATCGGCGTGATGCCGGCGATTGGTTCTTTCGCAAAAGGAAAAGCGAAGGCGATGGCGCCGACTAATTTGTTGTCGATGAAAACCGGCGAGCCGGACATTCCGGCGAACACGCCGGTCTTTTCCGCGTTCGCGCCGGAGAGCCGGGCAATGATCGCGGTCTGGCGCGGCGCGGGATAACCCGGCAAGATTCCTAGTATTTCGACGCCAAACTCCTCAGGTTCGGTCCCGGAAAACACCGTTCGAGCTGTGCCCTTCATGCCCGCGCGCAAATCTTCAAGTGGAAAAAAACGAGCGTCCCGGCCACTCGGATTCGTTAACTGTTTCGCTGACTCAGTCGTTGGCTTTTGCGCCAGGGACGCGACGCTGCCGAGAGCGACTACGATGGAGACGAGAGCGGAGATGAGGAGGACTTTGATAAGACTTTTCATGAAAAATACCTTTATTGCCAAGTGCTGATTTGTGCCGCTCGCCGGCCGGCCAGGCTCAGGGGCGACTATAACTTTCGCTCATTCACCGGTCAAGGTCTTCGCTTAGACGCAGGATTTCCTTGGTGTGATTCGTCTCCAGTTTGTGTGCCTTCGTGGTGAGCGGTTTGCCTGACCTGATAAACACTAAACCACGAAATAACACAAAAGCGGAACGAAGGAACACGAAATCAGAGTCGCCTTAGTTAGACGCACAAATACGGACAAACGTTCCTCGGTCGATCATATCTATTTCCTGATTCCTTCCGCAGCAACTAAGATTCGTTCGATGCGCGAAGGAATTGACGGATTCATTCTCACAGGCGGCCAGTCGCGCCGCATGGGCAGAGACAAGTCGCGTCTGCTTGTTGCCGGCAAGACTTTCGTTGCCAGGATCGCCGGTGAGCTGTTGCCAGTTGTAGAGACCGTCAAATTAGTTGGCGGCGATTCGGCAGCAGCGGATCTGCAAACTGTGCCTGACATACATCCTCATTGGGGAGCGCTGGGTGGCGTTCACGCCGCACTTTCAGCTTGCGACGCCGAGTGGGCCTTCGTCGTGGCCTGCGATTTTCCGTTCGTAACCCACGAATTGTTCGCGACTCTCGCCTCCCGACGCGAAAGCTTCGAAGCGGTCGCCCCGATTCAAAGCGACGGCATCCCGCAGCCGCTTTGTTCCCTTTATCGAGTCGAACCTTGTCTCCGTTTAGCCGAGAATCTGATCAAATCCGGCGAACGAAAACCTGTGGCTCTGTTACAATCTGTGCAGACTCGCTGGCTGGAGTTTAGCGAACTCAGCCGGCTCGAGGGCGCGAATTCCTTTTTTGATAACATCAACACTCCTGAAGACTACGACCGCGTATCCACGAAAGGATCTGGCGACGATGAAACGATGAATTAGATGCGGGAAAGTTCGTCGCGGCCTTAACGCGCGTTCATCCTTCATCGTTCATCCTTCATCCTTTGTTTCATGGCTACCCGACGCCGATTCGGCAAAAAACTTTTCCGGCTAATCGTTCCCATCCTGATTGTTCTGGTGATAGCCCTGGCTATCGCGCTGGGATCGATTGTTTACGGGATTACGCGCCCGCCGCGTCGCTCTTATCTGGTCACGCCCGCCACTTTCTCTACCTTAAGCGGCACCGGTAGAGCGCTCAAAGTAACTGACGAAACGTGGACCAACCGCGACGGCACGACTGCGCGCGGATGGCTACTGCGCGGAGTTGAGGGCGCACCCGCGGTAGTTTTCCTTCATCGCTACGGCGGCGACCGCTCGTTACTGCTAAACCTCGGAATGAAAGTGAACGAAGCGACCGGCTGCACGATTCTGTGGCCGGACTTGCGCGGACACGCGCTCAAGCCGGCAGTCCAATGGACCTCATTTGGCAGCAGCGAAGGCAATGACGTGTTGGCAGCGATCGACTTTCTTCGTTCGCTGAAGTCCGAGAACCATAACCAGCTGATTGGCGATCGAGTCGGTGTGTATGGAGTGGAGTTGGGTGCTTACGCGGCGCTGCGGGCGGCGAGTGTTGACGCCGGAATTCAGGTGCTGGCGCTGGACTCGGT
>Ga0070669_100002283_pt1 | contig 13905 bp, 10 predicted proteins | sample KBSS53metaG_FD_64680 | JGI IMG/M metagenome (GOLD analysis project Ga0070669, IMG submission 64680) | Switchgrass rhizosphere microbial communities from Kellogg Biological Station, Michigan, USA - KBS S5-3 metaG | ecosystem: Host-associated > Plants > Roots > Rhizosphere > Soil ... | reverse complement strand
ATGAAAGACATGGGAAAAGTTATGAAGGCCACGCAGACGGCGCTTGCAGGTAAGAATGCAGACGGGAAGCTCGTCAGCGAGATTGTTAAGTCGAAACTGAACACCTAGGAAAAGGGGAAGAGGGCAAGAGGAGATGACAAAGTTCCTTCTTCGACTATTCCCCTTTTCCCCGTCTTTCGTTACGGCGCTATTCTGAAGATCGTGAAGTTGTCCCAACGATTTACTAGACCAAGACCAGGTCCATTGTTGAATAGACCTGCGCCAGTTGCACTTGCCAGGATCAAGTTGGTAGTTGAATAGAGCAACGTCGAATCAGCAACCACCTGGATCAGGCCATCGGATCCTGTCACGACACGAAGCGTGGTCCAATCTGCCGGCGCCAATACACTCGCAAGCACATTCCGTGAACCACCTGAGTAATAACCGACGGTGACGAATTGGTTACCTGGTGACGGAATGCTGTCTGTTGTGTACGCGAAGAAATAATTTGACGTGTCCATCACGCGGAAACTCAAACCGGTGTTTGTTCCACTTCCCCATCTTCCAGGCTTCCGATTGACTCGGATATCAAGTCTGCCCGTTTGAGGTCCTGGATTCACCCAGGTCAGAGACGTGTTATTTCCAAGCAACACTCCGACGCCATTCAGAATGCCGAATGGCTTTCGATCCATCGTGGCCCCGGGTGTCTGCCATGTGAGTTGGCCAGCCGTGCCTGTTTCTGTTGAGCCGAGTCCTCCGAGACTCCCGAATGTATAGATCGCATTGGCGCGCGAGAAGGAGTCAAACACGAGCGCATTTGCTGGCGTGACAGGTGCAACAGCCACAGCCACAGGCGGCGCGGCTGTGCTAGTGACGAAATTTGGCGCGCCTGGATCCAGAACGAATTGAGGTGGCGGACATGGACCACAATCACCAAGGATTCCCGCCAGTGTGCCGCGTGGCCAGCCAAAGTGGGTTCCTGACACGAATCCCTGCGAGAGATCCGCGACGAATGGACCGGCTCGGAAGTAATAGCTGAGTAGATTTCCTTCAGGAGTGAAGATAGTTTGTGGCGTAAACGAAGATTCCACGGACTGAAGTTCCCGCGGGTTCGTTCCTTCATAACCACGGACCTGCGCGATACGACCTTGAAAGTTGCTGTGATCCGAACCGCCGATCAATAACCGGCCGTTTCCGTTGCCAGGTCCTATTGATTGCCTGGTTCTGCTGTAGGGGGTCTTTCCAACTGGAACACCATTGAAATAGGTGATGATGTTCTGACCATCCCATCCTGCTGCCAGGTGCCCCCACTCGTTTACAGCCGGTCCCTGGTCACTAACAAAATAGAAAACGTGGTCGCCACTAGCGATGCCATCATTGAGATTCCCGAGCAACTGATATCGCGCGGGTTCGCTGGTATTGAAGTTCGCGACGCCGAAAAGTATCGCGTGCGCGCCGCCGTACCCATCAGACAAGAGATAGGTGGCGCCGGCATTTGGACCGGGCATGGCCCAGAATTCCCAGAAGAAGTGGCCCAGATTTGTGAAAGCCGGAAAGAAGTTTCCGTAATCGACTGTTTTTGGAGAACCGTCGAACTCGAGCACATACGGTGGGTTCGGAAATGAGATCGCAGATGCGCTGAAGTTAACTGTCCTGTTCGACGTATTTTGATCGAAACGCTGCTGAGCGGGCGTGAAGGCGAAGAAGTCCTGTTCAATGGAAGGAGTAACAGTAAAACTATCCAGCGCCTTTACGATAAAAGAGTAGTTTCCATTAGCATCCGTCCTCGTGAAACCTGTTCGCGATCCAGTAAGCCTTAACAGAACACCGCTCACCTTCGTGTTGTTCGTCCCGGTAACAGACCCGTTGACTGTGTATTCGCGCAAAACTCCAGCGAAGGTCAGTTGTTGATTGCTACTGAGGCTTGTGATGGTCTGACTGGAAAACTGCAGGACATTGGTGGCCAAAGGACTGACCGTGAAATTGAACCCTGCCGTCAATGGAGGAAAAACAAAGTTGCCGTCCCCGCTTGTCGTCGTGTGCAACGTTGAATTGTTCTCATCGAGAACTGTTATGTTGATGCCATTGACACCCTGACCGACCTCATTCAAAACCCGGCCACTGACGGTGTGCATTCTCCTAACACCGGCGAAGTCTGTTTGTAACTGATTGCCGCTAAGGTTAGTGAATACTTTGTTGACCGGTGTGAAATCAAAGAACGGTTTAGTCGGAGTTAGAGTGTAATTGCCAAAGCTGCTGATGACGAACGAGTACGATCCCGTCTCGTCGGTGGTAACAACTGCATTTTGATCGCCCGTCAGCGTCACCGAAACTCCACTAAAACCTTCTCCCGCAACTTTGATCCGACCACGGATAACGTAGGGTGGTGCCGGCGTGGGGCCAGCGCCAGAGTCGTCCGGCGGCCCTCCACCTATGCTATCGATGGCTATTCGAACCCGGTTACTGGGCACGCCGCAATGCGTAATCCGAAGCAGAACATCGCCGGCACCATTCAATTGGTCGTTCAGGCGCACGACCAGTGCAGTAAGCCACGGAAGCGATGGCACACTGAAAGCGCTTTCTACAATCAAAGAGTGATGCTGGTGATTCGCTGTTTCAACATCTGCGGTGATTAACGATTCCACACCGGGTGAGACAGGCACGTTTAATGTGAAGACCATTACGCGCGTGCGACCGTCTGCGGCGAAGCGGCTGGAAAGCGGGAAAGGCTCTTTGACGAACGTCACTGAGTCAAATGCAATCGCGCGGGTGGAATCCGTTTCGCTGATGATAACCGGCGGACTCTGCGCGACTGCCTGTCCCACCGTTATTAAGCCGAGGAGGCACACGACGACCGGCAACAGCATAATCGACCGCTTGTGGCTGGAGTGGACGGGGCGATTCAAAACCAATCCCTCGATCGTTTTGGGAACGGGTTTCAGGTATATGCAAGGATTAAGACGCGGATGAGTATACGCCGGTTACAAACTATCGGAATGCGAAAGTTATCCTCCTGATTCTGATACGGTTGACGGATTGAAGATACCTGCGTGTGCGGTTGCCTCAACAGGGACCTTCCCCTATAATTCACGGCTTGCTCGAAGCACGGGGTCTCGTCCGGTGGGTTCGCGCCCACTTTTTCTTTTGGTGCAGAGACGGCGTCCTAGAGTTCAGCCATGGGTCAAGAGTCGATTGCCGAACGAGTTCAACAACTCGCCGAACAAGTGGCGATCGACCATGGTGTTGAGCTCGTTCATGCTGAAGTTGCAGGTCCCGAGAACAAGCCGATTGTTCGAGTGTTTATTGATAAGCCGCACGGTGTCACCCACGAAGATTGCTCCGATGTCAGCGTTCATCTCGGAACAATTCTCGATGTTGAGGACTTCATCCACGCCTCCTATACATTGGAGGTATCCTCCCCGGGACTGGAAAGAGGGCTTTACAAACGCTCTGATTTTGAGCGCTTTGTTGGAAGCCAGGCGAAGATGAAGACTCGCCAACCAGTTGACGGTCAGAGGAACTTTCGCGGGACGTTGCTGGGCGTCGATGGTGACTACGTACTGTTTGACGATCGTACTAATGGGCAAGTCAGAGTACCACTCGATTGGATCAAGAAGGCCAATCTGGAAGTAGACGTTAACGAGGAATTCCGCCGAACCGGCGGACACTAAAAACACTGCGATCAGCAGTCATAACAACTGAATAGGCTCAACGACGCGGAGGAGTCTCCTGCGCCGAGCCACTGAGAAGTGAGACTTCAATGAGTTCATCGATAGCACAAAACATCGAAGCACTTTGCCAGGAGCAAGGTATCGAACGAGATCTGGTGATCGAGGCCATGAAAGAGGCCGTTCGCGCCGCTGCCAAAAAGCAGTTCAAATCCGGCGAAGACATCCAGGTCGATTGGAACGCTGAAACAGGAATCGAGCTGTCGGCTTCGAAGGTTGTCGTTGACGAAGTTGAGAATCCGGCCACTGAGCTCTCGATTGATGAAGCACGGGAACTCGCCGGCGATGAAGTCGAACTTGGCGACGCGCTTTTGCTCCCTTTGCCAATGGAAGAGCTCGGCCGCATCGCCGCCCAGACCGCGAAGCAAATCCTTTTTCAAAAGGTCCGTGACGCGGTTCGCAGCAACGTCTACGAGCAGTACATCGACAAGATCGGTGATCTCGTGAATGGCTACGTAAAGCGATTCGAGCGCGGAAACATTATTGTCGATCTCGGAAATCTCGAAGCGATTTTGCCGCGTTCACAACAGTCGCGCGGTGAACAGTGGAACCAGGGCGAACGAATTAGAGTGGTTATCAATAACGTCTCGAAGGAGTCGAAAGGCCCGCAGGTTGAAGTATCACGAACGTCTCCCGAGTTGCTTTTAAGATTGTTTGAAATGGAAGTACCGGAGATCTATGACGGAACCGTGGTAATCAAATCGGCCGTACGTGAACCAGGCGAACGCGCAAAGATTGCCGTGATGTCCAACGAACGTGACGTTGACCCGGTTGGTGCTTGCGTTGGTATGAAAGGTTCGCGAGTGCAGGCAATCATCCGTGAACTGCGCGGCGAGAAGATCGACATCATTGAATGGTCCGACGAGCCTTCGGTATTTGCGGCAAACGCACTTTCGCCGGCCAAGGTTAATCAGGTTCGCATCACCGATATCGAAAACCGTCAGATGGAAGTCATCGTTAACGAAGACCAACTTTCACTGGCTATTGGCAAGCGCGGACAGAACGTAAGACTTGCGACGAAACTTGTCGGCTGGAACATCGATATTCGCAGCGAAGAAGAGATCAAACGCGAAGTCACAGAGCAGATGGGCGCGCTCATTGCTTCTGGAGAGGCAGTACCTCTTTCAGCTATCGAAGGCGTCACGGCCCAACAAGCTGAAGCACTCGCTGAGCATGACATCAACGATATCGACGCGCTCGCTCAGACTTCTGTCGACGATCTGGTTGAATATCTCGACGTCAGTTTGGATGAGGCAGAAACGATCCTTAACGCAGCCAAGGCGGTAACGGCGCTGCGTGATCGCAGCATGCAGGCCGAAGCGGACGGGGAAGGAACCTTTGAAGGTGAAGGCGAGCAAATGGAAACCCATGCGGTCTCTGCGGAGTTCGATGAATCGGTCGAAGCCGGAGAAGTCGAACCTTCAGACGAAATGACCGCCAGCGGCTACGATGAAGCAGTCGAGACGGGTGTTCCCTACTCTGCCGAACCTGAGATCCGCGCCTGGGATTCAGCTGATCCAGTAGCTGTTACGGAAGCTGAACCAATCACCGCCGACGAAATCGTGTTGCAGGAACCAGGTCGTGATCTTCGACCTGACACTGTTACTCCCTCGCCCGATATTACGTCGACTGGAGTAGCAGCACTCGACAACATTAACGAGATAGCTGAAGGCCTCTCTGAGGAGGGTCTTAGCACAGCTATGGAAACAGCTTCCGAGGAAGCTGAAACATTGACTTTCGCCGCACGCGAAGATGTTGCACCGGGCGAGAGTTCGGATGAAGAGAAGCAGTGATGCTTCGAAGGGTGCAGCAAAATTGTATTAACGCAATTCGAGCTTCGGTTGTTTTGCGTCACTCGCTCAGCCACCACAATCCCGCGTCGCACTTCTGAGCACGCACGTGAAAGTGGTTAAGAGCGAGAGCTCTTAACTACTTTGAAGTCGTCATCGACGCTGACGGTAAGCGTCAAGAAGGAGTGCATGACAGTTACCTCTAAGGTCCGGATTTACGATCTCGCCAAAGAACTAAAGCTTGATACCAAGCGTCTGATTGAAGAAGTACGACGCGAAGGTGTCGACGTAAGTGTTCCTTCAAACTCCGTTTCCAAAGAGCTGGCAGAGAAGATTCGGAATAAATACTTTCCGAAAAAAGAGACTGCGGTTAAACGGGCCGTCAAGGTCGTCAAGCGTGCGGCGCGTCCAGTTGAAGAAGCTGCTCCGGTCGAAGCCGAGCCTGAAGCGGAACCCGAAGAGATCGTCGCGGCTCCGTCTGTTGCGCCCCCACCACCGACGCCTCCACCGCCGACGCCTGCAGCCGCGGTGCCTTCGAAACCAGCTCGCCTCATCAAGAAACTGACACCAGCGGCACGCGCGGAACAACCCGCAGACATAACTCCCGAAGCACCGCCTTTGGAAGAACTACCTGAGCTAGAGGAACTACCACAGGAAGCCGTCGCACCGGTTGAGTCTGCGCCGGCGGCTGATGTTGCAGAACTGAAGAGTGTTCCTGCGCCGTCGCGGCAGATCCGAGTTCTTCGTCCGACAGCTGCTGCACTTAACGCGGGCATTCGCCCGGGTGAAAGGGCGCCGGTACCGACGCCGCCACCCGTCGCGCCGCCGCGGGATCGTCCAGAGCGACCCGCACGGGTGCGCGAGCGACCCTCGCTACCGCGTGCGGAACGACTCGGAACACCAGGTGAAACGGCGACACCGCAAACCACCTACATCCCACCTCCTGATTCTGGTCGGCGACGTTCTCGTCGAAGTAGTCCACGAGGCGGTAGGAAGATCGAAGGCAAGGCCGGTAGGTTCGACAAGGGCGATTTTATTCCGCCTCCGAAAGCATTGTCGCTTGAAGATCGCATCGCCGGCAGACTCGAGGCTCCTTCGTCACCAGGTGAACTCAAAGCAGTTCGACTGATCGAAGGATCAACGGTGAAAGAGTTCGCCGAGAAGCTTGGTATCAAACCAAAAGACGTTGTGACGCTGCTGCTTCAACGCGGAGTGTTTGCGACGATCAATCAGCCTTTGATGGACGACGTGGCGTCAGATCTTGGTAAACGTTTTGGTTATGACGTCTCTTTCGTTCCGTTTGAAGAGATGGTTGCGGAAGAAGAGTTTGAAGAGCTTATCGCAACTGACGCGGATGATGTCGAACTGCCGCGAGCACCAGTAGTAACTGTGATGGGTCACGTCGATCACGGTAAGACGTCACTGCTCGACGGTATCCGCACAACGGATGTCGCCGCAGGTGAAGCGGGAGGCATCACGCAACACATCGGTGCTTACAGTGTCCAGGTGCCGAGTGCTGAGAACCCGGCTGAAACGCGCCGCGTAGTATTTCTCGATACACCTGGTCACGAAGCCTTCACGATGATGCGCGCTCGCGGTGCGAAAGCGACGGATATCGTCGTTCTCGTAGTGGCCGCAGACGACGGCGTGATGCCACAAACCATTGAAGCTATCGAACACTCCCGCGCGGCGAATGTGCCGATCATTGTCGCAATAAACAAGATCGACAAACCCGACGCCAATCCCGATCGAGTAAAGCAGGAGTTGAGTCAGCAAGGTCTTTCACCACTCGAGTGGGGCGGTGAGACGGAAATGGTCCAGGTGTCAGCGAAAAAGCGTCAGAATCTCGAGACGCTTTTGGAAACGATCCTGCTGACTTCCGACATTCTCAACCTGCGCGCGAGCCCGACTCGTTTAGCTTCAGGCGTAGTGCTTGAAGCAAAACTGGATCGTGGACGAGGCGCCGTAGCTACAGTGTTGGTCCAACAGGGCACGCTGAAAGTTCACGAACCGTTCATCGTGGGCCAGATCTATGGCCGCGTCAGAGCGATGTTCAATGATCGCGGCGAACCTATCACCGAGGCAGGTCCGGCTACACCCGTTGAAGTGCTTGGCCTTCAGGGTGTACCTCAAGCAGGTGAGAGTTTCCAGGTCGTTTCGGACATCACAAAGGCGCAATCGATTTCACAGCATCGTCAAATGCTCAGCCGCCAGGCTGCTCTGTTGCAGACGACCAAGCGTGGTATCGAAGCGCTGGGCGAAAGTGAAGTGAAAGAGCTGCTCGTCATTATCAAAGCTGACGTGCAGGGCTCCGTCGAAGTTCTTAAGTCGACACTTCAGAAATTGTCTACTGACCGAGTGAAGGTCAAAGTCATTCGTTCAGGGGTTGGCGCTATTACTGAATCTGACGTGTTGCTGGGTTCAGCGACACAAGCGGGCTCTTCGTCCTCTGCCGTTGTGATTATCGGATTCAACGTTAGGCCAGAGGCTCGCGCTGCGGACGTCGCTAAACAAGAGGATGTCGATATTCGGCTGCACTCAATCATCTACAAGGTTGAGGAAGAAATCCGCGCGGCGATGATCGGCATGCTCGAAGCAATCGAGAAAGAGAAGATTCTCGGCAAGGCAGATGTTCGCGAAGTGTTCCGCGTGCCGAAGGCTGGAACTGTGGCGGGTTGCATGGTCATTGATGGCACCATTCGTCGTAATGCGCGCGCTCGCCTGATTAGAGATGCAGTCGTCGCGTGGGAAGGTAACATCGCTTCGCTGCGCAGATTCAAAGACGACGTGTCGGAAGTTCGTGAAGGTTTTGAATGTGGTATCAGCCTCGAGAACTTCAACGACGTGAAAGTCAGCGATCAGATAGAAGCGTATATTGTCGAGCGCGTCGCGGCGACGGAACTTTAGAGTCAGGAGCACGAGCAGCAGGCAGGAGCAATGACAGGACCAGGGGCAGTCAGCAGGAGCAGGATATTGATCGGGTGCCAAACTCCTACTGCGCCTGCCTGGTGCACGTGCTCCTGATTGGTGCTCCTGCCAACTGATTTTGAGCGATGCACAGAACAGAACGAGTGGCGGATACTTTGCGCGAGGAAATCGCGCAGATTGTCGGGTACGAGCTTGAAGATCCGCGACTCACTATGGTGACGGTTACCGATGTTCGTATCTCGGCCGACATGCGAGATGCTCGCGTTTATGTAACGGTCGCGGGTGATGAGAAAGAACACAAGGATGCGCTGCGAGCACTGCGGCATGCTGCGCCTTATGTGCGGAAACAATTAGGACTATCGTTGAATCTGCCGCGTACCCCCGAATTGCATTTCGTTCGCGACAAGGTCGAAGAGGATGGCGAAAGAGTGGACCAGCTCCTCGACCAGATCGAACGGGAATGGGAAAGAAAGGAAGAATGATTTCGGATTTCGAATTTCTGATTTCGGATTTAATTAGCCGCAGATTTACACAGACATGCACGGATCAAGTCAGCTCGTCGGATGGTCCAATTCCTATCTGCGTGTCTCTGCGTAAATCTGCGGCTAATTAAGTCCGAAATCCGAAATTTGAAATCCGGAATTCTTAGACATGCTTAGTCAAGTAGTTGAGTTGATCGAAGCAAAGCGCCGCTTTGCTATAACCTCACACATCAGACCAGACGGTGACAGCTTAGGATCTTCCCTCGGCCTTTACTGGTTACTCCGTGCCCTCGACAAAGATGTTGAAGTCATCATGCGTGACCCGGTACCGCACGCGTACCGGCAATTGCCTGGCGCGAATGACGTGCGGGTCACGCCGAAGGTCGATCCGACGTACCACGCTGTCTTCGTTATTGAATGTTCGGACATCACCCGGCCTGGATTGATCGATCTCGACAATCAGTTCGTCGTCAATATCGATCACCATTCGACAACCGCACTGTTCGGAAACATCAACTGGATCGATTCTACGGCGTCAGCCGTTGGAGAAATGATCTACAACCTGTGCAAAGCGACCGGCGTGCGCGTCACGAAAGAGATCGCTGAGTGTGTCTACACTGCGCTGATCACTGACACGGGTTCTTTTCATTACTCGAATACTACGGAGCGAACGTTCAAAGTCGCTTCTGAATTGGTTAGAACTGGCGTGAAACCCGCGAAAACTGCGGAGGCTGTTTTTGCGAGTTATCCCTGGAGCCGGATTGAATTGATGGGCGCGGTTATGTCTACGGCGCGTCGCGATGAAAGCGGTCACGTGGCCTGTCTCAGGCAATCGATCCAAATGCAGCAACAGGCGAAAGCTTCTGATGAGGACGCCGACGGTTTTGTGAACTACCCGTTAACAGTCGGTGAAGTTGAGGCCGTCGCGATGCTGAAAGAATGCGAGCCCGGAGTTTACCGAACCAGTTTGCGATCGAAGGGCGATGTGAATGTGGCTAAGGTCGCCGAACAGTTTGGTGGCGGGGGACATCGCAACGCCGCGGGTTGCACTTTACACGGCAGCTGGGAAGAAGCAGAGACAATCATCATGGGTCTCTTGCAAGACGCTGTAAAACGGGCCAACGGTTTAAGAGACATCACCGAAGACGCGCTGAGCCAGACGTAGAACCAGCAGCAGGGGCAGCAGTCAGGAGCAGCCTGCTGCCCCTGCTCCTGATTTGCGATGAGCCACAAAGAGAAGAAGTATAAATGGCGGCGCGAAAACTACCAGGAGCAAACTCGTGGTCTGTTAATGGTGCACACCGGGAACGGCAAAGGTAAGACAACCGCTGCCCTCGGACTATTGATGCGAGCTGCCGGACGTGGGTTGAACTGTTGCATGATTCAATTCATGAAGTCGCGCAATGATCGTTACGGCGAACATGTTGCAGCTGAGAAGCTCGGTATCGAAGTCCATACAATGGGCGATGGATTCACCTGGGACACGAAGAATCCCGAACAGGATCGGCAAACGGCCCGCGCTACGTGGCAGCTGTGCGTCGAGAAGTTGCGCAGCGGAGACTATGATCTGATCGTGTTCGATGAACTCGTTTACGTCTTGAGTTACAAGATGCTGCCGGTGGAAGAAGTGGTTGAAGAGTTTCGTGCGGCGCGTGAAGCGCAACCGGCTTTGCACATCGTTGTGACTGGCCGCGATGCACCTGAACAGTTGATTGCGCAGGCCGATTTAGTGACAGAGATGCGTGAGATAAAACATCCGTTCACAGCCGGTATCAAAGCACAGCAGGGGATCGAGTTTTAAGAATTTCGGAATTGGGATTTCGGATTTCGGATTTTGTGAATACGTCATTGAGTCATTGAGTCGATAAGTGCTGTGTTCACAACATAAAATCCGAAATCTGCAATTCGAAATCCGAAATCGTTCGTCGTTGTGATACCCTTTCACGTTCCACATGGCCTGGTTTAATAAGAAATCCAAACGAATAGAAGCCGTACCGCCTGAAGAGCGCGTAGTGAAGACGGAAAATGTCTTCGTTAAGTGCGATGGTTGTGAGGCGCATCTCTACAAAGGCGAGCTCGAGAGCGGATTACAGGTGTGCAGCCACTGCGGACATCACTTTCGCATCGGAGCTCGTGAGCGACTCGCAATGCTGTTCGACGACGGTAAGTACGAAGAGCTTGATGCCGAAGTGATTTCGATCGATCCACTCAAATTTGTCGACAGCAAACCTTACACAGCTCGTCTCAAACAAGCCAAAGTAACTTCTTCCCTTCCCGAAGCCATAATCAATGGGCGCGGAACTGTCGGAGATCACCCAGTGGTCGCAGGCGCGATGGACATGCTGTTCATTGGTGGCTCAATGGGCTCGGCAGTCGGCGAGAAAGTGACGCGACTGATCGAGCGTGCTATGAAAGAGCACAGCGCTGTTGTCATCTTTTCCGCGTCGGGCGGGGCGCGAATGCAGGAAGGCACACTCTCGTTGATGCAGATGGCAAAGATCTCGGCTGCCCTCGCTGCATTGGATGAAGCGCGCCTGCCGTTCATTTCGGTGCTTACCGATCCAACCACCGGTGGTGTGACGGCAAGCTTCGCGATGCTGGGCGATGTGATCATCGGCGAGCCGAAAGCACTAATCGGTTTCGCTGGACCACGCGTGATCGAACAAACGATCCGACAAAAACTGCCCAAGGATTTTCAGCGTTCCGAGTTTCTCTTAGATCACGGAATGATCGACGCAATTGTCGATCGAAGAGAAATGCGCGACTACATCATCAAGCTGCTGAGCTTCATGATGAATCCAGAGATTCATGGAGAGTCAGACATCGAACGTGCTCGCAGGAGTGCGCAATCTCGCCGGAGTTGAAACCCTATTACAATTCTAAACTGAGTTTCCTCGGTGAAACCTCTGAGTGCTTTGCGTCTCTGTGGTGATTGCTTTGTCTGGATCTTTTCAACCACCGAGACACAGAACACTCAGAGGTTTCACAGAGCCCAACCGGCATTTGTAGAGAACCCAAACCTCTACTACGATTCCTTCCAGCAATACCGCACACCATAATGAACTTCGATCAGACGCTTAAATATCTCTTAAGCTTGGGCCATGAGACCCTGTCGATGAAGCTCGGCCTGCGAAACACCGAACTCCTACTGGAAGCTCTGGGCAATCCTGAACGCACCTTTTTGTCAGTTCAAATCGCGGGCACTAACGGGAAAGGTTCAACCGCGGTCATGCTTGATTCGATTTGCCGAAAGGCAAGACGTGCAACCGGTCTCTACACCTCTCCGCACCTCGTATCGATTACCGAAAGAATCAAAGTAAACGGCTGCGCGATCTCCGAGGAGCAGTTTGCTGGCCAGGCAACCACGGTTCGCAGCGTAGCAGAACGACTGGTTGCAGAAGAAAAGCTGGAAGCTTTGCCGACTTTCTTCGAACAAGTCACTGCCATTGCTTTGTTGGCGTTTAGAGAAGCTGACGTGAAGGTTGCAATCCTGGAAACAGGACTGGGCGGCCGGCTGGATTCAACCACGGCGGCGAAGTCTCAGGTCATCGCCATCACGCAAATCGCAATGGACCACGAGGAGTATTTAGGCACGACGCTTGAAAGCATCGCGGCAGAGAAAGCTGCCATCATTCACCCTGACGTGAGAATTGTTGTCGTCGCTGATCATCAACCGTCGGAAGCGCTCGCCGTGATCAAGCGCCGTTGCGAAGAACAAAATGTCCGCGCCGCTATCGGTGAGTGCGCCGTACGGATAGACGAAGTAGCGGAGGACGGCCGATTCCGGGCGAGCTTCAAAACGCCGACAGATGTCTACGATCGACTACGACTCGGACTCGCCGGTGAACATCAACTCGACAACGCCGCTGTTGCGATTCAATTGGCTGAAGCTCTGGAGATCGATCACACCGCGATCACCGAAGGCATTGAGACAACGCGACACCCAGGCCGCTTAGAGTGGGTACCGGCCACACCTCCAATCTTGTTGGACGGTGCGCACAACGTTGCCGCGATGAAATCTCTGTCGGCTCACCTTCGGCGTTTTGGTCGAAGGCCTCTGACGGTTATCTTCGGCGCCATGCGTGACAAGCGAGCCGACGAAATGATTGCCATTCTTCGCGAGATTAGCGATAACCTGATTCTGACCAAGGCTGCAAATATTCGCTCGGCCGATCCCGAAGATCTACTGAGTAGGAACGCAGCCACACCTGTGCGTACAATGCGCATCGCACCTACCTCAGGAGATGCATTGCGCGAGGCAATAAGTTCAACGCCGCCTGACGGGCTGATTGTAGTAACGGGCTCGCTATATCTTGTCGGCGAGATCCGCAACCAACTAGTGCGAGACTTGGACCAGTAGGTCGGAGTACCAACAAGATGAACGACGACTGCCCGGAGATATTAGCCAGCACGGAGGTTTATAAAGGGAAACTGGTCCAGCTCGTTGTTGACACGATTAAAGAGCACGGAAAAGTTCACTCGCGCGAGGTCGTGCTGCATCCAGGCAGCGCCGTCATTCTGGCCCTCGACGAAAACCTATCTGTCTTCTTTGTCCGGCAATATCGGCACGCGACTCGTAAGTATCTGCTTGAACTTCCCGCAGGTTCACTCGAGCCGGGTGAACGACCTGAAGACACTGCCGTTAGAGAGCTACAAGAAGAAGTTGGGCTGCGCGCTCAGAATTTGGAGAAGCTCTGCGAGTTCTTCGTATCGCCGGGGTTTCTACAGGAGAAAATGTGGTTGTTCCTCGCGACAGGTTTGACAGAGGCGCAGCAACGACTCGAAGACGATGAAATTCTTGACGTCGTTCGGCTGCCCTTCGCAGAAGCGCTTGAACGAGTCACAGCCGGAGAAATTCAGGACGCGAAAACTATCATCGGCTTGTTGTTCGCTGCCCCGAGAATCAGCGGGCCGTTATTGGACGTCGAGTATCCAGCTGGCTAGTTTCTTCACTATGACGTTGCGAAACGCGGCGTTGCTCACCTAAACTCGCTTGCC
>Ga0070669_100002281_pt1 | contig 13910 bp, 14 predicted proteins | sample KBSS53metaG_FD_64680 | JGI IMG/M metagenome (GOLD analysis project Ga0070669, IMG submission 64680) | Switchgrass rhizosphere microbial communities from Kellogg Biological Station, Michigan, USA - KBS S5-3 metaG | ecosystem: Host-associated > Plants > Roots > Rhizosphere > Soil ... | reverse complement strand
CAACCGCAAGGTCCGCGCCGGTCAGATCACCGCCCCCGCCGGCACCGAGCGCACCCCGGAGCCGTACCCGTACCTGGTGGTCGTGGTCGACGAGCTGGCCGATCTGATGATGGTCGCCCCCCGCGACGTCGAGGACGCCGTCGTGCGGATCACCCAGCTCGCCCGCGCCGCCGGCATCCACCTGGTCCTCGCGACCCAGCGACCCAGCGTGGACGTGGTCACCGGACTGATCAAGGCCAACGTGCCGTCCCGGCTCGCGTTCGCCACTGCCTCGCTGGCCGACTCCCGAGTGATCCTCGACCAGCCCGGCGCGGAGAAGCTCCTCGGCAAGGGCGACGGACTGTTCCTGCCCATGGGCGCGGGCCGACCGACGCGCATCCAGGGCGCGTGGGTGTCCGAGGCCGAGGTCACCGCCGTCGTCGAGCACTGGCGCGGCCAAGCCGCCGCCGGCGGGCAACCAGCCGCGCCGGCCGCCACCCCGGCGCCAGCCGTGAAGGCCCCGACCAGCCCAGCCGTGGACACCACGATCATCGGCGGACTCGACGACGACGAGCGGGCACTGCTGCGCGAGGCCGCCGAACTGATCGTCACCAGCCAGTTCGGGTCCACCTCGATGCTGCAACGCAAGCTTCGCATCGGCTTCGCCAAAGCCGGCCGGCTCATGGACACCCTCGCCGACCTGCGCGTGGTCGGCCCCTCCGAAGGCTCCAAAGCCCGCGACGTGCTCGTCGCCGTCGACGAGCTGCCCGACCTGCTCGCCGCCCTCGGCGGCGAGCACCCCACCGACACCACGGACAGCACCGCCACGGTGCTGACCTTCCCCCGCAGCGGCACCCGCCGCTGATCCGGGTCCACGAGACGAAGGAGATCCCGATGCACACCCCCACCTCCGACGAGCAGGACCTCGCCCCCATCGACCACATCCACGCCACCGAAGCCGGCACCGGCCGCTGGCGTGCGCTTGCCACCTGGTGGCGCGACAACCGCGCCGCGCTGTTCGTCCGCGACAACTGGCCACTCGGCGTGGCCGCCCTGGCCGCCCTGGCCGTGATCGGCGTGCTGCTGTGGGCGATCTGGGTCATCGTCGCCAAGCTCGTCGACGTCGTGGACGCCGGCGTCGACGCGACCGGCGCGTGGATCACCGGCGGACCGATCACCCACAGCATCTCCGACCCAATGCGCGCCTACCTCGAGGACCACACCGCCGGCCTGCCCGCCACCGGCCGCGACCTGTGGATCACCTGGCTCGTCGCCCTCGGCGTGCTGTACCTCGGCGCGCTGGCCGGGTCCACCTACGCCCGCATCGGCTGGGCCGCCATCAGCGCGCTCACCGCGGCCGCCGTCTACACCGGCGCACCCACCGGCGCGGGCCCGGCCGCGGCCGGGCTGACCGTCGCGGTGTGGCTGACCCTGTCCCTGCCCGCCTACGCGGCCACCAGCGGCCCCTCGTTCGGCGAGGTCCTGGACAGCCTCACCGACCGGCGGGCCCGCCGCACGGCCGCCGACACCACGTACTGACACCACGCGGCGGGCGGCCCACGCCTCCAACAGCCAGGGCCGCCCGCCAACTCCACACATCCGCATCAGACGAAGGAGTTACCCCCTATGGTGCCCGATCCGGGTGACCCGACCTACCTCGGCGCGGCCTACGCCAGCGACCACGACCCTCGCGGCCAACGCCGCCACTTCCAGATCCCCACCGCCGGCGCGCACGCCGTGCTCGTGCAGATCTCGACCACCCTGGCCAACAGCACCTCCCGCTGCACCGGCTGCGGCCACACCGACGCCGACTTCTCGGAGCTGGAGATCCTCGCCCGCGCCGGCGCACACGCCTCCGCCTGCGGACGGGGCACCGTCACCGCCGCCCTGGACGCCGAGGTCGCCACCGTCCGCACCGAGCTGGCCCGCATCGACCCCAAAGCCAGCGGCTACCTGCAGATGGCCGGGGTGCTACTCGGCGCCGGCCTGGCCGTGCTCGGCGGCGCGGGAGCCGGCGGCCACCTTTCCCCGCCCGCGCTGCGGGCCGGCGCGGCCACCGCCGTGGTGGTCCTCATCGCCGTGGCGCTGCTGCTGCTGGCCTCTCGGCCCCGCCTCGGCGGCGACTTCGGGTTCGTGGCCTACGCCGACGCCGACACCGCCCACGACGTGCTCGCCCGCATCGTCGGCGGCGATGCCGAGCAGGTTCCGCAGATGACGCCGCTGACCCGCGCCCGCGAGCTGTGGTGGCTCTCCCGCGCCACACGGGCCAAGTACACCGCGATCGCTCGCGCGGTACCGCTGCTGCTTACCGGGTACGTCGGCGCCGCCGTCACCGCAGCCCTCGCGATCTGGGGCCGGTGACCACCATGACCCGACGCCGCCCGTTCGAGACCCTTGTCGTCGGCACCACCGACGAATACCGCCTCGACGTCGTCACCGACCCCGACGTCGACAACCCACAGGCGATCGCCTACTTCGTCGCCGACGACATCGACGCCGCCTGCCACCAGGCGGCACGACTCCTGGCCGCCGTCGACGGACCAGACGACCGATTCGGCGAGCTGTACGTCCACGACGGCGACGGCACCGCAGTGCACGCCGACACCATTCACCTACCCGAATGATCCTTTACCGCGCGCGAATAGGCGACCAGAAAGGCCCGGTCGCCTATTCGCGCGCCCCCGCCCGGATTTTTTTGACACGCAAGGCAGCCAGCCTCGTCCCGGTATGTACCGATTTAAAGCTGAGATCCACACAGGACTGGTCACGATCGCTGGTTTCGGGGCGCGTTGGTGCACCTGCGCGCAGGCGAGTCGCCGTAAGATCCACGGGTCACCAGCCGACCCCAATTCGATGGGGTCCCACCCAAGCCGTTTTGAAGGAGCGCCCGCGCTCAACAGCTAACTGCAGACAGCAAGAGAGCCCCAAACCCCTGTTCGTTTGGCCGCGATTCCAGGGTCTGAGGCTCTTAACAAGCTCGGAGGCAACCATAGCACCCACCTCCGGGCTGGGTGCACTCTTGTCTCTGGACACGGTTACCGCGTGTCGCGGCGACGCGTGCCAGCGCCCAGTCCCCTCACCATCACGGGCCACCACCGGTGGCGTCATCACCCGGCGCATCCAGAACCGTCACCCGCAGTCGCTTCGGGCCTCGGTGGGTAGCCGGCGAACCACGGTGGATCTTGGCCCAGGACGTAAGCCCCTGGGGTCTGCGACGGTGCCGCGATGATCACCGCATCGCACCGGGCGTTGGACCCGGACCGCGTGGCGGCGCTCGGGTACTGCCCCGACTGCTACGCCACCGGCGCGGCCGTGCTCGTCGTACCTGGACAGCACCGGTGCCGGGCGCACCTGGTCGACGAGCGTCTGCTGGTCGAGACCACCGTGGCCGGGCAAACCCGCCTGGTGGCCCCGCCCGGGGCCCGCCGCCGGCCGGTCTACCCGACTGGTGTTCAAGTGTCGTGTGTGTCCTGTGCCGCTGCCGGTCGGGACAAGCAAGGGCTGCCACGTGACGGTGCCGGGTCGGACCCGCTGTGCATGTCTTGCTGGCGGGGACGCACCGACCGGCGAGACGCCGCCCAGCGGCACCACCTCGCCGCCGCCCTGCGCGATCGCCTCGACGACGTCCAGGACGTCGTCGACGCCGGTTGCGCGGCCTGCGGTGAACCCGAACCGGCGCCGACGTGCTGGCTGTGTGGGTACTCCTACCTGGAGCAGGCCCGCGCCGATCACGCCCACGCGCAGGCGCTGGAGGCCGCTGCCGTCGACGAGCACTTCGCGCAGCTTGCCGAGACGGCGGACGCCCGCGAGCGGGTCGACGAGCTGACCGCGTGGATCCAGCGCCTGATGGAGACGCTGAGCGCGTTCAACGCCGGCGACAGTTGGGGCCGGCCGGTGTGGCTGCTGGCCGACCTTCTCGCCCGCGACGCCGCCAGCCGTACCAGCCGCCGCGGCCGTCGCTCCGCGCTGGGCCGGGTGGGCGCGGTGCTGGCCGTCGACTCTGACCGCCGCTCCGGCCGCCGGGCCATGCCCGGCCGCGCCGAGACCGCCCTGCTCGCTGGCTGCGACTCCACCCGGCCTGTGACGGACGCCTGGCGCCGCGCCGAGGCCCTGGGCTGGCACACCCGCGTCGAGCAGGGCCGCCGCCTCAGCTACGTCGAGCGGTGCGCCACCGGACGCGCCCAGGCGCGGGCCGTCTTCGACATCACCCCGCTACACCGCGGCGACACCGCCGCCCAGACGGCGCACGTGCCGGCCGCGCTGACCATCCTGGCCGAGCTGCTCGACCACGCCCGCACGCTGCTCACCGAGGCGCAGAACCGCGTCGACGAGCTGGACGCCCGCGCCAGCGGCTGGGTCGACCACCACGAGCGCGTGCGCCGCCACCAGATGCGCCAAGCAGTGGCCACCGCCCGCGATCACGCCCGTGACCAGGCCGAGAATTTCCGCACCCCCCACACGGTGTCTCAAGGTATGAGTGTTTACTCCAGCTTGTCTCGGGGTCTGCTGATTCCACCGCCGATCGCCCACTCTCACGTCGTGGCAGGCCGGCGGAGCCGGAGGAAGATTGGCGCTTCGCGCTCACCGATAAAGAGCGTGCGAATTTCTGGTGGGGCCGGAACGGGTCCTACGGGGCATCCTAGGCTGGCCCAGACGGTGTCTGAGCGCCCACGGCGGTCTCGCCCACGTCCTGAGTGGGCAGAGTGGGCGTACGACCTGGCACGGACCCTACGAGGGCACTGGCATTGGCTGGCCGACGTTCCCCTGCCGCGTGTGGCAGCCACCCTAGGCGCCGCGCTCAGCCGCGAGTGGACCGCCGAGGTGCTGACCACCTGGGCCAGCCGGCAGCGGCCCCGGCCGCTGCTGTCCGCGCCCCGCGATCCGCTCGCCTACCTCAAGGCCGTGCTCGAAGACGTCCTCACCGGCCCCGACGCGCCACCGAACCCGGCCGCCCGGCACGCCGCCCACCGGCGCGCGGCCGTGGCCACCGACGCCGAGACCCGGCGGGCCGACCGCGCATCCTGGTGCGGACGCTGCGACCGGCACCGCCGAGTCGAGGTCGACGACCACGACCAGGTCGTGCCCTGCCCCCGCTGCTCCGGTGCGGACAAGCCCACCGGCGGGCAGCCCGCCGGCCGCCACGCCGCCCTGGCCGCCGCCCGCGCGGCGGCCCGCGGCGACCACGCCGTCGAGGACTGGCCGCAGACCCCGAAGCCTGGCGAGGGCACTCCCCTCGGGCGCTGACCGCCCCCTTGCCGGACGGCTCCGGCACCCTTTCCGAGCCCCGGTCACCCCTCAGCGCCCGCGCCGAACGCGCCGAGACCACCGCCGCGGCGGTCACCGCCGAACGTGACGCCGCCCGCGTCGACGCGGCCGGCGCCGAGAGCGCCCGCCGTGACCTCGACGCCGAGCTGCGCGCCGAGCGGGCCACCCTCGCCGAGGTCCGCCGCCAGGTCGAGCAACTGCACACCGAGCGCCGCGCCGCCGAACAGGCCCCAAGAGGCCCGCGCCGACGCCATCCGGCACGAGAGCACCGCGGCGGCCGCCACCGACCGCGCCCAGAGCGCCGAGGCCCGCGCCGAGCACCTGCAGACCCAACTCGACCAGGCCCGCACCGGTGGCAAGCGGTGAGCGGCGACCTGGCGGACCTGCTCATCGACGGCGCCGTGACCGGCTGGTGGCTCTACCAGATGCCCGACGGCCGTGAGGTTCGCGTTGACGTCGACACCCGCCGGCCGCTGCACTGGACGGTGGACCCCAGGCCGAACAGGACGCCCAGACGGCCCGCACCGAGGCCATCCGCTACGAGGCTGCCGCCAGCGCCGCCATCACCAGAGCCGGAGCACGCCGAGGCCCACGCCAAGCGCCTACAAGGCCAGGGCGGCAAGTTCACCAGCACCAGGCGAGGGCGGATCCTGAGCGTGCGCTCTGAGCTGCTAAATCACCTGATCGCAGGTGCGTCTGCTAAAAGCGGGCACCGATAGCCGCTTTCGATAGTACTTTCCCATCACTCGCATCGAAAGCGAGCGGTAGTCGCAGGAAGCAGCAGCGGTAAACAAGCGTGTGTCATGAGAGCGCTGCCTAACTGCGGCTGCAGACCGCACGGGACAATAGTTGCTACGCCTAGCGGGCACCACCAGATAGCGAGCGAGCACAGCGAGGATTGGGGGCGAGCCTGCTCGCGCGATCGCGAGTGGGCATGGCACCCTCTGCGAGCAGGCACTACGTGGCCGCACGTAAGCATTCATGCCCCCCACCTCGCCGAGGGAGCCCACCGGTGACACTCACGATGTTTGACAACCAGTTCGCCCGCACTGCGGCCATGGACCGGGTCATAGCGATGGTCAACGACAAGGGTGGGGTAGGAAAGACCACCCTGGTGTCGAATCTGCTGGGCCAGCTGGCTGCGGCCGGCTACAGGGTGCTCGGTGTTGACCTCAACCGTCAGGCCAATATGTCTGATGACCTCGGCTACCGAGGCCGGGCCGGCGTCGATGACCAGGGCGAGCAGCTCTACGAGGCGATTCGCCGGCCGGACAAGAACACGCTGGTGGCTCACGAGGTGCGACCGAACCTGTGGGTGGTGCCCGGCGGACGGGAGTTGGCCGCGCTGACGCCGCTCATCACGATGAACATGCAGCAGGAGGGTCGGGCCGCGTACCTGGGCCTGGCCGCCGCCCTCGCGCCGCTCGCAGCCGACTACGACCTGATTCTGATCGACAGCCCACCGGAGAACATCGTCCTGGTCGACCTGGCGCTCGCGTCCGCACGGTGGACGATCATGCCGACCCGATCGGACACCGGGGGACTGATCGGCATGCAGCTCACCGCCGAGCGGTTCCGCACCGCCCGCGAGATCAACCCCAACCTCGGCCTGCTGGGCGTGGTGCTGTTCGCAACGCTGTCCGGCGCCCGCGCCATCCACGCCGAGGTCAAGGAAGACGTCGCCGCTGCGTTTGGCGGACAGAGCCCAATGCTGTCGTCCACCATCCGATACTCCGAGCGGGTCGCCCGCGACGCCCGTCGCGCCGGCAAGCTGGCCCATGAGCTGGAGATCGAGGCCGCCGCCCAGCCGGCGTTCTGGGAGTCCCTGCGAGAAGGCCGCAAGCCCGTTGCCAGGCACAGCGCCGCAACCGCCAGCGTGTCCGCCGACTTTCGCGCCCTCGCCGGCGAGGTGCTCGACATCATTGCCGCGCAGGAAGGCACCCGAGCGTGAGCGCGGATCCGGGAAACCTCAACGACCTGTTCGGCCCATCCGCCGCAGCCTCTGTGGCGGCCGGGGTTAACAGCCTGGCCGGTCGGCTGCCTGAACGCGGCCGCACCAGCGCGGTCGACACGGTGTCTCCCGCCGCTAGCGACCCAGCACCAGCGGCTCGCACACAGCAAGAACGGTCCGCCGACACCACGACTCCCGCGCAGCGATCACTGGCCGAGAACCACCACGACGACGACGCGGACGACGATCTGCCAGCGCAGATCAGCGTGTACGTGCTACCCGCCGTCGTAACCACGGTGCGACGCAGTCGCAACGGCCGTACGAACGCGCAGATCGCATTTCAGGCGATTACCGCTGTCCGCGACCGGCTGCCCGAACTGGTGACGTCCCACCGCACAGCTGCGACCAAGCCGGCCGCCCCAGTCGGGCCCTTCGCGCCTCAGCCCGGCGACCGGACCGACAGCACCCGCCGTGTGCTGTGGACCTTTAAGGCGACCGGCCGCAACCAGCGAGTCCTGGACCAGATTGCAAAGGAGGTGGGCGCCGGATCTCGGTCCGAGCTCGTCGCCGCCGCGCTCGAGGCGCACCTGCTGTCCCGCGCCCGCCGCCGGCGGTAAGAGTCGCGCTTCTTGCCCATCGGCCCTCCTGTCCCCAGTGCGGACAGGAGGGCCGATGCCATTCAACGACTTACTCTATTGCTCATGACGTTCAAGAGGTCTTAGGGTCTAGGTGTGGCAAGTAGCCCGCGCTACCAGGAGATCGCCGACGACCTTCGACGGCGACTCGCCGCCGGTGAATGGCCGGTCGGCACAGCACTACCCGGCATCAGTGATCTGCAGGATGAATACCGAGTGCCGGGGCTGAACACCATCCGCCAGGCACAGGGCCTGTTGGTCGACGAAGGCCTGCTCAGTCCCGTACAGGGACGTGGCACCTTCGTTACCGCGCTGCCCAGCGCGCCGGGGGACCCGGCCACCCTCAAGCAGGCGCTTGGCGACCTACGCGTCGCGCTGGCAACCACTCAAACCGCACTCAACCGAGTCATGAGGCACCTGGACTGATCCAGCCCGAACGCGAGGCGGCCCCGAAACCGTCCAAAGCTCTGGACCGCCCCGCGCTCTTACTGCGTGCCGCCCAACGTCGCCGACGACTGGTCGCCCGGCGGCGACCCGTACCGGACCACCGCCGTCGGGCTACGCAAGCTCGCCAAGACACTCGCCGCACTCGCAGATGGCCGGTGATCGATTCCCGGAGAGTGTGGGTGCGGTGGCAAGCGGTGAGCGTCGACACCGACGAAGTGCTTCTCGACCATGACGTGTCCGGATGGCTGCTCTACCAGATGCCCGACGGCCGGCAGGTGCGCGTCGACGCCGGCCACCGTGCGGAGCTGCCGGGAGTAGTCGTTGGCGCAGACGATGGAGCCTTTCCGTACTACCCCGCATCATGGTGATGAACATGCGAGAGGGGGTTACTGCGTGGTCGATGTGCGGTACATGCGGCTTGGGGTCGACCTGAACCTGAGCCGAGCGGATCTGGGGCACCCGGAGCTGCCGGGACTGTGGCAGGAATTGCGCTCACGGACGATCCACCGAGGGGAGCTGCGGTGCATGGGTGCCTGCTACATCAACGACCCGGATTGCCCGGAGTGGATGTACCTGAAGGGCAAGCCGGACGGGACTGGCCTGCGGCAGGCCGTTCATCTCAATCCTTCCGCCGTGAAGAACCACCCGGATGCCGTCGAGACAGACAAGCACAAGGCCCTCAAGGAGCGGGTCGCCATCGTCTCCGAGCGGGCCGGATTCTCGGTCGAAGTGGAGGCTCGGTCGTCAACCGGCAAGCGGGTCACCGATGTGCTGGTGCGCGGCGAGGGCGGCCTCGTGCTCGGACATGAACTGCAGGTGTCGAAGCTGTCGATCCCGACGATCAAGAAGCGCGTCCGGATCGCCCGGCAAGACGGCTTGATGCCGATGTGGACGACGGACAACCCGGCCGTGCAGATCGAGCACCGTATGGCGTGGGCGACGATTCCGACGACTGACGCCGGCTGGGTCCGCGGAGGCAGTGAACTGATCGTTTCCGGTGGTGCCCGCGACGCCGACATTGACCGGTGTGGCCGCCGTGGCCCGTACTGCCCAGTCACCCGTAAGCGGCCGTGCGGCAAGCTGCATGTCTACCTGCTCGCGACCCGCGGCCTGAACCTCGATGAGCTTGTTGTTGGGGCGGCCGCCGGCTCCTGGCGGTCGCTCGAGGAGACTGACTCGCGCGGTCGGCCCCTGTACTACTGGGTGAGTGCCGCCGACATGGAGCGGTACATCAACGACCGTGCGGGCCGCCGGCCGGTTCCGAACATCGAGCTGGACCCGGATCCGGTCGACGTTGTGATGAAGCCGCGCGAGCTCGAGCTGAACTGCGACTACGGCGTCGACACGGGGTACCGGCGGCCGCCCGCGGTCCCCCGCGATCCGCGCGGCCCGGTGGTGTTCGACCTCGGCGAAAAAGCCGCGAAACCAGGCATCACCTTCAACTGGAGCAGCCACACCACCGGCGACCGGCTGCCGTGCCGGATTTGCGGATCCGGCGCGTTCATGCGGGACCAGCACGGCAGGCCGTGCCACAAGGTGTGCGCGGAGAACGAAGCGACGGAGCAAGCAGCCCAAGGCGATAGCTGAACCCCTGAGCGCCGAAAGTCGAAACAAGGAGAAACCCTATGAAACAGCACACCGCAGAGGGCGCGATGCTCGGGCCGGGTAACTGGTCGCTCGTGCCTCCGGGCAGCGACGACTTCTGGGTCTACGGTGGGGCGGACACCGTCCGTCGTGCGCGCGAGTGGGCACTTGGCCACCAGTACCTGTTGTACCGCGGACCGGCTGAGAAGTGTGTGCACGGGTTGTACCGCATGGACAGCTGCACCTTCTCTGCCTGCAGGTCGGTCGGGATGGACCACACCCAAATCTGGGTCCAGCACGACGGCCGCGGCGCCTTCCTTCTGACGCACCCCTACGCCGACGAGATCCCCGCGCCGCTGCGGGTCTACGGCGACATGCACGGCCTGGGGGTCTACTCGTACTCGTTTGATGGCTGGTACGCCGACCGAGCGCTACCGATCCGGTTGACGATCCCGCAGAGCTGGCCTCTCTGGCCGATCGAGCGGGACGCGGTGCTCTTGCTGCACACCCAGCCGATCGAGTGGCCAGAGGCGGACGCCGACTCGTAACCCTTCCGGCCGGTGCCCGGGTACCGGCCCCCCCGGGCACCGGGCCCCCTGGAAATTCACCGACTTACCTCATGCCTCCATAACTGATCTTATCGAGGCACGAAAACGTCACCCCCAACCCGTACCGTCAGGCCCGTTGCCAACCCCAGGAGGAACGTGTGAGCACCGACAGCAGCACCACCGAGAAGACGGTGGACATGACGGCCGTCCGGCAGCTCGTCGACCGCGCCGTGCGCGCGGCGGTCCCGGCCACTCAGATGACCACCCGCAAGATCCGACCGGAGTCGGACTACGGCTTCCCCGAGCCGCGACCCCTGGCCGGCCTGCAGGCCGCGCTCGCGGTGACCCGCCTGGCGCAGAACCAGGCGTACACCTTCGCCAAGGGACTGCGCGGCGAGGGTTCCTCGTGGGACGAGATCGCCGACCTGCTGGAGATCGAGTGGTCGGCGGACTACGTCCAGCGGGAGCGGGCGTTCGAGCTGGTCGCCGGGCCGGTTTCCAGCTACGGCTACGACCGGTACGTGTTCTTCACCTGCGGCGGCCCCCGCGGCTGCGGCCAGCGCATCACCGACCGGGGCCCGTTCAACGGCTACCCCTCCGACAACGAGGACGGCCACGCCGAGGCCTGCCGGCGGCTGGCCGCCGAGGTCGAGGCGTACCAGCGGGCGCAGGACGAGCTGGAGCACCGCGAGCAGGTGATGGAGGAGGCGCTCCCGCTCGTCACCGACAACTTCGGCAAGGAGACCGTGCAGCGGGTCCGGTACGTGCAGTCGCACGGCGGCCGGTACCGGGGCTGGTCGACCAGCGAGACCCTCGCCGTCGCCCTGGTCCTGCGCGACGACGAGCAGCTCGCCGCAGTCGGGTACGCCAGCCACCAGGAGGCGCTGCGCCGGATCATGTCGGGCATGTCCAGCCCGCCCCGCGACCCCGCCGAATGGCTGGCCACGATCCGTGCCGCCGCGACCGGGCTGCGGAACTGACCGCCCGCAGACCGTGAGGACTCGCGCGGGTCGGGACCACCGGTAATGGCCCCGACCCGCCACCTCCGATCATCCCCGACCACAGGGAGGCGCCGCCCATGACCACCACCCGCACCGGCCGGACCCGCACCACGCGCGACGACCCAGAGTTCGTCGCGCTGATCGCCACAGTGGAGACCGTGCTGGCCGAGTGGACCGGCCCGGGCCCGGTCCGCCCGCACGGCGTCGCCCACCAGGACCCCAGCACCGGGCTGCTGACCTGGCACCTGCGCGGACTGCCCGCCCAGCTCGACCACCTCCACGCCGCGCTGCGTGCCGCCGAGCCGGCCGAGGTCCGCCTCGCCCGCACCCTCGCCGCGATCGCAGCGATCGACCCGTCCCGGCACGGCCACACCGGCCCGGACACCCCGGAGATCACCGCTGCCTACGCGCGACGCAACGCCCTGATCTGGACCGCCCTCGCCCTCGCCCATGAGGCCGGCGTCCCGGCCGGCGTCGGCCACGACCCGACCGACCCCCGCCCGGTCGTCGTCTACCTGGAGCTGCCTACCGGCCAGGTGTCCTGGCACCTGCCCGCCCACCCGGCTGCCTGGGACGGGCACAGCACCACGGCGAAGTACGCGCGGGCGCAGGCGTTCGTCGACCTGGTCGCCGGTCCGTGATCAGGGTGCGGATCGTCGCCGACGACGTCGACCAGGCCGACGCCGTCGCGCTGGCCATCGGCCGGGTTCTCACCGTCACGAGGGAGAGCCCGGCCCGGCCGCGCCGCTCCGGTGACGGCGTCACCGTCTATCTGGACGCCGAGCTGCCGCCCGTCGACCTGGACGCACTCGACCGAGCCGATCCGCGCAACCGGTGCGGCCGGGCTGGCTGCGGCCAGTACGTGCCGCTGCATGACGCGCTGCCGGTGCCGATCGTCGACGACGCCGGCGTCCGGTACGCCCGCTGGCACCCGGGGTGCTTGCGCGCCGAGCAACGCGAACGGAGGATCCGGTGACCGTCCTGTCCGGCGAGGTACTGCCCGCTGTCGCGGCCCACGGTGGGGCCCCAACCGTGGGGGGTGCCGCCGGCGACAGCCTGGAGGAGCTACTGCGGGAGTGGCTGGTCTCCTACGCCTCGCCGCACACCCGGGACGCCTACCAGCGGGACCTGCGGCACTGGCTGACCTTCCTCGCCGCCTCCGGCGTCGACCCGCTCACCGAGGCCCGCCGGGTGCACACCCACGCCTGGCTGCGCGCCCAGGAGGCCACCGGCCGCGCGTCGGCGGCGACCCGGGCCCGCCGCCTCGCCGCCGTGTCGGCGTTCTACTCCTGGTTGATCGCCGAGGACCGCACCGACCGGGCCAACCCCGCCGCCATCAACCCCAAACAGAAGCCGAAGACCGACCCGAACCGACCCAGCACTCCCGGGCTGTCCCGCGCCCAGGCCGAGGCGCTGCTCGCTGCCGCCGACGCCGACACCGGCCCCCAGGCCGCCCGCACCGCCGCGATCGTCGCCCTGCTGCTCTACGGCGGGCTGCGCGTGGGAGAGCTCGTCGGCGCCGACGTCGAGCAGCTCGGCCACAACCGCAACCACCGCGTCCTGCGGTTCACCGCCAAGGGCGGGGGCCCGCACCTGGTCGCGCTGCCCGCCCCGGTCACCCGCCGCCTGGACGCCTACCTCGCCGGCCGACCCGACCTGACCGAGGCCCGGGTGCCGGTGCCGGCCGGGCAGGCCGGGGCCCGGCCGCGCCGGCCCCTGGTGGCCACGGCCAGCGGCGCCCGCGTCGACCGGGGCGCGGTGTGGCGGCTGCTGCGCCGCCTCGCTACCACGGCGAAGATCCCGGTGAAGATGAGCCCGCACGTGCTGCGCCACACCTGCGCCACCCTGGCCCGCGACGCCGGCGCCCGCCTGGAGGACGTCCAGGAGCAGCTCGGGCACGCCGACGCGCGGACCACCCGCCGCTACGACCACGGCGGGCAGCGCCTCGACCGGGCGCCGGCCTACACCCTCGCCGCCTACCTCACCGTGGATGACGCAGCGGGCAGCCGAGCTGAAACAGTGGGACCTCCGGCTTTCGCAGCTGATGTAGGTGTCTAGGGCAGCGCGAGCCTGCTGGGTGCACAGCCACTCAGCCTCGTTGCACATCATGAGGAGTGGGCGGTGGGCTTGCTCGAAGGCCGTGCCAGCCAGCGACAACGAGATCATTTAGATATAGAACATGCGTACGATTCTCGATACGCTCGGGACATGGAGAAGTGCAATGGGTGACCGCAGCGCCATCGAGTGGACCGAAGCGACCTGGAATCCCACTACCGGCTGTGACCGGATCTCCAGGGGTTGTGACAACTGCTATGCCATGGCGCTGTCCCGTCGGCTCAAGGCGATGGGACAGCCTCGCTACCAGCGTGACGGCGATCCGCGTACCAGTGGCCCTGGCTTCGGGCTCACCGTGCACCCGGACAGCCTGCGGTTGCCGCTGAGTTGGAAACGGCCTCGGCGGGTCTTTGTCAACTCGATGAGCGACCTGTTCCACGCTCAG
>Ga0070669_100002279_pt1 | contig 13917 bp, 5 predicted proteins | sample KBSS53metaG_FD_64680 | JGI IMG/M metagenome (GOLD analysis project Ga0070669, IMG submission 64680) | Switchgrass rhizosphere microbial communities from Kellogg Biological Station, Michigan, USA - KBS S5-3 metaG | ecosystem: Host-associated > Plants > Roots > Rhizosphere > Soil ... | reverse complement strand
GAGGCGCCCGAGCCTTACGTATCACCTCAGGAGAGCCCGGCCGAGCTGACGGGCAAGGCGATCGCGCTGGGCATGGCGTTCGGCGTGATGTTCGGCGCGGCGACCGTCTACCTCGCGCTGAAGGCGGGGCTCACGGTCTCGGCGTCGATCCCGATCGCGGTGCTCGCGATCTCCGTGTTCAAGAAGCTCGGCTCGTCGACGATCCTCGAAAACAACATCGTCCAGACGATCGGTTCGGCGGGCGAATCGATCGCGGCGGGCGTCGTGTTCACCCTGCCCGGCTTCCTGTTTCTCGGCAGCGGCGTCCCCGGGCAGGGAATCGGCGCGCCGTACTTCTCGTACTGGACGATCCTGACGCTGGCGATGGTGGGCGGCGTGCTGGGCGTGCTGATGATGATCCCGCTCCGGCGCTCGCTGATCGTGAAGGAGCACGCCAACCTCCCCTATCCGGAGGGCACGGCGTGCGCGTCGGTCCTGATCGCGGGCGAAAAGGGCGGCAACCTCGCGCGCACTGCGTTCATGGGGCTGTGGGTCGCAAGCGGGTACGCTGTTCTGCAGCGGGTCTTGAAGGTGATCGTCGAGACGCCGGCGCTGGCGTTCAAGCAGACGAACCGCTATCTGCCCGCGGCGGTCATCAGCGGCGACATCACGCCCGAGTATCTGGGCGTCGGCTACATCATCGGCCCGCGCATCGCCGGCGTGCTGGTGGCGGGCGGCGTGCTCGCCTGGCTGGGGATGATCCCGCTCATCACCGTGCTGACACCGCCGGACGTGATCGCCGCGCAGCTGGTCAAGCTCGGTTACCTGGCGAGCGCCGCCACGCCTGGCGGCCCCGGCGGCTGGGACCCCGCCACGCACACGTTCGCGAGCGCGGCCTCCGCCGTGTACCGCGCCTACGTGCGCCAGATCGGCGCGGGCGCGGTGGCGGCGGGCGGTTTCATCACGCTGCTCAAGACGCTGCCGACGATCGTGTCGTCGTTCCGGGAGAGCCTGAAGTCGTTGCGCCGGCGCGACACGGGCGCCGGCCAGGTGCTGCGCACCGAGCGCGACCTGCCGATCACCGTCGTCCTCGTCGGCTCGCTGGTGCTGGTCCTGGTCATCGCCGTGTTGCCGTTCGTGCCCGGCGCCGGCATCGGCAGCAAGCTGCTGCTGGGGCTGCTGGTCGTCATCTTCGGTTTCTTCTTCGTGACCGTTGCCAGCCGGATCGTGGGCCTCATCGGTTCATCGTCGAACCCGATCTCCGGCATGACGATCGCGACGCTGATGGCGACGTGCCTGGTGTTCGTGGGTCTGGGCTGGACGGGCGACCTCTACCAGCCGATGGCGCTGTGCGTGGGCGCGCTGGTCTGCATCGCCGCGGCCAACGCGGGCGCGACGTCGCAGGACCTCAAGACCGGCTTCCTCGTCGGGGCGACGCCGCGCGCGCAGCAGATCGGCCTGCTGATCGGCGTGATCACGTCGACCATCGTCGTCGGGCTGACCATCCGCCTGCTCGACAACTCGGGCGGCCCCGGTGTGCACATGATCGGCAGCGACCGCTATCCGGCGCCGCAGGCGACGCTGATGGCGACGTTGATCAAAGGCCTGCTCGCCCACAACCTCGACTGGCAGTTCGTGATGGTCGGCGTGGCGCTGGCGCTGACCATCGAGCTGTGCGGCGTCAGCTCGCTGTCGTTCGCGGTCGGCGCGTACCTGCCGCTGTCCACCACCACGCCCATCTTCGTGGGCGGCGCCGTTCGCGCCTTCGCCGAGCGGGCGCGCCGTAAGACAGGCGCGCCCCAGGGCCACGCGGAGGGCGAGCTGAGCCCCGGCAGCCTGTTCGCGACCGGCCTCGTCGCCGGCGGCGCTGTCGCGGGCGTGGTGATCGCGATGCTGAGCGCCTTCGACCGTCCCGCGAAGGCGCTGAGCAAGATCTCGCTCGAGCACGCGCTCATCGGCGGCCTGAGCCCGGGCGGGTATCAGATCCTCGGGCTGCTCTTCTTCGTCGCGATGACCGGCATCCTCTGGCGCGTGGCGCGCCGCCCGCCGGATCTACCGCCGCCGCCACCGACGACGGTCAGACGTGCACCGTGACGACGACCGTGCCGACGAACGTCGTGTCGGCCGCCGGCATGTGCCCTGACGCCTTCGCGGTGATGGACGCGCCCGCGTTGATGTAGGGCAGCAGGTCCACGCCGCCCGTGGGCGGGATCGAGATCGACGCCGTACCCGGCACCGGCTGCAGGCGCCCGATCTCAACCTCGGCCAGGCCCGGGCCGGAGATGTCGATGACGATCGAATCGACGAAGTCGAACGTCGCGCCCGAGGGCGACGTGACGGTCAGCGAGACCGAGCTCAGCGTCACCGAGCTGGCCGGACCGGTCCCGTGCCCGGCGGTCTCGGACCTGATGTCGATGTTCAGCGGAATCGCGAACAGCGACACCGGCAGCAGCGCGCCAAGCGGGCTGCCGGGGACCGTCTGCTGGGGGATGTCCTGGCTTACGTCGAACGAGACCAGTCCGCACCCGGAGGCGCTTGCCAGCAACCCCGCGACCACACCGACCCGGACGACCGAAGGCGACCTCATGCCCCGATCATCGGCGGGCGCCGCGGGGACATGAACCCACGTTCACACCGGTGTGTGCAGGGTCGGTTGACACGGTGCTGATGTTGCCGCCAGCATCCGCGTCATGGCGGCGATGGCGCGATACTGCGGGATCGTCGCGATCGCGCTCGTTTCCCTGGCGAGCTGTGGCGGTGGCGGCGGCGGCGGGGCCGGCGGCACCGGGGGCAGCGGCGGCGGTGGGAGCGGCGGCGACGTCCGCACGCTCACCTTCCCGGCGGGCGTGCGCGGCGGAAGCCCGCGTTTCTCGCCGGACGGCACGCTGCTGGCGCATGCGCGCGACACGGGCACGCTCTCCGAGCTGGCGTTGATGTCACCGACGGGCGCTGATTCCCGCAGCATCACCAGCGACGGCGACTACCTGCTGGCCATGGCGTGGACCGCCGACGGGTCCGAGATCATCTACGTTTCGTCGGACACCGGCATCCGCGCCGTGTCGCCGTCCGGCGGGGCGAGCCGCTTCGTCGTCGAAGGGTTCGCGGCATTGAATCCGGACCTCTCGCCGGACGGCCGCTGGCTCGCCTACGGTCTCAACGGCTCGACCCTGCACCTCGCCGACCTCAGTCAGACGCCTCCCGTCGTGTCCGACCTTGGACTGTACGGCGACTCTCCGCGCTTCTCGCCGGACGGCGCGACCCTCGCTCTCTGGAGCGATGACAAGATCCAGTTGATGGACCTCGCCAGCCGCACGCTCACCGACGTCATCGCCAGCACCAACTCGTTCGGCCGCGTCGCCTGGTTCGCCGACGGCACCCGCCTCGTCGCCGGCACCGAGCGCGGCATCGAGATCGTCACCCTCGCTCCGCCCGTCCAGCGAAGGTTGATCCTCGACAGCTTCGCCGTCCTCGACGTCGACCTCTCCCCCAACGGCGCGAGCGTCGCGTACGGCGTCAATGGTCAGCCGGAGCTGTATGTGCTCACCGGCTTCTGACCCGTGCGTGGGCGCGGCTGGCAAGATTCGAACTTGCTACCCCCGGCTTCGTAGGCGAGGAAGCACGTTGTCGGGCGATTCAGGCTGAAACGAAGTGGCGAGATCGCGCGGGGTTCCGGGGTTCGTCGCGACAGCCCGTTTCCGCTGGCATGCACTAGAAACGCAAATTCGTAGATGCACAGTAGATCGATTTTCGATCGCTCCGATCGGATCAAGCTCCGGCGTTCTTAGCCGGGGCTCCGTCGTCATCGCTTCGCTACATGACCCCGAACGAATCGCGGCGTCGTTCAAACAGGCCGGACCTTCAGAGTAGCGGGTACCCAACAGGGGTCGTCTCCCCCAACGACCGACTCCAGGAACGCGGAGCTCGTCGGGTGCGAACGGCGAAGCCGGCGACAATGGCGCTCAGGACCGACAACGTCCGCCCGCACCTTCTGCGTCGGTTCCCTGCTCAAGGGCGTACGCGGTCGCGTCCGACCCGTCGATCTCAAGCAGGTCAAACCGCGTCCTGAAGCCCCATGGCACGAGCGAGAGACAGGTGAAGCTGCCGCCGCGCTCGCCGTCATGCCAGATCCACCTGCCGCGGGTTACGAAGCGTCGCTGCGCGGCCGCCCCGCGCGACCGCTCCTTCCGGCAGTGTCCACCGGTGAACGGGTACGTTTCATTCGTCTCGGTTTTCGAGCAGGACGGGCGCCGGTCTCTCGCTCCGTACGAGTCGCCCGTTACGACCTTCGTTACCGCTCGTCGACGGCCCCCGCATCGGCATTGCCAGCGCGCACGCGAGCGAGCTCGTCGCGTGCTTTCTCCACCAGCATCCTCACCTGTTCCTTGTCACGCGCGCTCGCGTCGCGAGGGCGATGTTGTGCTCGAACACCAGCGATGCATACCTCGGCTGTTATCCCTATGAGTGGCTCGCGGCACGACGATCGGTCCATTCCGCAATTGCAGACCATTCCGGCAGGGCAGTCGAGATCGCGGGTGCAAGGGATAATGCAGATCCAACGAGGCTGTTTGTTCAGTGTCGCGTCTACGCAACTTCTGGTGGCGCACTTCTCCTCGCAATCACGAGAATTGGGGTAGCTTTCGACGAGTACCGCTGCGGCCTTGACGAACTCCGATGGAGACACCTGCGGCGCACCGCGGGACTTCGTGCAGGCGGACGCTGCGAACGCCGCTGCCAGCACCAACGCCAACAGGTTCTTGCTCATTAGTGTGCTTGTCGAAAGGGACCGGGGCCAAATGGCACGTGGATCCTCGCCAAATTATCGAAAAGGAGAGCCAATTCGGCGGATGTGAAATAGGGCTCGGCCTCGTCAGCATAGTAAGCGTAGAAGAACGCGTGGCCGAGCTCATGCGCGATAACTGTTTCGATATTCGGGTAGGGAGGAGACTTAACAGAGGCAGCGGCGCGCATCTCACAAAGCATCCTGTTCTTTGCCCTTACAATATCCCAATTCCAACTAATTATCGAAAGCCCGGGCATAGGATCAGTTAGCGCACCGCCGGCCCACTCCAGGGCATCATTAACCGGTGACGACCGTATATAGACGGCGTAGTTATCATTGCTGTTAAGCAGATCGATCAACTGGCCGAGGTAAGGAACCGCGCTGAGGCGTGCAAGCGCGGCCGTTGATTCGGTGTCGAGAGTAAATATCGTGAGGCCCGTCGGGTCAGCGTTGTTGACAGGATCATTAGCCGCGTACACGTAAAGATCTGGAGAGCCTCCCGCGAACAAGATCGGATCCTTCATGGTCCAACGTCCGATTGCTGGATCGTAGTCTCTCGCGCCGAAATGGACAAGGCCAGTGTCCGGATCGTACAGCCCACCCGCAAACCCATAGGGCTGGAAACCCGGGGAAGTGTCCGCAATGACCTTGCCCCATTCGTCGTAGTCGATCCGCTGAGCCACCGCGCCCGTGCTGGCATCGACGATCAGCCTGGGCCCACCGAGTGCGTCTTTCACAATCCTAAAGGTGTTGCCGGCCTTCACCAGGTATTCGGTACCGACCAGCCTTGTTGTGACAACGTCATTCAAGTCTAGTTCCGCAACTGGGTGCATGCCGCCGCCATAGAGCCACTTACGGACGACGGTACCGTTAATCCGTTTTGTGATCCGCCGACGCATGCCATCCAGGTCGTAGCTAACGATCCGACCGTCAGGTAATGCCACTTCACGAAGTTGACCGAGCGAATCGTACGTGTAGCGGGTCACGACGCCAGCCGCGACGTCCGTCTTCGTGGCGAGATCGCCACTCGGGGTGTACGTGAAGTTGAATGGCCCGTACGAGATCAGACGGTCCTGCGCGTCATAAGCGCCGACCTCGAGTCCGTTCGGTGTCTCCTTCGACAGCCGATTGCCATTCAGATCATACGTGTACGTCGCGCTGACGGTACCGTCAGTCGCGACGCCCGCTAGGCGACCGGCAAGGTCATAGGTAAACGCGACCGTGTGCGCGATGCCATCGACCGATTCCGTTCGTTCGGACACGCGACCACGATTGTCGCGCGTGTCCTGCCTCTGTAGGATGGGAATGCCAGCGACAATGGCGCTGAATGCTGTCGCTTCGCCGAAAGCGTTGCGAGTCCAACCGGCCGTGACACTGCCGAGTTCAGTGCTGGTGACGAGCCCGTTGGAGGCGTCACGTACGATCGTCATCGCGCCAACACCGATAGCCAATCCATCCGGATCATACGCAATGGCAATTGTATTGGCGTCATTGACCGACTCGGTGGTCACTCGAAAGTCGTTGTTCCACGTCCTCCTCACGGTCCCTGCCGCAAGACCGCTCCACGTCTCCGCAAGCGGGAGCGTTCCGTCGTACGCTCGGTCGATGTTTTCACCATCGCTAGTTGCAATGCGGGTGGGTTGTCCAGTCGTCGGCGAATACGTCAGCACAATCGTCCTGCCATCATACGACGTCGTGCTGAGGCGGCCCGCTTCGTCGTATCCCAAGGAGATTGTGTGGCCGTCGGGGCGTGTAACGAGCGTCAGTTGCCGATCTCGGTCATACGAGTAAGAGGTCGACCACGTCGTACTATCCAAGGGGGGCGGCGTGTACGAACTCCGGTCGCCCGCCGACGTGTACGCGAATTGGTGCGCCGGCCGTCCCGGAGGGGACAGTGAGATTCGATCGCCTGCCAAACTGTACGAGGATATTGCTTCGGCTCCATCCGGAGTCATGAAGGAAGCCACCCGGTTGTCGGCGTCGTAGCCGTAGGTATGCGTATGGGTCAACGGATCCGTCGCTTCCACCAAGCGGTCCAGAACGTCGTATGAAAGTGAAATCGTGCGCGACCCAGCGCCCGTTCCGGACACAATGGACGTCATCCGTCCCCGCGTGTCATATGCGTAAGTCGTTGGCGCCAGGTTTCCTGCCTGAAGAGACGACACGCGACCATTCAGGTCCCTAGTCATCACCACCTGTCGTCCGGTTGGTGATTTCATCGTCGTTGCCCGCGTAGCGGCGTCGTAAGTGGTCATGGCGGAGCGTCCGTTGACGGTTGTGATGTCGGTTTGCGACGTCAAGGTGATCCCATCACTGGCGACGCTGGCGGTACGTGTCGCTGTGCTGACTCCAGTCAAGCCGCTAGGAAGTGCGACCGTATGACGGCTGACATAGGGCGCGGCCATGCCAAATCGAGGATCGGGAGCGGTAGTCGCCGTCACTGTCGTGCCGTCGCTAAGCGCGACGGTGGCGTTGCCGTGAGCATCGGTGACAGTCGTTGTCGCCAGCCCATCCGGACCAGTGACAATCCGAGTCCTATTGCCCAGAATCTCCGCTCCGGCTGCCGTTTCGACCAACCGATCGGTGAATGATCGGTGAGTCGTGATCCTACCTTCGCCGCTCGTCATGGAAACGGTGGATTCGGCCCCCGGCTGTTTTGTTCGCGACAGGACCCACTGCCCGCCGGCCGGTGTGTGATCTCCAATCAAGCGACCGTTGGCGTCGTATGTGAAATCATGAACACCCGTGCGGGCGTCGACTTCGTGCACTAGAAGGCCGTTATCGTACTGAAACTGCGCCGAGGCACCTCCTGGGCTGGTCACGCTAGCGAGGTACCCGTTTGCGTCCAGCGTGAGTACTGTCCGCTGCCCAGTCGGCGACACGATCCCCGAGGGTTTCCCAGCCGAATCTCGCTCGACAGTAGTGACTCTACCGTTCGCATCAGCTATCCCGGTAACGTAGCCGTTTGAATCGTAGGCGAATTGATACAGCAACGCCGTAGTCACGGCATCACGTGTCGCGAGGTGCCGTCCTCGGCCATCGAATGAGTCAAGTTCCCGGCCGTCAGTCGATGGAATTGCGTAGTTGGCGTTAGAGGTTCCGGGGAGCGAGGGCCTCAAACGATAGAAGCCAGACGCGCCGCCATAGTAGGAAAATGGATCTGGTGGACTGTCGACTGGAAGACGAACGAACGCGGTGATCTCACCGTTTGGAGCGACGCTGAATTTAGTCACGTAGACGTCGCCTACGTTGACTTCGGAAAAGCGACCATCTGGCCTAAGAACGACGATCGAGCGTCGTGTGAGTGGCGTTCCCGGGAAGAGCGGGGAGAAGAAGGTCACCTCGGTTGTTGAGAAAACGGTTCCGTCGGGACCGGTTTGTAGCTCATTTTGAAACCCACAGAGGTGATCCCGGATTCCATTAGTACCATCCGTGTCACTGCATCCGAGCCCACCACTGGTGCCGGCAACGTGTGCGATGGTCCCATCCTGCTGCAGTCGCTTTATGACGTTGGCGCTCGCACCATTATCGATCCACATCAGGTAGATCGAATAGTCTGGGGCGATCGCTACGGCTCTGACCTTGGTCGCTAAGCTTCGCGGGATGACGTTGTGAATCATTCCGCACGAATCGATGCGGCGGAGGGCAAAGCTCGGATCACTGCTAAATACGTAGATCTGACCGTCCGGGCCGACGGCTAAGTCGTTGACATGTCCAAGACACGCACTGACCGCTGGCCCTTCATCTCCGACGTCGGTCGGGAACCCAGTCGAGTAATCGCATCCGCTACCCGCCACCAACGTGACTGTGCCGTCGGTGTTCAACCGGTTAATCGTTTCGAAGAATGTCAGCTGGCTTAGAAACGGACCGGACTCCGCGGAAAATACGGTGCCATTACCACCGTGCGCGAGGGACATCGGCCTGACATCAGACGCGACAAATTCGGATGTGCCGTCTGCCCGGTAGCGGATCAGGCCCGGGATGGAAAGACCCTGACCGATCGGGTTCGTGACGAACGTCGACCCGTCCGAAGTTGCTTGGAAGTCCCACCAGACTTGGAACGTCCTGTCGAACAGGTGGGATAGAGTCATGTCGCGACCGGAGTAGATCAAGCTTCCGCCGGATGTCAGTCGGGCGTTTCGAGCGTCGTAGATCTTATGAACGTTCAAAGCCCAGCCACCAAAGCCCTCTTGCGACAAGACGTCGGGCCGAACGAGCCGGATTACGCGTTGCCGCGGCAGGTAAACCTCACTGCGACCCGTGTCGGCTTCGATAAAGCTCGGGGAAAGATCCGGATAAAGCGCGAACGCCCGTTCGACGCTGATGCTAGGAGCGTTGTAGATGCCGTCATAGACGTTCGTGACGGTTATTCGTGCCGGCTGGGCGCCGATGAGCGGCCGACCGGCCCAGTCATTACCATCCCAGTCGAAGGTTGTGACTTGATTAGGTGTTGGCGGGAACGACTGCGCGACCGTCTTGCCGCCAATCTCGACCGTCAAGTCGATCCGCTTTACGTTCGCAGGTATCGATGCGCCGGATAGAGGGATTATCGCTCGCGCCGAGCCCACGGCGAATCCGGGTACATCGGCGCTGGAATACGAGAGCGTGAAGGGGGTGCCCACGACTGGTATTCGTTCGCTGAGAACCTGGTTGCCGCAGCTTACGGTCGAGCCCGGACTCACCTGGCAATCATCCGGATCGGAATCGTTGGCCGGTTCCGGATCCGGACCTGACGGCGTCTCCGCATCTGGCGGTGGTCCGAAGGGCCAATTGAAGTCCCAGCGGGAGAAATGCGAAAGTGGCGCGCGCCAGAGGCTCTCTCCCGGCAAGTAGAGCGTTGCAAGTGTCGCCCGCTCATCGTCGGTTATTCCTGCGGCGGCTAGCGCGGCCGCGTCGTCAGGCTGGCCGTCGCCGTCAGCGTCAATCTCGGCGAGCCCGGCGACCGAGTCGAGGATCTTGATCACGACGCCGTTCGGCTCGGGCAGCCAACAGGTGTTCGCGTCTTGTCCGGAGCCAAGCGGGACGGGAGTTCCAATCGGGAAATGGAGAAAGTTGTCGACGTAGTTGATGACCGGCCGATTGAAACTGACCAGTTGAACGTCGTCTGTGTCCGCCTCCTCGGCGGTCAGTTCCACGGCGTACGTGTAACCGGAACTTGGAGGTAGCGGAACAGGCATTGCCTTTGGTCCCTGCGGACCGACGGTGTATTCAGTCGAATGGACGGTGAGGGTAGGTAGCGGCATGGTCGTTCCGTCGACCTTCATTGCCGTCGCCTGCGTATCCGCGAAAAAGAGGAGTACCGACTGGCGAGTGCCACTCGCATCGGATGTCGGCGTGGCTTGCGCAACCTGGACGGCCGTTGGGTTCGAAAGGTCAACTGTCGTGCGAGCGGGGTCGACAGCGGTTAGGACGACCTCTGGGAACCACGAGTAGTCGAGCGCGTGAGCGAAGGCCGAGCGCTGCACGGGCAGATAGCCTTTTCGCTCATAACGTAGGTTCAATTGCTGCCCGCCATTGACCGCGAGACTGAAGACGCCATCGGCTCCCGTTTGAGTGAACCCATACTCGGGCCGGCCCACGACGCGTATCACAACGCCTTTGACACCGGCGCCGTCGCGATCGGTGACCTTGCCGCGGCAGACGCCAACGCGATCTTTCTTGATTGTTCCAGCGGGAACCCCGATCTGCTGCGGATTCGATCCCTCATATAGGAATGCAGTAGCCTGCTGCATATCCATTGGGACAGTCGGATCGATTGGCGTCGGCGGATTCCCGGCTTGCTGACAGCCGCCCGCGGCACACAAGCCGCCGGTGCAGATCGTTCCGTCGGCCAGTGGTGGATACATACAGGTTCCAGTCGCCGGAACGCACTGGCCGGTGGTCGTGCATTCACCCGGGGGCGGGCACGTGACAGGGTTCGATCCAGCGCAAGTTCCGCCTTGGCACGCGTCCGACAGCGTGCAAGCGCTGCCGTCGTCACACGATGTCCCGTCCGCCTTCGCGGGGTTCGAGCAAACCCCCGTCGCGGGGTTGCACGTTCCCGCGGCGTGGCACTGGTCCTGCGCCGTACACGTCACCGGGTTGCCGCCCGTGCACGCCCCCGCCTGGCACGCATCACCGCTCGTGCAGCCGTTCCCGTCGCTGCACGACGTCCCGTTCGCCTTGGGCGGGTTAGAGCACGTCCCCGTCTCGGCGCCGCAGGCACCTGCGTCGTGGCACTGGTCGGACGCCGAGCAGCTCATCGGGTTCGATCCGGTGCAGAACTGGCTCTGGCAAGTCGAGCTGCCCGAGCACGCGGTCTGGTCGTCGCACGCGAACCCGTTCGGCTTTCCGGCGCACTGGCCGCACGGCATCTTGATCTTCGCGGTCAGGCAACCGCCGGGGATGTAGCAGTGGCCGGCGTTGCCGCTGAAGAACGTCTCGTTGTTGGCGCTGCACTTGGCCTTGAACTGCCAGTGGGCGAACGGCAGCCGGAACGTCGCCTGGCCGCTGGTGTTCGTCGTCTTGTTCCCCGACGTGATGCCTTCGGTCGACGTCGGCGTCACCGCGCGCCCCGACACCGGCGCGCCCGCGCCGTCGACCACGGTGACGACGGTGGGCGCGCTGACGAGGATAGTCGCGCTGGTGCAGCTGGGCTGCGTACAGTTGTACGTCGCGCTGCTGTAGAAGTCAGTGCCGTCGACGATCACCTTGAAGCGGACGGCGACGCCGAGCGGCGGGATGATGGTCGCCTGTCCGCTCGCGTTCGTGTTGGTGTTGCCGCCGGTCGTCCCCGACGACTGTTGCCACATCACCGACTTGCCCGATAAGGGCGTGCCGCTGGTGTCCACGACCGTGACGAGGACCGGTGCGCTGACGGTGATGGTGGCCGACGTGCAGCCGGGCACCGTGCAGTGCCCGGCCGCGCCGCTGTAGAAGGATTGGCTGCCGATGTCGACCGCGAACCGCATCGACGCCTGCGGCACCGACAGCACGGCGACGCCGCTGGCGTTTGTGTTGACCCAGCCGCCCGTTTCACCGAGCGTGGTCGCCCACGACACCAGCAGGTTCGGCTTGGGGGCGTTGGTCGTGTCGCGGACCGTGACGGTGACCGGGATCGTCGTCGTGATCGTCGCTGACGTGCAACTCGGGACGGTGCAGTGGCCGGCCGCCCCGCTGGTGAAGTCGAAGTCGTTCTGGGTCGCGACGAATCGGTACGACCCCGTCGGCACCGCCATCACGACGTGGCCGTTCGCCCCCGTTGACACGAAGCCGCCCGTGCCGCCGCTGGTGTTCTCCCACAGCACTATCTGGTTGACCTGCGGGGTGCCGCTGGTGTTGACCACCGTGACGTCCACGCGCGGGACGGTGATCATGGCTGTCGTGCAGCCGGGCGTAACGCAGTGGCCGACCGCGCCGCTGTAGAAGTCGGAGGCATCCTCCTCGACGAGGAACCGGTACGAGCTCGCCGCCAAATTGATGGTTGCCTGCCCGCTGGCATTCGTCGTCCCCGTCCCCGCGATACTGCCGTTGTTCTTGACCGCGTAGACCGTGCGCCCGGCGAGCGCCGCACCCACGCCGTCGCGCACCGTGATGACGACGTTTGTCCCAACGGCCGACCGCACCGTCACGGTGTCCCCACCAGGCGCCCCTCCGGACGTACAGGAGGACGCCGCGATCAGCGCCAGCGTCAGCCGGGCCAGCCACCGACCGCGTCCCGCGCGCCTCATCGTGCCACCTCCTTCGCCGCCTCGGCTGCGAAATAGTCGGCGAAGATCTGGATCCGCGTGGCGATCTGATCGGCCGCCGTCGCGCGGGCGTCCGCGCGGGCCTTCAGCGTTGCGTTCCAGTCCTTCGTCGCGCCGGCGGGCGGCGTTCTCGCCGCGTAAGCCGCCGACGCCTGCCGCTCCCGCGTCGCGATGTCGCGATAGCGCGCCACCTCGGCGGCGTAGGAGCTGGCGCGCGCCGCATTGCTCGTGTCGGCCGCCGTCAGCGGGGCTGCGCCGCTCGTCGTTTCAGCGCCGACTGACGTCGGTGCCGCACTGCCGCACGACAGACCCGAAACCGCCGCGACCGAAACCGCCGCCGCGAACAGAAGGATGCTCTCGGTCGCCCAGCCACCTCGATGATTCGCCACGTGAAGACCTCCTGATCTCTAAACGCGAGCGATCGCGCTTTAACAACCAACTTTCTTTCGAACTAATCGAAGCGCACCGGCGATCAGCTCGCCCGACGGTCGGTCGAGCAGATCCGCACGCGTCCGCTGCTCGTCCTCTCGTGCTGCGACGCCCGCACTCGATCTCGCGCGAGCTGGGTCGCGGCCGGTTTCAGGGGATTTTCTCCGCACAGTCGCCTCTATCGCCTGGCGCCGCGTCTTCCCCCCGGAGAGACGGCGTATCTTGTGGTGCGCGCATTCGACGGCGAATCGAACCCGATCACAAGCAAAACTCCGTTCATTTTGTTTACGACACCCGGCGCGAACCCGTTGACCCGCGCGCCAACCGCAAGAGGCGCGCCGATGAACCGGCGGCCGGACGAAGCGCCAAGTCCTCGAAAGTCCGCGGTCCTCCTGCCGCTCGGGCGGGCCGCGACGGCCGCTCTAGTCCGAAATGTTAGAGTGATCGAACTTGTTAGAGTCGAGTGGCGCCGCGACGAGCGAATTCATTGAGATTCCTCGTCGAGCGTTCAGCGATGCAGAGCGGCCGAATGGTGCCGTCCCGAGCCAACCGAGGGATATCGCGGCGGAAAGCTGACCCGCGAATGTCATATGACTCGGACCTAAGCCCCCCAGGTCGCGGCTACCGAATGCCGCGCTTAGCTCGTTCGCGTGCGGAGCCGATCTCAGGTGCAACAGCGCGCGCCAATAGAACCGCCGCGCGTAGCGCGGAGACCGGAAGGACGCAGCCGGTGGTCGAATCGTCGCGGCACGATGGTGCGGACCCGCTAAAGCGTAGGCAGCGGTCCCCTGGGGCGACGCGCGAGGTCGCGCTCGCCGGCGCGGCGCTCAACACGGAGGCGTTCTTGCTGGTGTTTTATGGCCTGGCGCCCGGGAGGACTGAACGCGTAGTCCGCGGCGCGCTCGGCGTAGAGGATCCTGCGCGGCTGGCAAGATTCGAACTTGCTACCCCCGGCTTCGTAGGCCGGTGCTCTATCCAGATGAGCTACAGCCGCTCGTGATG
>Ga0070669_100002278_pt1 | contig 13917 bp, 10 predicted proteins | sample KBSS53metaG_FD_64680 | JGI IMG/M metagenome (GOLD analysis project Ga0070669, IMG submission 64680) | Switchgrass rhizosphere microbial communities from Kellogg Biological Station, Michigan, USA - KBS S5-3 metaG | ecosystem: Host-associated > Plants > Roots > Rhizosphere > Soil ... | reverse complement strand
GACATCCGCTCGAAAACCGAACTGCAATGGCGCCTGTCGCTGCCGTTGCTGGTGTTTATTGTCACGCTGATGGCGGTGCCGCTGTCGCGGGTCAACCCGCGTCAGGGGCGTTTCCTCAAGCTGCTGCCGGCGATTCTTCTTTATATGGCTTACCTGACCATCCTGATTGCCTCCCGCGGCGCCCTCGAGAAAGGCAAGATTCCACCGGCGCTCGGCTTGTGGTGGGTGCACGCGATCTTCCTGGTCATCGGCCTCGGTCTGTTGTACTGGGAGCCTCTGCGCCTGAAGCTGGCCAGCCGTCGCAGTGCAGCGCTGGAGGTGGCCCGTGGTTAAACTCGACCGCTATATCGGCAGCAGCGTGTTCATGGCGATCATCGCAGTGCTGGCAATCATTCTCGGCCTGGCCACCTTGTTTGCGTTCATCGACGAGATGGGCGACGTCAGTGATACCTACACCCTGGTCGACGTCCTGAGCTTCGTGCTCCTGACCGCGCCGCGTCGTATGTACGACATGCTGCCGATGGCGGCGCTGATCGGCTGCCTGATCGGCCTCGGCAGTCTGGCGAGCAGCAGTGAGCTGACCGTGATGCGCGCCGCCGGTGTGTCCATCGGGCGCATCGTCTGGGCGGTGATGAAGCCAATGCTGGTGCTGATGCTGGCCGGCGTGCTGATCGGCGAGTACGTGGCACCGGCCACCGAAAGCATGGCTCAGGCCAACCGCTCGCTGGCGCAAGGCAGCGGCGACGCGCAGAGCGCCAAGCATGGCATGTGGCACCGTCAGGGCGAGGAGTTCATTCACATCAACTCCGTGCAACCCAACGGTCGTCTGTACGGCGTGACCCGCTATCACTTCGACAAGGAGCGCCATCTGCTGAGCTCGAGCTTCGCCAAGCGCGCCGAGTTCGACACCGATCACTGGCAGCTCACCGACGTGACCACCACCAAATTCCACGAGCGCAGCACCGAAGTGGTCAATACGCCGGTCGAGCGCTGGGATGTCTCCCTGAGCCCGCAACTGCTGAGCACCGTGGTGATGGCGCCGGAGTCGCTGTCGATCACCGGCCTGTGGGGTTACATCCACTATCTGGCCGATCAGGGCCTGAGCAATGGTCGTTACTGGCTGGCATTTTGGGTCAAAGTGTTGCAGCCGCTGGTGACCGCCGCGCTGGTGCTGATGGCGATTTCCTTCATCTTCGGTCCGTTGCGTTCGGTGACCCTCGGTCAGCGGGTGTTCACGGGCGTGCTGGTGGGTTTCACCTTCCGCATCGTTCAGGATCTGCTGGGTCCATCCAGCCTGGTATTCGGTTTCTCGCCGCTGTTCGCGGTGCTGGTGCCGGCCGGCGTGTGTGCGCTGGCGGGTGTCTGGCTGTTGCGTCGAGCCGGTTGATGAACAAGGTTTCACCCACGCTTTAGCCTTGAAAACGCCTCGGTCGCCAGACCGGGGCGTTTTTGCATGCAATCCGGGTGACAGGCGAACGTGACGCTTGCGCCGTGTATCAGGTACAATTCCCGGCTATTTTTCGGCGGGCCAAGCCTGCAGCCTTTTTGAGTGTTGATCCGTGAGTGATTTGAGTCATATCCGCAATTTCTCCATCATCGCCCACATTGACCATGGCAAGTCGACGCTGGCTGACCGTTTCATCCAGATGTGCGGTGGCCTGGCCGAGCGTGAAATGGAAGCCCAGGTACTGGATTCCATGGATCTGGAGCGCGAACGCGGGATCACCATCAAGGCCCACAGCGTTACCCTCTATTACAAGGCCAAAGACGGCGTCACCTACCAGCTGAACTTCATTGACACCCCGGGCCACGTCGACTTCACCTACGAAGTCAGCCGTTCCCTGGCGGCCTGTGAAGGTGCGTTGCTGGTGGTCGATGCGGGGCAGGGCGTTGAAGCCCAGTCCGTGGCCAACTGCTACACCGCCATCGAGCAGGGCCTCGAGGTCATGCCGGTCCTGAACAAGATCGACCTTCCACAGGCCGAGCCTGACCGCGTCAAGGACGAGATCGAGAAGATCATCGGCATCGACGCCACCGACGCCGTCACCTGCAGCGCCAAGACCGGCCTGGGTGTCGACGAAGTGCTCGAGCGTCTGGTCGCCACCATTCCTGCGCCAACCGGCAATATCGAAGATCCGCTGCAAGCGTTGATCATCGACTCCTGGTTCGACAACTACCTGGGTGTTGTCTCCCTGGTGCGCGTGCGTCATGGCCGCGTGAAGAAGGGCGACAAGATTCTCGTCAAGTCCACCGGCAAGGTGCATCTGGTCGACAGCGTGGGTGTGTTCAACCCGAAACACACCGCCACCGCTGACCTGAAGGCCGGCGAAGTGGGTTTCATCATCGCCAGCATCAAGGACATTCACGGTGCACCGGTCGGTGACACCCTGACCCTGAGCTCCACCCCGGACGTTCCGGTGCTGCCAGGTTTCAAACGCATCCAGCCGCAGGTTTACGCCGGTCTGTTCCCGGTCAGTTCCGACGATTTCGAGGACTTCCGCGAAGCGCTGCAGAAACTGACCCTGAACGACTCGTCGCTGCAATACACGCCGGAAAGCTCCGACGCGCTGGGCTTCGGCTTCCGTTGCGGCTTCCTCGGCATGCTGCACATGGAAATCATCCAGGAGCGCCTGGAGCGCGAATACGACCTGGACCTGATCACCACGGCGCCGACGGTAATCTTCGAACTGGTGCTGAAAACCGGTGAAACGATTTACGTCGACAACCCGTCGAAGCTGCCGGACGTCTCATCGATCGAAGACATGCGCGAGCCGATCGTGCGCGCCAACATCCTGGTACCGCAGGAGCATCTGGGCAACGTCATCACCCTGTGCATCGAGAAACGCGGTGTGCAGGTCGACATGCTGTTCCTCGGCAATCAGGTGCAAGTGACCTACGACCTGCCGATGAACGAAGTGGTCCTGGACTTCTTCGACCGTCTGAAATCCACCAGCCGCGGCTATGCTTCGCTGGACTACCATTTCGATCGTTACCAATCGGCTAATCTGGTGAAACTGGACGTGCTGATCAACGGCGACAAGGTCGACGCTCTGGCGTTGATCGTGCACCGTGACAATTCGCACTTCAAAGGTCGCCAGTTGACCGAGAAGATGAAAGAACTGATTCCTCGTCAGATGTTCGACGTGGCCATCCAGGCTGCCATTGGCGGTCAGATCGTCGCCCGGACAACCGTCAAGGCACTCAGAAAGAACGTATTGGCCAAGTGCTACGGCGGCGACGTCAGCCGTAAGAAAAAACTGCTTGAGAAGCAGAAGGCCGGTAAGAAACGCATGAAACAGGTCGGCAACGTGGAAATTCCACAAGAAGCCTTCCTCGCCGTGCTCAGGTTGGAATAGTCAGGTCCTATGTCACTAAATTTCCCGCTGTTGCTGGTCATTGCCGTGTTCGTCTGCGGTCTGTTGGCGTTGCTCGATCTGTTGATCCTGGCACCGCGTCGGCGTGCCGCCATCGCCTCCTATCAGGGCAGCGTCAGCCAGCCTGACGTGGTGGTGGTCGAGAAGCTGAACAAGGAACCGCTGCTGGTCGAGTACGGCAAGTCGTTCTTCCCGGTGCTGTTCATCGTCCTGGTGCTGCGTTCGTTCCTGGTGGAACCGTTCCAGATTCCGTCCGGCTCGATGAAACCGACCCTGGACGTCGGCGACTTCATTCTGGTGAACAAGTTTTCCTACGGGATCCGTTTGCCGGTGATCGACAAGAAGATCATCGAAGTCGGTGACCCGCAGCGCGGCGATGTGATGGTATTCCGCTACCCGAGCGACCCCAACGTCAACTACATCAAGCGTGTAGTCGGTCTGCCGGGCGATACCGTGCGGTACACCGCCGACAAGCGCCTGTTCGTCAACGGCGAGTCGATTGCCGAGCAACTGGTCGGCTCCGAGCCGGGTACGCTGGGCAGCGCGGAACTCTACAAGGAAAAACTCGGCGCCGCCGAGCACCTGATCCGCAAGGAAATGAGCCGCTACCGCGCCACGCCGGACCATACCTGGACCGTGCCGGCCGGGCACTACTTCATGATGGGCGACAACCGCGACAATTCGAACGACAGTCGCTACTGGGATGATCCGAACATTCCCAAGGATCTGCTGGGCATGGTTCCCGACCAGAACATCGTCGGCAAAGCCTTCGCGGTCTGGATGAGCTGGCCGGAACCGAAACTCAGCCACCTGCCGAACTTCTCGCGGGTCGGCCTGATCAAGTAAACAAACACGGCGCTGTTGACCACAGCGCCGAATGCATTTCTGGCGTCGGCACAACCGGCTCCGGGGCATGAAGCCACGATATTCAGGACGTCATTTTTGAACACAGCGTTAATTGTCCCAGGCCTGCGCCGTATCCCGGCGATGGCAGTGGAATCCAGCCACGAACTCAGCGTGGGTAAACCGTGAGCGTTTCTCTAAGCCGTCTCGAGCGTCAGCTCGGTTACACCTTCAAGGACCAGGAACTGATGGTCCTGGCCCTTACGCACCGCAGCTTTGCCGGACGCAACAACGAGCGTCTGGAATTCCTCGGCGATGCGATCCTCAATTTTGTTGCCGGCGAAGCCTTGTTCGACCGTTTCCCGCTGGCGCGCGAAGGCCAGTTGTCGCGTTTGCGCGCACGGCTGGTAAAAGGTGAGACGCTGGCGGTGCTGGCCCGCGGTTTCGATCTGGGCGATTACCTGCGTCTGGGTTCTGGCGAGTTGAAGAGCGGCGGTTTCCGTCGCGAGTCTATTCTGGCCGACGCCCTTGAAGCACTGATCGGTGCGATCTACCTCGACGCCGGCATGGAAGTCGCCCGCGAGCGCGTACTGGCCTGGCTGGCCGGCGAGTTCGAAGGCCTGACGCTGGTCGACACCAACAAGGATCCCAAGACCCGCCTGCAGGAATTCCTGCAATCGCGCGGCTGTGAACTGCCGCGTTATGAAGTGGTGGATATCCAGGGCGAGCCGCACTGCCGTACTTTCTTCGTCGAGTGCGAAGTTGTCCTATTGAATGAAAAAAGCCGGGGTCAGGGTGTGAGCCGTCGCATTGCCGAACAGGTAGCGGCCGCCGCAGCACTGATTGCCCTGGGTGTGGAGAATGGCAATGACTGATACAAACGCAACGCGCTGTGGCTATGTTGCCATCGTCGGCCGTCCCAACGTGGGCAAGTCCACGCTGCTGAACCACATCCTCGGCCAGAAGCTGGCGATCACCTCGCGCAAGCCGCAGACCACTCGCCACAACATGCTCGGGATCAAGACCGAGGGCGATGTGCAGGCGATCTACGTCGACACCCCCGGCATGCACAAGGGTGGCGAAAAAGCCCTGAACCGCTACATGAACAAGACCGCTTCGGCGGCGTTGAAAGACGTCGACGTGGTGATCTTCGTGGTCGACCGCACCAAGTGGACCGAAGAAGACCAGATGGTGCTTGAACGCGTGCAGTACGTGACCGGCCCGTTGATCGTCGCACTGAACAAGACCGACCGCATCGAAGACAAGGCCGAGCTGATGCCGCACCTTTCGTGGTTGCAGGAACAGCTGCCGAACGCGCAGATCATTCCGATCTCGGCGCAACACGGGCACAACCTCGACGCCCTGGAAAAGGTCATCGCCGACCATCTGCCGGAGAACGATCACTTCTTCCCGGAAGACCAGATCACCGACCGCAGCAGCCGCTTCCTCGCCGCCGAACTGGTGCGCGAGAAGATCATGCGCCAGCTCGGCGCCGAGCTGCCGTACCAGATCACCGTGGAAATCGAAGAGTTCAAGCAGCAGGGTGCGACGCTGCACATCCATGCGCTGATCCTCGTCGAGCGTGACGGCCAGAAGAAAATCATCATTGGCGACAAGGGCGAGCGCATCAAGCGCATCGGCACGGAGGCGCGCAAGGACATGGAGCTGCTGTTCGACTCCAAGATCATGCTCAACCTGTGGGTCAAGGTGAAGGGCGGCTGGTCCGACGACGAGCGTGCGCTGCGTTCGCTGGGTTACGGCGACCTGTAACACCGGTTTTCTGCTGCACCAGAGAACCCCCTGTGGGAGCGGGCTTGCTCGCGAATGCGCCGTATCAGTCGACATATGTTTTGACTGACTCACCGCTTTCGCGAGCAAGCCCGCTCCCACATTAGTTTTGGGTTTGTGTGTAAAACTGCGTTTCGTCATCGAGAACTCAATGTCGCAAAGCCCACCTCCCGCCCAGCCCGCCTACGTCCTGCATTCGCGCGCCTACCGCGAAACCAGCGCCCTGGTGGACTTCCTCACGCCGCAAGGTCGGCTGCGGGCGGTGTTGCGCAGCGCGCGGGGCAAGGCCGGGACGCTGGCACGACCGTTCGTGCCGCTGGAAGTGGAGTTTCGCGGCAAGGGTGAGTTGAAGAACGTCGGGCGCATGGAAAGTGTCGGCAACGCAACGTGGATGGTCGGTGAGGCGCTGTTCAGCGGTCTGTATCTCAATGAGCTGTTGATCCGCCTGTTGCCCGCCGAAGATCCGCATCCTGCGGTGTTCGATCATTACGCTGTCACGTTGCTGGCATTGGCCGAGGGGCGGCCGCTGGAACCGCTGTTGCGCTCCTTCGAGTGGCGGCTGCTCGACGACCTCGGTTATGGCTTTTCCCTGAACACCGACATCAATGACGAACCCATCGCTGCGGATGGCCTATACCGCTTGCAGGTGGATGCCGGGCTCGAACGGGTCTATCTGCTGCAACCCGGTCTGTTCAACGGCACCGAACTGCTGGCCATGGCCGAAGCCGACTGGTCGGCCCCCGGCGCGTTGTCCGCCGCCAAGCGCTTGATGCGACAAGCGCTGGCCGTGCATCTGGGCGGTCGTCCCCTCGTCAGTCGCGAGCTGTTTCGCAAGCCCTGATCTCACCGTATGCTGTGCGCCGAATCTTTCCATTCAGGAGCGCATCCGTGACCACCAGCAATCGCATTCTTCTTGGCGTGAACATCGACCACGTCGCCACCCTGCGTCAGGCCCGTGGCACGCGCTATCCGGATCCGGTCAAGGCTGCGCTGGACGCGGAAGAGGCGGGCGCTGACGGCATCACCGTGCACCTGCGCGAAGACCGTCGGCACATTCAGGAGCGCGACGTGCTGCTGCTCAAGGATGTGCTGCAAACCCGCATGAACTTCGAAATGGGCGTCACCGAAGAAATGATGGCGTTCGCCGAGCGCATTCGTCCGGCGCACATCTGCCTGGTGCCGGAAACCCGTCAGGAGCTGACCACCGAAGGCGGTCTGGATGTGGCGGGGCAGGAAGAGCGGATCAGGGCGGCGGTCGAGCGTTTGTCGAAGATCGGCAGCGAAGTGTCGCTGTTTATCGACGCCGACGAGCGGCAGATCGCTGCGTCGAAGCGCGTCGGCGCACCGGCCATCGAGCTGCACACCGGACGTTACGCCGATGCCGAAACGCCGACCGAAGTGGCTGAAGAACTCAAGCGTGTCGCGGACGGCGTGGCCTTCGGTCTGGCCCAGGGCCTGATCGTCAATGCCGGCCATGGCCTGCACTATCACAACGTTGAGGCGGTTGCCGCGATCAAGGGTATCAATGAGCTGAACATCGGTCATGCGCTGGTGGCGCATGCTCTGTTCGTCGGTTTCAAGTCGGCGGTGTCGGAGATGAAGGCGTTGATTCTGGCGGCTGCCAAACACTAAGTTTCAACATCTCGTGGGAGCAAATTGCTCCCACATTTGTTTTGGGGATGGGTTAAAGCGGGGCGGGCTCTTGAGCCGGTTTCGATTTGTCGATCCCCGGCACATGCAGATTGCCCTCGGCCACCTGATCGCCTTCAAGCTGCGGCTGGGTCACCCAGGTGAGGATGTCGTAGTAGCGACGGATGTTCGCCACGAAATGCACCGGTTCGCCGCCCCGGGCGTAGCCGTAGCGGGTCTTGCTGTACCACTGCTTCTGCGACAGGCGCGGCAGGATCTTTTTCACATCCAGCCACTTGTCCGGGTTCAACCCTTCCTTGGCCGCCAGTTTGCGTGCGTCATCCAGATGACCGCTGCCGACGTTGTAGGCCGCAAGAGCAAACCAGGTGCGATCCGGTTCCTGGATCGATTCGTCTAGCTGATCCTTCATGTAGGCCAGGTACTTGGCGCCACCCATGATGCTCTGCTTCGGATCGAGGCGGTTGGACACGCCCATGGCCTGGGCGGTGTTCTGGGTCAGCATCATCAGCCCGCGCACGCCGGTCTTCGACGTGACCGCCGGTTGCCACAGCGATTCCTGATAACCGATGGCCGCCAGCAGGCGCCAGTCGACTTTCTCTTTCTTGGCGTAGGCCTTGAAGTGCTGTTCGTACTTGGGCAGCCGCTGTTGCAAATGCTGGGCGAAGGTGGTGGCGCCCATGTAGCCGAGGACATCAACGTGGCCGTAATAACGGTCTTTCAGGCGTTGCAGGGTGCCGTTCTTCTGCACCTTGTCCAGATAACTGTTGATCTCGTTGAGCAGGCTGTTGTCTTCGCCGGCCGCCACGGCCCAGCTCTGGCTGCGCGCGTCGCCGAGGTCGAAGGCGACGCGGATGTTGGTGAAGTACACCTGGTTCATCGCCACTTCGTTGGAGTCGACCAGGGTCAGGTCGATCTGGCCCTCATCGACCATGCGCAGCAGGTCGACCACTTCAACGGCGTCGGACTCTTCGTATTGAATGCCAGGATATTTCTGTTTCAGCTCCGCCAGTTGTTCGGCGTGGGTGCTGCCCTTGAGCACCATGATCTTCTTGCCCACCAGATCGCCGGCGTCGGTGGGGCGTGACTGGCCGTTGCGGTAGATGATCTGCGGGGTGACTTCGAGGTAGGAGCGCGAGAAGCGAACCTGCTTCTTGCGCTGTTCGCTGCTGACCAGGCCGGCGGCCGCCAGTACCGGGCCGTTCGGCTTGCCGACCTGATTGAACAGGTCGTCTAGATTGTCGGCGGTTTCGATCTTCAGCTCGACCCCCAAATCGTCGGCAAAGCGCTTCACCAGCTCGTATTCGAAGCCGGTTTCACCGCTGCGATCCTGAAAGTAGGTGGCGGGGCTGTTTCGGGTGACCACCCGCAGCACACCATCCTCCTTTACGCGCTCGAGTGTGTTGGGTTTATCAACACAGCCACTGAGCATCAGGAAGAGTCCGGTAGCGATCAGCCATTTGGCGTATCGCGGACGCAAAGCCGTTGGGGAAAACATGTGCGCAGTATACGCAAAGGACAACGGGCGCCATATCTCGACAGTGGCGGGGTTGTCTGCTAGGCATCACAAAACCGCGCGAAACCCCGCAGAAACGGGCCCGAAAGGCATTTTGTGACAGAAAAAATAACCCGCCTTGCAACACCCCATAAATTTGACCCTCAAGGCAGGAACGCCACTCGACATCCGGGTGCAACCGTGCGTAGCGTTTCGGGTGATGTTGAGGGCGGTTTAGGCTAGAATGCACGGCCTCAAAGCACACCCCTTCCCGAGGCTGTCCCGAAGATGTTGATCCTGCGCGGCGCTCCTGCCCTTTCTGCCTTTCGCCACAGCAAACTCCTTGAGCAACTGAGCCAGAAGGTTCCAGCTGTCAGTGGCCTGTATGCTGAATTCGCTCACTTCGCCGAAGTCACCGGCGTCCTGACCGGCGACGAACAGCAGGTGCTTGCGCGCCTTCTGAAGTACGGTCCAAGCGTTCCGGTTCAAGAGCCGACCGGTCGTCTGTTCCTGGTGTTGCCACGTTTCGGCACCATCTCGCCATGGTCGAGCAAGGCCAGCGACATCGCCCGCAACTGCGGCCTGAGCAAGATCCAGCGCCTGGAGCGCGGTATCGCGTTCTACGTGGCCGGTCAGTTCAGCGAAACCGAAGCGCAGCAGATTGCAGACGTATTGCATGACCGTATGACTCAGATCGTTCTGGCCAACCTCGAGCAGGCCGCCGGTCTGTTCAGCCACGCCGAACCGAAGCCGCTGACCGCCATCGACATCCTCGGCGGTGGTCGCGCCGCGCTGGAGAAGGCCAACGTCGAACTGGGCCTGGCCCTGGCCGAAGACGAGATCGACTATCTGGTCAACGCCTTCAACGGTCTCAAGCGCAACCCGCACGACATCGAACTGATGATGTTCGCCCAGGCCAACTCCGAGCACTGCCGCCACAAGATCTTCAACGCCAGTTGGGATATTGACGGCGAGAGCCAGGAAAAAAGCCTGTTCGGCATGATCAAGAACACCTATCAGATGCACAGCGAAGGCGTGCTGTCCGCTTACAAGGACAACGCTTCGGTGATCGTCGGCAACGTCGCCGGCCGCTTCTTCCCGGATCCGGAAACCCGCCAGTACGGCGCGGTGCAGGAGCCGGTGCACATCCTGATGAAGGTCGAAACCCACAACCACCCGACCGCGATCGCTCCGTTCCCGGGCGCGTCCACCGGTTCCGGTGGCGAGATCCGCGACGAAGGTGCAACCGGTCGTGGCGCCAAGCCGAAAGCCGGCCTGACCGGTTTCACCGTGTCCAACCTGCAAATCCCGGGCTTCGAACAGCCGTGGGAAGTGCCGTACGGCAAGCCTGAGCGCATCGTTACCGCGCTGGATATCATGATCGAAGGCCCGCTGGGCGGCGCCGCGTTCAACAACGAATTCGGCCGTCCGGCCCTGACCGGTTACTTCCGTACCTTCGAACAATCGATCACCACCCCGCACGGTGACGAAGTTCGCGGTTACCACAAGCCGATCATGCTGGCTGGCGGCATGGGCAACATCCGTGAAGAACACGTCAAGAAAGGCGAGATTCTGGTCGGCTCCAAGCTGATCGTCCTCGGCGGCCCGGCGATGCTGATCGGTCTGGGTGGCGGCGCTGCTTCCTCCATGGCCACCGGCACCAGCTCGGCGGATCTGGACTTCGCTTCCGTTCAGCGTGAAAACCCTGAAATGGAACGTCGCTGCCAGGAAGTCATCGACCGTTGCTGGCAGCTGGGCGACAAGAACCCGATCAGCTTCATCCACGACGTGGGTGCGGGCGGTCTGTCCAACGCCTTCCCGGAACTGGTCAACGACGGCGACCGCGGTGGCCGTTTCGAACTGCGCAACATTCCAAACGACGAGCCGGGCATGGCCCCGCACGAAATCTGGTCCAACGAATCCCAGGAACGTTACGTTCTGGCAGTCGGCCCGGCCGACTTCGAGCGCTTCAAGGCGATCTGCGAACGTGAGCGTTGCCCGTTTGCCGTTGTCGGTGAAGCCACCGCCGAGCCGCAACTGACCGTGACCGACAGCCATTTCGGCAACAACCCGGTGGACATGCCACTGGAAGTGTTGCTGGGCAAGGCGCCGCGCATGCACCGTTCGGTGGTTCGCGAAGCCGAGCTGGGCGATGACTTCGATCCGTCGAACCTCGACATCGGCGAAAGCATCGAACGCGTCCTGCACCACCCGGCCGTGGCGAGCAAAAGCTTCCTGATCACCATCGGCGACCGCACCATCACCGGCCTCGTGGCCCGTGACCAGATGGTCGGCCCTTGGCAGGTTCCGGTGGCCGACGTGGCCGTCACCGCCACCAGCTTCGACGTCTACACCGGTGAAGCGATGGCGATGGGCGAGCGCACTCCGCTGGCACTGCTGGATGCTCCGGCGTCGGGCCGCATGGCCATCGGCGAAACCCTGACCAACATTGCCGCTTCGCGCATCAACAAGCTCTCCGACATCAAACTGTCGGCGAACTGGATGTCCGCTGCCGGCCACCCGGGCGAAGACGCGCGTCTGTACGACACCGTGAAAGCGGTCGGCATGGAACTGTGCCCTGAACTGGGCCTGACCATTCCGGTTGGCAAGGACTCGATGTCCATGGCCACCCGCTGGAACGACGATGGCGAAGACAAGACCGTCACCTCGCCGATGTCCCTGATCGTGACCGGTTTCGCGCCAGTGGCTGACATCCGTCAGACCCTGACTCCGGAACTGCGCATGGACAAGGGCACCACCGACCTGATCCTGATCGACCTCGGTCGCGGTCAGAACCGTATGGGCGCCTCGATCCTCGCCCAGGTTCACGGCAAGCTCGGCAAGCAGGCTCCGGACGTCGACGACGCCGAAGACCTGAAGGCGTTCTTCGCCGTGATCCAGGGCCTCAACGCCGACGGTCATCTGCTGGCTTACCACGACCGTTCCGACGGCGGTCTGCTGACCTCCGTGGTGGAAATGGCCTTCGCCGGTCACTGCGGTCTGAGCCTGAACCTCGACAGCGTTGCTGAATCCTCGGCAGAAATCGCCGCCATCCTGTTCAACGAAGAACTGGGTGCCGTGATCCAGGTTCGCCAGGACGCCACCCCGGACATCCTCGCCCAATTCAGCGCGGCTGGTCTGGGCGACTGCGTGTCGGTGATCGGTCAGCCGATCAACAATGGCCAGATCAACATCACCTTCAACGGTGACACCGTGTTCGAAGGCCAGCGTCGTCTGCTGCAACGTCAGTGGGCCGAGACCAGCTACCAGATCCAGCGTCTGCGCGACAACGCCGACTGCGCCGAGCAAGAGTTCGATGCGCTGCTGGAAGAAGACAACCCGGGCCTGAGCGTCAAGCTGAGCTACGACGTCAACCAGGACATCGCCGCGCCTTACATCAAGAAAGGCATCCGCCCACAGGTTGCGGTACTGCGTGAGCAGGGCGTCAACGGTCAGGTGGAAATGGCGGCTGCGTTCGACCGCGCCGGTTTCAACGCGATCGACGTGCACATGAGCGACATTCTGGCCGGCCGCGTCGACCTGAACGAGTTCAAGGGTCTGGTGGCCTGCGGTGGTTTCTCCTACGGCGACGTTCTCGGCGCCGGTGAAGGCTGGGCCAAGTCCGCACTGTTCAACAGCCGTGCCCGCGATGCGTTCCAGGGCTTCTTCGAACGTAACGACAGCTTCACCCTCGGCGTGTGCAACGGTTGCCAGATGATGTCCAACCTGCACGAGCTGATCCCGGGCAGCGAGTTCTGGCCGCACTTCGTGCGCAACCGCTCCGAGCAATTCGAAGCGCGCGTGGCGATGGTTCAGGTTCAGGAGTCGAACTCGATCTTCCTGCAGGGCATGGCCGGTTCGCGCATGCCGATCGCCATCGCTCACGGTGAAGGCCATGCCGAATTCGAAAGCGAAGAGGCACTGCTGGAAGCCGATCTGTCGGGTTGCGTGGCGATGCGTTTCGTCGACAACCACGGCAAGGTCACCGAAGCCTACCCGGCCAACCCGAACGGTTCGCCGCGCGGGATCACCGGCCTCACCAGCCGCGACGGTCGCGTGACGATCATGATGCCGCACCCGGAGCGTGTGTTCCGTGCCGTGCAGAACTCGTGGCGTTCGGAAGACTGGAACGAAGACGCACCTTGGATGCGTATGTTCCGTAATGCTCGTGTGTGGGTGAACTAAGCGCTGTGTACAAGCTCGCGTTTTTTGTTCCCGACAGCCATGTCGAGGTGGTCAAGGACGCTGTGTTCGCTGCCGGTGGTGGGCGGATTGGTGACTATGACCACTGTGCTTGGCAGGTGCTTGGCTCTGGTCAGTTTCGGCCTCTGGACGGCAGTCAGCCGTTCATTGGTCAGGCTGGGCAGGTTGAGCGGGTCGAGGAGTGGAAGGTTGAGCTTGTCGTTTGCGATGAGTTGATTCGCGCGGTAGTGGCGGCTCTTAAGTTGAGCCATCCCTACGAGACACCGGCTTATGAAGTTTGGCGGCTGGAGGATTTTTGATCTTCCTTGGCTGCTGATACGGGAAACCCGCTGGAAGTGATTTCAGCGGGTTTTTTGGTTTTTTGGTTTTGGGATTGAGTGAATATCCGTTGCTTCGGGTGTTGCCACTGGCGGTTTCGCCCTTACGGCGAGTCACTTTTTTCAAACGCCAAAAAAGTAACCAAAAACGCTGGGCCCCGGCGTTCGGCACCTCGCTTTGGCTCGGTGTTCCTTCGTTCCGGGATTCATCCGGGGGCATCGCCTACGGTTTGCTTCGCTGCACCTCCTC
>Ga0070669_100002267_pt1 | contig 13955 bp, 12 predicted proteins | sample KBSS53metaG_FD_64680 | JGI IMG/M metagenome (GOLD analysis project Ga0070669, IMG submission 64680) | Switchgrass rhizosphere microbial communities from Kellogg Biological Station, Michigan, USA - KBS S5-3 metaG | ecosystem: Host-associated > Plants > Roots > Rhizosphere > Soil ... | reverse complement strand
TTGCCGGCAGCGCTGCGGATCGGCGCGCCAGGCAGCCCAAGCGGCGAGGAAGTTGTTGCCGAGCCCGAACCCGGTCTCGAGAACCACGAAGCGGTCCTTGCCGCGCCAGCGTCCGGCGAGTGCGTCGCCGCCGAGGAAGACGTGGCGCGCCTGCGCGAGCGCACCCGAGCGCGGGTGATAGACGTCGCCGTACTCGACCGATCGCGGCGTGCCGTCGTCGTCGAAGACGATCCGCGCCGGGACGATCGGCGTCGTCTTCATCTGCGCACCGGCTCGGGTGATGCGCGCGACGCGAGCCAGGCCAGCAGGCGGTCGCGAACGCGGTCGAGGCGCCGGTACGCCAGCACCGCCGGTGACATGCTGGCGATCGCGTCGTGCAGCCGGCGTGCGGCCTCGGCGCTCGTCACGGCGTCAGCAAGGGGAACGCTGTCGACGTGGATCGTGAAGATCGCCTTGCCGCTGCCGGCGATCGGGATGAAGGTCTGTCGCTCGGTGCGAAAGGAGGCATGAGCGACGAGGGCTTCGACATCGACCTCGCTCGCGGCCGGCCAGTCCGGGCCACCGCGTGCCGGGTGCTGGTGCAACCGCGGGTCGGCGCTGATCGTCCAGACGAAGCGCTCCCAGCGATCGTCGCCGGTGACGAGCCGCGCCAGCGACGCGCTCGCGGCGACGAGCAGCTCGTTGTCGGCGACCGGTGCGTGGACCTCGGCGAAGTGGCGGCCGACCTTCTCCTCGGGCGCCCAGCGCGACGGCAGGCAGACCGCGAGCCACGGGATCGTTGCGGTCGCGCCGTCGATGACGGCGAAGTCCTCCTCGAAGGCGAGCGCTAGCAAGGCGCTCGGCCGACGCGCGGCGGGCAAGGCGACGAGGACGGCGCCGATCGACGCGTCGCCGTCGCCGGTGGGCGTGCCATCGGCCTCGAGCGCCCAGCCGAGCCGCGGCGCGTCGATCCGGGTCGTGCCGGATGGGGTCGTCGCCACGAGGAAGCTGCCCGGGCTCGAGCGCGCCGCTTCGGCGGCGACGGCGCGAAGCACCGCGACCTCGTCGGTGCCAGGCGTCGACAGCAGCGCCTGCTCGGCGAAGCTGCCGAGCACCGCGATCTTTTCGCGCAGGTGGCGGCCGCCCGGCGCGCTCGGCGTCAGCTGCGCCGTCGCCGTCGCCGACGCGACGCGGCGCAATCCCGGCTGCATGCGGAACGGCGCGCTGACGAGCGAGAAGTCGAACGAGGCCATGGACGTCGACGGAATATAGAAGGGCCCGCGCTGGCGGGCCCTTTTCGGCAGTCGTCGGCCGGTCCGCGCTACACGCGCTTCTTGTACTCGTGGGTGCGGGTGTCGATCTCGACCTTGTCGCCGGTCTGGACGAACAGCGGCACCGAGATCTCGAGGCCGGTGGCGAGCTTGGCGCTCTTCAGCACCTTGCCCGAGGTGTCGCCCTTGACGGCGGGCTCGGTGTCGGTGATCTCGCGCACCAGCGTCGTCGGCAACTCGACCGAGATCGCCTTGCCGTCGTAGAACACGACCTCGACCGGCATGCCGTCCTCGAGGTACTGGATCGCGTCGCCCATGTTCTCGGACTCGACCTCGAACTGGTTGTACTCGGCGTCCATGAACGCGTACATGGGGTCGGCGAAGTAGGAGTACGTGCACTCCTTCTTGTCGAGGATGATCTGGTCCATCTTGTCGTCGGCCTTGAAGACGACCTCGGTGCCGGAGTTGCTGAGCAGGCTCTTCAGCTTCATGCGCACGGTGGCCGAGTTGCGGCCGCCGCGGCTGTACTCGGTCTTGAGCACGACCATCGGGTCCTTGCCCTGCATGATGACGTTGCCGGCGCGAATTTCCTGGGCGATTTTCATGGGAAAGCTTCCACCAATCTTGCACTGAGGGGCGCTGTCGCGAGGTGTCGATCGATCGGCCCGTCGGCGAAGCGCAAAGCCTGCAATTCTAGCGTTTCGCCTCGACGAAGCGAAGCAGCCGGGTCACCAGGTCGTCCTGCGTCGCCAGCGTTTCGCGCCAGCGGGCGCAGAGCGCCAGCCAGGCCGCGCGCAGGGTCGGCTCGGAGAGGGGCGGCGCCAGTGCGCCGCCCCCGGTCCCGTTCCAGCGCGCGAAGAGGGCCCGCAACGCGGTGGCGAGGGCGGGCGGAGCCCCGGCGAGGAACCGCGCGAGGAAGGCGTCCAGCTTGGCGGCGTGGGCGCCGTCGTCCTGGACGTAGAGCTGCCAGACGAAGGGCGCTCCGGCCCAGAACGCGCGCACGAACGAGTCCTCGCCGCGAACGAAGTTGAGCTGGCACGACCAGAGCAGGCGATCGAAGTCGGCCTGCGCGAGCATCGGCAGGCGCAGCGCCCGCAACGCGCCGCGGCGCAGCGTGGCGCCGAGAGCCGCCTCGACCTGGTCGGCGGCCGCGCCCGGCGCCAGCAGCAACAGCGTCGGCGCCGCGGCGAGCGCATCGAGCAGCTCGGGAACGGCCTCGTTGCGATAGGAAAAAAGGCTGACGCGTCGTTCGTCTGCGCGCGGGGCGGCGCCGATCGACGCCAGCCAGTCGTCGCCCAGGCCGAAGGCGCGGCGGCGCTCGACCAGGCCCGGCTCGCGCAACAGGCCGCCGGTCGCTTCGCTGAAGCCGGGAAAGAAGAACCAGGTCGTCGACGGCGCTTCGCCGGGACGCGCGCTGGGCGAGGGAAGGCCGTGCGAGCGTTCGACGTATGGCTCGGCGCTGAGGTGCTCGAGGTTGACGAGCACCGGCGTAGTGGCGCCCGCCGGCCACGCCGCCTTCGGCCGCCCGGCGCCGAACAGCTCGACGACGACGTCCGGCGCGGGCGACGGGCCGTCTTGCCAGCCGACCACCTTCACGCCCGCTGCACCTCCGGGCGCCATCCAGGCCAGCGCGCTGGCATCGTCGATCGCGAGCCGCACCGATTCGCCGCGCCCGGCAAGGTCGGCGGCGAGGCGCCAGGCGACGCCGACGTCGCCGAAGTTGTCGACGACACGGCAATAGAGGTCCCACTGCATGCTTGATTATCGAGAGGGCAATCGGCCGGCCCGCGCCGCGAGCAGTGCGGCGCGACTTCGCAGGCAGGAACGAGCGGCCGCACGCCGCGCGACGCATGCGGCGCAGGCGTGCGCGGCACAATCGTCGGCGATGGGCGAGCCGAAGGTCGATGTTCCGCGCGAGGACGATCGCGCCGCGGCGCGCGAGCGCCTCCTCGCCGAGGTCGCCGCGCTGCCGAACCTGCCCGGCGTCTACCGCTTCTTCGACGGCGCCGACCACGTGCTCTACGTCGGCAAGGCGCGCGACCTGAAGAAGCGCGTCTCGAGCTACTTCACCAAGCGCCACGCCGGCAGCGAAGGCGCGATCTGGACCGGCCATATGGTGGCGCGCATCGTCCGCATGGAGACGACGGTGGTGCGCTCGGAAGCCGAGGCGCTGCTCCTCGAGAACAACCTGATCAAGGCGCTGGCACCGCGCTTCAACATCCGCTTCGTCGACGACAAGAGCTATCCCTACCTCAAGATCGAGTCGCATCGCTTTCCGCGCGTCGCCTACTACCGTGGCGCGGTCGACCAGAAGCATCGCTACTTCGGCCCGTTTCCGACCGCCTGGGCGGTGAAGGACTCGATCCAGCTGATCCAGAAGGTGTTTCACCTGCGCACCTGCGAGGACACCGTGTTCGCGAACCGCACCCGGCCGTGCCTGCTCTACCAGATCAAGCGCTGCTCGGGCCCGTGCGTCGACTACGTCTCGCCCGAGGACTATGCGCGCGACGTCGTCAATGCCGAGCGCTTCCTGCAGGGCGAGCAGCAGGAGCTGATGGATTCGCTGCAGGCGCAGATGATGGCGCGCGCCGAGGCGCTCCAGTTCGAGCAGGCGGCCGAGATCAGGAACCAGATCGGCTCGCTGTCGCGCGTCTTGCACCAGCAGGCGGTCGAGGACAACACCGGCGGGCGCGCCGTCGACACCGACATCCTCGCCGTCAAGGTCGACGGCGGCCGTGCCTGCGTCAACCTGGCGATGGTCCGCGGCGGCCGCCACCTCGGCGATCGGCCCTATTTTCCCAGGCATGTCGAGAACGCGATCGACGTTGCCGCCGAGGGCGCGGCCGATGCGGCCGAGGCCGGCGGGGAAGGGGAGGCGGCGCGCGCCGAGGCCGCCAAGTCGCCCGAGGTGCGCGTCCTCGAGGCGTTCATCGCCCAGCACTACCTCGAAGGCGGCATGCCACCGCTTCTCGTCGTCAGCCACGCCGTCGACAAGACGCTGATCGAGACGCTCGCGGCGCGCAGCGGCGTTCGCGCGACGGTCCAGCACCAGCCGCGCGAGCCGCGCCGCGCCTGGCTCGACATGTGCATCAGCGGCGCGGCGCTGCGTCTCGCCCAGCTGCTCGCCGAGGAAGGATCGCAACAGGCGCGAACGCGCGCCCTCGTCGACGCGCTCGACCTCGCGGTCGAGGACCTGCATGCGTTCCGGATCGAGTGCTTCGACGTCAGCCACACCGCGGGCGAGGCGACCCAGGCCTCGTGCGTCGTCTTCGAAGCGCACAAGATGCAGAGCTCGCAGTACCGGCGCTACAACATCGCCGGGATCACGCCAGGCGACGACTACGCCGCGATGCGCCAGGTGCTCGTTCGCCGCTACGCCAAGCTGGTCGAGGCGGCGGCGCAGGGCAACGGCCGGCTGCCCGACCTCGTCCTCGTCGACGGCGGGCGCGGCCAGGTCGGCGTCGCGCGCGAGGTGTTCGAGGAGCTCGGCATCGAGCTTGCGCGCATCGTCGGCGTCGAGAAGGGCGAGGCGCGCAGGATCGGCCTCGAGGAGCTCGTCTTCGCCGACGGCAGGCCGAAGATCGCCCTCGGTCGCGAGTCGGCTGCGCTCATGCTGATCGCGCAGATTCGCGACGAGGCGCACCGCTTCGCGATCACGGGCATGCGCGCGCGTCGCGCCAAGATCCGCACCGGCTCCAGCTCGCTCGAGGACATCCCGGGCGTCGGGCCGAAGAAGCGCGCGCGTTTGCTGCAGCGCTTCGGCGGCACCCGCGGCGTCGGCAGCGCGAGCGTCGAGGACCTGTCGACGGTCGAGGGAATCTCGCATGAGCTCGCCGAGGAGATCTATCGTGCCCTGCACTGAACCCACTCAAGAGCGGCGCGTCAATCGCATCGTCGCCGGCGCGGCGGCGGCCGCCGCGCTGGCGCTGGGCGTCGTCGCCTGCACCGGACAGGCGGATCGCGGTCCTGGCGAGGGCGGCGACGCGCGCCGTGCCCCGCCGCCTCCCGCCACAGCGCCGGCACCTGTCGTCGTCGCCGCAGCACCGGCGGGGGAAGCGAAACGCGCGCTGCCGACGCCGAAGTCGGGGCGCAACTGGACCGAGGTGCGACAGCAGGCGGCCGAGCGACTGGTCGCGGCCAACCCCGACATCACCTACCTCGGCCGCGTTCCTGACCAGCTGCTCGCGATCCCGGTCCTCGAGGTCGAGCTCAACGGCGACGGCAGCGTACGCCGCATCGAGATTTTGCGTGAGCCGCGCGAGGCGAAGGAAACGATCAAGATCGCGGTCGATGCGATGCGCCGCGCTGCGCCTTTCGGCGATGTGTCGCGCCTGCCGAAGCCGTGGAAGTTCACCGAGACCTTCCTCTTCAACGAGGCCCGCAAGTTCAAGCCGCGCACGCTCGATCGCTGACGCCGCCTGCCCACCCGGCCCGATCGAGTCGGGTTCGGCACAATCCCGCGATGTTCTTCAACCTGCCGACGCTCTTCACCTGGGCGCGCATCGTCGCGATCCCGCTCGTCGTCGGCGTCTACTACCTGGACCTGGCCCCGCAGACACAGAACATCGTCGGCACCGCGCTGTTCATCCTGTTCGCGCTCACCGACTGGGCGGACGGCTGGCTGGCACGGAAGCTGAGCATGACGTCGTCGTTCGGCGCCTTCCTCGATCCGGTCGCCGACAAGTTCCTCGTCACCGCTGCGCTGCTCGTGCTCGTCCACCTCGGCCGGCTGCACGCCTTCATCGCCCTCGTCATCATCGGCCGGGAGATCGCGATCTCGGCGCTGCGCGAATGGATGGCGCAGATCGGCGCGTCGCGCAGCGTCGCCGTGCACATGCTCGGCAAGGTGAAGACGGTCGTGCAGATGATCGCGATCCCGTTCCTCCTCTACCACGGGATGCTGTTCGGGCTGATCGATACGCAGTTCTGGGGCACCGTTCTCATCATCGTTTCGGCGATCCTGACGATCTGGTCGATGGTCTACTACCTGCAGAAGGCTCTGCCGGAAATTCGCGCCCGTGTCCGCTGAACGGCGCGGCCTCGTCCTGGCGATGCCGTGGGTCTTCGTCCTCATCTGGTCGACCGGCTTCGTCGTCGCGCGTCTGGCGATGCCGCATGCGCCGCCGTTCGGCTTCCTGACGATCCGCTTCGCGCTCTCGGCCGCGTGCTTCGTCGTCTGGATCGCGATTGCGCGCGCCGCGTGGCCGAAGGGGCGCTGGCAGTGGTTCCACCTCGCGATCGTCGGCCTGTCGATGCAGGCGGCCTACCTCGGCGGCGTCTGGGCTGCCGTGAAGTCGGGGCTGGGCGCGGGGACAGCGGCGCTGTTGGTCGGCCTGCAGCCGGTGCTGACGGCGCTCTGGCTGACGCGCAGCAGCGCGACGCGCGGCGCGGCAGGCGTGACGGCGCGACAGTGGCTCGGCCTCGTCCTCGGCTTTGCCGGCATCGGCCTGGTCGTGTGGAGGAAGCTCGGCGGCGAGGTGACGCCCGTCAACCTGGCCATGGCGACGGTCGCGCTGCTCGGCATCACCTTCGGCACGCTCTACCAGAAGCGCTTCCTCGAGCCGTGCGACGTCCGTACCGCGAGCGCCGTGCAGATGGCGGCGGCGTTCGTCGTCTGCCTGCCGCTCGCCCTGCTCGAGAGCGAGCCGATCGACTGGCACCCCAACCTCGTCTTGGCGATGGCCTGGTCGGTCGGCGTCCTCACCCTGGGCGGCAGCTCGCTGCTGTACCTTCTCATCCACCGCGGCGAAGCGACCGCGGTGACGAGCCTGCTCTATCTGGTGCCGCCTTGCACCGCGCTGATGGCGTGGGCATTGTTCGGCGAATCGCTCACCCTGCTCATGATGGCGGGCGTGGCATTGACGGTGATCGGCGTCGCCCTGGTGGTCCGGCCCGCCGACGAAGTGAAGGAGAGACCGACATGAACAAGAAGCACCGCATCGCGGCGATCGCCGGCGACGGCATCGGCACCGAGACCCTGCCCGAGGGCCTGCGCGTCCTCGAGGCGGCGGCGCGCCGGTTCGGCATCGACCTGGCGATCGACCATTTCGACTTCGCCTCGTGGGCCTACTACGAGCGCCACGGCAGCATGATGCCGGACGACTGGAAGGAGCGGATCGGCGGGCACGACGCGATCTTCTTCGGCGCGGTCGGCTGGCCGGCGAAGATCCCCGACCACGTCTCGCTGTGGGGCTCGCTGATCAAGTTCAGGCGCGACTTCGACCTGTTCGTCAACCTGCGGCCGGCGCGCCTCATGCCCGGCGTCCGCTCGCCACTCGCCGGCATGAAGCCGGGCGACATCGACATGATGATCGTGCGCGAGAACACCGAGGGCGAGTACTCGAGCATCGGCGGGCGGATGTTCGAGGGCACCGATCGCGAGGTCGTCGTCCAGGAGACGGTGATGTCGCGCTTCGGCATCGACCGGGTCCTCGAATACGCGTTCGAGCTGGCCCGGTCGCGGCCGAAGAAGCACCTCACCTCGGCGACCAAGTCGAACGGGATCGCGATCACGATGCCGTACTGGGACGAGCGCGTCGATGCCATGGCCAAGCGCTTCCCCGACGTGCGCGCCGACCGCTATCACATCGACATCCTCACCGCCCACTTCGTGCAGCGGCCGCAGGTCTTCGACACCGTCGTCGCGAGCAACCTGTTCGGCGACATCCTGAGCGACCTCGGACCGGCGTGCACGGGAACGATCGGCATCGCGCCGTCGGCGAACATCAATCCGACGCGCAAGCACCCGTCGCTGTTCGAGCCGGTTCACGGCTCCGCGCCCGACATCGCCGGGCAGGGCATCGCCAACCCGATCGGCCAGATCTGGTCGGGCGCCCTGATGCTCGACTTCCTCGGCCACCGCGACGCGCACGACGCGATCATCGCGGCGATCGAAACCGTCCTCGAGCCGAGCTCCGGGGCCCCCAAGACGCGCGACCTGGGCGGCACGGCGAGCACTTCGGACCTCGGCCGCGCCGTCGCCGACGCGCTCTCTTCGGCGAGCGCTGCATCGCGTTAGCCGCCCTGTCAAGCATCTATTGCACGAGCGGTGCCGGAATCGGCGGTCCGCTCGCAAATACAATCCCGAACCCTGCTTGACACTGCAGATTCGCAACGCTGTAATCGTTTCGCCCCGACGAGCACCTGCTGCCGCCGCGCGACGCACAACCTAACTCATCCGAGACAGCTTCCTGAGGGGGAAACTTTTGTGAACAAATCCGAACTGATCGAGCACATCGCCAGGCAGGCAGACATCTCGAAGGCGGCTGCGTCGCGCGCTCTCGAGGCCATGATCGGTGGCGTCAAGACGAGCCTGAAGAAAAACAACGCGGTGTCGCTGGTCGGCTTCGGAACCTTCAGCGTCGGCAAGCGCGCCGCGCGCAGCGGCCGCAACCCGCGCACCGGCGCGGCGATCAAGATCAAGGCAGCGAAGGTGCCCAAGTTTCGCGCCGGCAAGGCGCTCAAGGACGCGCTCAACTGATCCCGCCCGGCGCGGGCCCGGGTGCTTAGCTCAGCTGGTAGAGCGGCGCCCTTACAAGGCGTAGGTCGGGGGTTCGAGCCCCTCAGCACCCACCACCCGATGCCGGCGCCCGACTGCCAAGCGCAACCGCTCGGCTAGAATTCCGGCCTCTTCGACGAAAGGCGAACCGCGGTTCGCCTTTTTGCCATCTGCCGACTCCGATGTTCGACTTCTTTCGCCGTCACACGCGCGCGCTCCAGTTCGTGCTGGTGCTGCTCGTCTTCCCGTCGTTCGTCTTCTTCGGCATCCAGGGCTACAGCCGGTTCGCCGGCGGCGACCTGCAGACCGTCGCCAAGGTCGCCGGCCATCCGGTGACGCAGGCCGAGCTCGATGCCGCGTTGCGCGACCGGGTCGAGCGGGCGCGACGCCAGATGCCGAGCCTCGATCCGAAGGTGTTCGAGACGCCGGAGATGCGCGCCCTCGCGCTCGACGGCGTGATTCGCGATCGCCTCACCCTCGTCGCTGCCGACAAGCTGCACCTCGGCGTGAGCGACGAGCGACTCGACCGTGCGTTCAAGAGCGACCCGGAGTACGCGCCGCTGCGCAACCCCGACGGCAGCGTCAACCGCGATACGCTGACGGCGCTCGGCATGTCGTCGGAGGCGTTCGCCGAGCGTCTGCGCCAGGACCTCGCCCGCCGCCAGGTCATCCAGCCGATCGGCACTTCGGCGATCGCGCCGGCGGCGGCGGCGTCGGCAGCGCTCGAGGCGATGTTCCAGCAGCGCGAGGTCCAGGTCGAGCGCTTCGATGCCAAGGACCAGCTCGCCAAGGTGGCTCCGAGCGACGCCGAGGTCGACGCGTACTACAAGGATCCGGCCCACGCGGCCCAGTTCCTGGCGCCCGAGCAGGCGACGGTCGAGTACGTCACGCTCGACCTCGAGTCGGTGAAGAAAAACATCGCCGTCTCCGAGGACGACCTGCGCAAGTACTACGCCGAGAACGAGAAGCGCTACACCGCGCCCGAAGAGCGCCGCGCCAGCCACATCCTCGTCAAGGCCGACAAGGACGCGCCGAAGGCCGAGCGCGACAAGGCGCGCGCCAAGGCGGAGGCCTTGCTCGCCGAGGTGCGCAAGAACCCGCAGGGGTTCGCCGAGATCGCGAAGAGGAACTCCGACGACGAGGGGTCGGCGGCCAAGGGCGGCGACCTCGACTTCTTCGGCCGCGGCGCGATGGTCAAGCCGTTCGAGGACACCGCCTTCGGGCTGAAGCCGGGCGAGACGAGCGGCATCGTCGAAAGCGACTTCGGCTTTCACATCATCCACGTCACCGGCGCTCGCGGCGGCGAGAAGAAGAGCTTCGAGTCGGTGCACGCGGCGATCGAAAGCGAAGTCAAGAACCAGCTGGTGCAGAAGAAGTTCGCCGAAGCCGCGGTCGAGTTCGGCGACACGGTCTACGAGCAGCCCGACAGCCTCAAGCCCGCTGCCGACAAGTGGAAGCTCGAGATCAAGACCGCGCAGCGCGTCACTCGCACGCCCGCGCCTGGATTGACCGGCCCGCTCGCCAATCCGCGCTTTCTCGAAGCGCTGTTCAGCAGCGATTCGACGCGCGACAAGCGCAACACCAAGGCGATCGACGTCGGCTCGAACCAGCTCGCCTCGGGTCGCGTCGTGCAGTACACGGCGGCGCATCAGCTGCCGTTCGCGGAAGTGAAGGACAAGGTGCGCCAGCAGCTCGCGGCCACGCAGGCAGCGGCGCTGGCGGCCAAGCTCGGCGCCGAGCGCCTGGCCAAGGCGCGCGCCGCGCCGGGCGAGGCGTTCGCGGGCCAGACGCTCGTCGTGTCGCGCGCCCAGGCGCGCGACCTGCCGCGGCCGCTGCTCGACGCGATCATCAAGGCGCCGGTGGCGACGCTGCCGGCGTTCGTCGGCGTGTCGCTCGGCGACCAGGGCTATGCGGTGGCCAAGATCATCAAGACGGCGGGTCGCGATCCGGTCATCGGCGATGCGGCCCAGGCGATGTCGCAGTACGCGCAGGTCTGGGCGGATGCCGAGGCGCAGGCCTACTATGCCGCGCTGAAGTCGCGCTTCAAGGTGAGCGTCAGCGAGTCGGCGACCGCGCCGCGCGAGGCCGCCAGCGAGCCGAGATAGAACGCTCGCTCGCTATAATTCGAGCTTCGGCGGTGGCTGTAGCTCAGTTGGTAGAGTCCAGGATTGTGATTCCTGTTGTCGTGGGTTCGAGCCCCATCAGCCACCCCACAGAATCAACAACTTAGCGACGGCACCAGCTAGATTCTGGAATATTCCGGGCCCATTCTGGAATATTCCGTACCGCGACCCGCTTTTCGCTGCTCGGTGGACACCTAGATCGCCGATCGCTTGACCTCCCGGTTTCGGTCGTAGATTCCGGCCGTCGTCGCCGGGTTCTTGTGCAGGTCGGGCAGGGCGCCGCGCTGGCGCTTGTGCTCGGTGGCATAGAACGCACGCAGGTCGTGAAAGGTGAAGCGCTGGGCTGGCGTCAGAACTCCTTCTGCGATCGCGCCATCATCAGGCGCTGCCACAGGGTCTTGAAGGCCCTCTCGGGGTATGCGTTGCCGTCCCGGGTGGGAAATACGTACAGGCAGTCGGGACGCCGCAGCGTCGCCAGTTCGTCGAGGACCTGGCCGAGCGCGGGACTGATCGTCACGACGTCGATCACCTCGCCGCGTTTCTTGCCGCGCTGCTTGGCGCGCTTGGTCCGGATCTGACCCGCTTCACGATCGACCTGCGGCCAGGCGAGATCTAGAAACTCGGCCTTTCGGCTGCCGCCCAGTGACGCGTAGCGGGCCGCCAGGGTCACGATCCGACGCTGGGGAGTCTGCTGGATGGCCCACGCCACGAATGCCGCCAGCAGCGCTGGCTCGGGCGTCTGCGTGCGCGGCTCCTCGACGCTCGGGCGAACGAGCTTGGCCGGGTTGTCGGCGCAAAGGCCCAGGTCAATCCCGTGGAAGCACAGGTCCGACAGGAGCGCCTTCTCGTGGTTGGCGCGCGACGGGGCTGCGGCGCGCTCCACGCGCATGTAGCGGGCGATGTCGGTAGACCGCAAGGAGGCGATCTGGCACTTGCCCAGAACCGGCTCGATCTCGTCCCAGCACTGCGCGTAGTCACTCTGAGTGGCCGGGGCGAGTCGCACGAACCTGGGAGAAACCCGGTACTTGTCCCAGACCCAACGAAGCGTGCCCGCATCCGGCGACTTGCCCTCGAGGTCAAGGACTTGGCGGATCGCCGACTGGCGGTCGCGTCCGAGCGGGATTGGTTTGCCCTGGAGAGGGTGGTATCGGTAGCTGGTGAACGTCTTGCGGACGATCGCTTCCATTCGGGGGAGCAGTCCCATGCCCGACAGCCGCTCGCGCCTACGACCCATTTGCCCTGGATCTTGCATGTGGCCACGCACGGATTCTTTCTGGAAGACAAGGCAGCCATCCGGCCGAATTTGAACGGCGCTGGGCTGGGTTCGACGGTCGCGGGAGTGGGTGAGAACGAGCTGCTGCGGTCTGGACTTGCGCTGGCTAGTGCCAATCAGCTGAAATCGGGAATTAGCGACGACGGAATACTGACTGCTTACGAGGTCGCGCAGTTGGACCTGGTCGGCACTCAGCTCGTGGTGTTGTCCGCATGCGAGACGGGCCTGGGGCGGGTCCAATCGGGCGAAGGCGTTTACGGGCTGCGCCGTGCTCTTGTGCTGGCGGGCGCTGAGGCCCAGGTGACATCGCTTTGGAAGGTCAGTGACGACGGGTCGCTCGAGCTTATGGTCGACTTCTACGAGCGCCTGCTCGCTCAGCATGATCGCTCGGATGCGTTGCGATCGGCCCAGATTGCGATGCTTAAACGGCAGCAGCGACAGCACCCGTTCTACTGGGCGGCGTTCGTTATGTCTGGCGATCCGTCGACGTTGCGACGAGCGCAGTGAACTGTCGGTCCGCGAGTTGGGAGGGAAACGACCTGTTGTGAGGCCGCCGTCGTCGGCAGCTTTTGGTCCGTAGACGTTCTTCGTGATAGGTGCTCGAGCGACAGCGATGCAGCGATTCTGTTGAAGAACTCGGTTGGCGCCGAGGCCGCATGAGGCGGTCGAGCTTCGCGCTGATCGCCAATCGAGCGGCGCGGGGATCCGCGCCGACCGGTCTCTCAAGCCGGGGCCGCTTCCATCCTAGGCATCAGCCACTTGCTCATCCGTCTGAGGTTCTGCGCGGTGGCTGCCAGCAGGAACTCGTCATGCGCTCCGCTGAGCCCACGCAACCGCAGGCGATCGAGCTTCAGGATCCGTTTAAGGTGGGCGAAGAGCATCTCCACCTTCTTGCGTTCTCGCATTGAGCTGATGAACCCGGGCGTCGCGGCAAGCGAGCGAGCCACGTCTCGCGAGCTCTCGTAGATGCTGCGGGCGATCTTGCGGATGGGCGTGTTCGGGCAGCAGCTCTGCTTCGCCGGGCAGTTCGCGCAGTCCTTGGCACTCGAGCGGTAGACGATCGTGTCGGCCTTGGTGATGTGATCGCGAGGGTTCTTGAACGGCCGCCAATTGCTCCGAAGGGCATGCCCCTCAGGGCATCGGTACTCGTTAGCGTCCTTGTTCCACTCGAACTCGGCAGCCGAGAGCAGGTCGGCCTTGCAACCCGTGTGGTCGAAGACGGGCACATGCGGCGCGATGTGCTTCTCCTCGACCATCCAGTTGAGCATGGGTGCCACGCCGTAGGCGGTATCGCCGACGAGGCGCTGGGGTCTGAGGCCGAAGCGTCCTGCGACCCGCTCGATCATCGTCTTGGTCGATTCAACTTCTTGTATTCGATACGCGGGTGTCGCCTCTACGTCCACGATGATTCCGGCTTGTAGATCGATGAGGTAGTTCGTCGAGTAGGCGTAGGTGGGCGGCCCGCCGGGGGCCGCAGTCCACCGGGCGGATGGATCGGTCAGCGAGATGTTCTTGGGCACGCTCGAGTCAGCCTCTTCGCCGCTGGGGTTGGTTCGCTCGAGGCCTTCCAGGTACTCGCGTACGGCACGGCTCGGGCCGTCGCCAGCGGTCCAGTCAATTGGCTCGGTGCCTGGCACACCGCGGGTGCGGTTGACGTCCGCCTTGATGACGCTGGCATCGATCGCGAAGCCCTCGCCGGCGACCAGTCCTTCCTTCATGCAGCGGCGCAGGACGCCTTCGAAGACGTGGCGGAAGGCGTCGCTCTGGCGGAAGCGGCCGTGCCTGTTCTTCGAGAAGGTCGAGTGGTCAGG
>Ga0070669_100002263_pt1 | contig 13965 bp, 9 predicted proteins | sample KBSS53metaG_FD_64680 | JGI IMG/M metagenome (GOLD analysis project Ga0070669, IMG submission 64680) | Switchgrass rhizosphere microbial communities from Kellogg Biological Station, Michigan, USA - KBS S5-3 metaG | ecosystem: Host-associated > Plants > Roots > Rhizosphere > Soil ... | reverse complement strand
AAGAGCATACTCGCTTCCTGCCGTGGTACCTCCTCCCTCAGTGGCGCGAGCGGCTGCCTCACGAGCGTATGGTGCGAGGGTCGTTAAAGCTGCCCGTGCGCGATCACTTTTTTCCAGAAGCTGTTTCAAAGTTGGCAGCAGATCATTGGCTTCTTCAAGTGTGAACAGTTTCACGCGAATCTCTTCAATCATTTGTGGTGTTCTTGAACATCCCTTTGTGACACGGGAAATGCGGTATAATCAACAGACTGACTACCCGGCAATTAAATCAGAGACCGGGACGCGAAATCAAATCTGTCACGCGCGGTCGGAAGGAGTCTTTGATGTTTCGTAAGCGACTTCTTGTCTCGGCTTGTGTAGTTGTTCTTGTCGCCCAACTTGCTGCTTATCCGCAACAACAGCAACAGCAACCGCCACAGCAAGACCCTGCTCAACAACAGTCACCGTCCTTACCCCCGGCACAAATCATTCCTGAAGGAACTGAAATGCAGCTCTCACTTGATGAGCCGCTCAGCTCAAAGCTAAATGATGTCGGAGATGAAGTCTATGCGACCATTCGTCGAGACATATTTGTGGACGGGCACAACATCCTCGCGCGCGGTACTCAGGTGATTGGTCGCGTCACGTACGTTCAACCGGCAAGGCGTCCGCTCAAAGGCGGTAAGCTTCACGTAACGTTTGAACGGATCAGGCTCGGAAACGAAGAACAGCGACTTTCTGCAATCGTCAAATCTGCTTCCAACTTCAACACTGATACAAAAGTCGGTACCAGCGGCGAAGGTACACTCAAGGAAGGCGCAGGCGGCCGGCAAGTTCTCGATAACGTCCTGACTGCAGCTGGCATAGGTGGCATCGGAGTCACTATCGCCATCCTGTCATCAGTGAATGAGTATGGTGGCATTAGCTCAGGCGGTGGAATGGCCGGTGCCGCAATCCTTGGCGGAAGTGTCATCGTAGGCGTCCTGCTTACCAAAGGAAAAGAGGTCAGGCTGGACGAAGGAACGATCGTTCGAATCAAGCTCGAACGCGCGTTGGCGATTCAGTAGGGGAAGAAGGCAGAGAGGCGGGGAAGCAGAGAGGCAGGGAGGCAGAGACGTTGAGAAGTCGTGAAGCTGCTTCTGGCCTCTCCGCCTCTCCGCCTCTCTGCCTCTCTGCTTCCCCGCCTTCTCCTCACACGTGCACCTCTCCATGAATGAGCTCGCCTCGCGGCTTGTTGTATTTGAGCATTATGTAAATCATCCTCGAGTAGAAGGCTACGACCCCTGCAATCACCAGCCATCCCGAGAAGATGCCGATCCGCGCATTTGCTGCCAGGGTTCCGGGCGTGTAATGAAAAAGCTCGCCCGCCTTACCCTGAAATTGAAGCATCTCAGAGGACGTTTTGAGGACCCAGGCTGCGAGAATTATCAAGAAGATCCAGATGTAGTTGCGGCTCAACCGCCGGGCCATAGCTTCATGGATCGAAATTGTGAACTGCGGGTTCCTCAGAGTTGCTGATAGTTCTTTAAACCATTCCTCGCTTGCTTGAGCTACCGATAGGGTATGGCTCTCCGGTTCAAAGACTTCCGCAAAGAATTTTCTTTCGAGGATTCTTACGCGAGTTCGATAGACATCAAAAAAACGGTAGCGGCGCGCTTCAATGTGGAGCATCAGGTAGACCAGTACCATCGCAAAAATCAGCACACCGTGATGTGAGGAAGGCGAAGATAGGGACACGGAAAGCATTGCGCCTACTGCCGCAAGAGCCCAGTGAGACGTCTGATCGATGCGATTTCGCCAACTCGTCATTCGAGCAAGCTCGCCTCGGTAAAAATGAATGACTACCGTGATGAACTCAGCCGAGCTGGATGGACGAACTGAATCAATATCTAGTCTGGATTTGAGATGGCTTTCCATGAGTGCCTGACTTTCAGTTTGAAACCTGATTTACGAACCCGTGAGCTCTCAGCCAGTTCTCTAGAAGTTTTGGCCACGTAGAGAGAACGGGATCAGCATCGGCGAGCCCGACACCGTGACGTCCGTGCTCGTAAGCGTGCATCTCATACGGCACTTTCGCTCTTCTCAGTGCCGCAGCAAACGCCAGACTGTTCTCAACCGGGACTCCCGCATCATCCTGAGTATGAAATATGAAGGTGGGAGGAGTTCGAGGCGTTACCTGCTTCTCATTTGAAAGCAGATCGAGCATTTCCTTTGAAGGATTTGCACCAAGAAGATTCTGACGCGAACCAGCATGGACCCAGCTTTCGGTCATCGTAACAACGGGATATCCGAGAATGAGAAGGTCAGGACGAGAACCTGCGCGCTTCAAGGCATCGGTCGAGGCTGGATCACCATCCTCGAAGTGAGTTGCAGCTGTCGATGCGAGGTGACCGCCCGCGGAAAATCCCATGATTCCGATTTTCTTCGGATCGAGCTTCAATTCGTTCGCACGGGCCCGAACGCTGGCAATCGCTCGCAGGGCATCCTGGAGCATTGCAGGATGGTTGTACCTGGGCCCCAGACGATACTTTAGAACTACTGCTGTAACTCCGATTGAATTCAGCCAGACGGCTACGTTGTGACCTTCGTGATCGGCAAGTCTCGCGTAGCCTCCGCCAGGACAAACTATGATTGCTGCACCTGAGGACTTGCCCTCAGGTGCCCGGTAGACGCTCAGCGTCGGGATATCTTCCGGTTGATCGCCCTTTTTGCCGGGAGCACCGTCCGGCCAGAGTGGGACTGCCTGCGGTCTATCCGCGGGTTGACCAGTTTGCTGAGACGTCAGTGTTGCAAAGAAAAGGGGAAGAGAAAGAGATAATGAAAGAGAGAGCGAAAGAGCAGGAATCCACATTCGTAGTCAGGCTCCTTATAAGTGGCAGAATCGTTTTGCGTTGCGACGATTCTGCCACAAACAGGTGCGAGACTACTTCATTTTCTTGGCTGAAATTACAACGATGATTGCCTCATCCGTGCTGCCGGCGTTCGCCGTTCCGACCACCGCGGTTTCCCCATCGCGCAATGTAAGTTGGGTACCCAGTTTTACTGCACGGTATTGAAAGCCTCCTCCAGGATTATCAACGGGTACGTCAATCGAAAACGAAAAGCGATTGATCAGGATTACGTCCTTGCCACTGGCATCCGTACTGGATTGAGGGTTCTGGATTGAATAGTTGTAGCCGCATTTGCCCCCCTGTACAGTCGCCGCCATCGCAAACGGAGGTGAGATGACGCCTGTCGCTTCGATCACACCCATTTCGTTTACTCGATTAGAGAAAGTTGTCAGGTAACGATAGTTGGCAAACCGGAGCGTCGATTTCAGCTGCGTTACAACCGGCTCGAGGCCTGTTGGAAATGCGGCTTTGTCACCAATAGGGGATGCCGATGCGGCTATCAGATGAAGCTGAAACTCGATGCTTGCTGGCGGCTTTGGACGAAACGCCGGTGTGTCTGGAACGTCCAACCGCTTCAACGCTTCACCAATCGCGGTGATATTCTCCGGATAGTCCCGCACAGTGATCGTCTTCATTGACCTGTTCGGTACCATTGAGGTGTTTGACGTACCGCTTAGGAGTGGCTGAAGAACAGTTGCAAGAGCGTCGGGATCACGGTACTTGACGTCGAAAACCATTGCTTTATACGGCGACTGAGGCCTGGAAGGCACCTGCTGCTGCTGCGCCTGTGGTTCTGTCTGAGCCTGAATAACTGCTGAAAAGCCCAGCACTGCAACCAACACCCACGATATCTTTATCAGGGCTGACTTCATTCAATTCCTCCGTTATCCGTTAACCAAATGATCCGGATGTTTGGATCCGATGTTTGAATTTCGATTCGCATTGGTGTGTGCGTCGCTGTCTCAGGACTGCGCTTGACGTCCGCGATCTCGACCGCTTTGAAGGGCGGCATAGCATACTTGCGACTAACGCTCGAATGAGATGCCAGACGTACGGTCAGTCTTCTCCTGCTCACCTTTGGTAGCGCTGGGCTCAGCGTTTGCGGAACAGGCTCCTGGCGGATAATGGCAACTGATCCAGCGTCGTGATTGATCTGATCCGTGCCCTTGTACATCGTCAGAGCAAATGCGGATGTGATCAACAATGCTGCCGCGATCGCCCCAGCAAGTACGACTGTTTTCCAACCAATCCGCTTTGTCTCGACTGTGTCGAGCTGATGATTCACACGCGCTCTCAACTCTCCGTTGGCGGGAGTCTCAGGCTCGACTTCTGAAAGAGACTTTAACCATGAGTCAGCTTCTCGATACTGCGACTCAAGTGAGCGGCAAGGTTCGCAGGAGAGCAAATGTTGACCTACGGCCTCTGTTTCAGATTCATCGAGATCCCTGCTGATGTAGAGCGGGATAAGTTCTGAAATGTGTGTGCAACTCATATAGCTATCCTTTCCCGGCATCTTTGTTCGCGCCTGCGCCTGATGCATGTGTCAGGTGAAACTCGCGAAGCTTGGATCGAGCCGATGAAATCTGAGATCTGACTGTTGTAGGTGTTGAGTTCAAAAGGCGCGCGACCTCGACAGTATCAAGACCTTCAATGTCGCGAAGTACGAGCGCTGCCCGTTCCTTCGATGAGAGTATTGATAGCGCCTGTCGAAGAATCCGTCTCTGCTGAGCCAGAATTGCATCGCTTTCCTGACGTTCTGAAACAGGAGCTTCCTCGACCAAGGCAAGTGGCGAGTCAGGTTTGCGACGTCTTGCCGAATCCCTGCATACATTCACCGCAATTCGATACAGCCAGGCAGAAAAATCGCGCTTGAGATCGAAAGTATGGAGATGGCGGAAGACTCTCAGGAAGGTTTCCTGTGCGGCGTCCATCGCGTCTTCACGGCTTCCGAGCATGCGTTGCGCGAGCCTCAGAATGCGCTGTTCGTGCCGCATGATTAGAATGTTGAAGGCGTCCCGATCACCGCTTCGGGCTCGTGCGAGCACTTCATCTACAGCCTCGCTGCCGCTTCCAGGATTTTCTGCCACCAGCAATATACCTGCCGCATCACCCGGCATGACGTTCTCCTCCTTGCACGCTCACTACTAACTACTCGGTTCAGGTTAAAAACGTTGAACCAAAAGGAATGATGGCAATTTTTTTATTGGCCCGAACGCTTAAGGCGGTTAAGGGTCCTGCGAACCGACGCGAAATCCCTGATCTGCTCGTCAAGCGAGCGGAAGGCGGCAATCGTCTTTGGACTGGGATGATAAAGAGGAATCAGGATTCGGCCATTCCATTCGACAATCTTGCCGGAGTTAGCCTTCAGAGTGATTTCGTGGCGCTGAATTGTCTTCAGCGCATCGAGTGCGACCGCACCAAGCGTAGCGATCACCGCAGGATTGATAAGTTCAATTTGTCGTTCGAGATAGGGTGAGCAGTTGGCAATCTCTGAGCGGCTTGGCTTGTCGTTGGCGCCGGTCGCCGATCTGGGACTGCATAAGACGGTGTTGGTTATAAATATCTCGCCGCGCGTCAGTTCGATAGACGCGAGCAACTTTTCGAAATTGACGCCTGAGGCATCGCCATGAAACGGGACGCGAGTGCGATCGGCCCCGTTTCGACCAGGCGCTTCTGCAATGAACAAAACGCGCGCGTCGATTGGGCCGTTCAGGTCACTCAGGACGGCTTTACGTTCACACATTCGAGGGCAAATCGTACAATTCGCCGCTTCGGTCATTAGTTTTTCGAATGCCGCCCGGTCGGACATACCGGCGGATGATATCTCGAAGAACAGTCTTACGCGAATGCGAGAAGCGAAGCAGGGGATGAATTTGACGGATCGTCAGGCTTTCAATGATACTCAGGTTATGCAGTACGCGACTGGTCGAGAGTGGTTAAATACCTACCTTCGGAAGTACAGGTGGCGGCTCGCGGCCGGAACGTTGTTCGTCTTCATTTCTGTTGGCTTCGGAGTCTTTGTCCCTCATCAGGTAGGCGTCGCTATCGACGACCTCGGGGCAGGTGTCAGCTACGACAAGATCGTCAGATCCGTCCTTCTCATCATCGGAGTGCAGGTTATCAGCGGAGTCTTCCTGTTCCTTCAGAGACGAACACTGATCAACATGTCGCGCTATATCGAGTTTGATCTGCGCCAGGATTTCTACAGGCATCTCCAGAAGATGCCACTCGAGTTTTTCTACAATCACCGGACTGGAGACTTGATGGCTCGAGCCACCAATGATCTCGGTGCCGTGCGCCAGATATGCGGCCCGGCAATCATGTATGCAGAGCAGACGATCTTTCGTGTACTCATCGTGCTGCCGCTCATGTTCAAGATCAGTGTCACGCTTACCGTTGTTCTCCTCCTGACAATGCCGGCAGTCTCGTTGACGGTTAAGTATTTCGGACATCAAATTCATATCCGATTCGAGAAAATTCAGGAGTTTTTCGCTGATATAAGCGCACGGGCACAGGAGAATCTCACGGGAGTTCGCGTTGTGCGAGCCTATGCTCAGGAGGCACCGGAGATTTCGCAGTTCGCAAAACTCAACCATCAATACGTCGACCAGAACATTTCACTCGTACGACTTTCGGCGCTGTTCAGACCACTGATGCAATTCCTGATTGGGATCGGTTTTGCGGTGATTCTTTGGTACGGCGGAAAAAGGACTGCGCTTGGCGAGATGACTCTCGGACAGTTCACGGCTTTCAACCTCTATCTCGAACAGCTCATCTGGCCCTTGATTGCGCTCGGCTATGTAACAAATATGGTCCAGCGGGGAACGGCGAGTCTGAAGCGCATGCACGACATTATGATCCAACAGCCTTCGATCAATGATGAGGATGGTGCGATCGAAGTCGAAGAGCTTCAAGGGAAGATCGAATTCAGAGATCTGACGTTTTCCTATTCGCTCGGTGAGCCGCCAGTGCTGCACGATATTAGTCTCGTCATCGAACCCGGTATGACCGTCGCCTTTATCGGTAGAACAGGTTCCGGGAAGTCGACGCTCATGAATCTCGTGCCGAGGCTTCTGGACGCGGCCCCGGGAATGGTCCTCATCGATGACCTTCCGATCCGCGAAATCCGTCTCGAAGATCTGCGGCGCGGCATTGGCTATGTACCTCAGGAAACGTTTCTCTTCAGTGAAACGCTTGCCGAGAACGTCAAATTTGGTGTTGAGGAAGCCGAACAGGCAGAAGTCGAATGGGCAACCGAGGTGGCCGGCCTCGCGTCTGATGTCCGGGATTTTCCGAAAGGTTATTCGACGTTTGTGGGTGAGCGGGGAATTACGCTTTCAGGCGGTCAGAAACAGCGCACTGCCATCGCACGTGCTGTGTTGCGGCGCCCGAAGATATTGATCCTGGACGACGCCCTGGCTTCTGTGGATACATACACCGAAGAGAGGATCCTGAACCAACTTCGAAGAGTGATGAAGCAGCGAACATCATTGATTGTGGCGCACAGGATCTCGACTGTGCAGAGCGCTGATCTCATATGCGTCCTCGACCAGGGAAGAATCGTCGAACGCGGTACGCATGAGAAATTGATGGACCTGGGCGGCTTCTATGCAGAGCTTGCCGAAATGCAGCAGCTCGAGGAGGAGCTGGCGGCAAGTTGATTGGATGAGTCTCCACGCGACGGTGCGAGACGCAAAGGTAGGCAATGGCTGAGACAGCAGCAAATATTCACGAGGAAGAACCGCTGGGGAAGCTTTACGATTCGCGCGCGGCGCGGCGACTCCTTCGCTACCTTGCGCCCTATAAGCGGCTTGTCATCATCGCGCTGGCCGTCACGATCGCAGTCAATCTCGTTCGACAGCTGGGCCCGCTCATCACTAAATGGGCAATTGATAACTACATCACACCGGCCGCACAAAAACAGCTGTCTCTGGATACTGCGTTTCACGGAATCCTGATTCTCTCGATCATCTACCTGGTCTCGCTCATAGGTACGCTCGTTATCGGCTACTTTCAGGATGTCCTCTTGAACGTTATCGGGCAGAGAGTGATGTTCGATTTGCGGGCTGAGATTTTTGCCAAGTTCCAGCACGTCGAGCTCGCTTACTATGACAAGAACCCGGTCGGTCGATTGATGACGAGATTAACGACAGACGTTGACGCTTTGAACGAATTGTTTACGTCGGGACTCGTTGAGGTTCTGGGAGACGTCGTCCTTGTTGTCGCGGCGCTCGTTCTCATGTTCTGGCTCAACTGGAAACTCGCTCTGGTAGCGCTGACCGTCGTTCCTTTACTGATATTGGCCACGGCATGGTTTCGCAAAGGCGCTCGTGAAGGTTTCAGGGCAGTGCGCAGTCGCATTGCAAGGCTGAATGCCTTCACTCAGGAGCATATTTCGGGAAGTTCGGTTGTTCAGCTTTTCAATCGCGAGAGGAGAGCCTTTGACGAGTTCACCGAGATCAACTCGGCTCACCTGAAGGCCAACCTGGATACTATTTTTTACTATGCCGTGTTTTACCCGCTGGTGAACCTTATCTCGTCAGTGGGAATAGCGGCTATCGTCTGGTACGGAGGCGGGCAGGTCCTTCAGAATGCGCTGACATTGGGCACTCTGGTTGCTTTTCTCCAGTACACCCAGCGCCTCTGGATGCCGATCCAGGACATTAGTGACAAATACAATGTCTTTCAGGCGGCTGTCGTTGCCAGTGAGCGCATTTTCAAGTTGCTCGACACCTCCGACCGGATTACCTCGCCTGCACAACCGAAGATCGCCGAGGGGGAATCCGGTCTCAAAGGACGAATTGAGTTCCGCAATGTCTGGTTCGCATATAAAGGCGATGACTGGGTCTTGAAGGATGTGTCCTTCGTCGTGGACCCGGGTGAATCGGTGGCGCTTGTGGGACACACCGGGAGTGGCAAAACAACTATTACCAGTCTGCTCATGCGGTTTTATGATGTTCAGCAGGGGCAGATACTGCTTGATGGAGTAGACATTCGCGAATGGGATCTCGAGATCCTTCGGAAAAACTTCGCTGTTGTGTTGCAGGATGTGTTCCTCTTTTCGGGCGACATCGCCAACAACATCCGTCTCGGAAACGATGACATTGATGACGCTCAAATTGAGTGGGCGGCCACGGAAGTGAGGGCCGCAAATTTCATCGAAAGGCTTCCGGAAAGATTTCACACACGAGTGAGGGAGCGCGGTGCGGGATTCTCTGTAGGGCAGAAGCAGTTGATCTCGTTTGCGAGGGCACTCGCGTTCAATCCACGAATCCTGGTCCTCGATGAAGCTACCTCAAGCATTGATACTGAGACCGAAAGACTGATTCAGGCAGCAATTGAACGAGTAATGGAGGACCGGACGTCGATTATCATTGCTCACCGTCTTTCTACGATTCAGCGTGTCGACAAGATCATCGTCCTGCATAAAGGTGAGATTCGCGAAATGGGCGCGCACCAGGAGCTTCTCAGGAATCGTGGCATTTACTACAAGCTTTATCAGCTCCAATATCGCGAACAGGCCGAACAGGCAGTTTGACGATGCCGTGCCCCTGTTGTACTATTTTCGAACCTTTGAAGGTCGAGGGGTTAACCTTTCGGCTACTAGAAGTTGGCCCCAGTTACGTCTAAAGACTTCTAGTCCTTGCGAAGGATTATTTTGGGCCGGTGTAGCTCAGTTGGTAGAGCGTCTGATTCGTAATCAGAAGGTCATCGGTTCGAATCCGATCACCGGCTCCATCTCCCTCAGAATCTGATTCAGTTGAAGAAGGATCGTGAACTGGAAGGGGAGCTTTTGCTCCCTTGCCGCCAACTATTGAGTCCTTGAAGTAGAGTAAAAAACAAGGGCTAAGGAGAGAGGTCATGCCTTCACCCGCATCCAGATACGGATTACCCTTGAAACGTCCTACCCGCTTCTTTCTTCTTGCGCTTTTGCTCGCCGGACTGAGTGGAGCGCTGAGCGTCTTTTCGGTTGTTGGGGCGCAGATTCCGGCAGACGCCGAACAGATCTGCACAGTGAATTGTACAGCGAGCGCTCCTCCCAGCGGATCAACCGGACAACCGATTTCATTTACAGCCAGTGGCACGGCCTCCGGATGTGCAACCACCCCTTCATATCAGTGGAGCTTCGGCGACGGGACAACGTCCAATCAGCAGAATCCGACCCACACATATGCCAATGGCGGTAATTTCAGCTGGACAATGACCGTGAGCTCAAGCTCAGGCGGAGCCGCGGGCAGCGTAATTTCTACTGTAGCAGGCGGCGAAAACGACGGTTCTCCTTCTCTTCAGTCATCATTTTATCGTCTTACGTCGATTACCGGTGATCCGCTCAATCGCGGCATTTTCCTCGGAGCCGCCAATGTTAATTCAAACGTCATCTATTTCATCAACACAGGCGCTGCAACCGTCAACATAGCCGGCAAGTCAGTAGCCCCTGGCATCGTTCGCGTCATTGCTGGAGGAGGCGATTTACCGGATGGCAACAATGTGCCAGCCAGTGATCTTAGCCTTTCAACAATCCCTGGTCTTGCGGTAAGCACAGACGGCGGATCGCTGTACTTCAGCGAAAACTCGCCATCCCGCCTTCGAGCAGTTAACCTCGCAAATGGCCTTGGTCGCATAGCTGCTGCGTCTGGCTTCACTGCGTTGAAAGGGATTTCGGCAGGCATTGACGGCTTTGTGTATGGTGCAGATGCGACCAATCCGGGGCGCATCGTTAAGATCAATCCAAATGACGGAAGCGTTTCGGAGGTGCCGATCTCAGTGGCTCCCGCGTTGCTCGGCCCTCAGGCGGTGGAAGTAAGCGGCGGTACGCTCTTCATAGCCGACAGCTTGAATACGAGGGTGCTTGAGGTCGCAACGGGTGGTGGCATCCCAATCGTCAGGGCAACTATTGATTTTGGAGGTCGCTCCGGAGCTTTTCCTGCGGGGCTTGCGAACATTGCCGGTACGGCCTACGTCGCGAATGGCAATGCACAGACCATCATGCGAGTTGTTGCCGGAGGTCAGGTGATCGCCGGTCAGGCCGGATTTGCATGCGTTTCGCCTCCATCTGGTTGTGGCGACGGAGGTCAGGTTAGCGGTGCCCAGTTTAATTTGGCTGGAAGTGGTGACCTCAGTGGAGGATTGCCAGACATCGCCGCAGATGGAACCGGCCTGTTCGTCATTGATCAGTCGCCTAATCTCAATGCTCGCGTCCGTTATCTCAATCTGAGCGGATCGACCGTGAATATCGCCGGAGTCACGATCGGCCCCAACACTGTTCGAACCATTGCGGGCACCGGATCTAGCCTTCCCTTTGACGGCGGCCCTGCTTCCTCCGCCTTTCTTAAACATCCGACCGGCGTGGCTGTCGATGCAGCTGGCAATCTCTGGTTAGCTGATACGGGGAATGGGCGGCTGCGCTTTGTAAATCGCGGAGCTGGTGCAATCAATGTCCTGGGAAATGAAGTTCCGCCCGGCGGGATAGTGACAATTAACAATACTCCCGGCGGAAATCAGGGAGTGTTTCCGGCAAGCAATCTCCTGCTCAGCAATCCGCAAGGATTATTCGTCAATTCGCAGGGCCTCTTCATTACAGATTTTGATTCCGGGTCACCGAGCCCTCCGGGTATTAATGCGCCGAGGACCAGTCGCGTCCACTTCGTAAATACTTCAGGCAGTGTGCAGACGTTCTACGGCTCGCTTTCCATCCCGCCAGGCCAGGCCGCGACGATTGCGGGTGGTGGCGGAAGCGATTCCGGGACCGCGCTCCAGCGCAGGCTTCTCGGTGTGAGTGATGTGGCGGTAAATGGTGCGGGCGACATTTACTTCACAGATGCGGGTGTCAATGCGATTCGAAAAATAAGCAGGGCTACGGGAGCCGTCTCCAATGCCTTGATGTCATCAACCGGACTCGGGCTGGGAACCGATGGGCTGATCTACGCCGTGAATCGGTCGGCACAGGCTTTGTTCAAGGAAACTTCGGTTGGCTCCGGCGTTTTCGCAAACCTGCTTGGCGGACTAAGCGATCCACGTGATGTCGCTCTTACCTCGACCGCTGCGTACGTCACGCAGGGCAACAATCAAATCGTTCAAATCGCGCTCTCTGGATTGGCGAAAACCACATTTGCCGGGACGGTCAAAGGTTTTGCGGGGGATGGCGGTCCTCCGACGAGTGCACGCATTGACACTGCGCCTATGGATTTGTTCCTGGCAAGCGGTGTGAACCCCGTGACGGCACCTCAAACTGCAGGCATTGCGGTGACCCCTGGAGGCGATGTTTTCTTCGCTGACGTCAACAACGATCGCATTCGCAGAATTGGAAGCGCAACAACAACGTCAAGCTGTGTTCGCTCTGGAACGATCAACATCACATCGAATAATCCAGTACCGACACTGACAACAATAAGCCCGATGTCAGTTCAGGCTGGCAGTGCGCAATTCTCGCTGATTGTTACGGGAACCGGCTTTGTGCAGGGATCACAGGTTCAATGGAACGGAAGCCCGCGCCAGACCGCGTTTAATGGCACCACCCAGCTTACCGCGACAATCCCGGCAGCAGATGTCGCTAATGCCGGAGCGGCCACCGTTACAGTCCTCAATCCGGCACCCGGTGGAGGAGCATCTGGCGGTGTAACGTTTACAACAGTCAATCCACTCCCTGCCATTTCCAGCTTGAGCCCGACCAGTGCCGCCCAGAACAGTGCTGCGTTTACTTTGAGAGTCAATGGCAGCGGCTTTGTGTCGACTTCTATCGTGCAATGGGCGGGGCAGAATCGAAGTACGTCATTTGTGAATTCCGGCCAGCTGAATGCTTCAATTACGCAGGCCGATCTTTCGACTCTGGGTACGAAGGCGGTCACCGTGATCAACCCGACACCCGGAGGTGGAACTTCCGGGCCAGTCAACTTCACCGTAACCGGAGGTCAGGCTCAAGGCCTCGAAGGTGATGTAGCGCCGCGAACTGGCACCAACGGTGTCGTTGACCTTTCGGACTACATTCAGATGGGACGCTTTGCATCGGGTCTCGATCAGGTGACACCAGGTGCTGAGTTCCAGAAAGCTGACTGCGCTCCGAGAAACACGCTCGGAGATGGCGTCGTTGGACTTCAGGACTATGTACAGGCCGGGCGGTATTCAGCGGTGCTTGATCCTCCAACGCAGGCCGGCGGGCCCACAGCACCGTCGGGTTCGTTGATTGCCGAAGCTATGGCAATCCGCAACGTGACGAGCGAGGTCCAGCAGACTCGTACTTTCAGGATTCCGGGAGCCACAATTACTCGTGGTCAGAACGGCAACGTTACGGTTGAGTATGTCGCTGCAGGTGATGAAGCGGGCGTCGGCTTGAGCGTCAACTTCGATACTACGCAGCTGACGTTTGTCAGCATGACCTCTGGCATCGCGAATTTTATCCCTAACACGTCACAGGCTGCGTCAGGCCAAATTGGATTCATTGCGGTAGCAGGAATCGGCCAGACTTTCCCGGCGGGCACAAATACCCTGGCCACTGTCGTCTTTAACGCGACGACAACTGGTATTGGGGGAAGCACCCCTGTGACCTTCGGAAACAGTCCAATTCCGGTTCAGGTCGTTCTCTCGGACGCATCGAACGTTCCGTCAGGTCAGATCAGCCTTCAAAACGGGACGGTGACACTGCAGGGAGGCGGAGGAGGAGGTAATCCGACTCCGACGATTACGTCGATATCACCGACCACGGTACAGGCCGGAAGTGGTCAGTTGACGCTCACGGTCAATGGAACGAACTTCGTCAACGGTGCCCAGGTCCGTGTCAATGGGAGCGCGCGTGCGACAAACTTTGTCAGTGCAAATCAGCTGACAGCCACGATCCTTGCTGGCGACGTTGCAGCTACTCCAGGCCCGACTATCACAGTGTTCAATCCGACTCCAGGTGGAGGTACATCCAACGGGGTAACGCTGAGCGTGACAGCGGCGCCACCACCTCCAAATCCCGCACCCACCCTTACGGGCATCAACCCACCATCGACCCCGGCGGGTTCAGCAGCATTCAACCTCGTCTTGAGTGGAACAAACTTCATTCCGTCGTCTCAGGTCCAGTGGAACGGAACCAACCTGACGACGATGTTCAATAGCG
>Ga0070669_100002251_pt1 | contig 13992 bp, 6 predicted proteins | sample KBSS53metaG_FD_64680 | JGI IMG/M metagenome (GOLD analysis project Ga0070669, IMG submission 64680) | Switchgrass rhizosphere microbial communities from Kellogg Biological Station, Michigan, USA - KBS S5-3 metaG | ecosystem: Host-associated > Plants > Roots > Rhizosphere > Soil ... | reverse complement strand
GGAGCAAACGCCACCTGATGCCCGAAGTAGCCGACCGGAAAGCGCGCATCGAATTTGGCGCCGGAATCCGCACCGTTTCGTGCGATCCACTCGGTGCGCTGCTTCTCGCGCACCCCGGCGGGCTCTTCCGCGGCATAGGCCTCGAGCTCGCCCGGTGCCACGTCGCGCACGTGCCCGAGCAGGTTCATCGCCTCGTGGTTGCCGAGTGTCACGTGAAGCTGTCCGCCCGCGGTGGCGGCCTCGCCTTGCAGACGCATCAGCAGATCCATCACCTTGCGCGAGTCCTTGCCTCGATCCAGCAGGTCGCCGGTGCTCACCAGATGGGTCCGGCCTCCGGACCAGTGGAGATCGCCGTCCACGACGCCAACCGCCTTGAGCAGCTTGACGAGGTCGTCGTAGGCGCCATGCACGTCGGCGAAAGCGATCACGCGCTCGACGCCGGTGAACGCCACCTGCGCGGCCTCCGCGGCTCGCACCGGTCGCGGCTGACCTGCCACACCGAGCGCGACCAGCGCGGCCATCACACCACCGACAATCCTCCGAACGAAATGCGAGCGAACTCCGTTCGGTGACCTTCCCTTGGCTTTCATAGTCGGCATGTCAGTACACCTGGACCTTGCCGCGGTCCACCTTGTTCAGGAGATTCCTTGCCTGCCTCGCAACCGCCGAGATCTCTTCGCGCGTGAGGCCCATCTGTACCACGCCGCCCTCGATCCGCACGCCGCGGGTCGGCCGCAGGTTCGCGGTCAGCGGGACCGGAACGTAATGCCCGTCGCGCAACTCCCACTGGCCCAGCACGCCCAGCTTCGAAGTGAGCAGGTCCTTGTCCATCGCGCGCACGCGCTCGATCGTATCCTTCGGCAGCCGGTCGACGCGCAGTTCCAGCCAGTCCGTGCCGCGGTCACTGTCCAGCGACGCGAAAGCCACACCGTGATCGATCGAGAATACCCGCGGTCCCTGCTCGGCCTTCGAGATCAGGAAATTGCCCATGTTCGAGTCGCGATGCTCGATGAGATAGGTGAAGACGTTGAGCTCGCCGATATGCCGGGCGTACACCGGGTCGGTGTCGAACCGCGCGCGGTCGAGGATGTCCGGGAGTACCTTGACGTTCTGCAGCCAGTACTGCACGACACACATCACCTCGTCGGCACCTTTGAAGGTCGGCTTCACGGCGTCGGGGTCGTGGTAGAAACTCTTGAACTCCGCAACCGGAAACATGCGCAACGCCGTCGGGGGCACGACGTATTCGTTCGGATCCATCAGCATCTGCTGGATTGCGTAGGCGGCGAGGTCGTAGCGCGGCACGTTGTTGAATCCGTCCGCCCCTGGCTCGGACCTGCGCAGCTTGACTCGAAAGGGCTCCCGCCCACCGAAGGAAACGTCGGCCTTGGACGTGATATCCCCCGGGGCCTTCGGCCGGCTTTTGTCTGCCGACACGATCCGCATCGGATCGTTGGCGAGCATGCGCTCGAGCTCGCCGACCGGCATCGTGATGTTGGAGTCCTGCGCAAGGACCGGGCCGGCGACGATTAGCGTCGCAAGCGTCAGGACGGAGAGGCGGATCACGCGCATTGTTTGTTCCTGGATGGGCACGCCAGCGAGAAACGATACCAGTAATTGGCTCCTGGCCGATTCTTGGCGAATTGGCCAGCAGCCAAGCCGACCAGGCGCAGCGGCGGACGCGTCGGCCGATTCAACCGAATTGGCAGGAGATCCTTGAGTTTCCGACGTTGAACGTCTAAAAGAGACTGCAAATAACCCATAGGCGGTTTGGGGGGCGTTTGGCGGGCAGAGCGGTCAGAGCGAAATCCTGGTTAGAGCCCAACAATCCTAAGATCCCTCGGTCGACGGCACGGTCTTCCGCAAGCCTCGCCGCTTCAATCGTGCTGGTTACCGCACTGTGCCTCACTGGCGGAACGACCGCCGCCCAGGATGACGAACTCGAGCAGGTGATCGTCACGGGCTCGCGCATCGCGCGGCCGGATTTCGATTCTGCGAGCCCGATCGTCTCGGTCTCGCAGGAACTCTTCGATCGCATCGGGTCCGGCACGGTCGAATCCGCGCTCAACACGCTGCCGCAGTTCGTTCCCGCCTACACCAGCACCTCCAACAACCCCGGGAACGGCGGGCAAGCCAACGTTGACCTGCGCGGTCTCGGCCCGACCTCGACCTTGGTGCTCGTGGACGGCAAGCGCCTGATGCCGGCCAATGGTACCGGCGTCGTCGACCTCAACATCATTCCCTCGTCCATGGTCGAGAGCGTCGAGATCATCACCGGCGGCGCCTCGGCTGTGTACGGCTCGGATGCGCTCGCGGGCGTCGTGAACTTCAAGCTCAAACGCAAGCTCGAAGGCGTCGAAATCGACGGCGCCTGGGGCCAGACCGATCGCGGCGATGGTACGCAGTACGAGATCGGTTTGACGGCCGGCACAGAATTCGCCGGGGGACGCGGGTCGGTGATCGGATTCGTCGGCTACGCGGACCGCGAGCTCGTTAGGAATGACGCACGCGAGTTCTCGACGTACCCGCTCATGTACGCCGGCGGGGCGGGGCGGGGGACACTGGGACCAGAGGACGCATTCCTGCCGTTCGGTTCATCGTCGATCGAGGAGGGTCGGGTAGAGTTTCCTGAGAACAACTCGCCAAGTGCCGACGCGTTCACCTCCCTGATGCAGTCGTACGGGTATGCGCCGGGCTCGGTGCCCTACCAGCGGAGGGTCGGCTTCAACTCTGACGGAACGCTGTTCACCCCGGGCAGCGGTTTCTTCTTCGGCAACCAGATTCCCGCCGTGGCGAATTTCCGAGGGGAGCGCGACCCCGTTTTCTACAACGACTACGCCTACACTTACAATTTCGGCCCCGTCAATGCGCTGCAGCTGCCCCTGGACCGGAAGAACGCCTTCGTGCGGGCCGAGTACGAGCTGGGCGACGCGGCAAAGATCTATGTGCAGGGGCTGTATTCCGATTACAGCGTGAGCGCGCAGCTCGCCCCGACGCCGCTCTTTGACACGCTCCTGCCCGCCACGAACCCGTACATCTCGGATGATCTGCGGCTGCTGCTCGACTCGCGCCCCAATCCAGCCGCCAACGTCAACTTCCAGAAGCGGCTCTCGGAACTCGGGCCGCGGCTGGGCGAGTACGAGTACGACGTCTATCAGGTCACCTTAGGGCTGAGCGGCTCGGTGTTCGATGACTGGACTTACGATGCCTACGCGCAGATCGGTGCCAACGACCAGACCAACCTGCAGACAGGAAACGTCCTGACCTCCCGCATCGAGGAGCTGACCTTCGCCCCGGACGGTGGCGTTTCTGTCTGCGGCGGGTTCGATCCGTTCGGACTGGAATCGATTTCGCCGGAATGCCTGGAGTACATCGCGGTCGATGCCTCAAATCACGCCGTGGTGGACCAGACGATCGCCGAGGTTTCGCTGTCGGGTCCGGTGCTGTCGCTGCCGGCTGGGGATCTGCGTCTTGCCGTCGGCGCGTTCTACAAGGAAGACCGGTACGAATACACGGCATCGCCGTTCGCGAGCGTATTCCTGCCGGACGGCCGCCCCGACATCCAGGGCTTCAGCGCGTCCCGCGACCTGCGCGGCAACGATCACAACATCGACGTCTATTTCGAGACCCTCGTACCGTTGCTTGCCGACGTCCGCGGGGTCGAGGCGCTGGAGGCGGTGATCGGCTATCGGCTCTCGGATTACAAGTCCGCCGGCAGCTTCGATTCCTGGAAGGCCGAGCTCTTGTATCGGCCGATCGACTCCTTGCGGTTTCGCGCCTCCTTTCAGGAAGCGGTCCGCGCGGCGAGCGTTTTCGAGCTGTACCAGCCCCAATTGCCCGCGTTCTTCGATTACTCCTTCTTTCCTGGCTCCGTCGAGCCCTGCGATGCGACGAGCCCGGCCAGAGCGGGTGCGGATGCCGCCCGCGTGGAGGCGCTGTGCCTCGCGCAGGGCGTACCGGGGAATCTCCTTCCAGGTTTCGTATCGAGCGAGTTTGTGCTGGGTGTCGACGGTGGCAACCCGGATCTTGGCCCCGAGGAGGCATCCACGACGACGGCGGGCGTGGTCTGGACCTCCCCTGCAGCTCATCCGCTGTTCTCGAATGTGCAGATTTCCCTCGATTGGTACCGGATCGATATCGCGGATCGGATCGTGACAGTGGGTTTCCAGGATTTCGTGCTCAACTGCTACGACGCCCGCTACAACCCGGATTTCTCCGTCACCAGCGAGTGGTGCAGCTATTTCGACCGTAACGCGGTCACCGGACACGTCGAGAACCCGCGTCAGCTCCTGCGCAATGTCTACGACTGGGAGACTGACGGCGTGGATCTGCAGCTCGACTGGCAATTCGATCTGGGGCCCGGCGAGCTCGGGGTCAACTGGCTGGTCTCGTGGGTGCATGCCGTCGAGGTCGGCGCTGATGTCGAGGGGAACACGGTACCGGCGGAGAATCGGGTCGGCACCATCGGCAGCCGATTCACGGGTTCCTTCGGCATCGGCGAGGCCCTGCCCAAATGGAAGACCAATCTGCACGTCGATTACTCGTGGCAGGATCTGACCGTCGGCGCGACCTGGCGCTACATAGACGCAATGACCGACATCGATGCGACCCTGTCCCCTCGGTTCAGGATTCCCAGCATCAATTACTTTGACCTGAACGCCGCTTACGAATTCTCAGCCGGCGTGCTGACGGGACTCGAGCTTCGCGTCGGTGTCGAAAACTTCACCGACGAACAGCCGCCGATCTTTCCGAGTTTCGTCCAGGCCAACACTGACACGTCGCAGTACGACCCCTTCGGCCGTCGCTACTACGCCAATCTCCGCTACTCGTTCTGACTGGGCTGAAGGATTGAGTTAGAAAAAATTCAGCTCCGAGCCAGATTATCCCGCTGTAATCTGGCTCTGAGCCGAATTCAGCCCAGAGCGACTCAGCTCCCGGCTGCTCGAATCGTCTTGACGATCACGCTTTCCGGAAACTGCGCTTCGATCGCTCGCATCTCGGTGCGCGCCTGATCGATGCGGCGCTGCCGCTCGGCCAGCACTTCTGCGTAGCCGGGGTGGCCCTCCAGGCTGCGAAACCACGGCAGTTGCGGATCGAAGCCCCAGACCAGGTGTGCGAGCTTGAACGCGGTGCGCAATGCTGCCACGGCTTCGTCCTTGTAGCCTTCGTTCGCTGCGAGCGCGGCCAGGTCGAGCGCGCGAAAGTGCGGGTCACCCTCTTCTTCGGGCGGAGGGTCGCGCAGTGAGGCGAGATACCGAGCAGCGAGCTTCTGCGCCTCGTCCGCACGGCCGGTGGCACGGTAGGTTCGCAGCAGTGCGGGCAGACCCTGATCTCCGCCGAGCAGCGCAGCTCCCCAACCGCCCAGTGCGCGCTCCGGAAGCGGGGCGATCCTCGCATACACGGCAGCGGCCTCCGCATAGCGCTCCTGCACCGCGAGCCAGAAGGCAATGGGCCCGACGCTCACTGGATCCGTGAGTCCCGAAGCGGCGATATCCTTGGCCATGGCGTCCACAGCGCGCCAATCGGCCGATGCACCGGCCAATGAAATCGAAACCTGCAGGTCTCGCGCCGGATCGAGGCCGCGTCGACGCGCCAATTCGAACAGCGCACGAGCACGCGAGTAGTCCTCGATCTGCGTGTGAGGCACGACGGCCGCCGGCAGCAGTGCCAGGTCCAGGTTCCCGGCCTGCTCGATGGCGAACGCTGCGCGATAGGCTTCTGGCGCCCGGCCATAGATGCGTGCGACTCGCGCGACGAGATTGAGCCCGTCTGGATCGTCGGCCAGGGCGACCAGCGCCCGCGCGTACTCGGCTCGGAACTCCTGAATCTTTCCATCATTGATCAGGTTCCCTATCGCGCTCATCCACGCGATTGCGAGGCGTGGATCGAGCTTGCGGACCCTCGCCATCAAAGCGGCCTGGTCCGCAGGCCGCCCAGCGTGGTTCAGCGTCGTGTTGTAGTCCCACAGCGCCGTGACGTTGTTGGGGTTCAGCTCCAGCGCGCGCTTGTACAACTCCTCGGCGCGCGCCGGGTCACGTTCCCGAAGCGCCGTGCCAAGCGCGGCATGCCCTTCGGAAAGCTCGGGGTCGATCGCCAGCGCCCGGTAGGCGGCCGCTTCGGCGCGTTTCTGCGTGTCCGGCAGTGGCGGCACGCCGCCGTAGTTCTGCCAGAGCATCAGCGAGCGTGAGAGTCCCGCGTAGGCCTTGGCGTAGTCCGGATCCAGTTGCAACGCGTGCTCGAAGTAGGCGACCGATTCGCGCAGGCGGTCGGTGGTCCGGGCTTCCTGCGCCGCGCGGCCCAGCAGATACAGGTCGTAGGCGGCGATATCCCGCGTCGGCGTCGCAGGTGCCGCATTCACCGCGATGCCGCGTGCCGCCGGCACGATCGAATCGATCACTGCCGCCGCGAGCTCCTCCTGCACGGCGAATACGTCAGTCAGTTCCCGCTCGAAACTGTCCGTCCAGATCGTCCGACCAGTGTCACCGTCGACCAACGTTGCCGATACTCGGAGTTGCTGCCCGGTCCGGCGTACCGCACCCTCCAGAATCGTGGTCGCACCAAGACGCTCGGCAATCGTCCGCACATCGAGAGCCTTGCCCTTGAACGAGAACGACGAGCTGCGGCCGATGACGGCGAGCCCCGGCACGCGACCGAGCCGGTCGAGGAGCTCCTGCGCCAATCCGTCCGCGAAATACTCCTGCGCCGGATCGCCGCTCAGGTTGGCGAACGGCAGCACGGCGATGGTCGGGCGATCGGGTGGCGGCGGTTTGCCGAGGTCGGATTGCCGGACCAGCAGCGCCGCAACCGTCGCCAGCAGCACGCCGATGATCGCGACATCGGCATAGCGGCGCAGCCCGTGGACGACCGGCCGGGCGGCGGCATCGGCCGCGGTGTCACGCTCGAGGCCGCGATCACCCAGCTCGAAGTGCCAGGCGAGCGCGATCGCGACCGGGAAACCGAGCACGGCGGCGGTGATCAGTGTGATCATCACCCAGCGCGGCACGCCGAGCGGCCCGAAGGTCACGTCCGCGATCTGCAGCAGCAGCCACGCGATTACGGCGTAGCTCGCAGCAACACGAAGGACGCCGCGCTCTCTCAGGCGCCGCAGTATTCCGGGACGAAAGGCAGCATCGCGTCGACCCGACTGATCGTCCGGTGCGTCGTTTCGAGTCACGGTGCTTGCCCGGTCCTGATCATCCTGACGATGACGCTATCCGGAAATTGCTCCTGTATCGACTCCATTTCGGCACGTGCTTGCTCCATCCGGCGCTGCCGCTCGGCCAGATAGTCTGCGTAGCCCGGATGCCCCTCGAGGTTGCGATACCACGGTAATCGCGGATCAAAGAAAAGTTCCAGTGGCTTGCGCTCGACATTGGTGCGCAGCGCGCGCACGGCTTCGTCCTTGTAGCCCTCGTTCGCCGCAAGTGCGGCGAGTGCGAGAGCAGTGTCACTGTCGCGGGGCGTGTCTTCCTCCTCGTACCGGCCGCGGAGCAGGGCGAGGCACCGCGTGGCCAGGCGCTGGGCCTCGTCCGTGCGGCCCATGGCGCGGTAGGTCCGGAGCAAGGCCGGCGTAGACGCTGAGCACGCGTGTGCCCCCTCACCGGGCGTATTAGAGTTGATGTCCAGAAGTGGGCCCGCGCGGGCATAGACCTCGGCGGCTTCGGCATACCGCCCCTGCACCGCCAGCCAGAACGCGACGCCGCCGAGACCCTGCGGGTTCGCCGCGTGGCGCAAGCTCAATTCAGCTGTCAACGCGTCGACGCTCTTCCGGTCTGCCGTCAGAACGGCCAACTCGAGTGCAAACCATAGTGCGATGTCCTGCAGTGGATCACGACGTCGCAGCCAATCCGCCATGAGCTTTGCGCGCGGCTCATTGTCGACGAGCATCAGCGGCACGATCGTACTAAAGGCCGCAAGATCCAGATTGCCGGCGCGCTCGATCAGGAGGCTGGCGTGCAGGGCCTGGGCCGCGAATCCGCGGGTCCTAGCCGATCGACCGAGCAGGTTCAGCGCATCCGGATCTGCGCTGAAGAACGGAAGGGCCCGGTCAAACTCTTTCTTATAGGCGTCGCCCCCGCCTTGCCAAAAGGCGGTCCGGATATGCGCGCGCCAGAATCGCAGCGACGCGGGATCGAGCTGCGCGAGCCGCGTCAACACAACGTCCGCGTCATCCGGCCGGAGGTGATCGTGCAGCAGCCAGAGCGCCGTCGTGTTGTTCGGGTTCAGGTCGAGTGCGCGTTTGCAGTTCGCCTCTGCATCCGCGTGTTCCGCTCGGTACAACAGGGCGCAGAGCGACGCATACGCCTCGGATGAGCTCGGGTCGAGAGCCAGTGCCTTGTAGATCTCCGCTTCCGCGCGCTTCTCCGCGTCCGCTGGCGGAGGCACGACCGCCTGCTCGAGCCAGATCAGCAAGGCGCGCGCGAGCGCCGCATGCGCCTTGGCGAACCGCGGATCGACTCGCAGCGCCTGCTCGAGGTAGTTGACGGCGTCACGCGCGCGGTGGCCGGTCTGCGCTTCCTGCGCACTGAGGCCGAGCAGGTAAAGATCGTAAGCGCTGACGTTGGCAGTCATCGGCGGAGCCGCTGCGCTCGCCGGCTCGCCCCGTGCGGCGGGCACAATCGATGCGATCACGGCGGCCGCGACGTCCTCCTGCACGGCAAATACGTCGGTCATCGCGCGGTCGTAGCTCTGTGACCACATCGTCCGGCCGGTGCGACCATCGAGCAGCGTCGCCGACACTTTGAGCCGCACCCCGTCGCGTCGCACCGCGCCTTCGAGGATGGTGGTGGCGCCGAGTCGCTCGGCGACCGCGAGGGTATCGAGATCCTTGCCCTTGAGCGAGAACGACGAGCTGCGACCGATGACGGCGAGCCCCGGCACCCGGCCGAGACGGTCGAGGAGCTCCTGCGCGAGGCCGTCGGAGAAATACTCCTGTTCGGGATCGCCGCTCAGGTTGGCGAACGGCAGCACGGCGATGGTGGGACGATCGGGCGGCGGCGGCTTGGCGAGGTCCGATTGCCGGACGAGCAGCGCCGCGACGGTCGCGAGCAGCACGCCGATGATCGCGACATCGGCGTAGCGGCGCAGCCCGTGTACGACCGGGCGGGCGGCGGCATCGGCGACGTTATCACGCGTGAGACCGCGATCGCCCAGCTCGAAGTGCCAGGCGAGCATGATCGCAACCGGGAAGCCGAGCACGGCCGTGGTGATGAGCGCGATCATCAGCCAGCGCGGCACGCCGAGCGGCTCGAACGTGACATCCGCGATCTGCAGCAGCAACCACGCGATCACCGCGTAGCTCGCCGCGACGCGCAGCACGCCGCGCTCGCGCAGGCGTTGCAGCAGGGCTGTCGAGCGCACGGTTGGCGTTCCCCGTCCGTGGGCCCCGGTATAGGGCAGCGCCGAGCTTAGTCCCGGGCGTCCGGTCGAACCAGCGCGGCCGTGACGGGCGTCGGACAGCGTGTCATGGTCGCCGCGGGGTGCCGACGGTTACTTCGGCAGCTTGTCCCGGATGATCTGCTGCACCCGCGCATCCTCGCGCAGCAACCGCCACTCGGGTCGCGCGGCTACCAACCGAGGCGGCAAATCGAATTCGCCGAGCAGCCGCTCGAACTCGGCATAACCCTCCTCGGCGCGCGCACCTGAGCGAATCAGGACCCATGCGCGCACGATCGCCACGTTCGGTCCATTGACAGCATCGCGATCTTCCGGCGCGAGCCGCACAGCCTCATCCGCCGCACGCAGGGCCTCTGAACGCCGGCCGAGCAACTCGAGGGCCACGGCCGCAAACACATGCGCATAGGCATCGTCCGACGGTCGGGGGGCGGACGCGACCGCGGTCAGGTATGGACGTGCACGGTCGAGGTCGCCGAGCGCGGTGTGCGTAACGCCGAGGAGATAGTCGAGTGGCTCAGGTGACTCCTGGTCACCCTCGGACACCGTTTCGTACAGCGCGATCGAACCTGCGAGGTCGCCTGTGCACATCAGCATGGAAATCGTCCAGAACCCCAGCGAGGAATCGCCCGGACTGGCTTCCAAGAGCCGATCATGTTCATCGCGCCAGCCCGCTGTTTCGCCGGTCGCCAGGAACCGGATGAGATAGCGAGCCAACCGCGGCTCCGGCCGAGTCGGATGGCGTTGCATCAGCATCCGCCAGGCCCGATCGGCCTCGTCGTACCGACCCAGCATCGTCAAGGTAGCGGCGGTCCACATGCGCCAGCCGAACCGTCCGGGAGTCAGCTCAGCTGCTCGCTCGAGATGTACAAGCGCCTCGTCGAAGCGCCCCAGGCGTCGCAACGTCATCCCGGCGATGCCGTGTGAATCCGCATCGTTGGGCGCGATCGACAAAGCGCGCAGCAGATCCACGAGACCGCGTTCCGGGTCGATGGAGACATACGTGTGATACAGGCCCCGTGCCGCCAATGCCTCGGGCAGGTCCGGTTGCAACGCGAGCGCCTGTTCGATGTCGGCGCGCGCTGCCTCATTCAGTCTGTCCCTTGCGTTGTTGTCGTCGCCAGATTCACCGGACATTTGGACCCGCGTCTTGGCGCGCAGTGCATAGGCCAGCGCAAAGGAGGGATCGAGGTCCAGCGTCTCGTTCAGCCGTCGTTCGATCTCGGGCCCGTCACCTTCCGTGGCGTACAGCGCGAGGGCGTGTAGATACCGGTCATAGGCTTCCGGCACAGACGGCGCGGCGCGCTCGATCAAACGCCGCTCGGTAGGCGAGAGTGATGCACCGAGCTCCGAGACGATCTGCAGTGCCACCATTTTCTGGAGTTGCAGCGCGTCTTCGACCCGGCGGTCGTATGTCTCGGTCCAGAGATGCCCGTCGGTGCGACCGTCGATGAGCTGCACGGTGAGCCGCACTTCGTCGCCGATCCGGCGCACCGAGCCCTCGAGAATCAGCGAGACGTCGAGCGCGTCGGCGATTTCGCGCAGGTTGCGCTTGGGTTCGCGGTACTCCTGCACCGAGGTGCGCGAAATCACGCGCAGCCCGCCGGCGCGCGAGAGCGCCGAGAGGATCTCCTCGTGCAGCCCGTCGGCGAAATAGGCGTTCTCGGGGTCCGGGCTCAGGTTGGCGAAGGGCAGCACGGCGAGTCCGGGCCGCTCACCGAACGCGGGGCGCACCAGTCGCTGCCAGGCCTGCTGTGCGCTTACGGCCAGCCCGGCACCGAGCAAGAGTGCGATCCAAAGCGAGGGGATGCGCCATATGGGCGTGACCCGCCCGGGCGCGGCGGTGGCCGGCGTGCCGGTCGCGGTCTCGCGACGCAGGCCTGCATCGCTTACATCGAACGACCAGGCCAGCACGAGCGCCACCGGCAGTCCGAGCACCGCCGCGACGATCACCGCGCGGACGGACCACTCGGGCAGTCCGAATCGCGGGAACACCGTGTCCGCGACCTCGACGGCGAGCCACGCGAGGCCGCCGTACCAGGCGGCGGCGCGAAAGACCTGCCGGCGGCGAAGCTCGGCGACAAAAGCCATGGCGCATATCCCCGCGGGTCGGGCAGAAACAGGATCGCTCAAAGCCAGTGTCTGTCAACAAATCCCGTCATCGATGCCGCCGGTGCGATCCAAACGCGCGACCTATGGCCTCGAGAAGCGGTCGCGAAAGATGTGCTCTGTTCGTGCGTCGTCGCAAACTCGACTCAGAGCCAGATTAGGCGTCCGTAATCTGGCTCTGAGCCAAATTACTGCGGCGCAATCGGGCTCAGAGCCGGGGCGCTCTTCGGCAGCTTGTCGCGGATGATCTGCTGCACGCGTGCATCCTCGCGCAGCAGCCGCCACTCTGGACGCGCAGCCACCCAGCGAGGCTGAAGACCGTATCCGCCGACCAGTCGCTCTAGCTCGGCGTAACCTTCCTCGGCGCGGGCGCCCGAGCGGATCAGGACCCACGCGCGCAGGATCGCCACGTTCGGCCCGTTGAGGGCATCGCGATCTTCCGGCTCGAGCCGTACGGCCTCATCCGCCGCGCGCAGGGCCTCGGCGCGCCGGCCGAGCAATTCGAGCGCCACGGCCGCAAACACAAAACCATAGCCCGGATAGGCATCGTCCGGCGACCGCGGCGCGGACGCGACCGCGGTCAGGTACGGGCGCGCGCGGTCGGGGTCGCCGGCCGCGGTGTGAACAACGCCGAGGAGATAGTCGAGCGGCTCAGGTATTCGCAGGTCGCCCTCGGACACGCTTTCGTACAACGTGATCTGACCGGCGAGGTCGCCCGTACATCTCAGCATTAAGTAGGTCGAGACCCCCAGCGAGGATTCGCCCGGGCTAGCGCGCAGAACGCGATCGTGTTCCTCGCGCCAGCCCGCCGTCTCGCCAGACGCCAGGAACCGGGCGAAATAGCGAGCCAACCGGGGGAACGGCTTGGTCGGATATCGCTGTATCAACATCCGCCAGGCCCGATCAGCCTCGTCGTAACGAGCGAACTGCGTCAACGTGAAAGCAATCTCGAAGGCCCAAACGGGGGCGAGACTCTCTGCACGCTCGAGATGCAGGAGCGCCTCGTCGAAGCGCCCCAGCCGTCGCAGCGTCAAGCCGGCGCTGCCGTGCGAGTCCGCATCGTTGGGCGCAATCGACAACGCGCGCAGCAGATCCTCGAGGCCGCGTGCTGGATCCATCGAGACGTACGTGTGATACAGCCCTCGTGCCGCCAGCGCCTCCGGCAGGTCCGGTTGCAACGCGAGCGCGCGCTCGATGTCGGCGCGCGCCCCCTCGTTCAGCCTGGCTTTCGCGTCGTCGTCGGCGGCATTTCCGCTCATCCAGATTCGCGTCTTGGCGCGCAGCGCATAGGCGAGCGCAAAGGCGGGATCGAGATCGAGCGTCTCATTGAGCCGTCGTTCGATCTCGGACTCCTCCCCGCCACCGGCATACAGCGCCAGTGCGTGCAGATAGCGATCGTAGGCGTCCGGTACCGACGGCGAGGCGCGCGCGATCAGGCGCCGCTCAGTCGGGGAGAGTGACGCGCCAAGCTCAGAGACGACCTGCAGCGCGACCGTGCGCTGGAGCTGCAACGCGTCTTTGACTTTGCGGTCGTACGTCTCGGTCCAGAGGTGCTCGTCCGAGCGGCCGTCGATGAGCTGGACGGCGAGCCGCAGGTCATCGCCGACGCGGCGCACCGAGCCCTCGAGGATCAGCGACACGTCGAGCGCCTCGGCGATTTGACGCAGATTGCGCTTGGGGTCGCGGTATTCCTGCACCGAGGTGCGCGAGATCACGCGCAAGCCGCCGGCGCGCGCGAGCGCCGCGAGGATCTCCTCGTGCAGCCCGTCGGCGAAATAGGCATTCTCGGGGTCCGGGCTCAGGTTGGCAAAGGGCAGCACCGCGAGTCCCGGTCGTTCGCCAAATGCCGGTCGCACGAGCCGCTGCCAGGCCTGCTGCGCGCTCAGCGTCAACCCGACGCCGAGCGCGAGTGCGATCCAGAGCGACGGGATGCGCCAGCTCGGCGCGGCCGACCCGCGCGCCGCTGCGATCGAGGTGCCAAGCTCGGCCTCGCGGCGCAGACCTGTGCGGGTGAGATCGAACGACCAGGCGAGGACGAGCGCGACCGGCAATCCGAGCACCGCCGCGACGATCACCGCGCGCAACGACCACTCCGGCAGCCCGAATCGCGGGAACACCGTGTCTGCGACCTCGACCGCGAGCCAGGCGAGGCCGCCATACCAGGCCGCGGCGCGGAAGACCTGCCGGCGGCGAAGCTCCGAGACCAAGGACATGGGATTCAGGACTGGCGGACGGCCGGTTTCATTGATCGATGGTGCCTGCACGGCCGCATCCGTGCAGCGACGCGCAGGATAACCGACGGCAGGGTTCCTGCGGAAACTCGGCCTATAGACTGCTGAATACCCGCACTCGATGCCGGTGATACGGCAGCACTTCCAGCAGCTCGCCGTCGCGCAACCGGTGCTGGATGCCGCGCCACCACTCGGCAGTCAGGATCTCGCCGTGCGACTCGATGAACACCTCCTTCAGGTGCGGATCGAAGCCGAGGAA
>Ga0070669_100002245_pt1 | contig 14000 bp, 13 predicted proteins | sample KBSS53metaG_FD_64680 | JGI IMG/M metagenome (GOLD analysis project Ga0070669, IMG submission 64680) | Switchgrass rhizosphere microbial communities from Kellogg Biological Station, Michigan, USA - KBS S5-3 metaG | ecosystem: Host-associated > Plants > Roots > Rhizosphere > Soil ... | reverse complement strand
CTGTACGGCCCCACCGGCTCGCGGTCGGCGAAGTAGATCAGCAGCTCGACGTGGGCGTCCGTGTCCCCTGCGTTGAGGATGCATGCGCTGTCGTGGCTGGTCATCGCGGGCTCGGGCCCGGTGCTGTGTGGCGGGATGTAGCCGTCGGCGATGACCCAGGTCATAGCGCCGATCGTCACCGCAGCACCTGCGCGTTCGTGTAGCGGGCGAGGGCGTCGGGGTCGAGCGTGATCCCGAGGCCGGGACGGTCGGGGATCGCCAGCGTGCCGTCGGCGTCGAGCTCCATCCCCTCGACTGTCAGCTCGTCCACATAGGGCGAGCCGACCTTGTACTCGACGAGCTCGGTATGCGCCATCGCTGAGGCCAGCTGCAGATCCGCCGCGAGGCCGACGGCGGTGTTCCAGCCGTGGGCGACGAACGCGACGCCGTGGTCCTCGGCGGCCCGCGCGATGCGGCGCTGCTCGCTGAGGCCGCCGACCTTAGTAACGTCGGGCTGCACGATGTCGAGCGCGTGCGCTCGCAGCCAGGGCATGAATGATTGACGGCGGGTGAGCACCTCGCCGCCGGCGATCCGCACCGGGGCATGGCGGCGCAGCTCGACGTAGTCATGGAGCGCGTCGGGCGGCAGCGGCTCCTCGAACCATTCGACTCCGTACGACGCCAGCATCGTCGCGGTCCGCAGCGCCCACGTGTAGGTGTGCGGCGCGAAGCCGTCGCTGGCGCCGGCGTCGACCATCAAGAGGGCATCCGGGCCGACGACCTCGCGCGCGCGGCTAACGATCTGCTCGTCGAGGCGGTCGGAATGACGGCCGAACGGTCCCCAGCCGAGCTTGAACGCCGTGAAGCCCTGCTCGACAAGTCCGCCGAGACGCTCCGCCATCGCGTCCGGCTCGCGCATCAGCACCGAGGCGTAGGGACGGACGCGATCGCGGTAGCGCCCGCCGAGCAGACGACCGACGGGCTGGCCGGTGACCTTGCCGAGGATGTCCCAGAGCGCGATGTCGATGCCTGAGATCGCGTGCGTCAGCGTTCCGCCGCGCCCGAGCCAGAACGTGTGCTGATGGAGTTTCTCGCTGACGCGCTCGGGTTCAAGCGCCTGCTCGCCGATCACCAACGGCGCCAGTACGTCGATCGCCGCGCGCACGAGCGCATCGTGGCTGTAGACGCTGCCGACGCCCGTCACGCCCTCGTCCGTGTGCACCGTCACGAGCGTGTGCACGACGTCGTCGCGCTCGAGCTCGTGTGCCCAACCGCCCCGCGGTGTCGCCCCGGCGAGACCGGCGACGTCGATCCGTTCAACTTGCATGATCGCAACCTACCATATATTGTCGACAATCGACATGTGTTCCGATTTTTCCCTTTCGCGATGACCTCGACCGTCTTCGTGACCGGAGCTGCGTCGGGGATCGGGGCCGCGGTCGCGCTGGCGGCGGCCAAGGCCGGGGCGCGCGTGGCCGCCCTCGATGTCGACGGTGAGCGAGTCGCGGAGGTCGCGCGCAAGGCCGAGCGCGCAGGCGCCACGCAGGTCCTCGGCCTCAAAGCAGACGTCAGCGACGAGGTCGCCGTGGCGCGCACGGTCGCGCGATGCCGCGAGGAGCTCGGCGTGCCGACGGCCGTGCTGGCCAATGCCGGCATCGAGCTCAACGCTCCCGCGCACGAGATCCCGCTCGTGCAGTGGCAGCGACTGCTCGACGTCAATCTGACCGGCGCGTTCCTCACTGCCCGTCACACGATTCGCGCGATGCTCGATGCCGGCGTGGGCGGATCGGTGGTGTGCACGTCATCGCCGTCGGCATTCATCGGCTTCGCCGGTGGGGAGAACGCCGCCTACGCCGCCTCCAAGGGGGGCGTCTCGGCGCTGGTCCGCAGCCTGGCGCTCGACTACGCCGGGGCCGGCATCCGCGTCAACGCGATCGTTCCCGGTGCGACCGACACACCGCTGCTCACCCTCGGCGTCGCTGACGACGAGCGCGCCGCGGCACGCGCGCGACTCGTCGCCGCGGCAGCAGAGCAGATCCCGGTTGGCCGGCTCGGCACGCCCGACGAGGTCGCCGGCGCCGTGCTGTGGCTGTGGTCCGACGCCGCCGCCTATGTCACAGGCTCGCATCTCGTGGTCGACGGTGGGCTCATGGCCAAGAGCGCCAACACGTTCTGAGCCTCGATGCCGGTGCTCGCAGTCATCGGAGAGGGCCTTGTCGAGCTGGAGCTCGAGACGGCCGCGGGCGATCTGCGCCTGGCGGCCGGCGGCGACGCGGCCAACGTCGCCGTCATGGCCGCACGGCTCGGAGCCGCCGTGCGGCTCGGCGGGCGCATCGGCGCGGACCCGCTCGGTACGTGGTTGCGGTCGTTCTGGCGAGACGCCGGTGTCGACGTCGATCACGTCCTTCCCGATCCGGACGCCCCCACCGGCCTCTACCTCAATGTGCTGACCGGCGAGGGCGACCATCGCTTCGTCTACTGGCGGACGGGCTCGGCCGGCAGCCGCCTGCGCGCCGGCGACCTCGTCGAGGCGTTCCTCGCCGACGTGGCAATGCTGGTCGTGACCGGCGTGACGCTCGCGGCCTCGCGCTCGAGCGCGGAGGCGGCTCGGCGCGCGATCGCGCGCGCGAGAGCGGGCGGCGCGCGCATCGCCTGCGTGCTCAACTACCGCCCCGCGCTAGGCGGCGACGCAGCCGAGCTCGCATCGCTCGCGCGCGCGGCGGACATCGTGATCGGGTCTCGCGAAGATGCCGACGCGGTGCTCGGCGAGCGCGACCCGGAGCGGCTCGCCCGCGGCCCCCTCCCGGTGCCCGAGCTCGTGCTGACCGACGGCGGCGAGCCCGTCGCCGCCGTCGTCGAGGGCACGCTCCTCACGCAGCCCGTGCCGGACGTCGACGTTGTCGACGCCGCCGGCGCGGGCGACGCGTTCGCCGGGGCCTACCTCGCCGAGCGCATCGCCGGCGGCTCGCCCACAGACGCGCTGGCATGGGGCGTGGCGGCCTCGGCGCGGAGCGTGACCCGCCGCGGCTGCGCAGGCTCGTATCCGATGCGCACCGAGGTCCGCGCACTCGCACACCGACTCCGGGCGGCGGCATGACGCCGGTGCTCGACCAGATCGCGTCCCAGCGCGTGCTGCCCGTGATCCGCAGCACATCCGTCGAGGACGCGGTGGCCACCGCGCGCGCGTGTGCGCACGCGGGAATGCGCGTCGTCGAGCTGACCCGCAGCGTGCCCGACGTCGACCGCGCACTCGAGCAGCTGCGCGACGACGAGCTGACGCTGGGCGTGGGAACGATCGGCGCTGCGGCGCAGGTCAAGGAGGCAGCCGCCGCCGGTGCTCGGTTCGTCGTTTCGTTCACCCGCCCTGACGGCTTCGTCGATCGCGCCCGGCAGCTCGGCCTGACCGCCATTCCCGGGGCGCTGACCCCCAGCGAGGTCGCGGCATGCGTCGCGGACGGCGCCGATGCCGTGAAGATCTTTCCGGCCCGGCTCGTCACGGCCTGCTATCTCCAAGACCTGCGCTCGGTGCTCCCCAGCGTCCCCCTGGTCGTCACCGGCGGCGTCGGCAGCAGCCCGGGCGAGCTCGCGACATGGCTGCGTGCCGGGGCGCTCGCCGTCGGGCTCGGGGGCGCACTCGGGACTGTCGCCGGCGTGGGCAGCGACGAGGTCGAGCGCCGCGTCCGCGCCGCCCTGTCGCAGGCCGAGCAAGCCCTGACGGGGCCGGAGGCAACCAGATGAGCGCGGAAACCGGCCGCGCTTGGCGAGTGTCCGGCGTGGTGTTCGACTGCGACGGGCTCCTGCTGGAGACCGAGAGCCGCTGGACGCTTGGCGAGCGTGCCACGGTCGAGGCATGGGGCGGCGTCTGGGCAGCCGGCTTCAAGCAGCAGCTGCTCGGTCGCGCGGTGCCCGAGGCCGCCGCGGTCATCGCCGCCGCGGTCGGCGCACCGCCCGCGGCGGTGCCGAAGATCGCTGCGGCGCTCGACCAGAGCTTCTCCGACGCGCTGCGCGAGCACGGCTGCGATGCGATGCCGGGCGCGATCGAGCTCGTGCACCAGCTCCGGCGCGACGGCGTGCCGGTCGCGGTCGCCTCGAACACGCGACGCGGCCAGGTCGAGGAGGCGTTGCATGCGGCAGGCCTGCGCGACGCGTTCGATGTCGTCGTGAGCGTCGGCGACGACGGCGACGACGGGCACCCGATCGCACCGAAGCCCGCCCCGGAGGTCTACCTGCGCGCCTGCGCGCTGCTGGGCGTCGCCCCGGCCGCGGCGATCGCGCTCGAGGATTCGCCGACCGGCGTCGAGGCGGCGCGCCGCGCCGGCCTGCGCGTGGTCGGCGTCCCCTCGCTGCCAGATCAGGCGCTCGACGCCGACGTCGTCGTGCCGTCGCTCGCGACGCTGTCGTTCGACGCGGCCACGCGGGAGCTCGCGTGGGAGCACGCATGAGGCAGGTCCTGCTGGGCGTCGACGTCGGGACGACGACGATCAAGGCGCTCGCCGTGACACCGGAGGGCTCGGTGGTCGCCGAGGCGTCGCGGCCCTGCGCCGTGACCCGGACTGGTCATGACCGCTGCGAGCTCGAGCTCGCCGGGTGCTGGACGGCGATCCAAGGCTGCTGCGCCGACCTGCGTGCAACAGGTCTCGCGCCGCACGAAGTCGCTGCGCTCGCGGTCGCCGCCCACGCGGAGACCGTCGCGCCGCTCGATCGGCGCGGCGAGGCCCTCCGGCCGGCGATCGTGTGGGTCGACGGGCGATCGTCACGCGAGGCCCGCGAGCTCGCCGAGGAGTTCGGCGAGGACACGCTCTACCGCGTCACCGGACAGCCCCGTGCGCTCCCCGTGTGGCCCGCCACCAAGATCCTCTGGCTCGCGCGGCAGGAGCCCGCTGTCCACGCCGCCGCGCGCTGGTGGGTCCAGCCGCTCGACTACGTGTACCTCAGGCTCACGGGTCGGATGCTGAGCGACCCGTCCGTCTACTCCTCGTCGCTGATGCTGGACATCCGCTCGCGCGAATGGTGGACGCCGATGCTCGATCGCATCGGCGTCGCCGCCGCCCAGTTGCCGGAGCTGGTCGACGCCGGAACCGTCGTCGGCGGCCTGCCGGCGGACGCGGCATCCGCGCTCGGCCTGGCGGTCGGAACGCCGATCGTGATGGGGGGCTTCGACCAGGCATGCACCGCACTCGGCGCGGGCAACGCGATCCCCGGCGTCGCCTCGGAGAGCACCGGAACCTCGCTCGCGCTGCACGCCACCGTTGCCGGCCTGCCCTCGCCGCGAGCAGGCGACACAGTCCCGCTGCATCTGCACGTCGTCCCCGGCTGCTCGCTGCTGAACGCGAACGCCCCGACGGCGGGCGCGACGCTCGACTGGTTCCGCACGGCGCTCGCGACCGGCGGCGGAACCTACGAGGAGCTCGCGCGCGTCGCCGGCTCGGTCGCTCCCGGCAGCGACGGGGTCGTCGTCCTGCCGCATCTGGCGGGCTCGGTCTCCCCCGACTTCGATCCCGCCGCCCGCGGCGTCGTCTTCGGGCTCTCGACGCACCACACCGCGGCACATGTCGCCCGCGCAGCGTTCGAAGGGGTCGGATTCGCCCTCGCCGACCTGCTCGACGCGGAGCGCTCGCTGGGCGCGCTCCCGAGCGCGATCCGCTCCGTCGGCGGCGGCTCACGCAGCGACCTGTGGCTTCAGATCAAGGCGGACATCGTGAACCTGCCGCTCATCGCGAACGAGCGGCACGACGCGGGCGCCCTCGGCGCCGCGATGCTCGCCGGCGTCGGCGTCGGCGTGTTCGCGTCGGCCGCCGAGGCGTGCGACCGGATGGTGCGTGCGCGTGCGACGTTCGAGCCCGACCCCGCGCGCGTCGCGCGCTACGCGGAGCTGCGCGCGACATACCGCGAGCTCTATCCGCGCCTGCGCACGCTCTTCCCCCGCCCAGACGACCGACAGGAGCACGAGCAATGCTGACGGACCTCACCAAGCTGGCCGGCCTCGCCGTCGCCGTCGACGCCACGAGCGGCCGGCTGCAACGGGGCGACGGCGTGTCGGCGGAGGAAAGCGGCGTCCGCGAGATCGCCGCCGCATGCGAGGTCTACACGCAGGCGCCGCCCGACGCGGCGCCTCTGTACCACATGGAGAATGGGCTGCGCGTCGCAGGTCTTGACGATCCCGATCCGCGCCTTCGCTACGAGCTGACATCGCTGCGGCCGGGCGTGGTCGGGTGCGAGCGCGTCAAGACGATGGGTCACGTGCACGCGCCCGTCGCCGACGGCCTCGGACATCCCGAGCTCTACGAGGTGCTGTGCGGAGTCGGTGCGTTCCCGCTGTTCCGGGAACGCGCCTCGGGCGGGTGGGAATGCGTGCTCGTCGACGCCGCGGCCGGCGAACGGTTCGTCATCCCACCCGGCTGGCACCACCTCGCCATCAACGCCGGCGAGCAGGCAATGGTGTTCGCCGATATCGTCGCGCGCACCGTCGTGCCGGACTACAGCGTGCCGCGCACACGGGTCGGAGCCCCGATCAGGATCGGTCCCGACCGTGTCGGCAGCAATCCCAGCTACGCCTCCGACGGATCGTTCGTTCGCGTCTGCGCCCACGAGCTGCCGATGCCCATCGACCTGGACCGCGGTCCACTCTGGCCCCAGTTCGCCCGTGCCCCACGACGGTTCGCGTTCCTGCTGCAACCCACAATCGCCGCAGCCACTTGGAAGGCCTTCGACGCGCTCGTGGCAGCCGCGCCCGCAACCCCACTCAGCGAACTCGACCGAGAACGAAGCGTCCGCATTTGAGGCTGTTGCGCAAACCCCGCGCATGCGCGGGGTTTGGTCGTTTCGGGACCCGACCGGGTCGGGCTGACCGCCGCCTGGCACTCAGGAGGTACCGCGACAATGTGGTGCACTTCGCACGCGGCGAGCATATGTACGCGGTGCTCGCCGTCCCAGCTACGGGACACGCTTCACCATCCACGCGCTCGCACGCCCGCCGCTCGTGTCTCGAAGGCATACCACCTGATGGAAAGATCTTCAGCGGCACATTCGGATCCGTCGCCCCAAAACTTCCGCGCGCGCCCACGCCGAAGCCGCAGCGATGGCGGCCATCGCCAACACCGCCGACAGGACGGCTACCGCGCCTTCCGCGCCCGTCGCATCCCCCTCATCAGCATCCCCCAATGCCGGAAGCGCCATCAGCCGGGCATTGGCGTAGCTACGGCGTAAGCAACAGACGATCCACATGCAGAGGCTTGACCGTGCCGAAGTGCCGGTGGTCGAGCGTGGCGATCGTCGCGACGCCGTGGCGCTCGGCGAGCGCGATGACGGAGGCGTCGACGACGCCGAGGGGCAGGTCGAGGTACTGCTCGGTCAGCTCCTCGATGCGAGTCCAATCGCGCTCGATCACGGGCTCGACGACGAGCTCGCCGGCACGGATCGCTCGCGCGAACGCCAGCTCGGCGTACGGGCCGATGCGGTCGGCGAGCAGGTACGCGACTTCCGTGACGACGAGTGCCGGGACGACGAGCGGGCCCGGGCTGTTCGAGAGCAGCTCGACGCAGCGTCTGTGGTGCTTGTCGCGCGTGGCGGCGGCCGCGTAGAGCGGGCCGGCGTCGACGATCAGCACCTACGCCGCCGAGTCGTCGTGCCGGCGTGCCATCGCGTCGCCGACAATCTCGTCGACGCGCTCAGACGCGTCGGCGGGTCCGCCCTCGCCGATCGCGAAGAAACTCAGCCCGCCCTCCGGACGCGCCGGCGGGACGTGGTGGTCGATCGCCTCACGCGCGACGTCCGCGATCGAGAGGCTGCGGCGCTTGGCCTCGAGCCGCAGGCGCACGTCGAGTTCGTCGGGCAGCATGATCGTGGTTCGCTTCACGCATACAGCATATCCAGCTGAGCGCCAGCCGCCAAGCGGCGAAGCGACCGGCGGTCGCCAAGTCGTGCTCGCGTCCTCGTGGCCGACGACAGGCAGACGGCCTACACGACGCTGAGCACCAGCAGCGCGGCGACGGAGACAGCCACCAGCGCGATCACGGCGGCGGTCGCGATCGAGTCGGCACGGCCGAGTCGGTGGGTGCCCATCAGCTCGTGGTCGCGCGCGAGCGCGCGCAGGAACGGCAGGATCGCGAGCAGCAGGACGGCGTTGAGCGCCTGCGAGAGGAACAGGATCGAGATCAGCGGCGCGCCGGGGATCAAGACGATCGCGGCCGCGACGCCGATGCTCGCGCCGTAGGCGCTGTAGAAGACCGGCGCCTCGCGCACGCCGTCGTTGAGGTCGGCGCGTTGCTCGAACGCCTCCGCGACGGAGTAGGCGGTCGAGAGCGGCACGACCGCGGCGGCGAGCAGCGCGGCGCCGACGAGCCCGAGTCCGAACAGCGTCGTGGCGGCGTCGCCGGCGAGCGGTGTCAGCGCGCGGGCGGCGTCGCGCGCGTCGTCGACGTGCAGGCCGTGGGCGTGCAGGGTCGCAGCGCAGGCGACCACGACGAACAATCCAATGATCCCGGTCAGGACCGCGCCGGCGATCACGTCCACGCGCTCGTAGCCGAGGTCGTCGACGCGGAGCCGCTTGTCGACGGCGTAGGACTGCATGAATGCGAGCCCCCATGGTGCGAGCGTGGTGCCGAGCGTGGCGACGACGACGAGCAGCCCGTGGCGCGAGCCGGGCATCGTCGGGACGACGAGTCCGCGTGCGGTCGCGCCCCAGTCGGGGTGTGCGAGGAAGCCGGAGATCACGTAGGTGACGAAGATCGCGCTGAGCGCGAGCAGCACGTGCTCGACGCGGCCGAACGAGCCGCGCAGCACGAGCAGCGCGACGGCGACCGCCGCCAGGGGCACCGACGCGTAGCGGGTCGTGCCGGTGAGCAGCTGCATGCCGGCGGCGACGCCGGCCAGCTCGGCGCAGATCGTGCCGAGGTTGGCGAGCACCAGAGCCGAGAGCGCGATCGCAGTGGCGCGCGGTCCGTAGCGTTCGCGCACGAGCCGCATCAGCCCCTTGCCCGTGACGACGCCCATGCGCGCCGCAAGCTCGTGGAACACGATCAGCGCGGCGGTCGAGAGCGCGAGCACCCACAGCAGCTCGTAGCCGTAGTCGGCGCCGAGGATCGAGTACGTCGTGATGCCGGCGGGGTCGTCGTCGGAGAGCCCCGCGAGCAAACCGGGGCCGAGCACCGCGAGCAGCGCGACGAGCGCGACGCGGTGGCCGCGCAACCGCGCGAGTCGCCGGTGCGGGTGGCGGACGGCGAGGTGTGGGCGTGCGGGTCGCCGGGGGCGCGCCATCGGCGGATCGTGACGCGCGCCCCGGCCGGTGCGCCTCACGCGCCGTCGCTCATCGCGCGCGACGGGTAGCCGGAGAGCGCGAGCGCGCCGATCGAGATGCCCGCGCCGGCGAGGGCCGCGACGAGCATCGCGGGGGTCGGCGCGGCCAGCTCGAAGAAGCTGCGCAGCGCAGGCGTGAGCAGTGTCGCGGCGTAGGCGGCGCCGAGCAGCGCGCACATCGCCTCGACGGCGTGGCGGTGTCCAGGCTGCTCGGCCTCGATCGCGATCACGAGGTACAGCCCGGCGACGACGAGGACCGTGGTCGCGACGGTGCGCGCCTCGCGCACGGTCAGGTCGAGACCGTCGAGCGCGAACAGGTAGGAGGCGACGACGCCGACGCCGACGAGCACGCCAGCGGGGATCGCGAAGCGCGCGACGCGCCGGCCGAAGCCCTCGGGTGTCCACGCGCCGCTGCTGGGTGCGAGCGCGAGGAAGAACGTCGGGATCCCGATCGTGAGAGCGGCGGCGAGACTGAAGTGGCGCGGCAGCAGCGGGTAGGCGGTCGAGCTGATGCCGATCGTGAGGATCAGGAAGGCGGCGAACGCCGACTTCGTCACGTAGAGCCGCGCGACGCGTTGAAGGTTGCGCAGCGCCTGCCGGCCCTGGCGCACGAGCTCGGGGACGGCGGCGAAGTCGCCGTTCACGAGGACGAGATCGGCGACGCCCTTGGCGATCTGGGCGCCGCTACCCTGTGCGATCGCGAGCCGGGCAGCCTTCAGGGCAGGGACGTCGTTGACGCCGTCGCCGACCATCGCGACGTAGCGGCCGGCATCGCGCAGCGCGTCCACGACGCGCCGCTTGTCCTCTGGTGAGACGCGGCCGATCACGTTCGCGCGCACGGCTGTCGCGCGCAGCTCGGCCGGATCGTGCGGGAGGTCGGCACCGCTGAGCACGGTCGTCGTGGGGATGCCGGCGTCGGCGGCGATCGCCGCGACCGTCTCGGGATTGTCGCCCGAGAGCACCTTGAGCTCGACCTCCTCGCGCGCGAAGAACGCCACCGTCGCGCGCGCGTCGGCGCGCAGGCGCTCGGCGAGCACGACGAGTCCGAGCGGCTGCGCGTCGGCTGGCGGCTCGTCGGCATCCGTCGTGAGCGGGGCGTCGCTGCGGGCGAGCGCGACGACGCGGCGACCGCCGCGGCGCTGCTCGGCGGCGGCGCGCACGAGCCGGTCGTCGAGCGCGAAGCGCTCGGGCGCGCCGAGCAGCAGCGTGACGTCGGCGAGCTGCACGCCGCTCCAGCGCCGGCGCGAGGCGAACGGCACCTCACCCATCGGCTCTTCCGCATCCGCCGCCGGGAAAGCCGTTGCGATCGCCGCGAGCGTGCCGTTGCGCAGCGTGGCGCCGGCAGCGAGGCGGCCGAGCAGGTTGGTCAGCTCGACCGCTTCGACGCCGTCGCTGGGGATCGTCTGCGCGACCCGCAACTCGGCGTGGGTGAGCGTGCCGGTCTTGTCGAGGCAGATCACGTCGGCGGAGGCGAGCGACTCGATCGCGTTGAGCTGCTGGGCAAGCACGCCGCGGCGCGCCATCCGCAACGCGGCGACCGCGAACGTGAGGCTGACGAGCACGACGAGCCCCTCCGGCACGAGGCTCACGACGCCGGCGGTGGCGGTCGCCACGGCGTCACCCGCGGCGGCGTCGCGGTGCCACAGCGAGTAGCCGAGCAGCGTGCCGAGCACGACGACGGCGCCGACGAGCGCGAGCAGCAGCCGGTTGACGGCTTGCTCGAGCGGCGAGCGCGGGTGGCGGAACGCGCGCGCCTCGCCGAGCAGCCGCTCGGCGTAGCTGTCGGCGCCGACCGCGGTCACCTCATAAGCGCCCGTGCCCTCGACGACGAACGCGCCGGAGCGCAGCTCGTCCCCGGCCGTGCGCACAGCCGGCTCCGACTCGCCGGTCAGGATCGACTCGTCGAGGTGCAGTTCGCGCGCCCGCACGAGCCGCCCGTCGGCGACGAGCTGGTCGCCCGCCTCCACGCGCACGAGGTCGCCCTCCACGAGCTCGCCTGGGTCGACGGCGCGCGGCGCGCCGTCGCGTACGACGGTCGCGCGCGGCGCGACCAGCAGCGCGAGGCGGTCGAGCGTGCGCTTGGCGCGCACCTCCTGCGTGATGCCGATCGCGGTGTTCGCGAGCAGCACGCCGAGGAAGAGCGCGTCGCGCCAGTCGCCGAACGCGAGCGTGAGCGCGCCGAAGACCGCGAGGATCAGGTTGAACACGGTCAGCGTGTTCGCACGGACGATGCTCGCGTAGGAGCGGCTCGTCGCCGGCGGCCGCAGCGGCCCGCGTGCGGCCAGGCGCCGTTGCGCCTCGGCCTCCGAGAGCCCCGCGGCGACGGCGAGAGGCGGCGCGACGCCGAGCGCGCTCATGGGGCGTCGAGCCGGTCGACGAGGTCGCGCAGCGTCGCCTCGACGGGCTGCTCGCCGTCGGCGACGAGAAGCGTCTCGATCCCGTCCTCCCCCGCGACAATCGGCTCGAACTGGCGGGCGAGCCGGCGCACGACCGCGGGATCGGCGTCGGAGACGCGCGCGGGATCGGCGAGCCGGGCTTGCGCGCGTGCGAGGCGCAGCTCGAGCCGCGCCTCGCAGACGATCGCGGTGATCGGGCCGGCGGCGCCGAGGTGCTCGATGAGCGCTTGGCGCAGCTCGCGCGTGCGGCCGGTCGCGTCGAGGATCACGCCGCCGTGTTGGGCGCATGCGCAGGCGGCGCGGTAGCCGAGCGTCCGGTAGACGGCGTGCGTGACCTCCGCGCGGTAGGCGTCGTCGCCGAGCCGTGCGGTTGGGGTCGCGCCGAGCAGCGTCTTGCGCGTCGCGTCGCTGCTCAGCAACGGCAGGCCGGCGCGGTCGGCGAGTGCGCGCGCCAGCGTCGACTTGCCGGACGCGGGCGGCCCGATGACGAGCGTGACGCCCGCGAGTCGCTCGCGCCACGCGAAGCGCTCGGCGAGATCGAGCAGCCGGCGCGCGGTCGGCTCGTCGGCAGCCAGCAGCGCGACCTTCGCGCGCACGAGCGCGCGCTGCCAGGCGAACAGCGCGTGCAGACGCGCGTCGCCCGGGTCGCCGCCGGCGCGCCGGTAGGCGGCGAGCAGCTGCCGTGCGGCCCACGCGCAGCCGCGGTGCTCGAGATCCATCGTCAGGAACGCGAGATCGCTGCCGACGTCGATGCGGCGCAGGGCGGGGTCGAACTCGATGCGGTCGACGATCAGCGGGTCGTGCTCGAAGACGACGTGCTCGGCGCGCAGGTCGCCGTGCCCGTCGCGGCACAACCCTCGCTCGGCGCGCGCGTCGAGCTGCGCGGCGTTGCGCGCGAGCGCGGCCTCGGCGTAGCGCGCGAGCTCCGGCAGCGGGCCGAGCAGGGCCTGCAGCTCGCGCACGTCCGCGCGCACGCGCGCGAGGAACGCCTGCGCGCCGCCCCCGCAGCGCGGCGCCGTGGCATGGAAGCACGCGAGCACCCGCGCGACCGCGTCGATCTGCGCGGCGCGCAGACGCCCGTCCGAGCACAGCGCGGCCATCGTGCCGCGCTCGTCGAAGCGGCGCATCTCGACGGCGTAGTCAACCGCCGCGGCATTGGTGCCGCAGGGCTCGACGAACAGCCGACCCTCGCGCTCGATGATCGCGCAGACGCCGCGGTACAGGCCCGGCGCGAGCGTCTCGTTGACGCGCACCTCCTCTACCGCGGCGGCGTAGCGGCGCTCGAGCGTGGAGTAGTCGAGGAACGGGAACCGGACGGGCTTGCGTATCTTCAGCGCCGTCTCGCCGCTCAGCAGCACCCAGGCGGCGTGCGTCTCGCGCATCTCCACGGGGCCGGGCAGCAGCTCGACGAGGCGGTCGACAGGCGAGGCGACGAGTACGGCCATGCCTTCACCTCCCCACGTCGCGCCGCTCGAACGCAACGGCGGCCGCGGCGATTCGCATGAGCGCCGTGCCGATCAGCAATGCGACGTGCGCGAGCACCATCGCCACGAACTCGTGCTGGATCAGGGGATCAGGGGGGCGGCCGTGGCGCTTGCCGAGCGCCTGCGTCGCGATCGCCGGCGCGCGCTCGGGCGCCGGTGCCGCCATCGTCTCGGTCGTTCGTGCTGGCGCGCTTGCGGCCATGGTCCAGACGCTACGAGCCGCACGGTCGCGCACCATCCGTCGAGAGCCGGCGCGCGATCCGTAGTGCCCCGCAGCGGATAGCTGGAACTCTCAGCGCGGGGCGTACGCGTGGCTGCCACGCGACGCCGCCGGCGCCGAGCGCACCCATCGAGCTGTAGCCGCCCTCGACGAGACTTGGTTGGAGCTAAGCTAGCCGCGCCCATGCTTGACGAACATCGCCTGCGGCGAGTACTCGAGGTTGGGCGCTCTGTCGTCTCAGAGCTCGACTTGGAGACCTTGCTGCAGCGCGTGCTGGAGGAAGCCCGCGAGCTGACCGGAGCACGCTACGCGGCGCTCGGGATCCTCGACGCGCAGCGCAGCGAGCTGGAGCGCTTCCTGACGGTGGGAATCGACGACGAGACGCATCGTCAGATCGGCGCGCTGCCGCGCGGGCGCGGCGTGCTCGGCGTCCTGATCGACGAGCCGCAGCCGCTGCGGCTGCGCGACGTCAGCGAGCACCCGCGCTCCTACGGCTTCCCGCTCGGCCACCCGCGCATGACGTCGTTCCTCGGCGTGCCGATCCGCGTGCACGGCGAGAGCTACGGCAACCTCTACCTCTCCGACAAGCAGGGCGCCGACGAGTTCGACGCCGACGACGAGGAGACG
>Ga0070669_100002243_pt1 | contig 14008 bp, 14 predicted proteins | sample KBSS53metaG_FD_64680 | JGI IMG/M metagenome (GOLD analysis project Ga0070669, IMG submission 64680) | Switchgrass rhizosphere microbial communities from Kellogg Biological Station, Michigan, USA - KBS S5-3 metaG | ecosystem: Host-associated > Plants > Roots > Rhizosphere > Soil ... | reverse complement strand
CGCCGGGCCCGTTCCCGCGTTCTGCTTCGCGCGCACCGGCGTGTTCGAGATCGAGGTGGGCGGCCGCAAGATCGTCGGCAGCGCGCAGCGTCGTCAGGGCGATTCGTTCCTGCAGCACGGTGCCGTGCTGCTCGGGATCGACGAGCCCCGCGTGCGCACACTGTTCCCGACCACGCGCGATCCTCTGGCCACGCTGACCACGCTCGAGACCGCGCTCGGGCACCGGCCGTCGTTCGACGAGGTCGCCGACGCCCTGGCCGGCGCCTTCGAGCAAGAGCACGACCTGACCCTGCGTCCCGGTGGTCTCTCCGAGGAGGAGACCACGCGCGTGGGCGCACTCGTGACCGATCGCTACGCGAGCCCGGACTGGCTCGCGACGCCGGCGTGAGCGACGGGCGAGAGTACCCGAGCCACCCCCGGGTCGGGGTCGGCGCGGTCGTCCTCGACGGCCCTCGCGTGCTGCTCGTCCGTCGCGGCAAGGCGCCGTCGTACGGTAAGTGGAGCCTGCCCGGCGGGATGGTCGAGCTGGGCGAGACGACGCGGGAGGCGGTGCAGCGCGAGATCGAAGAGGAATGCAGCCTGAAGATTCAGGTGCTGGACGTGTGCGGCGTCCTGGATCGGGTGGTCCGCGATGCCGAGGGCCGCATTCGTTATCATTGGGTGCTGGTGGACTACGTGGCGTTCGTCGAATCGGGCACGCTGTGCGCGGCCAGTGACGCCGACGAGGCGGCCTGGGTGGAGGTCAACGAGGTGGCGCGACTCGACACGACCGATGGACTGCTGGACATGATCAGGCGGGCGCAGGCGCTCGCCGAGCGGAGGCGGCCATGAACGTCTCGGTCGTGAACGAATCCCTCGCCTCCGTCGGAGCCGACGCCGTGGTCGTCGGCGTGTACGCCGAGGAAAAGAAGCTGCGCGATCCGGCCGGCCGCGTGGATCAGGCCGCCGGCGGCGCCGTGCGCCACGTGCTGGACGCCGAGAAGTTCCAGGGCAAGGTCGGCCAGGTGACCCACATTCACACCAACGGCACGCTGCCGTCCCGTCGGGTCGTGGTGGTCGGGCTCGGCCGCCGCCGCGACACGACCGCGGAGTCGGTCCGCCGCGCGGCTTCCGCCGGTGTGCGTCGCGCGCGTGATCTCGGCGCGAAGAACGTGGCCATCGAGGTGCTGGGCGATCGGCTGCCCGCTCGTCAGCGCGCGCAGTCGGTGGTGGAAGGCGCCATCCTCGGGACGTACACGTTCGACCGGTACAAGCGCGAGAAGACCGACAAGCACGTGGAGACGCTGCGGCTGTCCGAGCCCGACGGCCGCTACCGCCGCGAGGCGACCGAGGGCGCCCGGCGGGGCCAGATCTTCGCCGAGGCCACGTGGTTCGCGCGCGACCTCGTCAACGCGCCGGCCAACGACGTGCATCCCACACACCTGGCCGAGGTGGCCGCCGAGATCGCCAAGGCCGGCGGTATCAAGCTGCAGGTGCTGGAGCGCGACGACTGCGAGAAGCTCGGCATGGGCGCGTTCCTGGGCGTGGCCGCCGGCAGCGAGCAGCCGCCCAAGTTCATCCACCTGTCGTGGACGCCGTCGCGTAGCCGCAAGAAGGTCGCGGTCATCGGCAAGGGCATCACGTTCGACTCCGGCGGTCTCGACCTCAAGAGCGCCGAGGGCATGCTGCGCATGAAGGACGACATGTCGGGGGCGGCGGCCGTGCTCGGCATCATGCGCGCGCTCCCCGCGCTCAAGCCGCAGGTCGAGGTCCACGGCCTGATCGCGGCCACCGAGAACATGCCCTCCGGGGCGGCCATCCGCCCGGGCGACGTGTTGCGGGCGATGAATGGCACCACCATCGAGATCGGCAACACCGACGCCGAGGGGCGGCTGACGCTGGCCGACGGCATCTGCTACGCCATCCAGAAGATCAACGCCGACGAGATCGTGGACATGGCGACCCTGACCGGCGCCTGCGTGGTGGCGCTGGGGCCGCTCGTCTCCGGCCTCTTCTCGAACAATGAAGATCTCGCCAAGCGTCTGATAACCGCGGCCGCCGCGGCCGGCGAGCGCGTGTGGCGCCTGCCGCTGGTCGACGAGTACCGCGAGAACCTCAAGAGCGACGTCGCCGACATGAACAACGTGGGGCCGCGCGGCGGCGGTGCGATCACCGCCGGGCTGTTCCTCAAGGAGTTCGCCGGTGACCGGCCGTGGGCCCACTTCGACATCGCGGGCCCGGCGTTCCTCGAGAAGGACACGCCGCTGGCGCCGAAGGGCGGCACCGGCTGCGCCGTGCGCACCATCCTCACCTTTCTCACGGACGCCGGCCGGTAGCGTGTGACCGAGGCCCGCGTCGATCTCCACTCGCACACCACGGCCTCGGACGGGTCGCTGTCCCCGCGCGAGCTGGTGCGGCTGGCTGCGCGACACCGGGTGACGGTGCTGGCCATCACCGACCACGACTCCACCGAGGGCCTCGCCGAGGCGATGGACGAGGCGGCGCGCCACGGCATCGAGATCGTGCCCGGTCTCGAGATCAACTGTGACGTGCCGGGGGCCGAGATCCACATCCTCGGGTACTGCGTGGACTGGAAAGCCGGCTGGTTCCAGGAGTTCCTGCGCGAGCAGCGGGCCGAGCGCGTGGCGCGCGTGCATCGCATCGTCGACCGCCTGACCGAGCTCGGGCTGCCGCTGACCGCGGAGGAGGTCTTCGCGGTCTGCAAGGAAGGCTCGCCGGGCCGCCCGCACGTGGCCCAGGCGATGATCGCGCGCGGCTACGTGAAATCGGTGCGCGAGGCGTTCGACCGCTATCTGCACTCCGGCGGCCCGGCCAACGTCCCGCGGCGGCGGCTCACCCCGGTGCAAGCCGTGGGGGTGATCCGCCGCGCCGGCGGCGTGCCGGTGCTCGCGCATCCCGGCCTGGCGGACCGCGACGCAATGATTCCGGAGCTGGTCGCCGCCGGTCTGGCCGGCATCGAGACGTACTATCCGGAACACTCGGTGGCCCAGATCAACGCCTACCGCGAGCTGTGCCGGCAGCACGGCCTGGTGGCGACCGGCGGCTCCGACTACCACGGCTCTCACACAGGACGCGCGGCCACGCTCGGCAGCCCGGCCGTGCCGCCAGAGGTGTGGCCCCAGCTGCAGCAGAAAGCGCGCGAGCTCGAGCGAAGCCAACACCCGTAGCCGCCGGCGGACCCGGTGCTCAACATCCAGATCTTCGGCTTCAAGAATTGCCAGGACACGCGCAAGGCGCAGCGGTTCTTCGCCGAGCGGCGCATCCCCGTGCACTTCGTCGATCTCGACGAGCGTCCGGCTGCCAAGGGTGAGCTCCGGCGCTTCGCCGAGCGCTTCGGCCCCGCCGCGCTGATCGACAAGGAGGGCGCGCGCTACAAGGCCCTCGGCCTGCGGGTCGCGCTGGACTCGCCGCAACGTTTGCTGGATCGCGCGCTCACCGAGCCGCGCTTGCTCAAGACGCCACTGGTTCGCAACGGGGGCAAGGTGACGGTGGGCGCCGCTCCCGCTGACTGGGAGCAGTGGATCGCCGGGGAGAGATAGCCATGACGCCGCGACCGTTCACGCTGAAGGTCTCCGATGCGGTCCTCACCGATCTGCGCGCGCGGCTGGAGCGCGTGCGCTGGCCCGACGAGGCGCCGGCCGCCGGCTGGCAGCACGGCACCAGCCTGAGCTACATGAAGGAACTGGTCGCCTACTGGCACGACCGCTACGATTGGCGGGCGCAGGAGGCGCAGCTGAACCGGCTGCCGCAGTTCACGGCGCAGGTCGGCGGCATCGACATCCACTTCATCCACGCGCCCGGTGTCGGCCCGTCGCCGATGCCGCTGGTGCTGTCACACGGCTGGCCCGGATCCATCGTGGAGTTCGAGCGGATCATCCCGATGCTGACCGATCCCGCGCGCTTCGGCGGCGATCCCGCCGACGCCTTCACGGTGGTCGCGCCCTCGCTGCCCGGCTACGCGTTCTCCTTCCAGCCGGGCCAGCCGCGGTTCGGGATCGTGGAGATCGCCGACCTGTTCGCGTCGCTGATGACCGACGTCCTCGGCTACCGGCGCTTCGCCGCCCAGGGCGGCGACTGGGGCGCGTTCGTCTCCTCCTGCCTGGGCGTGGCGTATCCCGATCGCGTGGCCGGCATCCACGTCAACCTGCTGGCGGTGCGGCGCGATCAGACCGCGCCCGCGACGCCGACCGACGAGGAGAAGAAGTATCTCGACGGGCTTCAGTACTGGATGCGCGAAGAGACCGGCTACATGCAGATCCAGGGCACCAAGCCACAGACACTCGCCTACGGGCTCACCGACTCGCCGGTAGGGCTGGCCGCCTGGATCGTCGAGAAGTTCCGGACGTGGAGCGACTGTGGCGGCGATGTCGAGCGGCGGTTTTCCAAGGACGTGCTGCTCACCAACGTGATGCTCTACTGGGTGACCGGCGCCATCGGCTCGTCGTTCTGGCCCTACTACGCGCGCCTGCACAGCGCGTGGCCCATCTCGGAAAAGCGCCCGGTGACCGTGCCGACCGCCTACGCCTCGTTCCCGCGCGAGATTCTGCATCCGCCGCGGGCGTGGGCTGAGCGCGTCTACAACATCACGCGCTGGACGACGATGCCGGCGGGTGGGCACTTCGCGGCGCTCGAGGAGCCGGAGGCGCTGGCGGCCGACGTTCGCGCGTTCTTCCGGTCGCTGCGCTGAGATTGAACCGCTTGGCGTCGGGGCCCGGGCGAGGAGCCGGGGAGCCCCATAGGGGTCCGGCGACCACGAGGTTGGTGGCGGTGGGCGGGTGGCGGCGACCATACAGAGCGGGTGCGCGTGTCGGCGTTGGGAGTGAACCGGGTCGGCGGACCCCTATGGGGCTCCCCGACTCCTCGCCCTACCCATGGCGGACTAGGGCTCGACCAGCGTTCTACCAGCGTTCGATCGGATGACGAGCGAACGTGGATGATCAGCAAAGGCGAGTTGGCCGCGAGCGATTGAGTCCTGCGTGCCTTCGCTCGAGCCCTCGGCGTGGCTTCTTGGAGCTTAGGTCAGGGGGTTTTCCAGGCGAGGAAGCCGTCGCGGTCGGAGAGGGTGAGGGCGGGGACGCCTTCGCGGAGCAGGAGGAGCTCAGCGCGGGTCTTGCCGTTGAGATCGTAGAGGCTGAGGGCGGGAGAGCCGTGGGGCAGGGAGACCAGGCCGGCGGCGAGCTTGCCGTTCTTGTCGTTCAGCACGATCAGCGAGGAGCCGTTCTCGATGCCCACCGTCAGGCGGGGCATGCTCGTGTCGTCCTTGAAGCGTAGCGCGACCGACTGATCGCCGTCGACGCCCAGCTCGGCGCGGATGACCCCGTTACCGTCGCGGAGCACGAACCGCTCAGCTTCCACCACTCGGGCCCCCGGCTTGGCCTGTCCCATGAGGGCGACGGCGATGAGACCGAGGACGGCTCCGCCGGCGACCCGGCGCCAGCGGCGCGCCTCGCGCTCGAGGCGTGCGACACGGGCTTCAATAGCGGCATCCTCCGCTCGGCTCATGCAGTGTCTCCTTGCCTCTCTCGTGACGGTTTCGAGCGCTCCTGCGCAGTCTGACGCGAGGCGAGCAAGCCGGGGGCCAAGCGGGGACCGCCGTGACGACGCCCACCTAGCGCGCACTGTCCACGTGGTCGTGTCGAAGCTGATGCCAGATGGACACCATCTGACGCCGGGCCGACACGACGTCACTCGCGTCATCGGACGTAGGCCGGAAAGACGTGACGCAGCACATCGGGTGTGTTGACGGCGAGCATGCCGGTGACCAGCCGACGCGCCGCCCCCCGGACGGCCACGAACGTGATGGCGGCGCTGGCCACGAGGCGCCCGGCGGCGTCACGGGCGGCCACGGCCGTGTCCCAGTAGCGCGCGTCAGCCGGCCGGGCTTGCACGGCGCTCCGCAGCCCGCTCACGGTGATCGGCCCTTCGGCGACGGCGCTCGTGTGCAGCGTCACCCGCAGCTCGGTGGTCATCCCCGACTCCCCGGTGGCGAGGGCACCCAGCCAGAACGCCGCCTCGTCCAGCAGAGTCGTCAGCGCCACGGGCGCCAGCGTGCCGTCGGCCAGCCGAAAGCCCGGCCGGGGCATCCAGGTGCCGCCGACCGTCGTGGCGTCGGCGCGCAGGCTCACGGCGAGGCCGAGCGGGTTGTCGAGGCCGCACGCGAAGCACCCCGCCGAGATGGGCAGCGGCATTGCGTCGTCGAGGGGCGGGGGCGGGGTCGGATGGCCGGAGGCTGGCTCGACCGCGCGCTCGGCGCGCACGCCGGTCACGCCGCCGCTGACGAGAACCGTGTGGTCATCGAACAGCTCGAGCCGGCAGCCGTCCGGCGCCGGCTCGACACGCAGCCGCAGCGGCGTCGCCAGCGGCACCCGCTTGAGATAGTGACCGGCGAGCTCGCGCGGCCCCGAGCGACCGGCCACCGCGTCGAAGGCGGCCAGCACGCTGCCGCCGTGCGCGGTGTCGGGCAGTCCGGAGAACGCGGCGTCGAGGGTGAGCACGCGCTCGGCGCCGCGGCCGTCCAGCGCGCGGTGCAGCGCGTCGGTCGCGGTCACGCCATACTCATCATGCGATACTCATGTGGGTGCGCGCCATTCTAGCGCCCAGCCCCTTCGTACGCGCCACCGTCACCAACTTCTTCTTCTGTCTCAGTCTCAACGCCTTCATCCTGCTCCCGCTCTACATCCAGGCCCTGGGCGGCACCGAGGTGGAGATCGGCGCCATCATGGGCCTTTACAGCGCGATGGGCATCCTGTGCCAGCCGCTCATCGGGCCCTGGGTGGACGTGATCGGCCGCCGGCCGTTCATGCTGGCCGGCGCGGGGCTGAATCTCGCGGCCTCGCTGCTGGCCACCGCGCCGGGCGGCGTGGGGCTCCTCGCCGTCGTGCGCGTCCTGCAGGGCCTCGGCTTCTCGACGTTCTTCGTGGCGAGCTTCTCGTACGTGGTGGACATCATCCCGCCGGCGCGTCGCGGCTGGGCGCTGGGCCTCTACGGCGTGTCGGGCTTCGTAGCGACCGCCATCGCGCCGCTGATCGGTGAGTGGGTCATCCGCACCGCCGGCTTCCGTCCCATGTTCGCGATCTCCACGGTGCTCGCGGCCGTGACCTATGCGCTGGTGTGGCCGATGCGGGAGGCGCGGCGGGACGCGAGCATGCCCACCACGCTGGCCCCCGGTCAGATGCGCGCCGCCCTGGGAGACGTCTGGCAGACGCCGATGTTCGTCTCCGTGTTCTTCGGCCTGGGCGCCGGGACGATCTTCGCGTTCATGCCGACCTTCGCGGAGGCGCTGGGGGTGAGCACCGCGTCGCTGTTCTACACGGCCTACGCGGGCGCGGCCATCGCCGTGCGGCTCATGGGAGGACGGCTGATCGACACCCGCGGCCGCCGGGCCGTGATCGTGCCGTCGATGTTCACGCAGGTGGGAACCGCCGCGCTGCTGGCCTTGCTCGGGCTCCTGGTGGTCCGGACCAGCGCGACGCCGGTGCTGCCGGTGCTGTTCATCGCCGGGCTGCTCTCGGGCGCGGCCCACGGCTTCCTCTATCCTGGACTCGCCGCCCTCGTGACCGATCGCACGCCCGGCGACCGCCGGGCCGCCGTGGTCGGGATCTTCAGCGCGATGTTCCTGGTCGGGCAGACGACCGGGGCTTTCGCGTTCGGCTACGTGGCCCACGCCGGCGGCTACGGGGTGATGTGGGCGTCGCTCACGGTGCTGCTCGTGATCGGCGGCGTGATCTCGCTGCGTCTCGAGCGCGACGGCGGCTGAAGGCCGGAGCCGGCGAGGATCGCGCAGTATACTGGCTGCGCTGTCGAAGGGGGGCCGGGCATGAGCACGATGGGACGCATCGCAGCGCTCGCGCTGGTGACGCTCGCGACCACGGCCGGCATGCCGGGTCGGGCCGACCTCGCCCCGGGCCGCCCGCCGGAGGTCGCGCCGAAAGTCCCCAACGCCACCGGTCCGCAGGAGGCCGAGGTCGTGGCCGTGGTCATCGACCAGCGCACGCAGAATCCCGTCGTCCTGCTGCGCGGCAAGCGGGACCACCGTCAGCTGACCATGACGATCGGCGCCGCCGAGGCCACGGGGATCGCGGTGCCGCTGCAGGGGGTCACCCCTCCGCGCCCGCTCACCCACGATCTCTTCCTGTCCCTCTTCGGGCAGCTGAAGGTGTCGCTCACCCGCGTGGTCATCACCGACCTGCGCGACGACATCTACTACGCCACCGTGCATCTGAGCGGCGCGGGCGGCGATCTCACGCTCGACTCGCGACCGTCCGACGCCATCGCGCTGGCGCTCCGGGCCAAGGTCCCGGTGCTGATCGAGCCGCGGGTGTTCGACAAGGGCGCCCCCGATTCCATCTTGCCGCGCCCGTACATCTGACATGTCACGCTTGCCGAACGACGACCTGCACTGGGCGCTCCAGCGTCGGCTGGAGGACGTCTTCTCCAAGCTCGGGGAGAAGTTCGGTGACCTGACCGGCCGCGTCGAGACCGACATCCAGCCCAACGTGTCGTTCGACGAGGTGGGCGGCCTGACGCACGCCAAGCAGCTGATGCGGGGATTCGCCCTCGCTCTCACCAGCCCCGAGTCGTATCAGCAGTGGGGGATCAGCCCGCCCAAGGGGGTGCTGCTCTACGGCCCGCCCGGCACCGGCAAATCGAAGCTGGTTCGCGCTCTGGCGACCGCCTCGCGCGCGATCTTCTACCACGTCAAGCTGCTGAACCTCACCTCGAAGTTCGGCGCCAACACCGGCGAGCTGCTGCAGGAGATTCTCAGGATCGCCACCAGCGAGGGGCCCGCCGTGCTGCTGCTCGACGAGGCCGAGGCCCTGTCGCTCGAGCACCTGCTGCCGCCGCCCGCCGCCCGCGAGGCCAGCGCGCGTCTGGTGGCGGCCTTGTGCGAGAAGCTCGACGCCACGCCGGCCGGGCGCGTGCTGGTGGTTGGCGCCACCAGCCGCACCGACGCCATCGACGCCGTGCTGGTGGCTCCCGGCCGACTCGACCACCTCGTGGAGGTCGCGCTGCCCGAGCCCGACGCCCAGCGCGAGATCATGGAGATCATCAAGGCCCGCACCGATCGCAACGCCGGGCGCACGCTGTTCGAGCCGATCGACTATCGCAAGCTGCTGCCGGTCATGGGCGGCCTGAGCGGCGCCGACATCTCGGAGATCATCCAGCGCGCGCTCGAGGCCAAGGTGCACCGCGCCGCCGAGGGCGCGGCCCCCGGCCCGGTCACCAGCGAGGACCTGCTCGTCTCGATCGACGCCTACAAGGGTGTGCGCGGCGTGGTCGAGAAGATCCGCTACGGCCAGTACCTCTGATCCGATCCCAGCCGCGATGATCACGTCGGCCAAGATTCGCGTGCGGTACCAGGAAACCGACTGCATGAAGGTCGTGTACTACGGCAACTACCTGACCTACTTCGAGGTCGGCCGGGTGGAGTTCCTGCGCCAGCAAGGACTGCCGATGTCGGAGGTCGACCAGAAGGTGCACCTGCCGGTGGTCGAGGCCACCGTGCGCTACGTCCGGCCGGCGCGCCTGGACGATCTGCTCGACGTGCGGTGCTGGATCAGCGAGCGCCGGCGGGCCAGCTTTCGCTTCGCCTACGAGATCCGCAACGAGGCCGGCGAGCCGGTGGCTACCGGGTTCACGCTGCACGCGTGCTGGGATCCGGCCACCAGCAAGATGATCGCGGTGCCGGCGTGGCTCGTCTCGATCATGCCGGTCGTGGCGGCAACGCCGGAATTGCCGTCCGGAGAGAGTCGGGTATAATTCCCCTCGGTTCGGCTGACTATGATTGAAGTCCAGAATTTGACGAAGCACTACGGTCCCCTCACGGCGATCCGCGACGTGTCGTTCGCGGTGGCCCCCGGAGAAATCGTCGGCTTCCTCGGTCCCAACGGCGCGGGCAAGTCCACGACCATGCGCATCCTGGCGTGCTTCATGCCGGCCTCCACCGGCTCGGCGCGGGTCGCGGGCTTCGACGTCTTCCGCGAGTCCATGGAAGTCCGCAAGCGGATCGGTTACCTGCCGGAGAGCGTGCCGCTCTACACCGACATGCGCGTCGCGCCCTATCTCGACTTCGTCGCCGAGGTGAAGGGGGTGCCGCGCGCCACGCGCAAGAAGCGAGTGGCCGACGTGATGGACCGGTGCCTGATCGCCGACGTGCAGAACCGGCTCATCCGCAACCTCTCCAAGGGCTACCGGCAGCGCGTGGGCCTGGCCCAGGCCATCGTCAGCGATCCGCACGTGCTGATTCTCGACGAGCCGACCATCGGTCTCGACCCGCAGCAGATCGCCGAGATCCGCAGCCTCATCAAGTCGCTGGCCGGCGAGCACACGGTGATCCTGTCCACCCACATCCTGCCCGAGGTGTCGATGGTGTGCAGTGGCGTGGTCATCATCAATCGCGGCTCGATCGTGGCCCAGGGACCGATCGATCGCCTGGTCGAGCAGTTCTTTCCGACCTCGCGCGTGGAGGTCGAGCTGGTGGCGCCGCCGCCGGCCGTGCAGGACGCGGTGCGGGGCATCGCGGGCGTCGTGCGGGTGCAGGAGATGGCCGCGAGCAACGGCACCGCCCGCTTCGTGGTGGAGTCGGCCCGGGGGCGTGACGTCCGCGGCGAGATCTTCCAGCTGGCGGCCGCGCAGCGGTGGGGGCTCCTCGAGCTCCGGCAGGTGGGCATGACGCTCGAGGAGGTGTTCATGCGGATCGTGGCGGGCGAGGAGAGCGAGGCGGCCGTGCCGGCGGCACCGGCAGCACCGGTCGAGACCTCGGCGGTGGAGACGGACGCGTGAGGATCTGGCCGATCTACAAGAAAGAGCTGCGCCTGTACTTCACCTCCCCGGTGGCCTACGTCCTGCTCACGATCTTCCTGCTGATCGCCGGCTACTTCTTCTACTCGATCTTCGCCTTCTTCACCCGGGCCTCGATGCAGACGGCGATGAACCCGGGCATGGGGCGGGATCTCAACGTCACCGACAGCGTCCTGCGTCCGTTGTTCTCCAACGTGAGCGTCATCCTGCTGCTGCTGATGCCGCTGGTGACCATGCGGCTGTTCGCCGAGGAGCGGCGCGCCGGCACGATCGAGCTGCTGCTCACCTACCCGGTCCGTGACGGCGCGGTACTGGTCGGCAAGTACCTGGCGGGCCTGACGCTGTATGGTGTGATGCTGGCCGGCACGCTCATCTACCCGGCGATCTTGCTCTACTTCGCCAAGGTCGAGTGGGGGCCGCTGGCGACTGGTTACCTCGGTCTGGTGCTGATGGGCGGGATGTTCCTGGCCATTGGCCTCTTCGCCTCCTCGCTGACCGAGAACCAGATCGTGGCCGCCATCGTGACCTTCGGAATCTTGTTGATGCTCTGGGTGCTGGGCTGGACGGCGGAGTTCGCCGGTGGTCCGCTCGGCACGGTGCTCACGCACCTGTCGATCCTCGAGCACAACGACACCTTCGCCAAGGGCGTGCTCGACACCAAGGACATCATCTACTACGTGGACTTCACGGTCCTGGCCCTGTTCCTCACGCTGCGCTCGCTGGAGGCACGCCGGTGGGCGGGCTGATGCGCCGCCTGGACTGGGCGTTCTATCCCGGCATCGCCGTGCTGGCGGCGGCGGTGATCCAGCCGTTCGTGCTGCCCCAGCAATCGCGCCTGTGGTGGCCGCTGGTGATCGTGGGCCTCGCGCTGGTGGCGATCTCCCTCATCCCGTGGGCAATCGGCGCGCGGTCCTCCCTCGGCGCGCGCTCGGTGCGGTACGGCTTCAACACCCTGGTCATGGTCGTCCTGGTGCTCGGCATCATCGGCGTGGTCGAGGCGCTCTCCTATCGCCACAACGCGCGGCTGGATCTCACCGAGAACCGCCGTCACAGCCTGTCGTCGCAGACGATCCAGCTGCTCCGGGGCCTGACGATGAAGGTGAGCGCGGTGGCCTTCTACCGGAGCGACCAGCCTGGCAAGCGCCTGGCCGAGGACCAGTTCAAGCAGTACGCCCGCTTCGCGGGCGACAAGTTCACGTGGAAGTCCGTGGATCCCGACCGCGAGCCCCAGCTGGCCAAGGCCTTCGGCGTCGAGGCCTATGGCACCACCGTGCTGGAGGCCAAGGGCCGCACCGAGAAGGTGCTGGACGCCGAGCAGGAGGAGAAGCTCACCAACGGTCTGGTGAAGGTGACCCGCGAAGGCAAGCGCGTGGTCTACCTCGTCCAGGGCCACGGCGAGCCGGAGATCACCAACACCGAGCGCGGCGGCTACAGCCAGGCCAAGGAAGCGCTCGACAAGGCGAACTACGAGGCCAAGCCGCTGGCGCTGGCTCGCCAGGGCAAGGTGCCGGACGACGCCTCCGTCGTCATCGTGGCGGGGCCCCGCAACGATTTCTTCCCTCCCGAGATCGATGCGCTCGACGCGTACCTGGGCCGCGGCGGCAAGCTGCTGGCCATGATCAACCCGCCCTTCCCCGACAAGAACCAGCCTGAATCGGTGAAGCGCTTGCTCGCCAAGTACGGCTTCACGCTCCGCGATGATCTGGTCATCGAGCTCAATCCGATCGGGCAGCTGTTCGGGATCGGACCCCAGGTGCCGATCGTGCAGCAGTACGAGCCGCACCCGATCACCCGCGACATGGCCGGCTTCACCACGCTGTTCCCGCTCACCCGGAGCATCAACACGAGCGGCACGGCTCCCGCCGGCGTCACCGTGCAGCCCCTGGCCAAGACCAGCCCCGACTCGTGGGGTGAGACAGACCGGGGCGAGCTCGAGCGCGGGCAGGTCAAGCCCGATCCCCAGGACACCAAGGGCCCGCTCACGCTGGCCGCGGTGGCCACCAAGGACAAGACGCGCATCGTCGTGTACGGCACGGCCAACCTCGCCGGCAACCAGTTCCTCGGCGTGCAGAACAACCGCGACTTCTTCCTCAACACCGTGTCCTGGCTGGCCGAGCAGGAGGACCAGATCGCGGTGCGTCCCAAGGACACCAAGACGACGCCCGTCTTCCTCAACGCGCAGCAGGCCCAGGCCGTGTTCTGGCTGCCGGTGGTGATCGTGCCGGCGATCGGCATGGTGGGCGGCATCATCGCCGTCGTGCGCCGCCGTAGCGCGAAGTAGTCCCCGATGCGCTGGCAGACCACCGCAGTCCTCGCCGTGCTCTTGCTCGCCCTCGGCGGCTTCTACTATCTGTACGAGGTGCGCTGGGCGCCCGCGCGTGAAGAGGCCGCCTCCCGCAAGGGACGGCTCTTCGTCGCCGACACCAAGGACGTGACCGAGGTCGTCATCAAGCGGGCCGAGGACACCGTGCGGCTGAAGCGCCAGGGCGAGGACTGGGACATGCTCGAGCCGCTCCGCGCGCGCGGCAGCCGTCCGGCGGTGGACGAGACGCTCGCCAATCTCATGACCGCCAAGATCGATCGCGAGATCGTCGCCAAGCCCGAGGCGCTGGGCGAGTTCGGCCTCGACAAGCCGGCCGCCGAGGTGACCCTCACGCTCAAGGACGGCAAGACCCTCGGCGTCTCGCTGGGCGCCAAGACGCCGACCGGGGTGTGGGTCTACGCGCGCGAGCGGGACAAGCCGGCGGTGTTCGTGCTGGGCGAGAGCGTGCTGCGCGACAGCACGCGGCCGCTGGCCGACTTCCGTGATCGCTCGGTCCTGGCCTTCGATCCCAAGGCGGTGACGGGGTTCGAGGTCGTGCTGCCCGACGAGACGCTCGCGGTCGAGAACGCCGACGGCGCCTGGCGGCTCACGAAGCCGACAGCGCAGCGCGCCGACACCGAGACGATCACCGACTTTCTGGACAAGCTGAACGCCCAGAAGGCCCGCGAGTTCGTGGCCGACAGCCCGCCCTCCCGCGCGCCCTACGGGCTCGAGCGCCCCACCCGGGTGACGATCCACACCGGTCGCGACAAGGATCGCGTCAGCCGCTCGCTGCTGCTCGGCAAGGTCGATCCCGCCAAGAAGGGCATCTACGCCATGCGGCCCGACGAGCCGACCGTGCTCCTGGTCGGCGAGGAGCTCTGGAACGCCGTCCCCAAGAACGTC
>Ga0070669_100002241_pt1 | contig 14008 bp, 9 predicted proteins | sample KBSS53metaG_FD_64680 | JGI IMG/M metagenome (GOLD analysis project Ga0070669, IMG submission 64680) | Switchgrass rhizosphere microbial communities from Kellogg Biological Station, Michigan, USA - KBS S5-3 metaG | ecosystem: Host-associated > Plants > Roots > Rhizosphere > Soil ... | reverse complement strand
GTCGCTGAAGATCCGCTGGCGTCGGAAACGTGGGCGCCGCCGGTGGATCTTTGTGAAACTGCGGACGCCATCATCGTGAAGGTGGAGTTGCCCGGCTTAACGGCGGAACAAATACATATTGGCGCGACGAATACGCAGCTAAGAATTTGGGGCGAAAAGAAAAGGCGCACGACGCGAGTCAAAACAATTTCGCATCTGTGTTCCGAGCGTAGTTTCGGCAAGTTTAGCCGGCTGGTGCCGCTTCGTTGGACGGTAAGTCTCCAGGATGCAACGGCCGAAATATCTCAAGGGATGCTGATCGTGAGTCTTCCCAAGATTGAAGATCGCCGGGGCGTGGAATTTAAGATCTCGGTAAAGGATGGTAGTAGCGAGACGTAATTTAAGTATCTTTGTGCGTCCTTTGTGTTCTCTGTGTCTCAGTGGTGGAAATCCACCACAAAGGCACAAAGGGCACAAAGACAGCACAGAGAAAGAAATGTTTGGGCACGCGGGAAAGATTAACTATGGCAATCATCAAAGACGCTGAAATAACCGAGGGCATCGAAGTCGCTGAACCAACTCAGGACTTGCAGATTCCCAATGATCTACCGCTGTTGCCGCTCCGCGACATCGTCATCTATCCCTTCATGATCGTGCCGCTGTTCGTGTCGCGTGAAAAGTCGATCCGCGCGGTGGACGAAGCCCTCGGCGAAAACCGGATGATCTTGCTCGCCTCGCAGAAGGATCTCGACAAGGAAGAGCCTACGGCCGAAGACCTCTACAAAGTCGGCACCGCCGCTGTCATCATGCGCATGCTGAAACTGCCTGACGGCCGCATAAGAATTCTCGTGCAGGGACTAGCACGCGCCGAAATCGAATCGGTTGATACGAGCGGCCAATACATTCGCGCGCGTGTTCAAGTCATGGACGAGACCCTTCCGCCCGAGCGTTCCCTCGAGGTTGAGGCCCTGGTTCGAAACGTGCGCGGCTCCATGGAGAAGGCGATCAATCTGGGGAAAAACATTTCACCCGAGGTGATGGCAATCATCGCGAATCTCGACGATGCCGGTCGGCTTGCCGATCTTTCTGCGTCGAACCTCGAACTGAAGGTGGAAGACGCGCAGTCAGTTCTCGACATTGCCGACACTACCGCGCGGCTGCGGCGGGTTAATGACCTGCTAAACAAAGAAATCGAAGTGCTGACGGTGCAGCAGGAGATTAATACTCAGGCGCGAGCTGACATCGATCGCTCGCAGCGCGAGTTTTACCTGCGTCAACAGATGAAAGCGATTCAAAGCGAACTGGGCGAGGGCAACGAGCTCGCGGAAGAAGTGGCGCAGTTCAGAGAGAAGATCGAAACAGCGGGTATGCCGAAAGCCGCCGAAGATGAAGCTTACCGCCAACTCAAGAAGCTTGAACGCATGCATCCCGACGCTGCCGAGACGGCCACGCTGCGAAACTGGATGGAGATCATGACGGACCTGCCGTGGTCCAAAGCTTCAGTCGACAATCTCGATTTATTGAAGGCCGAACAAATCCTGAACGAGGATCACTACGGACTAGAGAAAGTTAAGGATCGAATTATCGAAGCGCTCGCGGTTCGCAAGCTGAAGGAAAAACCGAAGGGACCGATTCTCTGTCTTGTTGGCCCACCGGGAGTAGGCAAGACTTCGCTGGGACGTTCCATCGCGCGCGCGCTGGATCGTAAATTCATGAGGTTGTCGCTGGGCGGCGTGCACGACGAAGCGGAAATTCGCGGACATCGCCGCACGTACGTCGGCGCCATGCCGGGCCGCGTCATACAGTCGATTCAGCAAGCGGGAACCAATAACCCCCTGATCATGCTCGATGAGATCGACAAGGTGGGCGCGGACTTCCGCGGCGATCCTTCGTCAGCCTTGCTTGAAGTGTTGGACCCGGAACAGAACAACACCTTCCGGGATAACTATCTCGGCGTCACCTTTGATTTGTCGAACGTGATCTTCATGACGACGGCGAATGTGCTCGACACGATTCAGCCGCCGCTGCGGGATCGCATGGAAGTGATCCGCCTGGCCGGCTACACCGAAGAAGAGAAGCGCGAGATCGCGCGGCGTCACCTGGTGCCAAAACAGATGGAGGAAAACGGCGTCACTGCCAAGGATCTGCACATTTCCAAAACAGCCATGACGGCGCTGATTCAGCAGTACACACAGGAAGCCGGGCTGCGCCAGCTTGAGCGGGAGATTGGACGGATTTGCCGCAAGGTCGCGCGGCGGCTGGCTGAAGGACACACCGGATCGGTTCGAGTTTCACTCAAGAATCTGCACGAGTTCCTGGGTGCGCCAAAGATCATTCCCGAGGAAGTGCTTAAGAAGGACCAGGTAGGCGTCGCCACCGGACTCGCCTGGACCGCCGTCGGCGGCGACGTGTTGTTTATCGAGGCGCTGAAGATGAAAGGGAAGGGAAACCTGGTGCTGACGGGTCAACTCGGCGACGTGATGCGCGAGTCAGCGCAGGCCGCGTACTCTTACGCCAAGTCTCGCGCCAAAGAACTGGACATCAACGAAGAGGATTTCAGTAACTACGATCTGCACATACACATTCCCGAGGGCGCGATTCCCAAGGATGGACCATCAGCAGGAATTACGCTCGCCACCGCCATGGTCTCCGCGCTTTCAGGCAGAGCAGTTCGCAAGGACGTGGCGATGACGGGCGAGATTACCCTCCGCGGCAACGTGCTTCCGGTCGGTGGCGTTAAGGAAAAAGTCTTGGCCGCGCGTCGCGCTCGAGTTTCCACCATCATCCTGCCGCAGCTGAACCGTCGCGATCTAGATGAAGTGCCCAAGGAGCCTTTCAAGGACATTCGTTTTGTGTTCGTCGACAATATGCGCCAGGTCTTTCGCGAGGCGCTAAAAGACCGAGTGATTCCGCCTGTCACCTCCGGTCCGCGGCCCCAAAGAATGCCGCAGGCAGCCGCCGCAAGACCAGCCTAAAACGTCACTAATCGCGCTCGAAATAGTGTCAAAATTGAGCGCGTTTTGTGCAACTCAAAGACCTCGTTTTGAATCTGAATAGTTGGTTCCTTGATGTGACTTTTGAATTGCTTCGACCCCCGATTTTAGTTCGCGTTTAATGCGCGAAACCTGGCTCCTAACTGACCTTTTTTCAATCGTTCAAAAAGCCGGAACTGTGGAGAAAACAATTAACGTCTGTCATAAGGAGATTAAGATAACGATGAAATTTTTTAGCAAGTTTCCCTCGAGTCTCGCAGCCGTCGCTTTAATATTTACTTTATCTGCTATCTCGTTTGCTAAGAAGCATGAGGATAGTTTCCCCAACATCAAGATCAGTAACTTCGGACAAATGGATGAGAATTTCTACCGCGGCGCCCGCCCGAAAGCGGAAGACTTCAGCAGCCTGGCTGCGCTCGGTATCAAGACCGTCATTGACTTAACCGACAATTCGCGTGAGAAAGAGCAGCCTGCGGTTGAAGCCGCCGGAATGCGGTATGTCAACATCCCGCTCGTTGACAAGAGCTACCCAACTGCCGCCCAGGTGGACGCGTTCTTGAAAGTGGTGAACGACCCGGCTACCGGCAAGTTTTACCTGCACTGCGCGGGTGGACGGCATCGCACCGGAATCATGGGCGCCGTCTATCGCTTCAACCACGATCATTGGAATTACGACCAAGCCTACGCTGAGATGTTGAAGTTTGACTTCTACACCAGCAACGGTCACGGCAAGCAGAAAGACTTCGTTCAGGACTACTGGCAGCAGTTTCAGGCAAGACAAGCCAACGCCGCTGTTGCTGCGACGATCACTCGCTAACCCCCATTTAGCTGTGACAAGGAAAAGGGCCGCTCAATCGAGCGGCCCTTTTTTGCAGAAGCCCGAGCGTCAGGGAGGGCTTAGATGGTTTGAATTTCAAGCCCTCCCTGACGGTCGGGCTTCTGCCTCGGCCCTTCCTGACGGTCGGGCTTCTGCAAGGCTTAAGTGGACAGCGCCGTCAGTTGACGTATGAAAAAGTTTTGACTGCTGAACGGCTTTTCACCCGGTGCGCGCGGCACGGGCGTGTACGAACCGTCAGGTTGCAACTGGCGAGACTTGACGTTATCGCGCAGGTAAGCAGCCAGCAGCTCGTGCTTGAGATAGCGTTTCAAAACCGGATCGGCAACCGGTGTTACCACTTCAATTCGGTGTCTTAGGTTGCGCGACATCCAGTCGGCACTGCCAATGTAAACTTCCGGGTCGCCGGCATTCTCGAAGTAGAAGACGCGACTATGTTCCAGGAATCTGCCCACGAGCGCGCGCACCGTGATGTTCTCTGACAAACCCCCCACCCCGGGCCGCAGCATACAGATGCCACGCACAATCAGGTCAACTTTCACGCCCGCCTGCGACGCCTCGTAGAGCTTTTCGATAATTTGCTTATCGGCCAACCGGTTGATTTTCGCCACGATGTGGGCCGGTTTTCCCTCTCGACTATTACTCGTCTCGCGGTCGATGAGCGCAGTCATCTTTTCCAGTAGATTGACGGGCGCCACCAGCAGCTTGCGATATTCCGACTGCCGCGAGCTGCCGGTCAGGTAGTTAAAAAGGTCAGTTGCATCGGCGCCTATTTCATCGTCAGCAGTAAACAAGCCAACGTCCGTGTAGGTGCACGAAGTAGTTGGATTATAGTTACCCGAAGCGATGTGCATGTATCGCTTGAGCGAATCGCCTTCGCGTCGCACCACGAGCGTCAGCTTGCAGTGTGTTTTCAAACCGAGAATTCCGTAAACCACATGAACTCCCGCTTCCTCGAGTTTCCGCGCCCATTCGATATTGTGTTCTTCGTCAAATCGCGCTTTGAGTTCAATCAGCGCCGTTACCTGCTTACCCTTTTCTGCTGCTCGTATCAGGGCAAGCGGAATTGGCGACTCAGGACCGGTTCGGTAGAGACAAATTTTGATAGCCACTACTTCGGGATCGTCAACCGAGTCGTTGAGGAACCTGGTGACGCCGTCGTAAGAATCGAAGGGATGGTGCAGCAGCATGTCCCTTTCTTTTAAGACATCAAAGATCGAGCGCTTCCGGCTCCACTCCGGCGCGGTCGCACAGAACGGCGCATCTTTCAGATCCGGCCGTTTCAGGTCGTAGAGAAACATGAAGTCCTGGAGATTCAGCGGACCGTCGGTCAGGTAAACATCGTCATTGTCCAGGCCGAGCGACTTCGTCAGGTAAGCGATCATTTCCCGCGGCATGCTGGCAGAGACCTCGAGTCTCACCGGCGTTCCGAAGCGGCGCTGCCGAAGTTCCTGTTGCAGCACGCCGAGCAGGTCCTGGGCTTCGTCTTCGCGAATGTCGATGTCGGCATCACGAGTGACGCGGAAGCGATGACACTCGCCGGTAATCATTCCCGGAAAAAGCGAGTCGCGGTTGGCCTCAATCAATTCTTCGAGCAGGACGAACTTTGATTCCAGTTTTCCCACGGGCACAAAACGCGGCACCAGGGACGGGACCTTGATGCGAACAAACCGGGGCTCGTGTTTGTGGATCGGATCGCCGGGCGACTGGCCCGGAGCGGCTTCGACCATCAAACCCAGGTTTAGGCTGAGCGGCGAAATGTACGGGAATGGGTGACTCTGATCGACAGCCAAAGGCGTCAGGATCGGAAACACCTTTTCCATGAAATAGGCGTCGAGGTCTTCCTGTTCTTCCGGCGTTAACGAATCGTAGTTGACAACATGTATGCCGGCAGCTTCGAGTTGCGGCAGAATGTCTTCGCGCAAACAGGTCGTCTGCTGTTCCAGCATCGGCTCGACGCAGCGGCGGATTTCCTGAAGTTGTTCAATCGGCGTCATACCGTCGGGAGATAACTCAGTGACGTTCTCCTCCAACTCCTCTTTCAAACCCGACACGCGGATCATGAAGAACTCATCCAGATTCGAGGAGAAAATCGAGATGAACTTCAGGCGCTCGAGCAGGGGATTGGATTCGTCGAAGGCTTCTTCCAACACTCGCCGGTGAAACTCCAACAAGCTCAATTCACGATTGAAGAAAAGACGAGTGGCTCCTTCGGCTGTCGGCAGTAACGCCGGCAGCCGAGCCGTCTCTGGTCGCGGCTCAGCACGTAGCGGGGAGGAAAACTCGGTTTTTAGGGCAGTAGACATTTGTTTTTCCGATCATCGGGAGCGTTTTAGTCAATTGTGGATCAGGGAGACCGCACCTGGAAAGATCACCACGCCCCCAATTTTTAGCAACGACTGTTCCAAACTGATGTTTTTGAGATAGCCAAACAGACAAAGGTTTGCCTGTGCCGCTATCTTCAGCAAATGATGACAAAATAACCAGAGTGTGTACTGATTCAGTCCTTCAGTAAATCCTGAAGTCACTTAGCCGAACGTTCGGTAGCCGTTTGCGCAACCTCTGATAATCGACTCGCATCTGTATTCTGCGACGGTTTTTTAACGTGGAAAAGTTCACCATTTTGCCGTCTATTTAAGCTGGGAACATGTTTGACACTCCGGAAAACCGTGTGATAACCTCCGGATGACTTTAGCTTCATCGAATGAGGCATTTAGGACGTTCAAACCTCGATGTCTCGAAGCTTAAGAACCTCAAGTTTAATACCGCGACGGACCCCCTGGTGAGACCGGTCTGCTTTCGCACTTAATAGCAATTTTAGAAGGGACCAATCATTGATGAAACGAAGCTGCCCGACCTTGATAGCGCGCGTGACGTTGTTCGCTACGTTGGCGCTGTCGACTGCTGCTGTTTATGGGCAGATTCCGGACAGTGGTTCGTCTGCTCGCGGGATCCAGACTGAGGTCGAAAAAACCGCTCCGCGAGTTACTCAAATAATCAAGAGAGCTGAAGACTCTTTCAGAAAAGGCAAGCTGAATCTCGAGGCCGGCAAGCGCAGCGAAGCGCGAGACGATTTTGATCAGGCTGTCGATGAGATACTGACTTCAGGCCTCGACGTTAGAGCCAGCCAGCAGCTCAATACCTATTACCTGGAACTGGTAGAACGGATCTATCGCGAGGAGGTTCCGCTTACTGCGCCCGCGCGAAGCGCTAACGTGATCGAGCTGGTGGCCCAGAACAACAACCAGACGCCGGCGCCGCCGGTGGTCCCGCAGCAGATTGGTTTTGTCGATCAGAAGTTTGAGCCGTCTCCGCTCGACGAACTCAGCAGGCTCGTCCTGAATGCTGATGAGCAAAATGTTTCTCGGGACGACGTGCTCGCTCTGGAGCAGGCGAAGCAAAACGTGAATTTCGGTTTCACGATCAATCCCCTAATCCAACAGTACATAAATTACTACCAGGGCCGTGGTCGCAGCACCATGGAATCTGGTCTGCGCCGCTCGGGCCAGTTCATGAAGATGGCGCGCCAGATTTTCAAGGAAGAAGGAGTGCCGGTTGATATCACCTGGTTGGGCCAGGTTGAGAGTGCCTGGAAGCCTAAGGCTATGTCATGGGCCGCAGCTTCGGGTCTGTGGCAGTTTGTTCCCGGCACCGGCCGGCAGTTTGGACTACGGCAGACCGCCTGGATCGACGAGCGCAACAGCTACGAGCAGGCGACTCGTGCATCAGCCAAATATTTGAAGAGTCTTGCCGCGCGTTACAACGGCAATTGGGAACTGGCGATGGCCGCTTACAATACCGGCGCCGGCAACGTCGATCGCGGCATCTCGCGCGCCGGAACCGCAAATTTCTGGGCCATCTATCCCTACATCGCGCAGGAAACGCGCAACTACGTTCCCAACATCCTGGCCACCATCCTGATCGCCAAGAATCCTGAAAAGTACGGCTTCAAGGGCATCAAGCCCGATCCGGCGATGGCTTACGACGTGGTGCAGGTTTCGAATGCGACCAGCTTGCAGCTCGTGGCCGAAGCGACGGATACCAGCGTGGATCATATTCGCGGTTTGAATCCCGAGCTTAGGCGCGACGTTACTCCTCGCGGCGAAGCGTACAACGTTCGCGTGCCCGGCGGTAAAGGAAAGCAATTCTATGCGCTGCTCAAGCGAGTCCCCGCAGACCGTCGCGAGTCAGCGCGCATTATCTCCGTTGCGCCCGGTGAGGATCTGCAGACTGTTGCGAATCGAACTGGCGTGAGTGTGGCCCAGCTACAGGCCATGAACAGTGGCGTCGATTTGAAATCGGCGAACAAACTTGTAGTGCCGAACAGCAACGTTCGCTTAACGCTTTACCGACGCAAGCCCGGTGCGACTGAAACTCCGGCCGCTGCGTTGACCAAGGTTCGCGCCCGCAAAGGCGACACGATTGCCAGGATAGCCGCCGCCCGAAATCTTGATGCCAACGAAGTCGCTCGCTTAAACGGCGTCACTCCTGAAGTTGAATTACGCGCAGGCCAGGAAGTAAGACTGCCGGCGACGGCCGCCGTTGTTCCGTCTCGACGCCGGTAGTTCACAGCTTGAAATCCCAACGCTCTTGACTCGTTGACACCCACAACGAGAAGTTCTTAATGAGCGCGCTTTCGATATTGTCGTAAGCGCGCTCGTTTCGTATTCACCCCAACTCCGCTTCATAAACGTTCGTTCTCAGAAACGGAGTCTCTTCATGCTCTTTCGCACTCTCTCCGCGGCTGTCTACGGCATCAACGCCGACCTGGTGGACATTGAAGTCGATCTCACTCCGGTTCGCGGCGAAGCGGAGTCGCCGCAGTCGGTAACGATCGTCGGCCTGCCTGACGCGGCGGTGCGCGAATCGCGTGAACGCATCCGCGCCGCAATAACCAATTGCGGGTTCTTCTTTCCCTTTCAACGCATCACCATAAATCTGGCGCCGGCTGACGTGCGCAAAGAAGGCGCCAGTTTCGACTTGCCGATCGCGCTCGGCATCCTCGGCGCGAACGGCGACCTGGCCGAGGAGAATAGTCTCACTCAGATTCTTTGTGTCGGCGAACTGTCGCTTGATGGTCGTGTGCGCCCGATCAAGGGCGCGCTGCCGATCGCGATTCTCGGGCGCGAGGCCGGTATCAAACACGTGATCCTTCCGGACGAGAATGCAAAAGAGGCTGCGGTGGTATCGGGCGTTAACGTCTATCCGGTAGCGGATCTGCGAAGTGCCATTGAACTCGTGGCCGCTTTGCGTTCCCAAAATCCTCCAACGCCGTTAACGATCGACCCGGCGGAAATTCTTCAACGCGCCGCTGTCTACAGTGTCGACTTTCGCGAAGTTCGCGGACAACTGTCGGTGAAGCGCGCGCTCGAAGTTGCCAGTGCCGGCTCTCACAACATCCTGCTGATTGGTCCGCCGGGCTCCGGCAAGACGATGCTCGCCAAACGTCTGCCCACAATTCTGCCGCCGCTTGAATTTGAAGCCGCCCTCGAACTGACCAAGATCCACTCGGTGGCCGGCTTAACCGGTCGCGCCGGACTGGTAACCGAGCGCCCCTTTAGATCGCCACACCATACGATTAGCGACGCGGGATTAATTGGCGGTGGCGCTGTGCCCAGACCCGGCGAAGTTTCCCTGGCGCACCAGGGCGTTTTGTTTCTCGATGAGTTGCCGGAGTTTGATCGCAGTGTATTGGAAGTGTTGCGGCAGCCGCTTGAAGATCAAAAGGTAACTATCAGTCGGGCCGCGATGTCGCTGACTTTCCCAGCCTCCTTCATGCTCGCAGCGGCAATGAATCCCTGTCCTTGCGGATTTTGGAACGATCCCACGCGCGAGTGTCGCTGCACGCCTTTGCAGATACAACGCTACGTCGGTCGTATTTCCGGCCCACTTTTGGATCGCATTGATATCCACATCGACGTGCCCGCTGTTAAGTTTCGCGATCTGAGCGGAGAGACGCCGCCGGAGACTGACGACTCCGGAACGATCCGCCAAAGAGTGATGATGGCACGCGAAAAACAGCGCGACCGGCTCGCGCACGATCGAATTTTCTCCAACGCGGAAATGACGCCGCGCATGATTCGTGCGTATTGCCGTATCGATGCCGACAGCGAACAGATGCTGGAGCGAGCGATGACGCGGCTGGGCTTGTCAGCACGCGCGTATGACCGTATCCTGAAAGTCAGTCGCACAATTGCAGATCTGGAAGGTTCTGAAGAAATCCGCTCCGCGCATGTAGCCGAAGCGGTGGGCTATCGTTCACTCGATCGCACCTATTGGACTTGAAGTCAGTTATCAGGAAAATGTTGCTGCGGCTGAGGAAATTCAATATCTTTTGGGTCGGATAAGGCAACGACGCGCTGAAAGCGCCGCATCACACCCGCGTTGAGGGCGAACGCGCTTCCCTCGCAGCTTTTGCTGAGGAAACCGCTTCGCCGCTCCTTTGAAAATGCGGAGACGTGACCCGGAGCACAGCAGCGCGAAAATTAGGATTTTCGTCGCCTGACGAATACGAACACGTGACCGCAGCCGAAACCGAGACGCATCAGGAAACGGATTACGCTCTCGCGCAGAAAGCGGCTCAGGGCGACATGGTGGCCTTCGAGGAGCTTTACCAGAGACATAATCGCCGGGTCTATTCGCTTTGCTTGCGCATGACCAGCAACGTTTCGGAAGCCGAAGACCTCGCCCAGGAAGTCTTCATTCAGCTCTTTAGAAAAATAGGAAGTTTTCGTGGCGAGTCCGCCTTTACCACCTGGCTGCACCGTCTAACCGTCAATCAGGTCTTGATGCACTTCCGCAAACGCGGCGTCAAGATGGAGCAGACGACCGACGACGGCGAAACGCCGATACAGATAGTTAAAGGCACCGAGAACCCGAATGCGATGCCGGTAGTGGATCGCATAGCGCTGGATAAAGCGATCGCCCAGTTGCCTCCCGGCTACCGCACGGTCTTTACCCTTCACGATATTGAGGGACACGAACACGAAGAGATCGCCAGGATGCTGGGCTGCTCGGTTGGGACTTCCAAGTCGCAATTGCACAAGGCCCGGATGAAATTGCGCGGCCTGCTGAGGCAACAGAAGGCGAAAGACTAGCTTCCAATAGCACTTGCCGGGTTTCTTCTCCTGAAACCCAATTTGGAAGAAGAACAAGGTGGTCGATTAACTTTTGAACGCAGTCTCCCCTTGATTGCTTGAAAAACCAAAGGCCGCGACTGATCGTGGCGTCACCCGCAAGGTGACCGTGTTAGAGGTTATAAAGACAATGAACTGCGAGAAATGTCAGGACCTGATCAGCGATTTTCTTGACGGCTCCATGAGCCAGCAGGAACAGTCGATGCTCAATGCGCATCTGGAAGAATGTTTGAGTTGTGCGGACGTGCGAAACGATCTGCACTCAATCATTTCGTTTTGCCGCACGCAGCGTGGTGAGTACACCGCGCCTCCGAATGAGAAAGCGTTATGGCAGCGCATTCGAAACATGATTGAATCGGACGCAGCGGCGCCGGCCAAAGCGGCGCCCGCCGAACGCCGCTGGTCCAGTTGGGTTGGACGCAGTTGGGAGCTTTCGCTGCCGCAGCTGGCCGCATCCGTAGCGGCGATAGTGCTGGTGGTGTCGCTCTCGACCGTAGTTGGCCTACGTCGTTATCAAAGTGGTGAAGCTCCGAAGTCTGTCGCTACAGACGAGGCGACTTTGAGTTTGGCAGCGGCCGGCTTGCGCGATCGCTTTTCACAACAACAGCAGTTGATCTCTTTTTGGAACCAGCGGATCGAATACAACAAAGCCCGCTGGAGTCCGCAGATGCGTGAAACGTTTGATCGAAATCTACAGGTGATCGATCAAACTGTGAACGACTCGTTCAATAGCCTGAGTCAGAATCCGCATGACGAAGTTTCGCAAGAAATGTTGAATGCCGCGCTCAACGAAAAACTTTCGCTCTTGAAAGAGTTTGCGGAATTGTAAAAAGGAACGCTCCTCAAAGATTAAAGATTCGAGCCACAGGAAACGCGTTGTTGATTAGCCCCACGTTTAAGAAAACCCGAATGTCGTTCGTGCCCACCGTGATTGCCCGGAGTTTTTCCAGGGCGGTCCTGTTTGTGGGCTTATCGTCGCTGGTTGCGCTGGGTGCGAGCAGCGTCGCGGCCCAACACCATCTTTCAAAAAGATATCCGGCGAATAAGGACGTCAGAATCGAACTTAAAAACATCTCGGGCACCATCACAGTGGAGTCTTGGAATCGTGACGAGATAAAGCTGTCCGCCGATATCGAGTCGCCCAAGGCAAACTTATCGCCGCGACAAACTCCCGAAGGTTTGATTGTCGACGTGCTGGGCGATAACCGCGGCCGCGCCGACATCGGAAGCATAAATTTCCGTCTCCAGGTGCCGATCAACTCTTCAGTCGATCTTGAAACCAAACGCGGGAACATCACGGTTACAAATATCCACGGTGGGCTGGTCCGGGCGCATGTTTCGCTCGAGGGGGATATCACGCTAACCGGCATCAGTGCGTCGCAGGTGTTTGCGCAAAATCTCGTAGGCGATGTTTTCTTCGACGGGGAATTTGCGCGCGGCGGCACTTATCAATTTCAGTCAGGCAAGGGAAACATAAATATCCGCATCCCGGCGAACTCGGCATTTAACCTGGTCGCTGCGGCGCCTAATAGAAAGATTACCCTCGGCGAGTTTTGGAATGATAGATTCAAGACCGCGGGCGATGGTCGTAAGGTTTATGGCGACGTCGTTGATGGACGTTCCAAAGTAGTGGTAACAAACTTCCAGGGCAGCATCACCTTTATCCGTCGTTAAGATATTCGTCGCTAAGATTTTTTTGCGAAAAATTTTGCCACGGGGCGCTCCTAATCGATCGGTTGGAGCGCCCGTTTTGTTTTCGGCAACTCAAAGCAGTTCAGAGTTCAAACTTTAGTTTGTCTTTCCACGAAAGAACGCAAGCTAAAGCCTGAACTCTGAACTGCTTTTCGCCTGCCGCAGAATTATTGAGCGAATGCTAATATCCTTCGGTTCAACTACTGGGACCGCGGGCGTCTCGCCCGCAAGCCGCGTAAGCATCCAATTCGGTTGGAAGGCAACAAATGAATTCTTTGCTCAGTTCACTGGTTCTCATCTGCTCGCTGGCAGTGCCCACGACCAGCACGCAACAAAAGAAAACTTCTGAGGTTAATCGGCCGACGCAGGTCACCCGCACCACCAGCCGTCATGAAGTGCGACGATTCGGTTACGGCGGCACTGTGACCATCGTGGGCGCCCCAAACGGGTCCATCACAGTTGAAGCGTGGTCGCGCAATGAAGTTGATATCAGTGCCGAGATTGAGCTGCGCGCTGACTCCGAAGCAGACCTGGCCCTCCTGGCCGCTGTTAATAACTTCGTCATCGACGACGACGCGAATCACCTGCAGGTGCTCACCACTGGAACACACGACAAAGCCTTCATGAAATCGGCGAAGAAGTTTCCGAAAACATTGCTGGGGCTACCCTGGAAAATCGATTACCGGATTCGCGTGCCGGCCATTACCGATCTCGAAGTCAACGCGGGCCGCGGGCCAATCACGATTAACGGAGTTGAAGGCAACGTACGCGTTTCCGCCGCTGAAAGCGTCGCTAATCTGAAAACGTCTGGCGGCGTTTTATCGGCGGTGGTGGGCGTAGGAAGAGTGAGTTTGGAAGTTCCGGGGCGGAGTTGGGCCAGGGGCAGCGTCGAGGTTCGAGTCGCCGCCGGTGACATCGACGTCGCGATTCCGGCAGGATTCAGCGGCGACTTCGACGCCGAGGTTTTGCGCGCCGGTAAAATTGTGCCCAGCTACGAAGGACTCGAGCCGCGAGAGAAACTGGTCAGCCCTAACAAAATGAACTTGCGTGCCGGAGCGGGCGGCGCTTCCTTCAATCTTACCGTCGGCGACGGCACGATCGTGATCAGGAAGCGAAGTGAAGAGTGACAGCTTGTCCAAAGTCCAATGTCCAATGTCTAATGTCCGCCGCGGCAAGTTGACTTTGGACTTTGGACTTTGGACGTTGAACAAACTCTCATGAGCATAAAATCAGACAAGTGGATTCGTAAGATGGCCGCCGAACATCAAATGATCGAGCCATTCGAGCCCGGTCAGGTGAAGGAAGTCGATGGCCGGCGCATCGTCTCTTACGGCACCTCGAGCTACGGGTACGACATTCGTTGCGCGGATGAA
>Ga0070669_100002238_pt1 | contig 14017 bp, 6 predicted proteins | sample KBSS53metaG_FD_64680 | JGI IMG/M metagenome (GOLD analysis project Ga0070669, IMG submission 64680) | Switchgrass rhizosphere microbial communities from Kellogg Biological Station, Michigan, USA - KBS S5-3 metaG | ecosystem: Host-associated > Plants > Roots > Rhizosphere > Soil ... | reverse complement strand
CGCCGTCCGCATCTGGGGACCGGAGCTGGCTCGCGAGCGCGTCGAGCAGGCGCTGCAGACGGCGCTGGCCCGCGACGTCGACGTGGAGCGCGTCGACGTGGAGCCGTGGCGCGGGCGGGTGGTCGTCGCCGGCGTGACCGCGCCGGCGCGATCCGGCGAGCCGGGCCCGAACTTCCTCACGCTGTCGCGCGTCGAGGCCAACATCGGCATCAGCAGCCTGTGGCACCGTCGCCTCGTGCTGCGGTCGATCCGTCTCGACGATCTCGACCTGCGTGTCGCCAGTCGTGGAGGCCCGCCCCTGCGCGAGCTGCCGATCCTGCCCGAGATCGTGCAGGCCGGACCGCTCACGATCACGCTGGGTCCGATCGAGCTGCGTCGCGCCCGGCTGTTCTACCAGGACGACCAGGCGGCCCTGCGCGTCACCGCGCAGGGTCTCAGTGGCAGCGCGCGGCCAGGGCGTCAGGCCACCGGCGTAACGATCGCTGCCGACGAGATCACGATCGAGACCGGGCAGGCCAAGGACCGCCTCGGCGCAGTCACCGCAGACGCGCGCATCGCGCCCACGACGATCGAGATCCGCGAGCTGGCCGCGAGCTGGGAGAAGCGTCGCGTCACCATCGCGGGAGCCGTGCGCGGCCCGTTCGACGCGCCGACGCTCGATGTCACGGGCCGGGGCGAGGTCGATCTCGCAGTCCTGGGTGGGCGCTTCGGCTCGCCGTGGACGCTGGCGGGCGTGGCCCGGGCCACCGTGCATCTGACGGGGCCGGCGGCTCTGCCCCGCGTGACCGGGAACATCGCGATCGACGAGCTCCGGGCGGGTCCGGTCACGGCAAAATCCGCGGCCGCGCAGGTCGCGTTCGTCGATGGTGTCGCGTCGGTCACCCAGCTGAGCGCCCGAGCCTTCGGCGGATCCCTGAGCGGCCAGGCCACGATCGAGCCGGCGCATCTCGACCGTGCGCACATCGCGCTGCGGCTGCGCGACGTCGAGAGTGCCGCGCTGGAAGCGCTGGGCGGATTCACCAGCGGGGCGACCGCGCGCCTGGACGCGGAGGCAGAGGCGCGCGGCGACCTGCGCGACATCACGCGGGCCCGGCTCCACGTGCGGGTGGCCGCGCGCCAGGTGCAGCTTCCGCCCGCCGTCGCCGGGCTCGGCACCGGGACCATCGACGCCGAGGCCAGTGGCGAGCGCGGCACCTTCGAGCTCGCCTCCGCGGTGGCGAGGTGGCCGGGTCTGCAGCTCAGCGCGCAAGGCCGCACCACGCTCGACGGCCCCACGCCGATCCACCTCAAAGCGGCCGGCGAGCTCAGGCACCTCGCGCCCCTGCTGGGAACGATCCGTGTCGCGGGCGATGCCACGCTCGATGCCGACGTCACAGGACGCTGGCGCGATCCGGTGCTCACCGGGCGGCTCGACGTCCGGGCCCCGACCATTGTGGACGTCCGCGCCGACGCCCTGGCCGCGTCGTTCACACTGACGCCACGCTCGCTGCGCCTGGCCGACGCCAGCGTCCGGCTCGCGCAGGCGCGGCTGACCGCTTCGGGTCATCTCACCTGGCCGGCGACTGCCACGCTCGCGGTGCCGATGCCCGGCGCGGTCTCGCTGGATGTGCTGGCCCGCGCGGAGAACGCGCGGCTCGAGGACGCCGCACCCTGGCTGCCTCCGGCGCTCCACGGCAGCAGCGGCGCCGTGGCGGTGACAGCGAAGATCGACGGCACGCTGGCGGCCTGGCACGCGGCCGGCCGTGCCGAGTCCGCGAGTCTCAACGTGCCGGCGACTCCGCCCATCCGTCAGGTCGCGGTCAGCTTCGACGCCACGGCCGACCGCATCGAGGTGGCCGCACTGCGCGCCAGCGTCCTCGATGCCCCGGTCCTCGCGAAGGGCCGCTGGCGCTGGGCGGGCGGTGGCGAGGTCGAAGGCGAGGCCGGGCCGGTCGACCTCACGCGCGCGCCTGATCTTCCCGAGAATCTGCGCGTCGAAGGCCGCGTTCGCGCGACCGTCAAGGCGACGATCCGCGACGGCCGGGTGGCCGGCTCGGCGCGCGCCAACGCCGCGGGCGTGGCCGCGGCCGGATGGCCGCTCGGGCGCGGCGTGGTCGAGATCACCTCGGATGGCGCCACGGTACGGGCCGAGGTCGCCTTCCCCGAGGCGCGGATCGCGGGCTCGGGGCAAGGCCGTCTCGATGGCGCCGCGATCATCGCCACTCGCGTCGCGGCGGCGGACATCGAGATCGAGCCACTGCTCCGCCAGTACCGGCCCGATCTCGTCGGCACCCTGACCGGGCGGTTCTCGGCGAGCGCCACGCTCGACGTCCCGGCGCGCGATCCGCGCGCGACGCACGGCACGGTCCAGCTGGAGCCCGTCCAGTTCGAGGCGGCCGGCGAGAAGTGGCAGGCGCGCGCCCCGATCGTCATTCGTCGTGAGCCCGGGCGGCTGAGCCTCGAGCGACTGGAGATCGTGGGACGCCTCGGCACCGCGACGGCCAGCGGCGCGCTGGACGACGGCGGAACGCTCGAGGGAAGCCTGCGGGGTCAGGCGCCCCTGACGCTGCTGAGCGTCTTCCGCCCGGAGATCCGGGAAGCCGCCGGACGTCTTGAGCTGGACGTCCGCGTCGGCGGGACTATGGCGAAACCCAATCTGATCGGTCGCGGCACGATCACCGGAGGCCTGATGGCCCTCCGCGACACTCCCGTGGTGATCCGTGACCTCGAGGGACGCTTCGCCCTCTCGCCCTCGCGCCTCCGGGTGGAGGAGCTCCAGGCCCGCGTCGGGACCGGAACCGTGAAGGCCACCGGCGAGGTCGGGCTCGACGGCCGCGCCATCGGCGCCTACCAGGTGGCGGTCACCGCCCGGGGCGTGAGCTTCACCGCGATCGAAGGGCTGGAGACCGCGTGGAACGCGGATGCCACGCTGACCGGCCAGGGCGGCCGCGGCGTGGTGCGGGGCCAGGCGCATCTCGTGCGCGGCGCGTACACGCGCGATCTCTCGATCGTGCCCATGCTGCTCCAGGCCCGCGCCCGGGAGGAGCCGATGGACTGGGGCCGCGAGCTCGCGCTGCAGCTCGACCTGGCGCTCGACGACAACCTGGTCGTGCGGTCGCCCCAGGCGCGCCTTCGCGCCGGCGGCACGCTGCACCTGCACGGCACCGTCACGCGGCCCGTGGTCCTCGGCACGGTGGAGACCCAGGACGGACGGATCACGTTCCGTCGGAACCGCTTCACCATCGAGAACGCGGTCGTGCGCTTCGACGACCCACGCCGGCTCAACCCCCATCTCGACGTGCGGGCCACCACCCGGATCAAGACCTACGACGTCACCATGTGGCTGAGCGGCCGGGTCGAGGATCTGACGATCCGTCTGTCCTCCGAGCCCCCGCTGCCGCAGGAGGATCTGCTGGCCCTGGTCACGCTGGGCTCGACGCGGGCCGAGCTGGGAAGCTCCGGCGGCCTGACGTTTGCCGGCGAGGCCGCCCAGCTCATGTCGCGCGAGCTGCTGGGACTCGAGCCGAGCGCGCCGATCGTGGACGTCCTGGAGTTCGGCAAGACCGACACGGGCCAGAACCAGTTTCGCGTGGGCAAGCGCCTCGGCGACAAGACCACGGTCATCTATTCCGGGAGCTTCGCGGAGGGCGGCCAGCAGAAGCTACGGATCGAGTACCAGATCATCGGGCCCCTGCTGCTGGCGGGCGAGCAGTCCTTCACCGGGGGGGTCGGCGGCGATGTGATCGTGCGCCTGCGCTTTCGATGATCGCGCTCCTGCTGGTGGCGCTGGCGGTCGCGGCGCCCTCCGTCACCGGCGTCGAGGTGACGTCCCTTCACTTGCTGCCCAGCCCACGGCCGGAACAGTTCCTCACGGACCTCGTCGGGCAGCCGCTGTCCCGCGATCGCGTGCGCGCCAGCCTGGACCGCCTCTGGGCGCTGGGCGTCTTCGACAGCGTGGAGGTCGAGGAGATCGAGGAGCCCGGCGGGATCCGCCTGCGGTATCGCGTGACCCGCCGTCCACTCCTGGAGCAGCTGGACTGGACCGGCGACCTCGGCCTGGCCGCACCGGATCTGGCCGCCACCGCCGCGCTCGCGCTGGGCGGCCCCGCTGATCCCGAACGCCTGGCTCGGGCCCGGACCGAAGTGCTCGCCCGGCTCAACCGCGAGGGCTATCTCGGCGCGACGGTCAACCTACAAGTCAGTGACAACCCCGCGACCAACGGCCGGGCCGTCACCTTCGTCATCGCAGCCGGTGCGCAGGCGCGCGTGAGGCACGTGGAGATCACCGGGCTCGTGCACGCCGAGGCCAAGCCTCTCTACAAGGCGCTGGATCTCGACGACGGTGACCGGTTTCGCGAGCGGGCGCTGCACGACGGGGTACGCGCCGTCGAGGACAGGCTCCACCAGGACGGCTTCTTCGAGGCGCGCGTGACCGCGCGCGAGCCCGTCTGGAACGCTGCCACGCACCAGGTCGACATCACGGTCCAGGTCGTGGAGGGTCCGCACACGACCGTGGAGTTCCGGGACCGGGAGGCGCTCTCGGAGAAGGCGCTGCGCGAGCGCCTCACCTTCGCCGATGCCCGGATCGTGGACGAGGTCGAGGTGCGCGCCAGCGCCGAGCAGCTGGAGCGCGCCTATCGCGACAACGGCTACGCCGACGCTCACGTGACGGGAACCCTCGGCGGTGACGCGGCCGAACGGACGGTGAGCTTCGCCATCGCCCAGGGCCCGCGCGTGCGCGTCGAGAGCATCACGTTCGAAGGCGCCGCGCCGAAGCTCGAGCGCGACCTGCGCGAGCAGATGCGCACGCACACCACGGGTCTGTCGCTGCCGGGCTGGCCTCGCGGCCTGTACGTGGAGGACACGCTGACCGAGGACGTGCGGGCCCTGCGCCGCTACCTGCGCTCGCAGGGCTACCCGCAGGCGGAGGTGGGGCCGCCGCGGACCACGTTCAGCGAGGACCGGACGCTCGCCCGCATCGTGATCCCGGTCGTCCCGGGTCCGCGGCGCACGATCGAGGCGGTCAGCGTCACCGGCAACCGCGTGCTCTCGACCGATCAGATCCTGAAGGTCGTGGGGCTTCGTCGGGGCGACCCGTGGGATGAGACGAAGGTCGACGAGGCTCGCCGGAAGGTCGAGCAGCTCTACCAGCGTCGCGGATATCACCGCACCGTGGTGACCGCCAAGGCCACCGAAGTCGGCGAGGGCATGACGGTGGCCTTCGACATCGTCGAGGGCGAGCTGACCCGGGTCGGGCGCGTGCTGATCTCCGGGCTCACCGCCACCCAGCGCCAGGTGGTGGAGCGCGAGCTGCAGATCAAGCCGGGCGATCCGCTCAACGCGGTCGACCTGAGCGAGAGCCGGCGGCGACTCGACGCCACGCGCATCTTCGACCGGGTCGACGTGGAGGTCCAGGGCCCGGCCGACGCGCCCTTCCGCGACGTGGAGGTCATGGTACGAGAGGCCAAACCGTGGCGCTTCGAGTTCGGCGTCGGGTACGCGACGGAAGAAGGCTTCCGCGGCTTCGTCACCTTCGGCAACGACAACCTGTTCGGCACCGGCCGGAGCGCCAGCGTGACCGAGCGCGCGAGCGAGAAGGGCGACCGCACCGAGCTGCAGTACCGTCACCCCTGGCTGTTCGGCACGGAGTGGCAGGGCGAAGTCGTGCTGTTCCGCGAGACCAAGGACGAAAAAGGCTTCATCAGCGATCGGCGCGGCGCCACGTTCACCGCCCAGCGCGACCTGCTCCCCTGGCTGTTTCGTCCCGACGAGCCGACGGACCATCCCAAGGGGCTGCGCGGCGGGCTGCGGTATCGCATCGAGGAATTCCGCCGCCACGACATCGACCCCAATCTCTTGACCGACGGCACCACCGAGCGCGACGAGACCGTCGGCAGCGTGACGCCCTTTTTGGCCCTCGAGCTGCGCGACAATCCGGCCGACCCGCACGGCGGCAGCTATCACTACGCCTCGTTCGAGACGGGCAGCTCGCACCTCGGCGGCAGCGTCAACTTCGTCAAGTTCGTTCTGGAGAACACCGTGTACATCCCCTGGCCTCGGTCCACGGTGCTGGCGCTGGCCGGCCGCCTGGGCCTGGCCACCCCCTATGGCGCCACCGAGGACCTCGTGATCGAGGATCGCTTCAAGGCCGGTGGCAGCACGACCATCCGCGGCTATCGCGACGAGCGCGTGGGCCCGGTGGATGCCTCCAACAATCCCGAGGGCGGCGATCTGCGCCTGCTGTTCAATGTCGAGTGGCGGTTCCCGATCTGGCGCTTTCTCGGCGGCGTGACGTTCTTCGACGCCGGGATGGTCACGCCCCGGGTGCGCGACTTCGCGTTCGACCAGTTCTTCCCGGGCGCCGGCGCCGGGCTCCGGATCACGACGCCGATCGGCCCCCTCCGCTTCGACATGGGCTATGCCCTGCGACAGCTCCGGGACGAGGACCGGCTGCAGTTCTACGTGACCGTCGGAAACGCGTTCTGATGCGCGGGCCCGCGCTGCTGGCCCTCGTGGGGCTACTCCTGGCGCCCGGGGTGCCGGCCGCGGCGCCATTCGACGCGCTCCTCGGAGTGGTGGAAGGCCGGACCATCGCCGCCAGCGACATCGCGCTCGCCCGGGCGCTCGGCGTGCTCGGCTTCGCGTCTTCGTCCTCGCCCATCACCCGCGAGGAGATCGAGCGCTTCGCCGACGTGCTGCTGACGATCGACGAGGCGGGTCGGATCGGCATCAGCGCCGAGCCGGAGCAGACCGAGCGGGCCTGGACGGCAGTGGTCACCCGGGTCGGCGGCGAAGCGGCGTTCGCCGGCTGGCTCGACGCGCAGAGACTCGATCGGGCGTGGGCCCACCGTCTGGTGGAGTACGAGGTCATCCGCGCGCGGTTCTTCGAGGCGCGCTTTGCCGCCTTCGTGTTCCCGGACGAGGCGGCGGTCGCCCGCGCGCTCGGTCCCGGCCAGCACGACGAGGCGGGGCGCGAGGCGGCCCGCACCCGCCTCATCCGCGAGGCCGCGGAGCGTGCGCAGGCCGACTGGCTGCAGGAGGCGCGCCGGCGCATGAGCGTCCGGATCTTGATGCCGCCGGGCGCGCCGATCGCGCCGCCGTTCCCCGCGCCCTAGAGTCGGACCCGGACAACGCCCGGCCGCGCGGGGTTAAGAGCCGGACGCCTCGCGCTGGGCGGGAGTGGAGCGGGGCGCGGGAGAGGGGCGGCGGGCGCGGGAGCTACGATCGATCGCCTGCCGGACGGCTTCGAGCAGCTCCTTGTCGTCGAAGGGCTTGGCCAGAAAGTCGACGGCGCCGGCCTTCATCGCCCGCACGGCCATCGGGATGTCGCCGTTGCCGGTGATGAAGACGACCGGCATGTCGCGGCCGTCGGCGGCCAGGGACTCGTGCAGGTCGAGACCGTTCTGGCCCGGCATGCGGATGTCCAGCACCAGGCAGCTCGGACTGGCGATGTCCCGGCGATCGAGGAACTCTCGCGCCGAGGCAAACGTCACGACGCGATGGCCGGCGGATCTCAGCAGCCGCTCCAGGCCCCGGCGGACCGAGATGTCGTCGTCCACGACGTACACCGTGGCGTCCTCGATGCTCACGGCGTCTTGGCTCGGGTGAGCGGCACCGTGAAGTGGAACGTCGCGCCGCGCGTGCCGTTGTTCGCTGCCCAGATGGCGCCGCCGTGCGCCTCGACGATCGAGCGGGCGATCGACAGCCCCATGCCCATCCCGGACTGCTTCGTCGTGTAGAACGGCTCGAACACCAGGTCTTCGGTCCCGGGCCGCAGGCCCGTCCCGCCGTCCTCGATCGCGACGTGCACGGCGGGCGCCTCGGTGAGTCGCGTGTGCACGATCACCCGGCGGTGCTCGCGGCCGGACTCCGTCATCGCCTCCATGGCGTTGAGCAGCAGGTTCAGCACGAGCTGCTGCAGCTGCACCCGGTCGGCGTTGACCGTGGGCGTTTCCCCGGCCAGGTCGAGACTGATCGTGATGTTGCGGATGAGCGCGTCGCTGCTGACGAGCTTCGCGACGTCGCGCACCAGCACGTTGACGTCCAGGAGCGACAGCGCGCTCTCGCCCTTGCGGAGGAACTCGCGCAGGCGCTGGATGACCTCGCCGGCGCGCTTGTCGTCGTCCACGATGTCGGACAGGATGGCCCGGATCTCGCCGAGATCGGGCGGGCGGGCGTCGAGAAACCGCTGGGCCGCCTGGGCGTTGGCCAGGATGCCGGTCAGTGGTTGATTCAGCTCGTGGGCCAGCGAGGCGGTCAGCTCCCCCATCGTCGACACCCGGGTGAAGTGGGCCAGCTCCTGACGGCTCCGCTGGGCGTCCATCTCGGCGTGCTTGCGCTCGGTGACGTCGGTGTGGGAGACGACCGCGCCGCCGTCGGGCCCTTTCAGCGGCACCACCGACAGCGCCAGCCAGCGGCCGGCGCCGGGCGCACCCCACGCATACTCCAGGGCGAAGCCGGTGCGCGAGCCGTTGAGCACGGATTCGGTTCCGATCATCGCCTCCCGAGCCACTGCCACGCCGTCGAGGGCCGCCTTCCAGCAGGCCCCGAGGAAGCTTCCGTCGACACCCACCTCGGCGCCGAAGACGCCGCCGTCGCGCGCCGAGCGGGCCCAGTGATCGTTGACCTCGACGATCCGGCCGTGCCGGTCGAGCACGGCCACGCCACTGGCCAGCGAGGCGAGGATGGCGGACTTCATCTCTTCACTGGAGCGCAGCGCCTCCTCGGCCTCCTTCTGGGCCAGCGCGTTGGCGAAGACCTCGCCCACCAGCTGCAGCCGCTGCACGAGCTCATCCGGCCATTCCCGCTCGCTCGTGACGGTCACGAAGGCCAGGCTGCCCAGCACCCGGCCGCCGGCCACCAGCGGGATCGCCAGGTTGGAGCGGACCCCGCGCCGCCGAAACGTCTCCGCCTCCCGCGCCGCCTCCAGGGGCAGCTCGTCCAGGCGCGAGAACCCCACGGACTGCTCGCGCAGGATCTGCGGCACGAGCCAGGGGAAGTCGCGGATCACCGACACGCGCGAGATCGGGGCCACGCCCGGCCCGCTCCACGAGTACGCGACGATGAACTCGCCGAGCTCGCGCGAGAAGCGGTAGAGCGTGACCCGATCGAGTCCGAGAAACTCGCCGAGCTGGCGCAGCCAGCTCTCGAAGGCGGCGTCCATCGCGCGGGCCGGCACGTGCACGAAGGCGCCGGAGAGGTGGGACAGCAGCTCCTCGAAGCTCAGCCGTTCCCGCAGGGCGTGCTGGGCGCGCTGGCGCTCGTCGATGACCGCGGCCAGCAGCAGCAGTGGGATGCCCACCGCGATGAGGAAGATCTGCAGCGCCAGGATGCCCTCGGCCAGCTGGATCGTGGAGAACGGGGCGCTGCCGTGTGACCCGGACCACACGACGAGCAGGACCGTCGTGAGCAGCGAGACGCTGGTGCCGCCCGGGCCAAAGCGGACCGCCGCCCAGGACAGCGCCGGAAGCAGGAGCGCCAGGGGAACTCCGGGCGAGGCCCGGAACGCGCTCGAGTGCTCGACGGCGAGCATCACCAGCGACCACATGCCGAACGGCAGCAGCGCCAGGCCCACCGCCTCGAGCCGGCGACGAAGCGAGGCGTGCTGCAGCCACGTGAGCCCTTGCGTGATCGCCACGACGATGGCGGGCACCAGCGTGAGCTCGGTGAGCATGTTGGAGAAGAATCGCGTGCGCCACACCAGCCAGTACGGCTCACCCTTGAAGCTGGCCACCAGCGCGGCGTCCCCGAAGGACGACACGAAGGGCGCCACGAGCACGGCGCCGACGATGAACGCCGCCATCCGCCGGAGCGTGTCGAACCGCCCGGGGGCGTCGCTCAGGCTCCGCACGGTCAGGGCCGCGATGAGCGCCTCGCTACAGTTGGTGACGAACAGGGCCATGGCGAGCGTGGAGGGCCGCGCGGCGGGCTGCCCCAGCAGGTGCGCGGGAAACGCCGCCAGCAGGTAGATCCCCCACCACCGCGGCCGGGTCAGGAGCAAGGTCGCGGTGAGGATCGCGTTCGGCGGCCACATCACGGAGGTGGTCACCGGCAGGAATCGCAGCTGCTCGCCGACCCGCGCGCCCAGGTAGTAGACGACGGCGACGAGCAAGGCGGTGCCGGCGATCCGTACCGTGGACGGCAGGACGGAGCGGTTGGTGGTTACCCGGCGGCCGGGCAACGAGGACAATCGACGACTCGTGACGGCCTCCATGAGTCGCCCTGCATGGTACCCGATTGTCGGCGCATTTCGAGCCGGGGTTCCCCCGACAATTCAGGCGGGGCAGGCCGCAGCAAGCAGGTGCCGACCCTACCGCGTCTGCGTCGTCACGAAGAAGACGTGGTGACCCCACGGAGGGGGGTCGAGATAGAGTCCGGACCCCGCCAAGTCCGCGCCGGCGCGCTCGTACCGGACCCCCGGGTGCATGAGGTCGCTCAGCACGACGGCCCGGCCGGACAGGCTGTTGTCATCGGGCAAGCGCACGTAGCACTGGGCCTGCGTCGAGCCGAAATTGACGGTCACGAGGAGCCGGTCGCCGGCGCCCTCCCAGACGAACGCGACGAAGCGCTCCCAGGTTGGATTGCCGGCCCACGCCGCGTGCGGCTCGAGCAGCGTCCAGTGGCCGTCCCGGACCTCGGGCCGTCGCAGGCACGCGAGCAGCCGACCGTAGAGGCTCTGCCGCTCGCGGTCGAGGGGCTCGGTCGCCCGCCGTCGCAGGTGGTTGCCGGCCCGCAGCCGCCGTCCGCTGCGCTGCCCCTCGTGGATGAAGGCGAGACCGGGTAGCAGGAGCGCGATCACCGCCGCCGCGTCGTGGACCGCCGGCGACCAGGCCGCCGCCGCCCGCGGCTCGTCGTGGTTCTCGAGGAAGCGCACGGACCGCCGCTGGTACTCCGCCGCTGCGTGGAGGTGACCGCGGACCGCGCCGGCGTCCTGACTGTGGAGACGGTCATAGAGCCGCTTGTCGTACGTGTAGTCGAACCCCTGCTGCTGCAGCGTCCCCTCGAGATCCCAGTATGCCTCCGCCATGAACACGAAGTCGGGCCAAGGCCGGCGCACGCGCGCGACGGCGTGCGGCCAGAAGGAATCGTCGACGGGCGGACTGCCGTCGGCGGGCCGCGCCCGCTCGCCCCAGGTGCGCGCGATCACGTCGGGCAGGGCCAGCATCGCCATGTCGCATCGCACCCCGTCGCACTGGCCCGCGATGTCCTGCAGCGTTCGGAGCATCGCCTCCCGGAGGCCTGCGTGGCGGTGGTTGACCTGCAGGGTGTCGGGCCAGCCGGGGAAGTACGGGTCGCGCCCGTGGGCCAGCACGCGGGCGCCGCCATCCGTCGGGACCCGCACGTAGTTGTGGGGCTCGCGCTCCAGGTCGTCGGGTCCGGCCGGGATGTAGAACTCGGGATGCGTGCGCACCCAGGGATGATCGAGCGCGGTGTGATTGGCCACGAAATCAAGCATGAGCCGGATGCCGCGGGCCGCCAGCCGGGCCCGGAACCGGGCCAGCGCGCCGGGGCCGCCGAAGTCGCGGTGCACGACGTACTCGCGAATCGCGAACGGAGAGCCCGCCACGTCCGCCGCGGTGAAGTCGGGCAGCACCTCGTGATACTCCGCCTGCCACTCGGCCTGGGTGAGCGAGATCCGCCAGCCGGCTTCGCCCGTCTGCCACACGCCCAGCAGCCACACCCAGTCGAAGCCATCGCTCGCCACGGTGTCGAGCCACGCGTCGGTCACATCGTCGAGCGTCGCCGGACGCTCGAGCGCCCGGCCGCGCTCGTAAAGCCACGCGCGCGTGTTCACCTGATAGAGCAGCGGATGCGTGGCGGGGGCGCGGATCATCGCCGTGTCGTCGCCGGCGGTCGCGGGGCACCGGCGGGTCCGAGGAGGTCGTGGGACAGGCGCATCGCGTCGAAGTCGGGCGTCCGGCTAGCCTGACACATGGCGGGGGTGGACACCATGTAAGACCTTCGTCCCATTCGGCCCGGCCTGGGCGCATGCTACTTCCGTAGCGTGATCGCACGCACGGGCGCCGGCCCGGCGCTGCCATCCGAACCCGTGAGAGGAGAAACCCAATGAAGATGTGGACGATGTCGATGTCGATGAGCGTGCTGCTGGCCCTGGCGATCACCGGATCGGTCGACGCCCAGACGCCGCCGAGCCCGAGCCCGCCGATGACCGGGAAAGCCGAGGGGGCGGTCGTAAAGGTCCGCGGTACCGTCTCCGCTGTCGACAAGGAGAACAAGACGATCACGCTCAAGGGCCCCCGGGGCCGCACGCTCACCTTCGACGTGCAGGACCCGACCAAGCTCGAGACGGTCAAGGTCGGCGATCCGGTGGTCGGGACCTATCTCGAGGCCGTGGCCATCCAGCTCCATCCCGCCGGCAGCACGACGCCGAGCGCCACGGTGACCGAATCGCGGGCTGGCTCCAAGCCCGGAGACAATCCGGCGGGGATGATCCGCCGCGAGGTCACCCTCACCGGCAAGATCGTGAAGATCGACACCAAGGCGCAGCGGGTGACGCTGGAGGGTCCGAAGGGCGGCCAGGAGACGATCAAGGTCAAGGACCCCAAGAATCTGGAGGGCGTGAAGGTCGGCGATCTGGTCGAGATCACCTATCTGCAGGCGCTGGTCGTCGCGCTCGACAAGCCCAAGACCGAAAAGTAGAATCCGCGCCATGAAAATCAAGGCGGCGAACGGATTGGCGCGGATCCTCAAGGCCGAGGGTATTCCGTGGGTCAGCTGCTATCCCACCAACCACGTGAACAACGCGCTGGGTGAGGAAGGCGTGCCGATCCTGATGATGGGCGAGGAGCGCTTCGCCGTCGCGGTGGCGGACGGCTTCTCGCGCGTGACCGCCGGCAAGCAGATCGGCGTGTGCACCGTCATGGCCAATCTCAACGCCGCCGGCATCCAGATGGCGTACGGCGCGATCGCCCAGGCGTGGGAGGACTCGTCTCCCCTCCTGGTGATCGCGGAGGGCGTGGGCCAGGGCGGCAGCCGGCACACGCACTACGACATGGTCGAGGCTTTTCGATCGGTCACCAAGTGGGTGGGCAAGGTCGATCGCGCCGACCTCGTGCCCGACTACGTGCGGCGCGCGTTCACGCAGCTGCGGTCGGGGCGGCCGGGCCCGGTCCTGCTCGTCGTCCCGCGCGATCTCGGCGAGTACGACGCCGACGAGCATCCCTACGCGCCGGTGAAGGGCTGGCGCACCGGCCCCGATCCCGACGACGTCAAGAGCGCCATCAAGGCGCTGCTGGCGGCGAAGGATCCGCTGCTCTACGTGGGCGAGGGCGTGTACTACGCGGACGCCACCAGCGAGCTGCTGCAGTTCGCCGAGGCGGCCCAGGTGCCGGTGCTCACGACGCTGAAGGGCAAGGGCACCTTCCCGGAGAACCATCCGCTGTCGGTCGGCGTGCGCGGCTCGCTGGCCGAGCACTTCCTGCGCAAGGCCGATCTGCTCTTCTCGATTGGCTCCAGCCTCTTCCCCAACCGCTTCAGCCACTCGATCCCGGACGCCGAGAAGAAGGCGATCGTGCAGTGCACGGTGGACACGCTGGACATCAACCGCAGCTACGAGACCCGGCACGCCGTGATCGGTGACGCCAAGCTCACCCTGCAGGCGCTCAACGAGGAGCTGGGCAAGCGCGGCGGCGTGGCCAAGAAGCCGGCCCTGATCGAGGAGATCCGCACGGCCAAGCAGGCGTTCATGGCGAAGTTCCGTCCCTGGATGGAGTCGAGCGAGACGCCGATCAATCCCTACCGGGTGCTGGGCGATCTCATCAAGGTGCTCGACCCCAAGAACTCGTTCGTCACCGCGGACTCCGGCAACACGCGGGATCAGACCAGCACGGTCTACGAGGCGCAGATTCCCCGCGGCCATCTCGGCTGGGGCAACGTGTCCACGCTCGGCTTCAGCCTGGCCGGCGCCGTGGCGGCCAAGCTCGCGTACCCGAACCGGCAGTCCGTGCTGGTCACCGGTGATGCGGGCGTCTGCTACATGATGGGCAACTTCGAGGCGGTCGCGCGCTACAAGATCGGC
>Ga0070669_100002233_pt1 | contig 14023 bp, 10 predicted proteins | sample KBSS53metaG_FD_64680 | JGI IMG/M metagenome (GOLD analysis project Ga0070669, IMG submission 64680) | Switchgrass rhizosphere microbial communities from Kellogg Biological Station, Michigan, USA - KBS S5-3 metaG | ecosystem: Host-associated > Plants > Roots > Rhizosphere > Soil ... | reverse complement strand
GCCGTACAAACCCCCGGCGCCGAGCGAACGAATTGTATCGCCGCCTGCGCATCGTTAGGCAAGGAGCCGAGCGACTCGCGCAAGTCTTCCGGCAATCCGCGCGCAACACGCCCCTGAAAAATCGAAGCGCTCGACATCACTGTCACGCCCAATCCCGCCGCCGCTTCCAGCGTGGAGACCTGCTGTCCGTTTAGCGACTGATTCGCGAGTGTCAAAGCCTCGGGCATTGCCAGATTGAACGGCAACTGTATGAAACGAAATCCGTGGGCCTCGCCGCCGACTTCGCGCGCCAGCGTGATCATCTGTTCCAGCGAGTGGTAGCCGCTGCCGCCGAGGGCCACTCGAAATCCGTTCCAGGTCGCGGCGCCGTAAAACTTTAACTGTCCACCGGCGCGAGCTTGTTCGAGCGCTGTAAACGCAGCACGCAGGCGAGAATAGAATTCGTCCTCCGTAACTGAGCCAAGCTGCGATTCAGGATTGTGAATGTAATAAACGTCAACACAATCAAGCCCCATGTTTCTGAGCGACTGCTCCAGCTGGTTCTGCAAATAAGCCGGCGTCATGCAGTGACTGCCGCCGACAATGTCTTCGAAGTTTGCAATCCCGGGTTTTACAAACGTTTCTTCGACGTAGCTGCGAAGGTCGCGCGGCGGCGCGCCGTCAAACGGCAGGTAACCACCTTTCGTGCAGATCACGATCTCGCCGCGCGCGAAACCTTGTTCAGTCAACTGGTCCAGGGCTTTCCCGATCACGCGTTCGCTTCGTTGGAAGCGATAGTTGGCGGCAGTGTCGATCACGTTCGCGCCCAGCTCGACTGCGCGCGCGATCGCGCTCGTGTAGCGGCGATCGGTTTCGTCATCGGCATTGCCCAGGTAAGTGCCGACTCCAATCGACGAAAGCCACAGATCGTGTTGGCGGCGAAAATGGCCGGACGCGAGCGTATTATTGAACCGCTCACGATAACGCATCGTGGCTTCGGGTGTAGCGCAGTTGTTGATTGGCATTGGTATGTTCGGAATATACGCGGCGCATCAACGAGCGGCAAGGTTGATGCTGGGAGCGGCTACGTGTGATAGTTTTGCACCAGATCAATTTTCGCCGCGGATTTACGCGGATAAGCGCGGATCAGATCAAGCGCAATTAAGAGCTTTCAGATCGTATAATCCGCGTTCATCCGCGGCCAAAACTAACTTGATGATCTCGAAATCATTCAGACCGGAAGCGGCGTCGCTTGATATCTCGGAAGCAGAAATGCAAGCGCTGTCGTCGGGCGTCACGCAACTCGTCACTAGATACTTCTCCGAAGTTTCCAACCTCCCTGTTTTTCCAGACACTTCCGCAGGTCAAACAATTTCCGCAATCGCTGCCGGCTTGCCTGACGACGGTGAACCGCTCGAGCGTTTACTGGGCGACTGCGAGACCATCCTTCACAACAGCCGGCACAACGGTCATCCGCGCTTCTTCGGCTACGTCGCCTCGCCCGCGAGCGCGCCCGGTGCTTTTGCCGATCTGATCGCCTCGGCGCTCAATGCAAATGTTACCTCGTGGCGCTCCGGTCCGGCCGCAACTGAGATCGAGTTGCAGGTGATCGAATGGCTCGCGGCCTTGATTCGCTATGCCGGCAGCGATACGCGTGCGTTTGGCTTGCTAACCAGCGGCGGCTCAATGGCAAACCTGACAGCGCTCATGATGGCCCATCGTTCGCGAGCCAGCGACGACGTTTCGTCAACGGGTTTATGGAACAACCCCTCGCCGATGACTGTTTACGCTTCCGATCAGATTCACATGTCGATACCCAAAGCCGCGGACATCCTGGGACTGGGCCGAGACCAGGTGCGTTTGATTCCCTGCGACGATCGTTTTCGTATGAATGTTGACTCGTTACGCGAGACCATCGCGGAAGATTTGCGCTGCGGCCTGAAACCCTTTTGCGTGGTAGCCAGCGCGGGAACAGTCAACACCGGTGCGGTCGATCCTTTCACAGAGATTGCAGCGGTAGCCAAAGAATTCAAGCTTTGGTTTCACATTGACGGCGCTTACGGCGCCCTCGCGGCGCTTGACGACACCAAACGGCCACTCTTTCGCGGCCTCGAACTGGCCGATTCCATTTCTCTCGATCCGCACAAGTGGCTTTACGTGCCAATCGATTCAGGGTGTCTGCTCTTTCGTGAAGAGTCGGCAGCCCACGCGGCCTTCAATTTTGACGCCGACTACATCAAGGTGCATGAGCAGGATCGTGCTGAAGCGTTCGCGTTTTGGAACTATGGGCCGGAGTTGTCGCGCCGCTTTCGCGCTTTGAAGATATGGTTAACGCTTCGCTATTACGGCGTGCGACGCATCGCCGGCGCAATCACTGAAGACATCGCGCTCGCTGCCTATCTCGCAGAGCAGGTTGAACAGGCGACGGATTTCGAGTTGCTTGCCGCGCCGCAGCTGAGCATCGTTTGCTTCCGTTATGTTCCTGAGCATTTGCAGCCAGGCGCGGGTGAATCAAATGCTCAGCTCAATGCGGAACTCGACGAACTCAATACGAACATCATGAATGTGGTGCAATGCGGCGGCCGCGCGTATTTATCGAGCGCGAACATCGCCGGCAAGTTCGCCCTGCGCGCGTGCATTACAAACTTTCGCACCACTCGTGCCGATATCGATGCGACTCTCGGAATCATTCGGGAAGCGGCCAAGGAACTGGCCGCGGATTAACGCGGATGCACGCCGGCCAGAAAACAGATAACTTAATACTTCATATCCTAACTTTCCTTGTTTATTCTTCTTGCTGATCCGCGTTAATCTGCGAAAATCCGCGGCCAAATTTCCTTATGCAACATGCACCCTACGCACGCGAGCTGTCCGTCGCGCTGGAGTTGGCCCGCGAAGCCGGCGCGGCAATTATCGAGATCTACGAAGGGCCGCTCGACATCCAGCAGAAGTTTGGTGCAGACGATCGTGAGCCGGTCACCCAAGCCGACACCCTCGCGAATGAAATTATCGTCGCGCGCCTGCGCCGGGAGTTTCCCGGCGACGGCATCCTCGCTGAAGAGTCGATCGACACGCCGCACCGTCTCGACAAGCAGCGAGCCTGGATGATCGATCCGCTCGACGGCACGACCGGCTTCATCGACGGCAATGGCGACTTCGCGGTACAGATCGGTTTGACTGAAAACGGACGCTGCGTGCTCGGCGTTGTCTATCAGCCGCTGACCGGAGTTCTTTACCGCGCCGCTGTTAACCAGGGTTGCTGGATTGAACGGCCGGAGTTTGAGCCTGCGCGCGCGCACGTGTCAGACACTACGGACATTTCAACCATGCGCCTGGCGGCAAGCCGATCACATCGCAGCCCGCGCATGGACAGGGTGGTCCAGTCGTTTGGCTTGCGTGATGAAGTGCTCCGCGGCTCGGTCGGAATCAAGGTGGGCCTGATCGTCGAGCAACAATGCGATCTATACATTCATCTGTCGCCGCGCACGAAACAGTGGGACACCTGCGCTCCCGAAGTTATTTTGCACGAAGCAGGCGGCAGATTAACTGATCTGTTTGGCCGCCCGCTGCGTTACAACGAGATTGAAGTGCAGAACCGCAATGGCGTGGTGGCAAGCAATGGAGTGTCTCACAAGCGGATTATAAACGCGCTCCAACCATTGCTGGCTGAGTTTGGCCGACGGCCGGTGGACTAAGGAATGTCCAATGTTAGCTGGGAGCGCAGGCATCCTGCCTGCAACGCGCCGCAGGGCGCGAAATTTCGTTAGCTAAACGGTTGTTCGCGCTTCGCGCTCATGGCAGGCAAGATGCCTGCGCTCCCAGCGGACGTGGACTGTTATTAAATCCGCCAAAATCCTGGTTCATGCGCTAATATCTCAATGCCACATTCCTTGCTTCCCAGGAGATTGGTTTTTGCTTACCCGCCCTAAAGTTTTTCTTACCTTGTTTGGCCTTTCCCTGGTTCCACTGCTTCTGCTGGCCGTCATAAATTTTCGCACCGGGATGCGCATCGCTGCCGCCGCTCGTCATCGGGAGCAGGAACTCCAATTGGCCCAATCGCAGGATCCGTTTCGACAATGGCTGCCCGGCACTCGCGTCGGCCTGGGCTCAACGGCCGGTGCCGCCAGTTCCGAGCAACTGTTTTCGGATGCGCGAAGAAACGGTTGGTTGGAGGTGCTCGGGGCGGTCTTTTTCGCCACCTTGTCGGCGTGGTTTCTCACTCGCCAATGGGAACGTCAAACGCGCGGACTCGAAAGAGTCACTGAAGGTGTCGAGGCTATCGCGCAGGGACAACTCGATCATCGAATCGAGTTGAAATCGAGCGATGATCTGCGGCCGCTGGCAGATAATCTCGGTCTGATGACGAAGCAGCTTCGCGATCAGATCGCGCGGGAGGCTGAGAGCCGCCAGTTTCAATCGTTCGTCCGCTTGTCTGCCGTGCTTACGCACGATCTGAAAAACGCGATCGAAGCTTTGTCGCTCACCGTTGCCAACATGGAACGCCACTTTGACAATGCGGAGTTTCGCGCCGACGCCATGAAGTCGCTCACCGGAGCGACTGACAACCTGCGAGCCCTGGTCGCGCGGTTGAGTAACCCGGTGAGCACTCTCAGCGGCGAACATAAGCGACCTACGCCGGTCGATCTGGTGCCGATGTTGCGGCGTGTGATTGCGCGAATTGCCGAGCCCGCGGCCGATAAGCATGAAATCAAAGTGGAGCTGCCGGAAAAACTTTTGGCCCTGGTCGATGACGTTCGCATGGAGAAGGTGGTTGAGAACCTGATCATCAATGCGCTCGAGGCGATGAACAAAGAGCACGGCGTCTTAACCATCGCCGCGGGAACCACCGACGAAGGCAAGCCTTACTTCAGCGTCAGTGACACCGGCGAAGGAATGCCGCAACGCTTCATTGACGAAAGGCTTTTTCATCCGTTTGCGACAACCAAGAGACGCGGCGTCGGCCTGGGCCTTTACACCTGTCGTGAAGTAGTAGTTGCCAATGGCGGATCAATTAACGTCGATTCAAAGGAAGGTTCTGGTACAACATTTAGGGTCGTGCTACCATCGGCCATCGATGAAAAGCGTGGGCCAGACAGGCCGCATTAACCGATCTCACAGGCAATCACGGCGGGGAGATCCGGGGAACCGGAGCTTTGCACAAGAGCTGCTCAACATCAGAACCGAGAGCGGTAGCGACCGGCCAAACACTCTTCATGCGTTTTGCAAACCCTTCATTTTTTCAAGTTGAATCTGTGACCGGTCGCTACCGCTTCCGGTTCTGATGCGGTAATGACAAAACTCGAATGAGTAACGCCAGTCAACGCGGGGAAGCTCGTCCCACAGAAACAGTTTTGGTGGTAGACGACGACGAGTCAGTGCGGCATGGACTCGTGTGGACGCTCAACTCCGACTATCGCGTGCTGGAAGCTGATGGCCGCGTCGAAGCAGTCAAGCTGCTACAGGAGGAAAAAGTCGATGTGGTCGTCAGCGATTTACACCTGCCGCCGCAGCTTGACGACATCAGCGAGGGACTCGCAATCATCGGAGCTGCCCGGGAGAGTTGTCCTCCGGTCCAGGTCGTGGTGATCACCGGGACCAACGACAAAACCGCTGCGCGCGAAGCGGTGAAGCGCGGCGCTTATGGTTTTTTTGAGAAACCGTTGGACGGCGCCGAGGTGCTTCACATCGTGAACCAGGCCGCTCGCCTGCGCCGGTTGGAAGTTGAAAACCTGCGTCTGCGGGAAGAGTTGCTGGGGGCGCGCGGCTTTGGTCGTTTGATCGGTTCGAGTCCGGCGCTCGAGAAGACGTTGAAACAAGCGCGCGCGATTGCCGACACCACCGCCACCGTATTGATTGTCGGGGAAAACGGCACCGGCAAAGAGATGTTGGCCTGCGCGCTTCACGAAGAGAGCCAACGCGCCAATGCGCCATTCATCGCCGTGAGTTGTGCCGCGCTGCCCGAGACTCTGATTGAATCGGAATTGTTTGGTCACGAAAAAGGCGCGTTCACTTCGGCCGCGAATGCGCGGATGGGACGTTTTGAATTGGCCGATGGCGGCACGCTCTTTCTCGATGAAATCGTCGAGTTGTCGCCGAGCGTGCAGGTAAAGCTGCTGCGCGTGTTGCAGGAGCGCGCGTTTGAACGAGTGGGCGGCACGAAAACGTTGACAGTTAACATTCGCTTGATTGCTGCCAGCAATCGTGATCTGGAAACAGAAGTTGAAGCGGGCAGGTTTCGCAGAGATTTGTTCCACCGTTTGAATGTCATACCGCTGGAGTTGCCGCCGTTGCGCGAGCGTCGCGAAGACACTGCTGACCTGGCTGCCCATTTTGCTGCCAAGGCTGCCGAGAAGCACGGGCGCTTAACTCCGCAACTCAGCGCGGCACTGCTCGACTCGCTCAACGAATACGACTGGCCCGGGAACGTTCGCGAGCTTGAAAACCTGATGGAGCGACTCGTGCTATTGGATCGGCAACCAACGCTGGGGCTCGAATTTCTGCCGGAAAAGATGTTGAAAGTTTTGCCGTGTTCCGACGTGCGCAACGAAACTACTTTCGAGGGCGCGGTGATGGCTTTGAAGAAGCGACTGGTGATTGAGGCGCTCGAGGCTGAAGCCGGCAACAAGGTCGCAGCCGCCAGGCGACTCTGCATCAGCCGATCGTATCTTCACAAACTGGTCGCGGAGTTTGGGCTCTAGTTTGCAGGTCTTCATCTGGAAGTAAGAGTTTCGAGTTCCGAGTTTCGGGTTTCGAGTTAAGACAGAGTTGACTCGGAACTCGGAACTCGAAACTCGAAACTCAAAAATTCGAAGTATGGCAAACATTCAACTGCGCCTGCCCCAAAACGTTCCCGGTGATTTCTTCGTTGACTCTACCTGCATCGACTGCGACACCTGCAGCCAACTGGCCCCGACGATTTTTCGCGACCACGGCGAGCAATGCAGCGTCTATCACCAGCCTGAAACGGAAGCCGAGACGCGTCTGGCCCTAATGTCCCTGGTTGCTTGTCCCACCGGTTCCATCGGCACTGTAGAAAAACACGACGCGCACATCGGCATCGACGCGTTCCCCTGGCACATCGACGAGAATGTTTATTTCTGCGGCTTTACCTCCGAGTCAAGTTTCGGAGCCTGGAGCTATTTGATCGTGCGGCCCGAAAGCGAAGGCGGCAACATTTTGATCGACTCGCCCCGCTTCGCCACGCAACTGGTGAAGCGCATTGACAGTCTGGGCGGCGTCAGGCAAATGCTCTTAACGCATCGCGACGATGTTGCCGACCATCAGTTGTTCAGAAATAAATTTGGCTGCGAGCGGGTGATGCACGCCGCGGACGGCGCCGCGCGAATAGGCGTTGAACGAATTATCGACGACGAGGAGCCGGTTCCACTCGACGACGATTTGGTCATCATCCCGACGCCCGGACACACGCGCGGCCACGTTGTTTTTCTGTATCGCGAAAAATTTCTCTTCACCGGAGATCACCTGGCCTGGTCGCCGGCTCGCGAAACGTTGACAGCTTTTCCCAGCGTGGCCTGGTATTCGTGGTCCAAACAAACGGAGTCGATGACAAAGCTGGCGCCCTTTGATTTCCAGTGGGTTTTGCCGGGCCATGGCTCAATGCATCACGACACAAACGAAAACATGCGGTATCATCTGCAATCCTGCATTGACTGGATGAAAACTCGTGGTTAACTCAAACTCGGCACTGAGGCCGGCAGTTTAGAGTTCAGCCTTTAGGCTGCGGCTTCGGCTGACAACGCGCATGGCGACCATTAGGCCGCGGAGCGGCGGTGAGAAGGTAGCCAGAGGTGAAACCTCTGGGATCATTTAGGCAGTTGACATGCGCGCTGGAGGCGCGCGGAGTTCCGAGCGAATCTAAAGAGCTGTGGGCTCCAGAGGTTTTACCTCTGGCTACCCCTCTGAGCGCATCTTCGATGCGCGCCCGGAAAACCTAATCCCCCGATTGAGGTGAATGATGACCCGAAACACAAAGATTGCGCTTGGCTGTGGTGGTGCCGGTTGTCTCGGCTTGATTCTGATCGTGATTGTTTGCGCGGTGCTGATAGTTACCGGCGTGATAAAAGCGCCCGGTATTTACGACGCCAACCGGAATTCGAATTACAACTACAATTCAAACTCGAACTACAACTCAAACACTAACGACAACCTGAACTCGAATTCGAATTCAGAGTCCTCCGACGACTCGTCGTCAATGTCGGAAGACGACAAGCACAAGCTTTATCAGGCAGGAGGTATGACCCGGAAGCCCGAACTCATGACCCGAGTCATCAGGAAGATTGGGCTTGGCGATGGCAGCGGCGCCGATCACCAGGAATTCATTAAGGCCCACTTTCCCTGGGCCATGAAAAATCTCGAGTTCATTCGCTCCGTCAACACTCCGGAAAAGGCCACGGCCTACGTGGAAGCGCACATCGACGATTGACGCCCAGGCGCATAAGATCAAATGTTATTCGGCAAAGGGCGCGCGTGCGGTTTCGCGTGCCTTTTGTTATGTTGACTGTAAGTCCAACATTGGACTTTTTGTTGAATGAATCCTGAACGCATCCGCAACTTTTCCATCATCGCGCACATCGACCACGGCAAATCAACCCTGGCTGATCGACTGCTCGAACTCACCGGCGCGGTTACCGGCCGCGATATGGAAGCCCAGGTGCTCGACGACATGGACCTCGAGCGCGAGCGCGGCATCACCATCAAGGCCCACGCCGTCAGGCTTGATTACAAAGCGCAGGATGGGCAGGCGTACGTTTTGAATCTGATCGACACACCCGGACACGTCGATTTCTCTTACGAAGTTTCGCGTTCGCTTTCCGCATGTGAAGGCGCACTGCTCATCGTCGATGCGTCGCAGGGCGTCGAAGCCCAGACACTCGCCAACACTTACCTGGCAATCGAAAACAATCTCGAGCTGATTCCGGTTATCAATAAGATCGACTTGCCAGGCGCCGAACCGGAAAGAGCGATCGAACAAATCGAACACTTCATCGGCCTGGAAACTCATAACGCGATTCTTACCAGCGCCAAAACTGGCCAGGGCGTGGCCGAGGTGCTCGAAGCGATCGTGCGCGAAGTGCCGCCGCCGAAAGGCGATCCTGATGCGCCGCTGAAGGCGCTAATCTTCGACTCCTGGTACGACTCGTATCGCGGCGTCATCGTGCTCTTCCGCGTGATCGACGGCACCATTCGTCCCGGAATGAAGATTCGTTTCTTCAACGCCGGACGGGATTACCAGGTGGAAACCCTTGGCGTGAATCGCCCGCGGCCCACTCCCATCGATCAGCTGAGCGTTGGCGAGGTTGGTTTCCTGACCGCGTCGATAAAAGCTGTCGCTGACGTACAAATCGGCGACACTGTGACGGAGTCTGCCCGGCCGACGAAAGAACCGTTTCCGGGTTATCAGGAAATCAAGCCGATGGTTTTCGCCGGTCTTTATCCGATCGACACTAACCAGTATGAAGAGCTCCGCGACGCGATGGACAAACTGCGTTTGAACGACGCGTCGTTTTTTTACGAACCGGAATCGTCGACCGCGCTTGGCTTTGGATTTCGTTGCGGGTTTCTTGGTTTGTTGCACATGGAAATCGTGCAGGAGCGTTTGGAGCGCGAGTTTAATCTTGACTTGATCACCACCGCGCCGGGCGTGCGTTATCTGGTGACTACCACCGACGGTAAGGAGACTGAGATCGACTCGCCGGCAAAAATGCCTGACCCCGGTCGGATAATGAAGATCGAAGAGCCGGCGATTCGCGCGACCATCCTTACGCCGGAAGAACACCTCGGCGGCATTCTGGCGCTGCTCGAAGAAAAGCGCGGGGTGCAAAAAGGATTTGAATACATCACGTCCAATCGCGTGATGCTGACGTATGAGTTGCCGCTGAACGAAATCGTGCTCGACTTTTACGATCGCTTGAAATCAGCTTCGCGTGGCTACGCGTCGCTCGACTACCATCTCGCCGGCTACTGGGAAAGCGATCTTGTGAAGCTCGACGTACTCGTGTCTGGCGAACCGGTCGACGCGTTGTCCCTCGTGTTGCATCGCGACACAGCCGCGGCCAAAGGGCGGGCGCTCGCAAGCAAGATGAAAGAGTTGATCCCGCGCCAGCTTTTTGAAGTGCCGATTCAAGCCGCGATTGGCGCCAAAATTATTGCGCGCGAGACAGTGAAAGCAATGGGCAAGAACGTGATCGCGAAGTGTTACGGCGGCGACATCTCACGCAAACGCAAACTGCTGGAGAAACAGAAGGAAGGCAAGAAGCGCATGAAGAAAGTCGGGCGCGTGGAGATTCCGCAAGACGCGTTTCTAGCTGTGTTGAAGGTGAATGACTGACGATAAACTTTTCTGATTGTTGGGAATAAATAATACCAAGTCCCCGGGAACCGGCTTGTGAAATCATGGCGACTTTTACCCGAAAAGAGATTGCTGAGGGCATTGAGCGCCTGGGCCGATTAGCCATCGAAGCCGGGATCCGGATAGAACTCGTACTCATCGGTGGAGCGTTGATGGTTTTACGGTTTCGCGCACGCGATTCCACGCGCGATGTTGATGTAGCTATCCTGGCTCAGTTGACTTTAGAACGCTTGCGGCCGCAGCTGCTCTAATCGAACTGTTTGCCGAACGGTTGCATCAGGAACCACCATCTTGGGCAGGGCAAGTAGGCGCTTTGTCGGAACCGATCCATCTGCTGAAAGCTGCTGAGACTATGGAACGTCTCAGGGAATTATGCGAGCGGCAAGCTCCGGAACCATTGCGCAAGAGAGGATTCTACGCACCCCCCAATTTCCTTGAGAGCGCATAAGTCGGCCACGAAAACCGTCGAGACGAAACCACGCTCGATCTTTTCTAACTATTACTTCTGTGAACGCCGTGTTACGGTCGTTACCGGAAATGTCGACTGCAAATAACAACTCAACGGCGCCTGGTCTCAAGCAAGTAACCATCGTTTGCGACGGCTCGAGTCTTGGCAACGGCCAGAAAGCGTCGCGCGCGGCCGCAGTGGCGTTGCTGGGTTATCAGGGACTATGGCGCGCGGTCGGCACTTACCTCGGTTGTGCCACCAACCAGCAAGCGGAGGTGGCGGCTGCGGCGCTCGGCCTCGAATCGTTGCGGCAACCCTGCCGGGTGCATTTGTTTACCGATTCGCGTTATGTAGTCGAAACCATGAGCGGTCGCTTTCGCCGCAAGACGAATCACGAATGGTGGGCGCGTTTGGACCAGGCGGCGGCGCGACATCAGGTGAAGTGGGAATGGACGCGCGGACACGACGGCAACCTGGTGCAGGAAGCGGCTGACAAAGCAGCACGCAAAATCGCGGCGAGTGGCAGCGTGGATAAAGACACCCTGCAGGCTGCGATTGATAAGGTTGGCACCGCGGGAGCGCTTAGTGAAGGGGAAGTCGAAATTAATTGAGCTTAATGGACGAATCAAAAGCACTCCAAAGACTACGATTCTTCACGGGCCAGGCCCTCACCATTGAAGGTCTCAAACTCGAACAGGACTACTTCCGCGAAAAACTAAAAAGACATAACCGCACGCTGCACGGCTTCGGCATAGTCTCCGGTCTGGGCGTGAATGTTAAGCGCGGAGCGATCATTGTCGCGCCCGGGCTCGCTTTGGACTGCGAAGGTAATGAGCTGGTGGTTTCAAGTGCGCAATCTTTGCCTGTCGCCACTATCGAAAGTTCCTCGTCGGCGTTTGTGAGTCTCCACTATGTGGAAGAAGAAACTGATTTCGCTTCCCTGGCAACGATAGTCGAGTCTGTGGCTCTGGAAGTTGCGCACGAAAATTACAATCGCGGCCATCGGCACTTGCGTGCGCGTTGGCTGGCTTGCGAGCAAGCACACCCGCTCACTATCGCGAAACTAAAGCGCAGCTCGCAGGGCTGGCGCGTCGAACGCGGCTATCGCCCACCAACGATCAAATAGCTCTGTGTCACCTTTGTGTTCTCTGTGCCTTTGTGGTGGATTTGCCGGGGGCTAAAAACTCACCACAGAAACACAGAGGGCACAGAGGACGCACAGATTTTCAAATGCGACATTCCTCAATTTCCGCAAACTCGCTTTCACCCCGATTGATCTCTATAATTCCGCATTCTGTTAACCTGACGTCTCCCCGGGAACATCATCGTCATTACTGTCATAATGCTCCCATAATTGCAGTTCGCATGTCCTTGCCGTCCCGAAAAACAGTTCTGGTTTTCAATACCACTCGCAGGCGCGTCGCGAGTTTGCTGAGCTGCATGTTGCTGCTCGTGCTGTTTGCTCCGACGCCACACGCGCAGCAACCGCAGCCCTCCGGTTGGGAATGGCAGAACCCGCTGCCGCAGGGAAACACGATCAACTCGGTGAGGTTTGCTGCCGACAAGAGACACGGCTGGGCGGTGGGCAGCGACGGCGCCATCCTGCGCACCAGCAACGGCGGCTTCGAGTGGGACGCGCAGCTCTCGCCAGCCAGCACCACGCTTTATGGTCTCTACGTGAAAGACAAATCGCGGGCGGTGATCTCGGGTGCGCGCGGCGTGATCATGACCACTTCAAACGGCGGGCACAAATGGGTGACCCGGGCCACCGGCACGCGCGATCATTTGTTTACCGTTACCTTCGCTCCCAACGATCCATTGCTCGGTTGGGCCGCGGGGACGTTCGGCGCGCTCGTTGCCACTACTGACGGCGGCCTCACCTGGAAGCCGCAGAACACACACACAACCTCGCATCTGTTTTCGGTTGCTTTTCTGGACGCGAAGAATGGCATCGCGGTCGGCTCGCATGGCACGCTGCTCACCACGAACAATGGCGGCGCTGACTGGAAGTCTCACAGCGGCGCCGGCAACGTGATGTTAACCGGCGTCTCCTTTGTCTCCGCCAAACGCGCAATCGTCGTCGGCTATAAAGGCACGATACTGCAAACAAACGACGGCGGCGCCACCTGGCAAAATTTAGATGCCCTGGTAACGACGGACTTGCTCTCCGTTTTCTTCACCGACGAACTGCACGGTTGGGCCGCGGGCGACGGCGGCGTGGTTTTGACGACCGGCGATGGCGGAACAATTTGGCTGCCGGTCAACGTGCGCACTAACCCCAAACTCACCACGCTGTTTTTTGTCGACGAGTCGCTGGGTTGGGCCGCGGGTGCTGACGGCCTCGTCGTGCGCACTGATGATGGTGGTCTATCGTGGCGGCGTTTGACGGAAGGCGGCCGGGAAGACCTGTCGCACATTTTCTTTTTGGACAATTCGCACGGCTGGGCCGTCGGGTCACGCGGGAAAATTCTCTTCACCAGCTCGGGCGGGAAAAACTGGACCGTGCGCCCGTCAGGAACCAACAACCGCTTGAATGCCGTCACCTTCGTTAGCACGAAAGTTGGGTTTGCGGTTGGCGACGCCGGCACGATCATTCGTTCGCTCAACAGCGGCGTCAGTTGGGAACCGATCGCGATTGAAGCGAAAGAAGATCTGTTCAGCGTTCATTTTGTTTCGCCGACTTCCGGCTGGGTCGTCGGCGCGCGCGGCGTGGTGCTGCACACGGAAGATGCGGGACAAACCTGGCAGTTCCAAAGGAGCAACACTCTCAGCTGGCTTGAAGACGTTGACTTCACTGACGCGCAGCATGGCATCGCGGTGGGCTCGAACGGCACAATTCTGCGCACTGAAGATGCCGGCGAAAATTGGAAGCGGGTTGATAAAAACCTGCGCGAGTGGCTTTATGCCCTGGCGTTTGCGGACGGCCAACGCGGCTACGCTGTCGGCGGCCGGGGAATTATTTTGCGCACCGACGACGGCGGCGCCAACTGGAAAGACGTGGAAAGCGGCATGACCACCAACTTCTTCGCGGTCGCCACGGGTGGGCCAGACAACGTCATCGTTACCGGCGAGCAGGGCCGAATTATCTTAACGAACGACGGCGGCGTCACCTGGGAAGTTCAGCCGACGATTACCAGTGCGCCGTTGTTTTCAGTTGCCTATCGCGGCGGCTACAACATCTGGGTGGCGGGCCGCGGCGGCGCGATACTGCGTCGCATCGATCCCAT
>Ga0070669_100002231_pt1 | contig 14027 bp, 10 predicted proteins | sample KBSS53metaG_FD_64680 | JGI IMG/M metagenome (GOLD analysis project Ga0070669, IMG submission 64680) | Switchgrass rhizosphere microbial communities from Kellogg Biological Station, Michigan, USA - KBS S5-3 metaG | ecosystem: Host-associated > Plants > Roots > Rhizosphere > Soil ... | reverse complement strand
CCGAGCAGGTGAAGGAGGCCGTGAAGCGCGAGCACACGCAACTCGGCCTGATACGAGTGGCCGGCGTCTTTCGCCTGCTTGCGCGCGGTACCGCTGGCAATGACGATGTCGCCGAGGAAGGCGCTGTGCGCGGAATCCGCGGGAAAGGACAAGACGTCGGTCGGCCGATTTTTCCGCCGGTACTGTGAATTGAGTTTCTGGCTGTGGGCATCACTGACGAGCGCGATGGCCACTTCGCCACGCGCGACAGACGGCGCAATCGAGGCGAGCCACCGCGACAGTCCGCCGTCGCGGACCGCTCGTCCGCGGCCATCGGTGACGCTGACGTGCAGCGTCCGCCCGGCTCCGGCATCGGCGCCACCCGGCTGGCGCCTGCCTTTACTGTCGGGATCCACCGTAGGCTTCGTACGCCTTCACGATCTGCTGCACGAGCGGGTGCCGCACCACGTCCTTTTCATCGAAGTGAATGAACGCGATGCCCTCGACGTTGCCAACCACCTTCATGGCCTCGACGAGGCCCGACTGGCGTGCCGTCGGCAGATCGATCTGCGTGACATCTCCAGTGATGACGGCTTTTGACCCGAACCCGAGGCGCGTCAGAAACATTTTCATCTGCTCGGACGTGGTGTTCTGCGCTTCGTCCAGAATCACGAACGCATCGTTCAGCGTCCGCCCGCGCATGAACGCGATCGGCGCCACTTCGATCGTGCCGCGCTCGAGCAGGCGATCCGCGCGCTCGATTTCCATCATGTCGTACAACGCGTCGTAGAGCGGACGCAGGTACGGATTGACTTTCTCCTGCAAATCACCGGGAAGGAAGCCGAGCTTCTCACCGGCTTCGACGGCGGGACGCGCCAGGATGATCCGGCTCACCCGCTTCGACAACAGAAACGACACGGCCTGCGCCATCGCCAGGTAGGTTTTTCCGGTGCCAGCCGGTCCGATGCCGAACACGATGTCCCGCTGTTCGATCACCTCGAGGTAGCGTCGCTGATTGACGCTCTTGGCCATCACCTGGCGCTTGCCGGTAGCACGGGGCGCGCCGCGAAGGAAGTAGTCGGCCAGTTCAACCCGTTCGTCCTGTTCGACCAGCTGCGCGGCCGTCTTCACGTCGCCTTTCGCCAGCCGGTAACCTCCTCGAATCAAGGTCGATAACTGCTCCAGCAGGTTTTCCGCCCGTGTGACATCCGGCGGCTCCCCTTCGACGATCACGTCGTGGCCGCTCGTACGGATCTTCACGTTGAACAGCGACTCAAGATGTTTGAGATTCTCGTCGTAGGGCCCGTACAGGGACTCGGCGCCTTCGTCAGGGACCGAAATCTTGCGCATCACTGTGGCAGGAGGGATGGGGATCTCCTTCGAAACACGCAGTAACCAGTCAAGATCGTATCACGGGTGCCGTTCAGCTGGCTTTCCTTTGCCTTCGCGGCTCGCTGCTCGCTATTCGCTGCTCGTTTTCCCTGCTCGTTGGACCCCAGTGCGCTCAAGTCGCACTGGCCTTTGACTTCAAAGTGGGGACGAGGCTTGGCCTCGATTGGTTTAGTGGAGACGCCAACGCTCGTCATCCATTGCGATCGGGATCAGGCAGTCTCCCTGGTGCGCGCTACGTCTCACTGCCGAGCGCGAATCACCTGATGCTCGAAGAGGAGCCCGCCTGATCACCTCGTCATGGCTTACCGAGATATCGGTCGAGCCAGTCCAACACTTCTCGAATAACCGTCGTGCGAACTTCCGGCACGAGAATCGCGTGGCCGACCGGAAGAACGAGGTGGCGTTTGTCCTGCGGCGGAGTCCCGAACAGGTCGAAGAACGGCTTTTGCGCCACATCCACCGGGTAGCCCGCATCATATCGACCAGTCACGTGCAAGATCGGAATCGTCACGCGCGGGAGGAAGTTCACCGGGTCCGCTTCAGGCAACGCGCCGACTGGCCTCATGGCGCCCGCCAGGAGAATCGCGGTGCGGAAACGAGGGACCGTCGCTAACATCATCGGCGCGAAGCGAGTGCCCATGCTATGTCCCATGTATGCCAGCCGAGTTGCGTCGATGTCCGCGCGCGTCTCCAGATAATCGACGGAACTCCCAAGGTCCTTGCTCCAGGTAATCGTCATGTCTCGGAGCGCCAGCGGACCAGGCGCGATCTTCACGTATCGATCCAGTGTGCCTTTGTAAATGGGGTACAGCATGGCCCGGCCGCTGCGCAGAATGAACTGTTCCGGCTCGATCGTCTCGCCCGATCCGGGTCGCAACGTCCCACCGTCCGCCATGTAGACAACGGTCTGATAGGGCGGCTTCGCCTGCTTCGGCAGGAACAGATAGGCAACGACATCTTCATCGCCATAAGGTGCCTTGAACCGAACCTTTTCGCGCCGCCACAAGTCGGACGCTTCAACGACTGATTCCACGACCGGTTTTAGCGGCTTCCTGTCGTAAGCGTAAAGACCTTTGTAGAGGTCGAAGACTTCGTCGGAAACCGGTTTGATTTTGTAGTAGTCAGGAAAGCGTTCGACGGAACGGGGACCCCCGAACTCTTGCAGGGCGCGCACCGGATCCGCGTATCGTACGCAGCGAAAGCCGTTGACGATCGAGCGGTCGAATGGATCGAGGTTGTCGTTGCCCGCGAGACCCTCGGCTTTATCAGTCCAACCACCGCCAAGAATATGCCGTCGTCCGCCGATTTCGTTCCAGGCCCACTCGCGCACGTTGCCAACGACATCGTAGAGTCCGACCGTGTTGACGGCGCCGGAGGCTCCAACCCGCTGTGGATGCGCAGCTGCGAGATTGCTCAATCCAACCAAGAAACGCAAATCACTGGCGACGGCGTCGAGATTCGACGCGCGCAGCCAGTGATCAATCGTCGGTAAACTCTTGCCCACAAACGCCGCATATGCCGCTGCTTCATACCAGCTCACTCCCGAGACGGGGTAATCGTCCTGTCCGGGCGAATAGCTGCCTGCCTCCCAGGTGGCTGGACCGGGCCGACGGGTCGGATCGACGAACTGCGACATCGCCTCTTCCCACGAGCGATGTTGGCCATCCTGAACGAATGCCACCGTCCAATACTGAGGATTGCGGTATCCGCCGGCGTCCACGAAGGTCTTGAATTCCCGGTTGGTCACTTCATAGCGATCGATTTCGAAGGGCTCCATCGATCGACGTACGCCAGACAACGTCGATCCACCTGGTGTGGCAGGTACTGACACCATGTGAGCCTGCGGTGAGCCTGACTGATGCAACCTGAACTCGTATGTCGAGGCCGGAATCGCGCCGACTGATGTGACGCGGTCGACCGCGACTTCCACGGGTTCATAGCCGCCCATTCTCAATTGCACACGGACGGCCCCCATAGGGACGCGGGCGTTCTCGAGCGGCGTTCGCCCGAGCGATTCCCACGGTGCACCCATCTGTGCGTACGGCTTCCACACGACCTCCGCACCCGGTGGATCCGAGCGCACGGATAACAGTTGAGAGACGTCAGGCCACAAGTGCAGGAGCGCATCCTTGCGCGGAATGTAACGAGCCGCATCGAGCGCCACACGATACGCACCTGTGTAGTCGCCCCTGTCGGCTAGCGTTCGCGCGAGCGGTACCGCCTCGTAGCGCGCCCATTGCCGCTTCGACACGCCATAGGCCCACCAAACGCCCGCCGCGAACAAAACCAGGATCACTATGGCGGCCGCCGCCACAACCCTTTGACGCCGGGCTCGTGCAGGTCGTGCCGCCACGCTCTCGGCCAATCGCTTGAGTTCCTGCGCGACGGCAGCGGCGCTGTTGCGACGCTGATGGCGATCCTTGCTCAAGAGGCCAGCCACCACCGGCGCTGCTTCCGGCGGAACATCACGATTCAATGACGAGAGCGGACTCGGTTCGCGCGCGATAATCGCCGACAGGATCTCTGCTGGGCTGCCCCCCTCAAAGGGCCGTTGACCCGTCAGGGCTTCGTAAAGGATGACCCCGAGACTCCACAAATCGGTCGCGGCGTCTGCCGTCTCGCCGCGCACTTGTTCGGGCGACATGTAGTGGGGTGTTCCCAGGAGGGTACCGGGAATGGTCAGTGTCTGTCTGGTGGTCGCGTCACCGGCGAGCTCACCGCCAGGACGCGTCAGCCGAGCCAAGCCGAAATCCAGAACCTTCGCTGTTCCGTCCGGACGGACGATCACATTGCCTGGTTTCAAGTCCCGGTGAACGATGCCGGCTCGATGCGCCTCATCGAGGGCCTCGGCGATATGAGTGGCAACGGTAAACGCCGTATTGAGCGTCAAGGGGCCACGCGAAAGTCGCGCGGCAAGCGTCTCGCCGTCGAGATATTCCATGACGAGGTAATCCGTTCGTTCGTCATGGCCGACGTCGTACAGTGTGCAGATGTGCGGGTGCGTGAGCGCGGCGATCGCCTTTGCCTCGCGCGTGAAGCGCGCCTTCAGGTCGGGGTCAGCCGATGACAGGATCTTGATCGCCACAGTGCGATCGAGACGCGTATCACGGGCTCGGTACACCTCGCCCATTCCTCCGGCACCAATCAGACCTAGGACTTCGTAGGGACCGAGCCGCGTGCCGGCGAGGGACATGAAAGCGGTTTCCGGGCCGAGTATACGCTACCTGGTCTTCGAATTGGTCGAAGGTGAGACCTTGGCTGCGCGTATCGAGCGCGGGGCGAGGAACCGCCCCCCCGTGGAGATGATCCACTCGAATGCAGCGAAGGATAGATTCGTCTCACCTCACGTTTTGCCCCGCGGCGCCAACCTGTTCGCCCGGCCGTTCGACCCGGCACGGCTGATGTCCACTGGCTCCGAGAGATTGCTCACGGCTGACGTGGTTTGATCGCCACGGACGGCCCACGAGCAAAGGACGTGAACAGTGGAGCCGAGGAGCCGCTCGTGGTGTGGAAGGAGCACGTCGTGGTGGACGAGTGGACGCCCGATGGCAAGTTCATCCTGTTCCGCAACCTGGGTCGAGCAATCTGGGCAGTACCTGCGGACGGAGAGCGCAAGCCGCGACCAACGCGGCGCGATCAGGGTCCCTCCGGAAACGAGGAGCGAGAAGCGACACTCTACTTCAATCTCAACTCTTTCAACTGTTTGTCGCTCACCGGCGACGGCGCCCCGGCCATCAGGTCGACGGCCTGAGCGGTTTTTGGAAACGCAATGACATCGCGGATGGACGGCTCGCCGCAGAGAATGGCCGCGATTCGATCGAGTCCCAACGCGATTCCTCCGTGTGGCGGCGTCCCATATTCGAGCGCATCGAGAAAGAACCCGAAACGAAGCTTCGCGTCCTCATCGGAGATCCCAAGCAGCTTGAAGATCAAACGCTGCAGCGCTTGATCGTGAATCCGGATGCTGCCGCCGCCGATCTCGCTGCCGTTCAGCACCAGATCGTACGCACGCGCGCGCGCGCGGCCCTGATCGGTCTCGAGCAGGTGCCGATCGCTCTCGAGCGGTGCCGTGAACGGATGGTGCATGAACTCGTAACGCTTGTCGTCTTCGAGCCACTCGAACATCGGAAAGTCCACCACCCACAGGAACGCGAACGCGTCGGGATCGAGCAGCCCTTCCTTCTTTGCAATCTGGAGCCGCAGCTGCCCCAGGAGCCTCGATGTCGCTTCGTGTGCGCCCGCCGCCATCAGAAGCAGATCGCCGGGACCGGCGCCGGCAAGATCCAGTGCCCGGCGAATCGCCTCTTCACCGGCAGCCTTCAACGCGGAGCTTTGCACGGCCGCATCAGCTCGCCGTGCCCACACGAGCCCACTCGCGCCAAGCTGTTTCGCCTGTTCCACCACTTCATCGAGTTCTCGACGGGAGTATTTCGCCGCCCCGGGCACGGCGAAGCCACGAACTTCTCCACCGCCGCTAATCGCACCGCGAAACACGGCGAATTCGGAGGCCGCGAACGCCGGCGACACATCCTTGATTTCCATCCCGCATCGAAGGTCCGGTTTGTCCGATCCGTACTTCGCAATCGCCTCCGAATACGGCAATCGCAGGAAAGGTCGCGGGGCGCCCTTTCCAATCAGCGCCATCAGGCGCTCCATCAACGGCTCGAGCGTGCCGAAGACAAGTTCCTCGGTCGCGAACGAAATCTCGAGGTCGACCTGCGTAAACTCCGGCTGACGATCGGCGCGAAGATCCTCGTCGCGAAAGCACTTGACGATCTGGAAGTAGCGATCGAGTCCGCTAATCATCAGGATCTGTTTGAAGATCTGCGGCGATTGCGGCAGCGCGTAGAACTCACCGGGATGGACGCGGCTCGGCACCAGGTAATCGCGCGCACCCTCGGGCGTCGACTTCGTGAGCATGGGTGTTTCAATCTCGAGAAAACCCTGTTCATCGAAATACTTTCGGATCGCCATGGTCGCGCGGTGGCGCATGATGATGTTGCGCTGCATTCGTGGCCGCCGCAGATCGATGTACCGAGACTTCAACCGCGCCTCTTCGGTGATCTCCACGTCGTCGCTGACCATGAACGGCGGCGTTTTCGCTTCATTGAGCAGTCGGATTTCCGCCGCCGCGACCTCGATCTGGCCGGTCGCGATCTTGGTATTCACCGTCTCGGGCGCGCGATTCTCGACCTTGCCCATCACCGCGATCACGAACTCGGCGCGCAGCCGCTTGGCGTCAGCCACCAGTGTGTCGTTGTCGCGGGCGATCACCTGGGTGACGCCGTAGCGATCCCGGATGTCGATGAACACGAGCGAGCCGAGGTCTCTCACCCTATGGACCCAGCCAAGCAGGGCGACGTCCTTGCCAACGTCTTCGACGCGAAGACCACCACACGTGTGGGTGCGGGCCAACTTTCCGAGCGGTTCTATTTCCATACAATCATGTGGCTTCCGCCTTCAGGCGGAAGATCCTTTGATCTTCTCACCAACAACGGCACGCGGCACCGATTCCTGGGCGCCTGTCTCGAGGTTCTTGATTGTCACTTCTCCGCGCGCGATTTCGTCGCCGCCGAGAATCGCGGCGAAGCGAATTTTTCGCGCCGCCCCGTACTTCATCTGCTTGCCTAACTTGTCTGGCTCCGGATACACCTCGACTCGAGTCCCAGAGGTCCGCAACTCCGCAGCGAGCTTCAACACTTCTGGAATCGTCGCCTGGTCGAACACCGTGAGCAGAATATCCGCAGAGGCGTGTTCGACCTGCGGCGGGAACATCTTCCGCTCGGTCATGACGACCAGGATGCGTTCGAGTCCGAGCGAAAACCCGCAGGCCGGCACATCCTCGCCGAGGAACATGCCGATCAATCCATCGTAACGTCCGCCGCCTCCGAGACTGCCGGCCAGATCGGGGACGGTGACTTCCATGATGGCGCCCGTGTAATACGAAAGGCCACGCGCGAGGAATGGGGCCGGTTTCACATGCCCCTTGGCAGCAGTCACCTCACACAGGTCCATGATTTCGCGCAGGTTCTGCAGCGCGGCCGATCCCTGGTCATCCGAGAACGAACCGAATTCGCCCGAGTGCGCATTTTCCAGGACTGCCGTCGCCGCATCAGGCGGGACACTTCGCGAAACCATTTCCTTGAGCACGCCATCGACGCCAATCTTGTCCAACTTGTCGAGCGCGACGAGAGCGGTAGTGTGGAGCGCGGGCTCAATGCCGGCGCGATTCAACGTGGCGGTGAGGAGCTGGCGATGGTTCAACTGGATCGTGAAGTCATCAAACCCGAGCCTGGACAGGACATCGCCGACAGCCGCGAGCATCTCGGTCTCGACGACCGGCGATCGGGATCCAATCGCATCGACGTCGCACTGAAAAAACTCGCGGAACCGTCCGCGCGCCGGTCGATCCGCGCGCCATACCGGCTGAATCTGGTAGCGCTTGAAGAACTTCGGCAGCTGGCCACGGTACTCGGCGACGACGCGGGCCAACGGCACCGTGAGGTCGTAGCGCAGCGCCAGGTCGGTTTCACCGGACGCTTCATGCTCGCCGCGGCGAAGCACTTTGAAGATCAGCTTGTTGCCCTCTTCGCCGTACTTCCCCGTCAGCGTCTCGATATTTTCGAGCGAGGGCGTTTCGAGCGGCTCGAATCCGTACCGCTGATACACGTCGGACACGACTCCGATGACGTACGCTCGCCGTCGCACGTCTTCAGGCAGGAAGTCGCGCATGCCGCGCGCCGGCCGGGTCTGCTGCGACGGCATCAGCGAACAGATCCTGCGCCGGCGGCATTCATGTAATCGAGTCGATATCCCACGTAGCGTTCGGCGTACTGTCGAATCGTCGCGACGTCTTCGTCGGTCAGCGCTCGACGCACCTTGCCGGGCGATCCCATCACCAGCGAGCGGGGCGGCACATGCGTGCCCTCGGTCAACAGCGTCCCGGCCGCCACGATCGAGTCGGCTCCAACCACGACACCATTCAAAAGGATCGCGCCCATCCCGACGAGAATTCGATCCTGCAGCGTGCATCCATGCACGACGGCGCCGTGCCCGATGGTGACATCGTCTCCGATGGTGGTGGGATGCGTGTCGTTCATGACGTGCACGATCGTGCCGTCCTGAACGTTAGAGCGCGCGCCAATGCGAATCCAGTTCACGTCGCCGCGCACCACCGCATTCATCCAGATGCTGCTGGCCTCTCCGATCTCGACATCACCGATGACTTGTGCGCTGCTGTCGATGTACGCCGTGGCGTGCACCCTGGGGGTGATGCCTTTGTAGGGGCGGAGCATCTAGATATGATACTTCGCTGCTGGCTCTCGGCTCTCGGCTACCCGCGCTAATAGCCGATCACTGCTTCTTCACGGTCGGATAGGTAATCCCCAACTGCTCGAGATAGGTTTTGTACTTCGTGGGATCGTAGTAGTACTTCTTCATCTGCTCGCGGTACTTATCCATCGTCGGCTTGTTGAGTTCGATTGCCGGACGGTCGTCCGGGCGGATCAGCGGCTCGTATTTCGTATCCTTCGTCTGTATGTTGCGGAAGTAGTCCCAGGCGGACTGGACGAGTGCCGGTTTCATCAACAGGTCGAGCATCGTCATCGCCTGCACCTTCGCGCCGGCGGTGACACCCTTGTGAGCGATCGGCGTCGCCATCGCGATCGCGTTCGCCCAATTGTGACCGGGCAGTCCCGGGATGTTCGCCGGGTAACGCAGTGTGATCGTGGGAACGTTCCACGACACGTCTCCAATGTCGTCCGAACCGCCGCCGGTGTTCGTGGTGGCAGGCCCCTGGAGCGTTGCCGCGAGCTTTATTGTCAGGCCTGCTTCTCGCGATCCGAGTTCTTTCTGAAGCGCCTTCGCCAGCGTTTGATCGTCGTCAGTCCATTGCGGCAGTCCGACACGCGTAATGTTGGCGAATGCCGCCTCCGCGACGGCTTTGTTGAAGTGCTGAGGCCATGCGGACCCGAGCACACGTGTGGGCAGCAGCTCGGTGCCGGTCATCAACGCGGCCCCCTTCGCCATTGAGTCGCCAATGGCCCACATCTCTTTAATCTTCTGGTAGGTCGTCTGGCGGAAGTAATACCAGACCGAGGCGGTTCGCGGGACGACGTTGGGTTGATCGCCGCCGTCGGTGATGACGTAATGCGAGCGCTGCTCGAGTGGCAGGTGCTCGCGGCGGAAGTTCCAGCCGATGTCCATCAGCTCCACGGCATCCAGCGCGCTGCGGCCACGCCATGGCGCCCCGGCGGCGTGCGCGGTCTCGCCACGGAACGTGTAGAGCACCGATACGAGACCCGTACCGGATCCTCTGTCTCCCCACGACACACCCATTTCGTCGCCGACGTGCGTGAAGAGTGCGACATCGACATCCTTGAACAACCCGGCGCGCACGAAGTATGCCTTGGTGCCGACCAGTTCCTCAGCGGTCCCGGACCAGATGCGCAGCGTCCCCGGCAGTTTCTCGCGCTCCATGATTTTCTTCACCGCGAGGGCGGCCGTAACATTCAGGGGCTCACCGGAGTTGTGTCCTTCACCGTGACCGGGCGCACCTTCGATGAGCGGATCGTGATAGGCGACGCCCGGTTTCTGAGACGCCTGCGGAATCCCATCGATATCGGAGCCGAGCGCCAGAACGGGTTTGCCGGAACCCCAGGTCGCCATGAACGCGGTGGGAATGCCGGCGACGCCTTCCTCGACGGTAAAACCGTTCTTCTTGAGAATGTCGATCAGATAACGGTTGGTCTCGAACTCCTGGAAGCCGAGTTCGCCGAAGCTGAAGACGGAATCGACCATCTGTTGGGTGAATACTTTCATCGAGTCGATGTCGGCAACCGCTTCGCTCTTGAGCTTGGCGACACGCGGTTCATCAGCTGGCGGGGCCGGCGGAGCCTGCGGCGCTGTCGACTGCGGCTGATCGCCGCGGCCCTGTGCCAGAACAGACGCGCCCGCGAGAGCGACGATGACTGCGATCAATCTCAGATACCTGGTCGTTCCGCTCACGGTGACTCCTTATGGCTGCCGATGTGGCTGGAAGGATAGCAAACGATGTCATACTTAGGCGATCCATGCCGCTTCTCGATCGTTTTGCCCGTCCGTTGCGGAGCCTTCGCATTTCGGTGACCGATCGGTGCAACCTGCGATGCCAGTACTGCATGCCGGAGCCGGATTACATGTGGCTGCCTCGCGAGAGCCTGCTGACGTTCGAGGAAACGGCTGCCATTGTCGACGCGTTTACGCCTCTCGGCGTCGACCGCGTGCGGATCACCGGCGGCGAGCCGCTTCTCCGCCGCGACCTCGACGTTCTCATCGAGGCACTGGCCGCGAGGCCGGCGGTCGCTGATCTCGCAATGACCACTAACGGTGTTCTGCTGGCGGCAAACGCATCGCGGCTGCGGGCCGCCGGTCTGCACCGCATCACCGTCAGCCTCGACACACTCGATCGCGAACGCTTCCGCGCGCTGACGCGGATGGACGACCTTCACAAGGTGCTGGACGGAATCTCTGCCGCTGGCGGTGCGGGATTCACATCCCTGAAGCTCGACACAGTGGTCATCCGCGGCGTCAACGACGATGAAGTGGTGCCACTCCTGGAGTACGCGAAGAGTGTGAATGCGGAACTCCGATTCATCGAGTACATGGATGTCGGCGGCGCGACACGCTGGACACGTTCCGCGGTTGTATCGAGACGTGAGATCCTCGATCGATTGCGCGCACACTACGGCGGTGTCATGCCGATTGAGGAGCAGTCCTCAGCGCCCGCGGATCGATTCCTGCTGCCGGACGGGACGACGTTCGGTATCATCTCGTCGACGACCGAGCCATTCTGCGCATCGTGCGATCGCAGCCGTCTAACGGCCGACGGTGTCTGGCTGCTGTGCCTGTATGCAGCGACTGGCACCGACCTTCGTCGGCCATTGCGCGCCGGCGCAACGCGTGAAGATCTGCAACGACTGATCGAAGCGGTGTGGTCGGTTCGCGCCGACCGCGGTGCGGAAGAACGTCTCGGTATGGATCGCGAGACGACACTCATTCCGGTTCGGACGTTGAAGAAGGACGCGCACCTCGAAATGCACACCAGGGGTGGCTGATTGCGGATTGGAGATTGTTGACTGCGGATTTTTTGATTGACGAATTGCCGATTGAGATTGCCGATTGCCGATTGAGATTGCCGACTGCCGATTGACCGTCGTTCAACTGCGCGAACGCGACTTTCGTTTAACCGTCGCTCGGCGGCGCGCCTGCTCGGCTTCATAGTTCCGCTTCGCCGTTTTTCGCGGAATCCGTCGCACAAATTGAGGTTTCAATCAGCAACCGAAGCCATCCAAGGCTTTCGTCGGATTCTTCCACTACTACACCGAGCTTCGAAATGAATTCCTTCCGCGTGCGCGCCCGGCACGCTGCGCGATAATTGCTGTCCGTGCTCCCCGACGTCCGAGGCGAGAAGCAGAAGATGTGCCCGGTCGCAAATACGCCGAATCTCCCGCCAGTCGGTGGTCTCAGTGGCGCCACAAGGCAAAATTCACCGCGCGATATCCGACCAGGTGTCGCAAAATCCACAATCCGCAACTCAATCCACAATCCGCAAATCTTCAATCCGAAATCAACATTCAGCCGTGTCACAAAGCGGCAACCTGGAACGTTGTATAAGAGTGAGCACATCACAGCTGGTGGCCACGTATCCTTCGACCTACCCGGCTCCAGAGGCCACTGAGGCTCTCACTCCGACAGTCTCATCGCTGTTCGAATTGCATGCCCCAGGCCTGTATCGACTGGCGCTGGCAATGCTGCACGACCCCGCTGCGGCGCAGGATGTCGTTCAGGACACCTTTGCGCGTCTGATCGAGCATCTTCGGCAGCGTGAACCGCTCGCGAATGCCCGGGGGTGGCTATACACCGTCGCTGCTCATGCCTGTCGGGATCGACAGCGACGAAGTGGCCGCTGGCTTCCATGGATACGTGAACGCGACACGCGCAGCGCGCTCGAGACTCCCGATCGCTTCGATGACAGGGAAGCCTTATTGGACGCGATTCGGGTGCTTTCTTCTCGCGATCGTTTACTCGTCGCTCTTCGCGCACAGGGGTTGTCATACCAGGAGATCGGCGATGCGGCAGGTATTCGACACACATCGGTCGGCCGGCTTTTGACGCGTGCGCTCAATCGCCTTCAGAAAGAATTGAATCGAGCCACGGAAACACAGGGAAGAACACGGCCCACAGAAGGACAACGCCGCGGCTGACCGGGCCATCCGGCTGGGAGAATCTGAGATGTCACGCTGCTTAACTGACGCCGAACTCCAGGCAATTGCCGACGACGCGGCACCGTCGGAGCATGTAACCCACGCCGAACACTGCCAGCGATGCGGCGAGGGTCTTGCCGCGCGCAACCGGCTGATCGCTCGCGTCGAGGATGCTGCGGGAACCACCGAACTTCCGAGCGGCGCGCGAACTGCGATTCTGACGCAACTGGCGCGAACCACCGCTGCCGGCGCAACCACATTGCGGCCTGTCCGACGCGTGCCGCAGTGGGCGTGGGCGATTCCTCTCGCCGCCGCGGCGGCCGTCGCGCTCTTTATCTACGTCATTCCCGGAATCGACCGGCAGACAACAGTGTCTGCCGCCGAAATCCTTGGACGCTCGCGATCCGCTCTCGCGGCGCCGGCGTCAGGGATTGAGGTTCTCACCTACGATCTCGAGGTGTCAGGCGTGCTCGCGGAGTTGATCCCCGAGGAACAATCAGGACGCTTCACCGTGCAGGAACTCGTGGATCACGATCACGAAGGCCGCTATCGCATCGTCAAGCTGACCAGCAGCGGTCAGATCGTCGGCGGCGCGGCCGATGATCCACTGCGCGGCATTCGGACGCGATATATGCGAGCAAACGGGCGAGGATATTTGTTGCGGTTCGACGGGGCCGCACCTACGGCGTTCTCCATCCCCGCACTGAAGCGCACCGCCCTTCAAACATTCATCGGCTTCATGCAGGCCAGCAGCACGCAGACGCTGCGCGAGGTGCAACGCGGAGCCGACGCGTGTTATCAAATCGACATTCCGGGAAGCGCAATGGCTGGCGGCTCGCTGCTTGCGCTCGACAGCGCTCGCGCGGTCGTCGCCGTCGCCGACTCGCGGCTGGTCGAATTCTCGGCGAGCGGGCGGCTCGCGGATCGACCGTTCACGCTCGAATTCCGATTGCTGACACAGGACCTTCGACCCGCCGATTCAGCCGAAGCTGCCGACTTCGACATCTCCCCCCAACCAGGCGACGTCGTGCTGGAGGGGGATGCCTCGCAGAATCCCGTCTGGGACGTTGTCACGCGCGCCCTTCGCGCGATTCCGCCGCAGGCGGCTGCACCTGCGACGCATTCGGCGACCGTCGAACGTCCAAGGCACTGACATTGGCCGACGCGATTCGTACCGAGGCGCTGACCAAGTATTTCGGGCAGGTCGTCGCACTGGAGACTCTGAATCTGTCAGTCGGACCCGGTGAGGTCTACGGCTTTCTCGGCCCGAACGGTTCTGGCAAGACCACGACGATCCGAATCCTGCTCGATCTGGTCAGGGCCACGAGCGGACGCGCGCTCGTCGACGGGCTCGATTGTCGAACGGCCAGCGTAGAGATCCGGCGGCGGATCGGCTACCTGCCGGCCGAGATG
>Ga0070669_100002230_pt1 | contig 14029 bp, 13 predicted proteins | sample KBSS53metaG_FD_64680 | JGI IMG/M metagenome (GOLD analysis project Ga0070669, IMG submission 64680) | Switchgrass rhizosphere microbial communities from Kellogg Biological Station, Michigan, USA - KBS S5-3 metaG | ecosystem: Host-associated > Plants > Roots > Rhizosphere > Soil ... | reverse complement strand
AGCGCTCCGCCTTTACTGTCGAGAGTTACGTAGCTTGAAACAAGGTCGCCCAACCCGCCCGAATCAATATGTTTGACCCAGGCCAGGTCCAGGAGAACCTGAATCTTTCCTTCTCCAGCAAGACAGCGAATCGACTCGCGCAACCCTATAGTCGCTCCGCGAATTCTTTCCCTGCCCTTTAGATCGAGGATAGTCACATCGTCAATCTGGCGTTGATTGATATAAAGATTAATCATTTGCGTTTCATCCAAACGTTCGGAACTTAGTAGGCATCCAGGCAATTGCGGGCGAGGGCGGACATTGCCCGCCCCTCCGCTGGGGGAACGCTCTGTGCTTTAGATCAACTTGGAGGCGGCAACGTGGAACGTCGAATTGGCTAACTCGAAATTCTTGACGGTCGGCTTGCCATCGATCACGTTCGAAAGGGTCTTCAACACGTCCGCGTACGCCGTGCGGTCATACGCCTCCGCATCTGCTTTGGTGTCCCAGAAGCTGTTGGCGATCGCTTCCAAGCGTTCAGGCGCGATAAAGGTGGTTTCATCGCGGAATCCTTTCTGCTTGCGCAGGATCGGGAGAATCTCAGCCTCGGCGATCCGATTGAGCTCTGTGGCTGAATTGGCCTTCAGCTTTAAAGTGACTTGTCGTCCAAACATTTCTTTCTCCTCTGTTGAGCTGTTGATTTCAGGTGATCTGGAAAATTCCAGAGGAGCTGAGAAGGGAGTAAGCGGACTCGATTCGCAGCCACCTTATGCTAACGACTCATATATGTCAAGTATAGAATATATCTCACATGGACATTAGTTCCCGTATGTGGTAAATAGTACATGAGCGAGACGCATCATGATTGAGATTCGAATAGATGAGTTACTGAAAACCCGCGGGCGATCCTTCTATTGGCTGGCTAAAGAGACAGGTATCAGCCATACGACCCTGTGGCGGCTGAAGAAAGGCAAAGCACTAGGAATCAATTTTGAAACGTTGGAGAAGGTGTGCGAGACGCTTAAGTGTCAACCTGGCGATGTGCTCTCTTATACGAATAGGAAAAGTTTAGTACAAGGCAAGCAGCGGAAGATGGCAGTACGAGGTTGATAGCCTTCTGCCACTATCTCACTTGAACATTCGTGAGTTTCCACCCATCCAAACGGTTTGGTTAAACTGTCAAGTTTCACGGGTTTACGGGATCTTCTGAGTGGCCGACAAAGTCAGAAGACGACTTCTTCACATACGCAGTTATCACTTCTATCTGCAGCTAAATCCAGCGCGAAGATAGATAGCGTGACTTCATCCGATCGAAGAATCGGATCAACCGATGATTGAAGCCCTCCGCCGGCCCACCGTTCCCCCACCCACTTCAGGTTCCCTCACGGTCAAGTTAGCGAAACCTGCAAAAAACCTGCCGAAAATCGGTATTTTTTAAAGACTTTGGTGCTTGAGTGTGATATACCAATGTCCCGTTAGTATTTAATCTAGTTCTCGTTGGAGGTGTTACACCGAACTATGGCGACCAAAGCCGCAGGCAAGAAGCGCATGACGCAGTCTGAAGTAATCAACCACTTTGCAGAGTCCACTGGAATGAAGAGAGCGCAGGTCAAGGAGTTCTTCGAAGAGATTTCGAACCTCGCTGCCCGTGAGGTTAAGTCAAATGGTGAGTTCGTGCTGCCAGGATTTGGCAAGCTCGTTAAGTCCGAACGAAAGGCACGTGAAGGACGCAACCCGGCAACAGGTGAGACCATTCAAATCCCCGCCAAGACGACCCTGAAATTTCGCGTCGGCAAGGCCATGAAAGATACCGTACTTCCAAAAAAGTAAGAGCCCGGCACTCTTATTCTCGCGCAAACGACGCCGCCCCTTCTGGCTCCTTAGTGAGAGCGGGCGGCGTCTTTGTCATTAGCGACCCAAGCTGCCCTCATCTCAGCTCATAAGCTCTTTATCGACGCAATTTACTCAGTTAATGCCCAGCTCTGTAACCGGGCTTTCGAGGCATATGCACCGCAAATCCGAAGGGTCGTCCAAAAAAGTTATGGACGAATGAACGGCCATTCAGTATAATCCTGCGTTTCGCTGAACACCCCTGGCGGCTCTATCAAGCCAAAGGTTAGCTTTTCGGGGTTTTTGCTCCGGAATTCAGAGCCTCGCTGTGTGAGAGCTGCATCCATGGTGGGACGTAACGCATCAGAGTAATTACATAACGTAGATACGGTGAAACTAATAATTATTGGAGGGCTCAGGCAATCGTGACTTTTGATACTCATCTGCCGCTCAATGAGCGGTTGCTCAGAATCGATCATATTCAAGCGCGACGCTATTCGAAGCTGACGGGCGTGACTTTGGAAATTGCTACTGAAGGCATTGTCAGACATTTGAAAGCGTGCGACCGGATGGACGTGAATCCTGAAACGTCAGCGGTTCGCGAGATCATCGATGATGCGCTGAATGGGCGCCGAGTGTTCGCTGAAACCACTGAACACACACGCGCTGCATAATCTCGGAACCTTGTTACAACCTTGAAGGAGATCGCCCGCAAGGCGATCTCCTTTTATTTGATATAGAACCTAAGATTAGTCGGTTGACCAAAACAGTGAATCGCGTGCTAACATCCCAAGGCAAAAGTTAATCGTTGCCCCTGTAGCTCAGCGGATAGAGCATCTGCCTTGTCGGAGCCTTAATGGGGAACAGAGTTTCGAACTCATTAAGTGGACGATCCTATATGCGGGGACGCCCTTAGAGCCTCAGGTACTAACTCGGAAGGGTTCAGTAACAATCCTCGAGGATTGGGTAATCCGCAGGAAACCGATCGCAAGGTTTGCGACTTGGACTCCTCAGAGACTATACGGGTCGGGACTGTGATGTCCAAGATATAGTCCAGCCAGCAAACCCGGGTTAGCGGGCGGTCAGGGAAAGCCTGATGCTGGAAGCTAAGCAGAGGGCCGCAGGTTCGAGTCCTGCCGGGGGCAAAACCAAACCGCGTTTTTGTGGCGGCTATAGTTCAGTAGGTTAGAACGCTTGATTGTGGATCAAGAGGTCGTCGGTTCGAGCCCGACTAGCCGCCCCATCTAATTCGATTTATCTCCAGGAGAAAATGCAGGCAATGCCAGACGAGCAAAGAGTTGCGAATAATTCTCAAACGTATGCGGTGAACGCCGAAGATTTTTCGTTTGAGGCATTGAAAGAACAAAATGGTCAGGCGACAACCATTCGCTTCCGTCTGGAGGATCCGCGCTATAACGCCGGCGACGTTCTCGTCGTTCTCAGCGGCAGCGAAATCCACTTCCATGGAATGATTGGCCAGATCGCAGATGGGTGGGCCATCGCGACTGATAATCGTGGTTCCCTTTTGCCCGCCACAATTCAATAACTCAGCATCAATCAATAGCTAACGGCTCGAAAACAAGAGGGGTGGCCTACATACAGTGGCCACCCCTTTGATTAACGAGCCGACACGACGTGCAGGTTACCTGCGCGTCCGCTTCCTTGCCCGCAGTTGCTGAATTTGTCGTTTCAGTTCGACAATCTCTTTCTGTTGTTCCTTTATCGCATTAAGCATGGTCCAGATGATCGGATCATTATTGACCATCAGGTAGCCGCTTTCGCTGGTTGTGACCGCCTCCGGGATTACGTTTTGTACAGTTTGAGCACCAAAGCCGACATGCTCGCCTAAGGACTTAAGTCCCAGAGAATTGTTTTGACGATACTCGTAACGCATCGGCTGTAACTGCATCACTTCCTTGAGACCTCTACTAAAGCTGCCTCGGAAGTTCTTCAACCGTTCGTCCGAAAAGACCTGCCACGATCCGCCGCCTGATTTGCTCGCATCTCCGTTTACTGACAGCTTCTGATCGGGCGTAGCGGTTCCGATGCCGACTCTGTTGTTGGCAGTAAGAATGAGCGGGTTGACAGTGAAATCGGCGGCCGTATCGGCGAGTGATGCGCTCGTCGCGTAGCCGAAATACATATTGTTGTCGCTTCCCGTTACAACAGCCCAGGTGTCGTCGGTAGCCAACCGACGCAGATGAAGACCGCCGATGAAAGAGTCTTCAATCTGCTTTAGATCGACTCTGGCTCTTGGACTCTGCGTACCAACGCCGACGTTGCCATTCGCGGCGATGTCGAGCGAACTCGTCGGCGCACCCGGCCGGATGCGAAAAGATAAGCGCGAGCCACCAGTGACATCGCGGATGAAAAAGTTGGCTTCATTGCCGGCAACATCCCAAGTTTGCGCTGTGAACCCTCCGGAGTTGTTCTGTTCGAGTCGAATCGCTGGCGTGTCGGTAGTGTTCGCGTGTACATCCAACACTGGGGTTGCTGTCCTTAGGCCAACTTTACCGTTGCTGGCAACCTTGAGCGAGTTGGCAGGTGCTCCGGCATCGACTTCGAACACAATAGTACCTGTCTCCGAATTGCCCGTGGCGCCCTGATCAACGAACGCCAAAAACGAAGCACCACCATTGGCAGAACTGTTGGCCCGTATCTGCCAATTGTTGGTGGCGAAACCGACGGACGTACTCGTGTCATCAAATTGGATCCGGGTGTTATTCTCCTTTAGCCTGATTGTGTCAAAACCGAAGTTCTCATTGTTGACGCAATCCAGACCGGCGCATGCGCTTCCCTGAACGATGAGATCATCGGCTATTACGAAATCAAACATGAAGCTGGGGTGATGTCTTGGAATCTTATATGACGAGCGACGTGTGGAAACGGTGGGACTCACCGTGGAAACAGGAGAATTCGCGCTGGCGACAACGGCGCTCGTTGGTTGCTGGACCATTGCGCGATCCTGATCCCCCTTTTCAGTGCCCCCGCCCATGATAACGCTGCCGTTCAAGACCAAAAAGCTACCAGATTGTACTGTTGGCTGTGATGGCAGCGACCCACGTCTTCGCAAATCGCGTAGAACCGCAGCTTCATTGCCTTTAGCGCGGGCGGCTTTTAGTGCTTCTTTTACTTCAGCGGAAAAGATGGGGGTTAAGCGTAGTTCATAGGTATACGTTCCGTCGGGCAGTTTCTCACTTACATCGTTTAGCCTGAATTCGGGGCTATTGCCGGCCTGAAATTCTTTGCTGAAGATCTGTCCGTCCGGCCCCAAAACTGTCAGAGTTACCCCGGAGTTTGGGGCAGTAACGTCAAAGCGGACACTACCAACGGAACTGCTGACAGAGGCGATTTGATTTCTGTCGTCAGTTGACTGTGCAAGCACCAAAGAGTTGAGACATACAATCACAAACAGAGAACCCAATACAGACGATAGAGGCTTTAGATTGATCATTGGGAACCTTTCCTTAATCAGCAAGGGTGCTGATTGCTCTAAAAGAGAGATTGAAGGACTCTCTAAATCTGGATTTAGAGAGGGGCCTTAGGTAGCGAGGTACGATACGACAGGCTGCATATTACAACGACCGCCGCATGTGTCAAGAGTTTGAAGAGAAAGTTGGTAGAAAACTAAGTCCTTCGCTGCTTTGGGAGAGGAGCTCGATGCAACATGGACCACTATTAAAACAACATCGACACCTTCATCTAACGTAACCAGAGGGATACGCCACGCGCACTCCCGGTGTTGATGAGTGGACTTGGATTTTGTGAAAGCCCTTATCTGTGTGTGTAGATAGAAAGGTAAGCGCGGCCTGGCGCTCAAGCGCATTTACGAGGTCGCGAATGAACGGATCGAAACTTACCGGCGCACCGGTACCCTGGAAGTACGCCTGACCTCCGGTTTCATTTGACAGGCGAAGCAGAGAACTTTGAGCGTTTGTAGCAAGCAGCCGGTTGCGTTCGGCTGCCAGTGTCGGAGAATAGAAACCATAAATCGCGATGGACCGTCGCTGCGCCTCACGTATTGCACGCTGAAGGTCAACGCTGAAGGTTGGCGACGACGAGTCGATGCCGCGTGAGAGATCTAAGCCGTCGGATACAAGGAGAATGGCGCGACGTCCTAACGGCTGCGAGTCAAACCGCTTCACGGCTTCGACAACTTCAACATAAGGGTTGTATGGCCCAGCGCTCGCGAAACCAATCGGAGGCCTCAAGGCACTCGCTGCCCTTTCGAGATCGGTTGTAAACTTGTGTCTAACCTGCATGCTGCCAGCTCGAAGATAACCAATCATCACTCGAGATCCGCGCGGTAGACGTCTGATGAACTCAGCCAGTGCTTTGATCTCAGTCTGAACTGGCGGCAGAAGGTCTTCCTGAATAAGTAGAGCGAGGGTAAGCGAACCGGTTCCCATTCCTCTTAGTGACAACACAGTTTGAGGTTCGCCATCTTCATTAACAGTGAGGTCGATGTTTTGTAGTTCGACTTCGCGCTGTGACTCCTTAATATGAATAGTCAGTGGAATCGTTACCGGTCTTCCCGGTTTTCCGGAAGTTATTGAACCTGGCGTTTGCGGTTGCGCGTCCGCACTTGCCCATGCGAAGACGATCGTTGAAATTAATAAGAAGGCGTGTGCGACTGATCTCAATCCTCTGGGTCTCATTTTGATTTTCTCGTTCGGGCTAAAGAGTTGAGTCATTATACAGGCAACCGCAGGCATTGGCTTTTCGTCAACATCCATCAGTCTGGCCGCACGAAGTAGGCTGGGCTAATATCTGACCGCCGGAGCAGCTAAATGATGAACGATTCAACAGGTAAGCTTTCGAAAAAGGATGCTGCTCTCGCTCGGGTTTTAAAGGTTGCGCCCTGGTTTGCCATCCTCGTTTCCACGATTCCTGCCCCTCTTTTGTTCCTGGTTCTGTTTCTGATGACGGAAGCCACCGATTCGGCTGCCGTGTACTTGCTGTTGGCAGGAGTTTCGTTTGGTTTCGGCCTGGCAATCGGACTCATAATCGCAGCCGTAATCCTCTTTTACCGCAGATATTGGCTAGTCAAACTACGCGACCGACTGGCATTAGATGGCATTACGGCGGGTGAGGTTTCTTGGTTCACGTCCGAATTAACTTCAGCGGAACGCAAGGCTCTAGCCGAAATCGAGCAATCAAACCCTTTGCTGGCCGACGCATATCTTGACACCCTTGCCATGCGCTTGACCGCAACGCGCATTATGGCAAGGTCCAGAAAGGAACTGCTGAAGGTAGAACGACGCCTCAACCAAGCGCGGCTATTGGGTGGAAATGAGAGTGCCGCCCTTCAGGCAGACCTCGCAACCGATCGAGAAAAGATTGAGCGCTTACGCCAACAAGCAGATGAACACCTTCGCTCAGCTAAGACCCGTTTGCAGGTCATCGAGGCAACAGCAAGTCGCAAGCTGAACCAAGCTGAAATTGATGTGATGATGCAGAGACTAGGAAATGCTCAGGATCAATTGCCACTTGTTCTCCAAATGGCCCAGATGGAGCAGCAAGCTCTTGAAGAAGTAACAGCAAGCTCACGATCAACCGCGAAATGAGGCGGCGGTTGCAAGCGCTGGCTTCTCACAAAGCCGGTAGACTCCTGGAGCCAGGCGGTCAGCAAATCCTTCATCGACCAATGCCCAGTTCCCTCGCCCGGCGTCGGGTGATCTCAAGCCCGTTACGCGAGCGAGTTCTCCTCTCAAAGTCATTCCCGCTCCCTTCAAATACGCGCGAGCAATCTCTTTCAGAGCCTGTTCCTTCGTTCTCGCTTCCTTCAGTTGGTCAGGAAATCTCGCCTCGGTAACCGCCCAGATATAAGTAAAGGTGGGCTCATACAGAACCTCGGAAGGAATCACTTTCATCGTACGCTGCAACTGGACCATAGCCCTATCAAAACGTCGTCGATCGACTACACCGCTGGCCTCACGAAGATCACGCGTGCCCATTTCCCATTCTTTTCGCAAGGCCTTAAGCACCCTTTGCGCATCAACAGTAAGTGTCGCCGCCTCACCCTTCCGGGAAACGCCCCACAATGCATTGAACGATGGGATTAGCTCAGTTGAGATCAGCGTCGCATACCCTTTTAAGACTTTGCCATAAAAGCAGCGACCGCGGCGCATTAGTTCGTCTTTGATGGTCCAGGTAAGACGACTCTCCGGATCCTTTTGCACGTTCCTCGGCATGTGGGTTTCTCGACGTCCACACACCGCTGTGTAAAGCGAAGGACCGGGCCGGCGCGAATCGGTCAGGACCAAACAAAAGCCGACATCCTGGACAAAGCGCTCGGCGCCGTAAACGTCGTGAATTCGACGCTCCGGATCGCGTCGCCAAGTGTTATCGCGGTAGGCCTCAACCTCTTCTGGGAGCATCGGCGTGATTCTATCAGACTGATTTCAGTGATCGGTCACTTTGAAATAATCGGTCAGGCGGCTGACCGTCTAAAGAGCCTTGCGAAGTCAACCTAAGTCGTTTCGACTCAGCGGTCTACGCAGGACGTCAGCTCTTGGCACACATGCTGCTAACTGAGGGGTGCCCGCTCCTTGTGATGCGGCATTCGAAAACCCTCGACGGAGAACCAGTAAACGTGAAACTGACCAAGAGAAAAGCCCCCCATCTTATAGTCACCTGCTGCCTTGCAGTTGTGGTAGCACTCACTGCCGGAATCCTTTTGGCTGACCGCGCAAGCGCGAAGTCGAATAAGGGCAAGCCTGTCAAGGTTTCGTCTGATCTCCGCGGACAAAACTCAGGTGGTGACAACGTCGACGTCATCATTCAGCTAAACAGCAAGTCGAGCGGCCAGCTCAACGCTCTTTTGAACCGGAACGGCGTTCATGTTCGGAAGGAATTGAAGACGCTCAATACACTCGTTGTTAGTTTGCCGGCAGACGTGATCGACACGGTCGCCGCATTCGACGAGGTCAGCTTTGTTTCTCCTGATCGAACGGTGAAAGTTGACGGTCACGTTTCACAAACGACCGGCGCAGCGTACCGACGAGATCAGGTAAACAGTGCTGGCGTTGCCTATACCCTTAATGGCTCGGGCGTCGGAATCGCGATCTTCGATTCCGGCGTTTTTGCCTCACACAAATCCTTCCTAAACTCGAATGGCTACAATCGCGTTGTTTACAGCAAGGATTTCACTGGTGAAGGCCGCACGGACGATCCATTCGGTCACGGTACGCACGTGGCTTCGCTCGCCGCGGGGAACAAGCTCTACTACAACGCTGCGTATGCTGGCATCGCACAAGACTCTAAGATCGTCAACCTTCGCGTATTGAACTCGCAAGGTCAGGGTCAGCTATCGAGCTTGCTGGAAGCGATTGATTGGCTTCTTGCGAACCGAACACTTTACAACGTTCGTGTCGCGAATATGAGTTTGGGAATGGCCGCAGTCGATTCGTATAAAAACGATCCGCTCTGTAAGGCTGTGCGACGGCTCGTAGACGCTGGCGTGACAGTTTTTGCTTCAGCAGGCAACGACGGAAAGAGCAACTCAGGCAAGGTGTACGGTCGCATTCATTCACCCGGTAACGAGCCGTCGGCTATCACCGTCGGTGCTGTAAATACATTCGGCAGTGAAGGTCGGTCGGATGATGGAATTGCTAGCTTCAGCTCGCGTGGTCCAACACGCAGCTACCAGACAGATGAAGCTGGCGTTAAGCACTATGACAATATCATCAAGCCCGACATCGTTGCTCCTGGCAACAAGATAGTCGCGGCGCAATCACCAAATAATCAGTTACTTATTGGAAACCCTAGTATCAACGCAGTTATAACCACGGATTACTACAACAAAATGATGACCTTGAGCGGCACGTCGATGGCTTCGCCAATCGCAGCCGGAACCGCTGCCATGATGCTCGAGATGAATGCAAAGCTGACGCCGAACATGATCAAAATGATCCTCATGTACACGGCCCAGCCGCTCGCCGGATTCAATACATTCGAGCAGGGAGCTGGCGAACTTAATTCAGCCGGCGCCGTAGACTTGACCTCGGTCATTCGCACTGATTTGAACTCAACTTTTCAAACAGGAACACCTTTGTTAACAGGCCCTGCACCGAGTCCATCTACGACTATCTCCACTTCCACTTTCCAATGGTCGCAGGGAATCCTCCTGAAACGGCGTTACGCAACGGGAATCAATCTCATCACGAAGTACCAGGCGATCTATAACACTGGTGTGCTTCTCGGTGATGGCGTATTGCTCGGCGACGGTGTGCTGCTTGGCGATGGTGTGCTGCTTGGCGATGGTGTACTGCTCGGCGACGGTGTGCTACTTGGCGACAACCTCGTGACGAGTGATGGTACCACCCTTATTCAAGGAACCTGGTTCTGCTCCGCTGGCGTGTTACTGGGCGATGGCGTCCTGCTAGGCGACGGCGTTCTACTGGGTGACGGCGTATTGTTAGGTGACGGCGTCTTCTTAGGCGACAGCGTTCTACTCGGCGATCAGATCAACTCTCTGTCGACTCTGATTGGCGGCGACGACTGTCCTGCTTTCGAATTTACGCCTGGCATCGAATAACCAACGAATCTTATTCCCCTGAGATAACGAGATTATTCATGGAAACCCGCACCTCAACAGCACTCGTAGCACCTTTACCGGTCGCCTTTTCGCCACTCGAAAAGACGGACGTGAGCGTAGAAGCGCTTACTCCGGGATGCGAGAGCGAAGTGATTCAGTTCTTGAATCAACGACCACTCCACACGGTAGCAATGGTAAGTCTCATCCGGGATAACGGCTTGATTAGTCCGCTCAATCGCGGAACGTTTTACGGATGTCGCGACGTCAATGGCTACCTCGAAGGCGTCGCTTTGATCGGACACGCCACGCTGCTCGAAACAGTTTCTTCTCGAGCACTCCGGGCGCTTGCTGAAATCGCCCGCGACTGTCCGAACACACACATGATCATGGGTGAGGAGGATCGCATTAACGAACTGTGGTCCTATTGCTCCAACGGCGGCCAGCAGATGCGTCTCGCATGCAACGAATCGCTGCTGGAGTTTAGCTACCCAATCGAAGTGCACTCAGTCACCCCGAAACTTCGGCTGGCAACTGCAGAAGAATTGGACTTTGTGTTGCCGGTGCAAGCTGAGATGGCTTTTGAAGAAAGCGGCGTCGACCCAAGAAAGGTTGATCCCGAAGGTTTTCGCAGACGCTGCTTGCGACGGATCGAACAAGGACGAACCTGGGTTGCTTTTGAAGACGGCAAGTTAACGTTCAAGGCAGACATCATCTCTGAGACTTCCAACGTTATCTACCTCGAGGGAGTTTGGGTGAACGAAGATAAGCGATGGACTGGGTACGGCGCGAGCTGCATGTCAGAACTTTCGCGAACTCTTCTGAAGCGAGCCAAGTCCGTTTGCTTGCTGGTTAATTACAAGAACACTAACGCGCAAGCGTTCTATCGCAGGTGTGGCTATCAGTTTCGCGCCACTTACCTGACCATCTTCCTTCCAAAGAAGGAATCGATCACCGAAGGTAACTGATCGCCCCCGATCTGTCTTGCTTAAGGGTTACGCCTCACCTTCAACCAAGACATCATGTCAGACAACGCCGACACCACACCAAATAAATTCTTCGTCCCCTTCCTTTGGGCTGTTACGGGACTGGGCGGGCTCGCGCTGATCTATTCAGCGACACGGCTGAACTTTGCCTCGCTTGATGTTCACTTTGCCGTCCTGATGGGAATGACCTTAATCCTGGGATCTCGGATCATCGTTCCAATCCCACGCTTCAGCTCACAGATTTCGGTTTCTGACACTTTCGTTTTCCTGATCTTCTGGATCTACGGTGGCGAAGCTGCATTGATCGTCGCATCGCTCGAAGCAGCGCTGTCGACACTGCGCTTTAGTAGCAAATGGCGGACCGTCTGCTTTAACTGGGGCGGCTCTGCGTTGTCTGTGTTTCTCACCAGTAACTTCCTCCACCTGCTCTTCGGTAACGTCTCTCTGCTCCCAAACCAGCCACTCTCCGCTACATTTATTGCTGCCATCTGCACCATGGCGCTGGTCCATTACGCTTCAAATTCCGGCATCGTGGCAGCGGGTGCTGCACTAAAAACCAACCAGGCGTTCTGGGCCACCTGGAACAAGCATTATCTTTGGACCTCGATTACATACTTCGCAGGCGCGTCAGCCGCAGCAGTGATCGCGGCTTTGATTCACGAAATCGGCTTCTACGCGTTCTTCATGACGCTGCCGATTATCGCCATTGTTTTCCTAACCTATCGGACTTATCTAAAGAACATCGAAACGTCAGCCGCTCAAGCCGATCAGGCAGAGCGCCACGTCAAAGAGCTCTCGCACTACATCGCCGAACAAGAGCGAATTCGCGAACAGTTTTCGCAAATGGAAAAACTGTCTGCGCTCGGTGAATTGGCGTCTGGTGTAGCACACGACTTCAACAACACCCTCGCGGGCATTCTCGGTCGCGCGCAACTGCTGCAACGAACGAGTGATCCGGAGAAGATTCATCGCGGGCTCGACATCATCATCAAGACGGCCGAAGATGGTGCAAAAACGGTCAAGCGCATTCAGGATTTCGCCCGTCAACGACGTGATCACGACTTCGAGTTGATATCGATTGACCAGATCCTTGCCGATGCCAGTGAGATTACCCGTCCTCGCTGGAAGAACTGCGCTGAAGCCCTCAACATCCATATAACGCTCGAGCTGCACAATCGCTCGAATGCTCACGTGATGGGCGACGATTCCGAGCTGCGCGAAGTGCTCGTGAATATGGTCTTCAATGCGATCGATGCGATGCCCGAAGGCGGCACCCTTTCTTTGTCGAGCCGGGTGGTTGGCGAATCAGTTGTTATTACGGTTGCAGACACCGGTATTGGAATGTATCCGGAAGTTCGATCGCGAGTGTTCGATCCATTCTTTACGACGAAAGGCAAAGCCGGTCTTGGTCTGGGCCTTGCGGTGAGCTTCGGTATCATTCGTCGTCACCGCGGTAACGTTGAAGTTGAATCGCAGCATGGCCACGGAACGAAATTCATCATTACGTTGCCTGTCGCCAGCATGTCGAGCGCTGTAGATTTGGCGGCCGACGACGGCCAGTTTATCCATCCCGGCAGCATTGCGCTCTTGCCGGAACAGAACCCGCTTAGAGTGTTGGTCGTGGACGATGAAGACTTTGTCCGCGAGTTGCTGAAAGAGATTCTCGAGTTCGAAGGCTGCACAGTCACAATAGCCCAGAACGGGGATGAAGCCCTGGATCTGTTCCAGGACGGTCACTTCGATGGGGTGTTCACTGACGTAGGAATGCCGGGCATGAGTGGCTGGGAATTGGCCCAGGCAATTCGTGAGCAGAGGGAGATGATCCCGATCGCCGTGATTACCGGCTGGGGCGAAGCAGTTGGTTCAGATGAGCAAAAAGCTGCCGGCGTGGATTGGGTAATCGCCAAACCATTCACCGCCGATCGCATCAGTGAGCTCGTGAAGGAGATCCGCCGTCAGCGTGGCGTTGGCGCAAATCCTGAAGGCGCGAATACGGAAAGCAACCTCGCAATCGTCGCCGCCTAGCTACTCATCAACGATCTTTCAGGCGCTATTCTCTGGCGCATCATCCGACTTCTCCCTTGACTCAATAAGTTTTCGCCGATACTCAAGCGCCCGCCTCACACTCTTCTCCACTACTTCCAACCTAAAGGGCTTCAGCAAGAAATCAAACGCGCCAAGTTTGATCAATCCCTGCACATGCTCCTGGTCACTGATCCCGGAAACGACAATGACAGGCATTTTCGGATATAGCTCCAATACTCTTCCCAGTAATTCCAATCCGCTTATACCAGGCATTGAGATGTCCGTAAGTACAAGGTCGTATGGCTTCTCGGCTAAGCGCGCGAACGCGTCGTCCGCAGTGCCAGCCGTTTTACACACGTAATGCTCTGACAACAACTCCTTGAGCGTGTCACGGATCACTTCGTCGTCGTCGACGATTAGAATATCAGCCAAGATGGGTCTCCCACTCCACTCACCTAGGCTTCTATCCGAGGTGTCATCGAAGCCAGACAAGTTATCGAATTTTCTTCACGCGTGAGGAATCTATTTAGAGGTCGAGCAATCGTAACATATTACCCAACGTCGCGAAATCAGCTTCTAAAACGGACTCGCGCATCGCGATCTGCGATAAGCACGCTCAAACTCTGTCTTGATGCGCTGTGTTATTCTCTGTTTGGAGCAAACAGCAATGATT
>Ga0070669_100002228_pt1 | contig 14029 bp, 8 predicted proteins | sample KBSS53metaG_FD_64680 | JGI IMG/M metagenome (GOLD analysis project Ga0070669, IMG submission 64680) | Switchgrass rhizosphere microbial communities from Kellogg Biological Station, Michigan, USA - KBS S5-3 metaG | ecosystem: Host-associated > Plants > Roots > Rhizosphere > Soil ... | reverse complement strand
GTCGACATCCAATTTGCGGCCCTCACCAGAACCAAAGGCATAGATTTCCCAATGGCCGGTATCGGTCGGCGCTGGGTCGTCGGTAAGATAAGGTGGTCCCGCAAATGCCGGGCTGGCCGCGCCCAATGTCAGAAGCGCGATCCATCGAAGATGCCTCACGCTTTGGCTTTCGCAGAGCTTGGATGTCCGCCGGGACGCTGGGGGATGAAGAAGATCAAGACCAGGATAACCACCGCCAGCACCACCGAAGCGAGCGGGCGGCTCATCGCGAGCCCACCTTTGGCGAGTGGCTTGTCGAGGAAGTCGCCAACCGTTGCTCCTAGCGGGCGAGTGAGGATGAACGCCGCCCAGAAGAGAAAGACCCGTGACGCCTTCGTGCCGAAGTAAAGGGCAGCGAGAATCGCAAGACCGGCTCCAAACACCAGCGCACCACCACCGTAGCCGAGGCCCCAGCCCCCTTCACTCAGCGGATCGGCGCTCCAGTCGCCAAGTGCGGTGCCCAAGGTCTGCGAGAAGGTAATGGTGAGCCAGTAGAACAGCTCCTCGCGCGGGCCTGAAACGGTATTGACGTCGATGGTGCCAAGCGTCCGCCGCCAGGCGAACAGCGAGAGCAGCACCAGGGCGAGAAGAAGTAGCGACCCGCCCGGATAGCCGATGCCGAGCGAGCGGTCGGCAAAATCGGCCAATGTGGTTCCGCAGGTGGTCGATGCGACAATCGTGACCCAGTAAAGCCAGGGGTTGAATTTGCGAGCACGGATTTGAGCTGCGACCAGCGCCAGCAGGAGCGCACCGAAGATGGCCGTGCCGATCAGGTAGCCGTAGGGCACCGGGTGATCGGTCGTCTCCCCGAGCCAGGTCATGGTGACCGTGTCTCCGCCGGTCTCGCCGAGGGTGGTGGCCAGGATCTTGATGATCCAGAAGCCCAGAGTGACTGCAGGCACCTTGGCGAGTACCTCATCCCTAAAGTCGCGGTCAGTCATCAAGCGCTCCATCGAACTCATGGCGCTCGCTCTTACGGAATTGAGGCGCGCGGCCCAACGGTACGGCTTCGCCGACCGTCATCCTTGCTTTGCAGGGAATGCCTAAGCGTCGCTTCTCGTACCCAGTACCCTGGCCATGCCGTACAGACAGAGTGCCGCAACGGCGGTCGAGACCATCCCGAGCCCGAAGAAGGCCGATGGCGGGATCACCAGCCAGTACGCGCCCATGAAGCCAGCGAGCAGGCTCCCGAGGAACTTGGCGATGTACCATGCACCCATCGCCATCGACGCGAAGCGCACCGGGGCAAGGGATTCGACGAGCGTTAGGCCAACCGGGATCGTGTAAAGCTCACCGAGCGTCAGCAGCACGAAATAGGCGACAACCCACAGCGAGCTGACCCGTGCTCCCTGCGGCCCGCTGACCAGCGCCGCGACTACCATCAACAGCATTGCGAGCGTCGCAATGATGCAACCGATCGCCATTCGCTTGAGCAGGTGCGCGGTCGTTTCCTTGACCTTCCGACGCCGCCAGAAACGGATCAGCAGCGGCGTCCCGACGATAATCAGCAGCGGGTTGATCGACTGAAACCATGTCGCGGGGATGGTCAGACCACCAAGGCTGCGGTCGGTGAAATCGGACACCCACAAAGCGATGACGTTACCGCTTTGCTCGTAGCCAATGCGGAACAGGACAACCATCGCGACCATGAGGACCAGCGTGACGACATGCTGGCGGATGACCGGCGTGGCTTCCTTGTTCTCGTTCGCCGCGACCGCGGTTCGCTTGAGCTCGGCCGGAAGCAAGCGCAGGTTGGTGAGGTAAATGACCAGCCCGATCGCCATGCCGACGCCGGCTGCGGCGAATCCCCAGTGCCAGCCGTAAAGCTCGCCGAGCGTCCCGCACACGAGCGGCGCGAGAAAGCCGCCCAGATTGATGCCCATGTAATAAGCGCTGTAGGCGTAGGCCTTGCGCGGATCGTCGTCGACGTAGAGGCTGCCGACCTGGATCGCGAGGGGTGGCAAGAACAGGCCGTTGCCCAGCGCGACCAACGCCAGCGCCGGGAACAGCAACCCTTCGAACGCCATCGCGAAATGGCCGAACATCATCATCGTGCATCCGATGATCACGGCCCTGGTCCGCCCAAGCCATTGGTCGGCGATCATTCCGCCGAAGAAGGGGCTGAAGAAGGCTGCGGCACCGTAGGCGCCGTAGATCAAAGACGACTTCGACTGAGAGAAGCCGAGATGCTTGGTCATGTAATAGACCAGCATCGCCTGCAGGCCGAAAAAGGAGAATTCGGCCCACATCTGCGTGGTGAAGAGGACGGTCAGGCCCGGCGGGTGGCCGAACAAGGTGCGGGTCGATTGCCCCTTGTTCGGCCTGTCCGCGATCTTTGTCACAGGACCTCAGTAATTGAGCGAGCTGGTGAGCAGTCCAAGGTCAAGGCACAGCCACACCATGAACGCGGCGGAAAGGGCGATCAGCACGGCCCAGATCGTCGCCACCCTATGCTTACCGGGCGACCGGGCGACGCTGTACGCGTTCCAGATCGCTGCCAGCGTGCCGACGATAGCCAGGATCAGGATCAGCTGCAGCAGCCGCATCCAGATATCGAGCCCGCCATTCAGCGACGTCAGGTCGTTATTGACCGCGGTCAGGACAAGCAGCCAGCCAACGAGGAGGGCGACGAACAGCCACGCAGTGACACGTGTCGCACGGTGCAGCTTGAGCGCCCGTCCGCTGACGTCCGATTGATATTTGTAGCGGCGACGGATCAACGCCACGATCGGCCAGCCGAGAGCCGCGATCACCAGGATGAGCAGTGACAGTCCTGCGAGGGGGAAGATCCAGCCGGCATTGAGCGCGCCTGGAGCCGGCAGGAATTCGATGATCGGCGCATATGGCGTGATCGAGAACATCTTGATGCCGCCATGACCGTCGGGAATGGCCTGCAAATAATCCGCGCCGTTCACTTCTTTCCATACGTAGGGCTGGACCTCGCGCCACTTGCGCGGGTTGCCGGCCAGATCGGTGATCGCAGAGACCACCAAATTCCCGTCCTTGTCGACCGAAGCAGTCGCCTCTCCGAGCAGCGAGAGCATGCGCAGAAAGCTGAAACCCCCTGCCCGGCTGCTGACATAGTGCCCGGCCATCTGCGCGCCGTGCTCCTTCGCCGTCGCGAGCGTCGGCTGGTTCTGCGCGGGAGCGGGATAGTAACGGTCGAGGAATTGCTGAAGCAGTTCTTCGCGCAGCGCGTGGGCCGCCCCGCTTTTTCCGATGCTGTTCATCGAAATGTAGAGTCCCACATTCTTGTCGAGCAGCAGGTGCAGGTCCGAATGGAAGAAGACCGTGTCGCCGCCGTGCCCGACAATGTTCAGGCCGTTGCGGTCCTCGTGATAGAAACCGAGCGCCATCGCCGGCAGCGCCGAGAAGGGCTTGTTGGCGTTCCCGTACATCAGCTGCGCGGTCTGGGGATTGATCAGCGTGTGGTTGAGGTGCGCGATCATGAAGCGGCCCATGTCGGCGCCGCTCGACGCCAGCGCACCGGCCGGTGCCATGCCGATCACTTCATAGGGCTGCGGGTCGTCCGTCCCGGGCTTGTAGCTCTTCGACATCAGCGGCCTGAGGCTAGCCGGCAACGGCTGGTCGAAGCTCGAATGGCCCATTCCGGCGGGCGCAAAGATGTGGTTCTGAATGTAGGTGTCAAACGGCTCGCCCGAGACGCGCTCGACGATGTAGCCGGCAACGGATGCCGCATAGTTCGAATAGGCCGGCATCTCGCCCGGCGCGTAGATGCGCTCGGGAACCCAGCGCGCCAAGATCCTGCCGAGCGGGTCGGGCTTCTTCTCGCCGAAATCGATGAGGTACTTCGCGGTCTCCGCGAAGCCTGCCGTGTGAGTCATGATGTTGCGCAGCGTGACCGGCTTTCCGTCGTGCGGCGGAATTTTGAAATCGAGGTAAGTGTTGACGTCCTTGTCGAGGTCGAGCTTGCCCGCCTGAACGAGCTGCATGACGGCGGTCCAGGTGAAGAGCTTCGACACCGAACCCGGGCGGAACAGAGTCAGCTCGGGATCGACTGGCTTGTCCGTCTTGAGATCGGAGTAACCAAAGCCTCGCGCCGTTAGGATCTGTCCATCCTTCACGACCACGACTACCGCGCCGGGGATCGCTCCGGCTTTAAGCGAATAAGGCATGTACCCGTCGAGCCAGGTGTCGACGTCCTGCTTGTTAAGGTCGTGCGTGCCGGCCGACGCGGGCGTGGCTGGAGGCGCCGCTGCGGGAAGGACCGCCGCTGTCGGCTTGGTGGGCGCGAGCTGGGTCGGCGACTGCCCCGCCGCCGGAATTGCCAAAGCCGCCAGCGCGACGAGCGCCCACTTCATCCATGCCATTCGTCTGTCCCCTTAATAGTCAAATCCGAGTGTCAGGCCGATCGTCCGCGGACGGATCACGCCCGTACCAATCGCACCGTCGGGATAGATCGGAAAGGCGCCAAAAACCGTCGTACCCGTCGTCGAGGTGACGCCGTGGCTGTTGCCGAGATTCTTGACGTACGCCTGCAAGTCGAATTTGCCGAAATCGACGCCAGCGTTGAGGTCGACGACATCGTAAGCCCGAACGTGACGCTGACGCCCAAATGTCGCGACGAAGTCCGCATCATAGTTAGCGGTCTGGCCGGAAAGGTGCCGCAATGATGCGCCGAAATGCGCCGTGGTGTTGGCGGCCAAATGCCAGTGATAGTCCCCGTTCAAGGAGGCCGAGAACTTCGGCGTGAAAGGAAGCTGATCGCCCTTTCGTCCGCCGACGTTTGCCGGAGTATCGCCTGACAAACGAGCATCGGTGTAAGCACCGTTGACCGACAGATCGAGGCCCTGCATCGGCCTGAACGATGCAGCGAATTCAACACCGTCGACCTTGGCGGATGATCCATTGGCATTGAATCCGAAGCCGCTCTCAACCGCGAACAGCTGGATGTCTTTCCAGTTGATGTGAAAGGCTGCGGCATCGATGCTGAATCGATGGTCGGCGGATTCAGCTTTCACGCCAGCTTCGTAGCTGATGAGCGAGTCTGAATTGTAAGTGGCGAATTCTGGCGGCGCTCCGGGCGGCAACACGTTTGGCCCACCTGGCCGGAAGCCCTTGGCAACGCGTGCGTAGATGGTCGCGTTCTTGGTGAGCTTGAACTTGGGCGCTGCCGACCAAGTGAAGACGTTTTCGGACGAATGAGCGAACAGCTCCGGTCCGGCGGCAAGGATTCCGCTCGACGCCTGGTGTGCCGACTGCTTGTTATGGCTGTATCTTACGCCGAGTTCGAGATCGACCTGCGGGCCGAAATGAACCGTTCCGTCGGCGAACCCCGCGAGCTCGCGGTACTTCGATGACACCTCGGCATGGGCAAGCTCGAACGGCAGATCCAAGGGAGTTAGTGTGCCCGGCTCAACCGCAATGAAGTCCTGGCGGATCAAGCCCTTTTCGTGCGTATAATAGCCGCCCACCAGCCAATCGATGAGGTTCGACTGACCGGTCAGCCTTAGTTCCTGCGTGAACTTCTTATCGTTGGTATCCTGGGGTTCGAATATTTCGTTCGGCCCGATGATGCCCGAAAGGAATCCGCTTAAGGGAAACGTCAGATCGCTCCGGAAATGCTGCTTTTGCGTTCCGTAGCTGGTCGACGAAGTCAGCTTGCCGAACCCAAGATCGATGTCGCCCGTGGCGTTGTAGAGGCGATAGCCGACGTTCGCGAATTGCGGCACGAACTGCGATTGCGACATGCCGTGAAGCGGTTTCAGCGTCACCGGGTCCGCTTCCACGATCGTCGGCGCATCGACCTTGATGTCCTGGGCGATTGCGGTCAGGCGGAGCGATGCCGTCGCGCTCGGTTTGAAAAGCAGCGACGCGCGTCCACCGTAACTTTGTGAATCATTGATGTTCTTGGCGCTGTCTGAAGTGAACACATTGCCGAAGAGATCGCTCGAGTCCGTCCCCGGCGAGTCGATGAAACCGGCCTCCTTGCGGTAGAAACCCGAGGCGCGGAACGCGAGGTTCTTGCCCAGTGGAGCGTTCAGCATCAGGTTCGTCGAATAGCCAAGATCGCCGCCCTTGACCGTCTCGAGGCCGGCGCGTCCGCGAGCTGCAAAGCGGTCGGTCGAAGGCAGGTTGGTGATGAACCGGAGCACGCCGCTGAGCGAGCTAGCCCCGTACAATGTGCCTTGGGGTCCACGAAGGACCTCGATCCGGTTGACGTCGAACGTATCGAAGTCGCCCGCCAGTACCGCACCGTTCACGAGACCGCTGCTTGAGCCGAACGGCGTTTCGTCGACGTAGACACCGACGGTCGATGCGACCCCGCCGGTATTGACGCCGCGCAGGATCAGTCGCCCCTCACCTGGCGTATCCTGGTTGAGCTGAAGGTTGGGAACGAGCTTAAGGTAGTCCTGGAAGCTCGTGGCGTTCTGAGCTTCGAGCGTCTTGCCCGACACGACAGTAATCGACTGTGGAACATCGAGCAGGACCTGCGCGCGTTTTTGTGCCGTGACGATGATCGCGTTCTGATCGGTTTCGGCAGTCGCGCCACTGTTTTGAGCATGGGCAGCGCTCCCCAACGCAGCCATGGACGCTCCTGCCAGCAGAAGCGTGATCGATCGATTGATGTTCACCCCTAGCTCTCCCCGCCAGAATGGTGTCATCATTGCAGTAGTGTTTCAATAATGGCAACTGGTTTCTGGTTTGCTGCTGATTGTTCAAGGACGACTGGAAGATGGTGGACCGCCGAGGCACGATCGAGCCCGATGAAGACCTGCCCGCACCAAGCCGGGCGATCCGCGATGTCCGGCTCGCCCAGGGCCTCAGCCTGCGCGCCCTCTCGGCCCGCGCCGGCCTTCCATATTCGACGCTATCCAAGCTCGAAAATGGGAAGATGGCGCTCACCTACGACAAGCTCATCCGACTTGCGCAGGCGCTGAATGTCGACATCCGGGACATGCTTGCAACGCCCGCCGAGACCAGTGCTCCGGTGGCCGTCGGGCGGCGCAGCATCACTCGCGCCGGCGAGGGCCTGGACGCCGACTCAGAGAAGCACATGCATCATTATCCCGCTGCGGATTTACTCGGAAAAATGATGATTCCGATCATCATCGACGTTCAGGCGCGAAGCGTCGAGGAACTCGGCGGCCTCGTCCGCCATGGCGGCGAGGAATATCTGTACGTCCTGAGCGGATCGATGGAGCTCCACTCGGATCTCTACGCCCCGCTGGCGCTCGGCCCGGGCGACTCGGTCTATTTCGACAGCGGCATGGCGCATGGTTATGTCCGGACGAGCAATGAGCACTGCAGCGTGCTCGCGGTTTGCGCCGGCCAGGGCATTCAGCAATTGGCTGAGACGGCCAGCAAGCGACAGCATCTATCGCAAGCTGCGGAATAGTCTGCATGAATGTTTCAATATTTGAAACTTGCGTTTCGATTGCTATGCATAAGGCATGGCAACGGCCACCACCGATCGCACCCTGACGGTTGAAAGAGCGGCAATTCGCTTCGCGGAGCCGTTTCGAATCACGGGTTATGTGTTCGAATCGATGCCGTCGGTCGTGGCGCGAGTCGCCGCTGGCGACCTCAGCGGCCGCGGCGAGGCCGCCGGCGTCTATTATGTGGGCGACGACCAGGACCACATGATCGAGGTGATCGAGCAGGTCCGCTCCGAGATAGAAGCCGGTTTGACGCGCCATGATCTCCAGTATCTCCTGCCGCCCGGCGGCGCCCGCAACGCCCTCGACTGTGCCTTGTGGGAGCTGGACGCTCGTCTCGCCCGTGTCCCGGTCTGGTCGTTGGCGGGAGTTCCAAAACCACGGCCGCTCGTCACGACTTTTACCCTGCCGGCTGACGACCCCGCAGCCCTCGCTGTGAAGATCGATCGGCTGTCCTTCGCCAAATCAATCAAGCTCAAACTAGACGGAAATGTCGATCTGGATCGCGAGCGGATTGCTACGGTGCGCCGCGCCCGGCCCGACGTGTGGTTGGCGGTTGACGCGAACCAGGGATTCGTTCCCGATGATTTGGACGCGCTCGCGCAGGCGGCACGAGACTATTCCGTCTCGCTCATCGAGCAGCCGTTGAAGCGCGGCGAGGAAGCGGCGCTTGAAGGATGGCGGCCGGGCATTCCCGTCGCCGCCGACGAGAGCATTCTCGATCTCGCCGAGCTGCAGGAACGTGCAAACTATTTCGACATTATCAATATCAAACTCGATAAGTGCGGCGGCCTTACCGAGGCGCTGAAGATGGCGCGGGCCTCGCGGATGTTCGGCAAGCAGGTGATGGTCGGCAATATGGGTGGGTCGACTCTGGCGATGGCGCCGGGCTTCATCCTCGGTCAGCTTTGCGATGTGATCGATCTAGATGGCCCGTTTGGACTCGCTGACGATCCACTCGCGAAGCAGATTTACAAAGATGGCTCTATCTTTGTCCCAGAAGCAATTTGGGGCGGGGCCTGAGCGAAGGAATCGTCTTCCGGTTTTTGAGCGGGATCGTCTTCGTTCAGATCGGTCGCGACCGCCTTAAGCAAGCCGCGATAGTCGTCCACCACCGTGCGACAGGTCTTTAGACCTTCGCTGAGCTGCGTGCTCGCCTCGTTGAACTTCGCTTCGGATGAACCGTCCACAATTTCCAGCCTGTCCGAGATGCTGAACCCCGCCGAGAAACCTACAACCTAGGTTAATGGTTGCACCATTCGTCGCAGCGACGTGGCGTTCTGATTTAAACCGATTCTCGCGTGGTTAATTAGCAACGGGGGATGCGCTGCAGGCTTGCTCGATCGCATCGTCCAGCTGGCGCTCGGTGAACGGCTTGAGAAGGATCTGGACTCCCTCCGGCCGGTCGCTGATCGCGTCGGCCTGTGCATAGCCGGTGATGAGTAAGGCAGGAACTTTGGGACACAGGTCCCGCGCCTGGCGAACGAAGTCCGTGCCCGACAGGTGCGGCATTGCATAATCGCTGATCAGAAGGTCATAGTCGCAGACCCGTCGGCGCATTGCTTCAAGCGCATCATTGCCGTTGGCGGCCTCGGTCACCTTGTGACCAAGTTCGCCAAGCAAGGCCGCGGTAGTGCTCCTCACTTGCTCGTGATCATCGACCAGCAGGATATTGAGCTTGCGGATTGCCCGGTTCCGCTGGCGCCTGGGCGCCTTGGCGGCGGTTGGCTGCTGCGACGCCGGCGCCCGGGGCAGCCACAGCTCGGCGGTGGTGCCCTTGCCCAACTCGCTCGAGATGCGGAACAAGCCGTTCGACTGCTTGGCAAAGCCGTAGACCATGCTGAGGCCGAGTCCGCTGCCCTTCCCCACTTCCTTCGTCGTGAAGAATGGCTCCATCACTTTTTCAAGATCATCCGGCGAGATACCCGTGCCCGTGTCGGTGACGGCGAGGCGTACAAACTCACCGGAGCCAAGCGCATCGTCATCGGTCAGTGAGTGATTTTCAGCGCTGATCGTGACCTTGCCGCCCGCCGGCATGGCGTCGCGCGCATTGATGATCAGATTGACCAAGGCGAGCTCCAGCTGGGTCTGGTCCGCAAAGGCATTCCAGACGCGCGATCCAATTCGCCAATCGATTTCGATCAGCCCGCCAAGCGTGTGGATCAGCAGGTCCGCGATCGCCTTCTTGAGTGCGATCAGGTCAACCGGGTGCGGCTCGAGATTCTGCCGCCGGGCGAAGGCCAGCAGGCGACGGATAAGCTCGGTGCCCTGCTCTGCCGCTCGGGTCGTCATGCCAAGAATGCGCAGATCCTCATTATCCAGCGTGGCGCGGCGCTCGATGAGGCTGAGCCCGCCGATCACGGCGGCCAGTAGATTGTTGAAATCGTGCGCGATGCCACCGGTAAGCTTTCCGATGGCGTCCATTTTCTGGGCATGGACCAGCTGGCTTTCGAGTGAGCGCTGCTCGCTCACATCGGTCAGTGTGCCGGCAAATTCGAGCGGCTTGCCGTGAGCGTCCATGAGAAGCACGGCCTGGTCGAGCAGATGCTTGTAAGTACCATCGGCGCACAGCCAGCGATATTCGATGGCCAATCTGCCCGACCGCTGCCGCGCTTCCATCGCGGCAAGAACGCGAACTCGGTCATCGGGGTGGAGACGATCGACCCATAGGGTCGGCTCAGCTGCGACCGCCGCAAAGTCGAAGCCGGTAATCCCCTTGAAATCGCCACTGACATAATGCGGTTGCCGCGCCATCGCCCCGTGAGATTCGAGGTACAGGACGATCGGTAACGACTGGATAATCGCCGATTGACGTTGCTCGGCCCGGCGCAATTCCTGCTCGGCACGGAGAAGGTCTGCATTGGCCCGCAAATTCTCATCGAGCAGCGCCTGTTCCTGCTGCGCCTTGCGCTCGATCTCCCGCGACTTGTCGAACAGGTCGACGAAGACTGACACCTTGGAGCGAAGGATGATTGGGTCGACCGGTTTGAAGACGTAGTCGACCGCGCCCATCGAATAGCCGCGCAAAAGATGCTCCGCCTCCTTGTTGACGGCGGAGAGGAAGACAATCGGAATGCCTTTGGTCTGATCCCGAGTGCGGATGATCTGGGCGGTCTCATAGCCGTCCATCCCGGGCATGTAGACGTCGAGCAGGATGACCGCGAACTCGTCCTTCAGCAGGTGACGAAGCGCTTCCTCGCCGGATCGGGCAAGGACAACCTCGCCCAAGTCCTCGAGGATGGTCGCAACCGCAAGGAGATTGCGCTCGTCGTCGTCGACGAGAAGCACGCGCGCTCGGTCCGCATTCCGCGCGTCACCGGCGGATTTTTCCTCCTCGCTAACCATGCGAATGTCGCTGACCACGCGGTTCATGCCTATTCCGCAGCCTCAAGCGGGACGGGCTCGCGCATGGCGTTATCGCGACCGCGGGAGACCCAGACGCGGAGCAGAGCCAGCAGCAGCTCAAGATCAACCGGCTTGGCGATATAATCCGAGGCGCCCGCGTCGAGACACTTCTGACGGTCGCCCTTCATCGCCTTGGCGGTGACGGCGATGAGCGGAAGGTTCGCCAGCTCGGGCCGCTGACGAATCTGCTGCATCGTCTCGTATCCGTCCATTTCCGGCATCATGATGTCGATCAGTGCAACATCGACGCCGGGAGTCTGCTCAAGAATCAAAATCCCGTCCCTACCCCGTTCAGCGTGAAGAACCTCAACGTCGTGGCTCTCCAGAACGCTCGTCAGGGAAAAGATGTTTCGAATGTCGTCGTCGACAATCAGAACTTTTGCGCCGGCAAGCTCCGGCACCGGACGGACTGTTGGCAGTGACGAGACCGCGGGCTTCCGCCGGCGACGCGGCTTCTGCTTGTCGATCTCTGCGCTAAGGCCTTTGAATACGCTTACCAATTCATCGACCTCGGCCGGCTTTTGAGTTGCTCCGAACGCGCCCATTTCGAGGACCGATCGACTGTGATCGGCACCGGAGATGACATGGATTGGAATATGGCTGGTATCGGGATCGTGCTTGAGGAGATCGAGGAGGACGAAGCCATCAATGTCCGCGAGCCCGAGGTCGAGTGTAATGGCATTGGGCTGAAGCTTGCGCGCCATGGCCAAAGTCCCGGCTCCTGCGGTTGATACGACTCCCTTCAGCCCTGCCTCGTGCGCAGCATCGAGCAGGATGGCCGCGAACGTCGGATCGTCCTCGACGATCAGCGCGAACGGACTTTTGCCGAGCTCGTCGCGATCGTCGTCCACTTCGAAGCCCGTGGGGAGCGCCGTCGATACGACCGCTCCGCTGTTATCGTAGCGAGCCTGGGACCCCACGGTTGCCGAGGATAGGTCCACCTCCGTCTCGAGCGGGACGTACAGCGTGAAGGTCGAGCCTTCTCCGGGCTTCGAGCGAACCTGCAACTCACCGCCGAGAAGTCGCGAGATTTCGCGGCTGATCGATAGTCCGAGGCCGGTGCCGCCATATTTGCGGCTCGTCGTTCCGTCCGCCTGGTGGAACGGTTCGAAGATCAGTTTCTGCTTGTCTTCGGGAATACCGATGCCGGTATCCGTGACGGCGATCTCGATTGCCTGCTTCGAATTGCGCAGGACATGGTGACCGGGGCTCCAGCCCTTTTCGGCGCAACGCACGCTCAGTGTCACGCCGCCGCGCGACGTGAACTTGAACGCGTTGGAAAGTAGGTTGAGGACGATCTGCTGCAGCCGCTTTTCATCGGTGCGGATGGTGCCCGGCAGCTTCGGATCGAACTTGACGTTGAAATCGAGCGCCTTGTCCGCCGCCAGCTGACGGAAGGTGCGCTCCATATGGACCTTAAGGTTGTCCATCGGCATCTCGCCGACCTCGATCGACACGGTGCCCGACTCGACCTTCGACAGGTCGAGAATGTCGTTAATGAGGTTGAGAAGGTCCGATCCAGCCGAGTTGATCGTCTTGGCGAACTCGACCTGCTTCTCATTGAGATTGCCCTGGGCGTTGTCGGCCAGCAGTTTGGACAGGATCAGCAGCGAGTTAAGCGGGGTGCGGAGCTCGTGGCTCATGTTGGCCATGAACTCGGACTTGTACTTCGACGTGACCTCGAGCTGCTCGGCTTTGTCCTCGAGCGCCCGGCGGGCCATTTCGATCTCGAGGTTTTTCGCCTCGACCTGACGCTTCTCGTTTTCGAGCAGCTGTGCCTTTTCCTGAAGCTCCTCGTTCGTGTTGTGGAGCTCTTCCTGCTTGGTCGTCAGCTCGGTCTGCCGAGCCTGCAATTCCTGCGTGAGCAGCTGCGATTGTTCCAGCAGACCCTCGGTACGCATCGTCGCCGCGATCGTGTTGAGCACGATGCCGACCGATTCCATCAGCTGGTCGAGGAAGCTCTGGTGGGTTTCGTTGAACTCGTTGAACGAGGCGAGCTCGATCACCGCCTTCACGTCGTCCTCGAACAGGGCGGGAAGGATGTTGACGTTGGCCGGGGTCGCGTGGCCGAGGCCCGAGCCAATGCGGATGAAATCGGGCGGCACGTCCTTCAGCAGGATCGGCCGCCGATCGGCCGCAGCCTGCCCGATCAGGCCTTCGCGAAGCTCGAACTCCTGCTTGAGTGAGGCGGGGTTGTCCGCACCGTAGCTTGCGACGAGCTCGAGCTTAGTTTCGTCCTCTTCGCGCTTGGTAACGTAGAATACGCCGTACTGCGCGTTCACGAGCGGCGCGAGCTCGGACATGATGAGGTTCGACACGGTCGCGAGGTCGCGCTCGCCCTGAAGCATGCGCGAGAAGCGCGCGAGGTTGGTCTTGAGCCAATCCTGCTCGGCGTTCTTGAGCGTCTGTTCCTTCAGGTTCGAGATCATCTCGTTGATCGTGTCCTTGAGCGCGGCCATTTCGCCCGACGCCTGCACCGCGATGAAGCGGGTCAAGTCGCCCTTGGTCACCGCGGTCGCCACCTCGGCGATCGAGCGCACCTGGTTGGTGAGGTTCGCGGCAAGCTGGTTCACGTTGTCGGTAAGATCGCGCCACAGGCCGGCGGCGCCCGGCACCCTCGCCTGCCCGCCGAGCTTGCCCTCGATGCCGACCTCGCGCGCCATGTTCGTGACCTGATCGCCGAAGGTCGACAGCGTATCGATCATGAAGTTGATGGTGTCGGCGAGAGCGGCGATCTCGCCCTTCGCGTCCACGGCGAGCTTGCGCTTGAGATTGCCCTGGGCGACCGCGGTCACGACTTCGGCGATACCGCGCACCTGGTTGGTGAGGCGGGTGGCCATCAGGTTCACGTTATCCGTGAGGTCCTTCCAGGTGCCGCCGACGCCCGGCACCTGCGCCTGGCCGCCGAGGCTTCCCTCGGTGCCGACCTCGCGGGCCACGCGGGTCACCTCCGACGCAAAGCCGTTGAGCTGGTCGACCATGGTATTGATGGTGTTCTTGAGAGCGAGGATTTCGCCCTTCACGTCGACCGTAATCTTCCTCGACAGGTCGCCCTTCGCCACGGCGGTCGTAACGTCAGCGATGTTGCGAACCTGGCCCGTGAGGTTGTCGGCCATCAGGTTCACGTTGTCGGTCAGATCCTTCCACGTGCCGGCGACGCCGCGCACCTGAGCCTGACCGCCCAA
>Ga0070669_100002226_pt1 | contig 14033 bp, 8 predicted proteins | sample KBSS53metaG_FD_64680 | JGI IMG/M metagenome (GOLD analysis project Ga0070669, IMG submission 64680) | Switchgrass rhizosphere microbial communities from Kellogg Biological Station, Michigan, USA - KBS S5-3 metaG | ecosystem: Host-associated > Plants > Roots > Rhizosphere > Soil ... | reverse complement strand
TCGTCGCGGTGATCAGCATCGCCCCGTGCTTGGCGTCGTAGCGGAATTGCGTCTCGGGCAGCGGGCTCTTGGTGAACTTGTAGATGCCCGCGGCGCCAAGCCCGTTCGTGAAGTACGGGATACCGCCCACCTGGAAGCGCTCGTAGTCGTGATCGTGGCCGGACAGCACCGCTTCGGCGCCCCACGCCTCGAACGGCCAGCGCATCCCGGTGCTGCTGCCGTGATCGCCCGACGAATACGCCGGGTAGTGGAAGTAGACCAGGTCATAGCAGGCGGTGGAGGCCGCCAGCCGCGGCTGCAGCCACTGCGCCTGCTTGGACGTCGCGCTGGCGCCGTCGGGCTCGTGCTCGTCGCTATCCATCGCGTAGAGGTGGACCAGGCCGAGATCGAGGTCGTAGTAGCGCTCGTTGTTCGGCAGCGTGAAGTAGTCGGTGTACGGCTTCAGGTTCGGCGCCACCCAGTCGTGGTTGCCGGGCGACGGCCAGAAGCGGTTGGTCGCGCTGCCCGCGCCGTAGCTGCCCTGATAGGCGCCGATGAAGTCGTGATAGTACTTCCCGATGTTGGCGTCGATCGTGGACGCCGCGCCCGACTGGTAGTTGTTGTCGCCGAGCGTGATCACCTGATCGGGCTTCCAGCTGTGCACCAGATCGGCGACCTGCTGCTCTTCCTTCACGTCCTCGCCGTAGTCGCCGATGGCGGCGATGCGCAAGGTCGTCGTGGCGGGTGGCGGCGGCGCCGTCGATCCGGCCGCGCCTGCCGCGCCCGTCGTGGGCGGTGGCGCCGCTGAACCGGCCGCGCCCGTCGTGGGCGGCGGCGGCGCCGTCGATCCGGCCGCACCTGCCGCGCCCGTCGTCGGCGGTGGCGCTGCTGAACCGGCCGCGCCCGTCGTCGGCGGCGGCGTTTCTGAACCGGCCGCACCGGCCGCGCCCGTCGTCGGCGGCGGTGTCGTCGTGATCGTTGTCGGCGGCGGCGTCGAGCCGCCCGTGCCGCCTGTCCCCGTCGTCGTCGTCGGTGGTGGTGGCGTCGTCGTTGTCGTCGTTCCAGCCGTTCCGGCCGTTCCGCCGGTGCCTGCCATTCCGCCGGCACCGCCGCGGCCCGCGGCGGCCGCGTCACGCGTACCGCCTGCGCCCGCGTCGTGCGGCGCCGTGCCGCCGTCAGGCGTGGTGCTCACTGGTGGTGTCGGATTCTCTCCTTGTTGGTCCTGACAACCGACGCCCAACACGACCCACGAAAGGACCGCCGCCGCAGCGGCCAGCCGATGTTGCGAGGTCATGAGTCTGGGTACGAACGCGATTTACGTTCGGACGTCTTGTACCTCGGCCGTGCGCGCTACGGCCGAGCGAGAAACCGCGCAAGTATCGTCTTCACGCCCACGCCCGCGAACCGCATCGTGACCTTCAGGTCGGCGCCTGCGCCCTGCCAGCCGCGCACCTCGCCGACGCCGAACGACGGATGCCGCAGCTTCGCGCCGACCTGCAGGCCCACGCCCGACGACTGGTCGTCGTCATATTCGATCCTGATCTCGCCGGGCGTCTGCGCTTGCGCGCGCGCGCCCGGCGCGCCACGCCGCGGCGCCGGCATCGGCAGGCGCGATCGCGGCGCCTCGGGCTCCTCGCGCGACCAGCGCCCGCCCCACGGTCCCCGCCCCTCGCTGTCGCCGTAGCTGCCGCCGTACTCGGGCGGGCGCGCCATGACGATCGCCTCGACGCAGCCCGCGGGCAGGTCGCGCAGGAAGCGGCTGGGCACGCCGGGCAGCTCCTGCCCCGACAACCGCCGTCGTCGCACGCGCGACAGGTAAAGCTGCGTGCGCGCGCGCGTGACCGCGACGTAGCAGAGGCGCCGCTCCTCCTCGACCGCCGAGTCGTCGTCCACGCTGCGCGCGTGCGGGAAGATGCGCTCCTCCAGCCCCGTGATGAACACGACCGGGAACTCCAGGCCCTTCGCCGTGTGCACGGTCATCAGCGAGATCGCGCCCTTGTCCGGATCGTAGCCGTCGACGTCCGACACCAGCGCGATCCGTTCCAGGAACCCGTGCAGCGTCGGCTCCTCCGCCTCGCGCTCGTACTCGCGCATCTGCGCCACCAGCTCCAGCAGGTTCTCGATCCGGCCCTCCGCCTCCATCGTCGCCTCGGTCGCCAGCGCGTCGCGGTAGCCGCTCTCCTCCAGGACCTTCTCGGCCAGCGATGCCGGGCCCAGGCCCAGGCCCTCGCTGCGCAGCCGCGTCATCAGCGCGACGAACGCCGCGACCTTCTTGCGCGGCCCCGCGCCGAGCAGCGCCTCATCGGTGGCCACCAGCTCCAGCGCTTGCCAGGCCGGGATCTTGCGCTCGTAGATGATCTCCGTGATGCGGTCGACGGTCGCCGCGCCGATGCCGCGCGCGGGGACGTTGATGATCCGTTGCAGCGCCACGCCGTCGTCGGGATTCGCGACCGCGCGCATGTACGCGGTCAGGTCCTTGATCTCGGCGCGATCGAAGAACCGCGTTCCGCCCACGACCGTGTAGGGCAGATCGCGCGCGCGCAGCGCGTCTTCCAGCACGCGGGATTGCGCGTTGGTTCGGTAGAACACCGCGAAGTCTCGCGGCGCCAGCGACGCGGACAGCGCGTCCGCGATGTGGCTGGCCACGAACTCGGCCTCGTCGCGTTCGGTCTCGCCCTCGAACAGGACGATCGGGTCGCCCTCCCCCGCCTCGGTGTACAGGCGCTTGGGCCGCCGCTCGCTGTTCTTCTCGATGATCGCGTTGGCCGCAGCCAGGATGTTGCCCGTCGAGCGGTAGTTCCGTTCCAGCTTGACGACGCGCGCGCCCGGATGGTCGCCCTCGAAGTCGAGGATGTTGCGGATGTCCGCCCCGCGCCAGCGGTAGATCGACTGGTCCTCGTCGCCCACGACGGTGATGCTGCTGGTCCGGCGCGACAGCAGGCGCACCAGCCGGTACTGGACGCTGTTCGTGTCCTGGAATTCGTCGACCAGCACGTGGTCGAAGCGCTGCGCGATCTCCTCGGCGGCGGGCGTGCCGCCGGCGGCGAGCTTCAGCACCGACAGCAGGAGGCCGCCGAAATCCGTGGCGTTGGCCGCGGCCAGCCGCTCCTCGTAAAGACGGTACGCCTTGCCCACCACGTCGTCGAAGTAGTCGTCGGAGACGAAGTCGGCGGCGGACATCCCGTTGTTCTTGGCGCGATCGATCGCGTGCAGGACCTGCCGCACCGGAAACATCCGCTCCGGGACCTTGAGGTCGATCAGCACGCGCGCGAGCAGCCGCTTCTGATCGTCGTCGTCATAGATGACGAAGTCCTTGCGCAGGCCGACCGTCTCGCCCCACTGGCGCAGGATGCGCGCGCTGGTCGCGTGGAACGTGCCGACCCACAGCCCGCGCGTGCCGATCCCCATCCGATCCCACAGCAGCCGGTCGACGCGCTCGCGCAGTTCGCCCGCCGCCTTGTTGGTGAAGGTGACCGCGAGGATGCGTCGCGGGTCGGCGCCGCTGGCGACCAGGCGGGCGAGCCGGTACGTGATGACGCGCGTCTTGCCCGAGCCGGCGCCGGCCACAACCAGCAGTGGCCCCGGCGGGTGCATGACCGCGTCGACCTGGGCCGCGTTCAGCTCGCGCTCCAGCGCCTCCCGCGAAAACGGCTCAGGTTTTTGCGTGTCGCCGCCGCTTGCCGCGGTCTCGACCTCCATCGGTCGCTACTCTGGCACACGCACGATCGATTGTGTCGGCTATCAGTCGTCGTCCATCAGTCGTCGTCCGAGGATGACTCCTTGCGGCTCTGGCGCCATCCTTCCAACAACTCCTGCACGTCGCCCATGTGCTCGGCCGGCGTGCGCGAGGCCCAGGGCTCGAAGTCGCTGAACGTGCCGCCATTCGAATCCGTGGTGGGGCTTTCCTTGCGCACGAACGGGCCTGCCACGCCCGCCATCCAGCCGTCCTTCGCGGCCCAGTGCGGCGGCAGCGTCCTGAACCTGAACAGGTAGTAGTCGAGGATGCCGTCGTCGGACTCCGTGTCGATCGAGAGGACCTTCTTCATCTCGATCTGATCCGGGGCGCGGCCCAGCTCCGTCGGATACAACAGCCACCGCACCATGTTGGATTCCGCGAGCGCCGCCTGCGTCCGGTAGCGAGCGGGCATGAGCTCGGTCAGGTCCTTGTCCTTGAGATGGTCGAACAGCAGATTCCGCACCTCGGGGCTGGCCGCGACGGTCGCGACGACACCGGTTGCGAGCGGGCGCCCGTGGGCAAGCAGCGCCTTCAGCGTGAAGTAAAGCAACCGCGGATCGCGATAGCCGAGCGCGCCCGTGAGATCCTTCTCGACCTCGGCAAGCGGCAGGAAGCCCGCCAGATCGAGCAAGATCCCAGCCGTCTGGCGGTGGTCGGCATATTGGTCGGCCCACATCCAGGCGATGCCGCGCGACTGCTGCCGCGGCAGCAACCAGTCACGCTCGGCCCGGTACGCGACGACCAGCGCCGACGCGCGCGGCGCCAGTTTTTCCGCCGTCAGTTTCTTTTGCAGGCAGAACTCGAGCGCGGTCAGGTACAGCTCGTCGGCGATCGCGTGGTGGGTGGTGAGGTCGAGCAAGCCCGGAAAGAAGACGTCCGCGTGGTGCGGGCGCTCGCGCAGGTGAAGAAGGGACAGGCCGGGGACGGTGTCGGCGTTCGCGGTCAGCAAGCGCACGAAGCTGGCGGCCGCCGCATCGTCGTCGATGATCGACAGCAGGCTCAGCGCCTGTTCGCGCGACCGACCCTTGAGACGCGGGAAGATCTCCTCGATCACGGGCCGGAACTCGGGCCGCGGCGTCTCGGACACGACCTCGATGATCTCGTTGCCGATGCCATAGTTGAGAGCTTCTTCTGGTTTCTCCGCCGGAAACACATTGGCGCTGGCCCGCAGCAGCTCGATCGCGCCGCTGGTTGACGGCGCCTTCGCGTCCTTCCAGGTGCGCAGCTCGGCGCGCGCCGCCCGCATCTGCTTCTCGTCCTTGCTGGCAAGACGGAGGATGAGCGGCCGCACCTTGCTGACGCGCGGGATCGACGGGCCCGTCCCGCCGTCCGCCCGCAGCGCAGGCTCCGCCTCGCGATTCTGATGGCACGCGACCAGGCAGACGACCGCTGCCGCCCACATCGCCCGGTAACGGCGCGCGCGCAGTGGCGGTCCCTGCAGCGGCGGCGAGGTCACGGCCCCGATTCTACGTCAGCGCGACGACCCGTAGCCCGGGCCTTCGCCGGACATGTAGTGCCCGTCCTTGTCGTGCATCCCCGAGCAACGGGGCGCGAACGGCGGATCGACGTGGCCGCTGAACACGTGGAATGGCTGCGTGGGACGGGCGACGCGCGCAAAGATCGGCGCCAGCTGTGCGCAGTCGGGCGGCGGCTGCGTGCGGCTCTGACACCACACGACCGTCTCCACCGGACGCCGCGCCTGCAACGGCATCTTCCTCTCGTGGCGGAGATCGACGAAGCGGTTGTACGCGTCGCGCGTCATCACCAGCGCGAGTTCGCACCCCGCCGCCTCCAGGCTGCCCACCGCGCGGTGGGTGTGCCCGCGTTTCACCAGCTTCTTCAGCTCCGGCGATAGCGGTTGGCTGGTCAGCAACGGCGCCAGCGCGAGCAGCATAGCCGTGCAAACCAGCGGCGCCGACGCTGTCACGGATGTGCCTTCGACGTTATCGCGCGCCGGTCAATCGCACGATTCAACGTACCCACCCTCGGGTCGGCCGCTCTTGCCGTCGCCAAAGACGATCCCCCAGCACCAGACGGTCGTATCCCGCAGCAGCGCGCAAACGGACGACTGGCCCGCAGCCAGCGCCGTCGCCGGCTGCGGCAGAGACGTGATCTTTTGCGGTACGCGCCGCGCCAGCGACTTCGCCTGCAGAATGACGTCCCCGTTCGTTCCATCACCCGTGACCCAGCAATAGACATCGCCCTCTGACACCAGCGCGCAGGCGAAGTCGAACCCGCTGACCAGTTGCTGGATCGCGCCGTCGATCCCTGCGATCTGCGTTCGCTCGACGGGAACCTCGGCACCGACGCCGTTCTGATGGAGGGACCAGAGCTCGCCGGACGCCGTGCGCACCGTCGAGTCCGGCGGTTTCGAGGCTGACACCACCTCGACGACGTCCGTCAGCCCGGCGCCGGCGCTGCTCCAGTCCCCTACAGCGGGCCCGGCGGGTTGACAGACGAGGGCCCCGTCGGTCCCGATCGCGCAAAAATGCCAGGCGCCGACCGCGACGTTCCGGATCCCCGCGGCGCGCTCGGTGAATGCCAACTCGGAAGAGAACTGGCACGTCAACGAACCGTCTTGCAAGACGGCACAGTCGCTTTCATCCTGGTCGTCCCACCAGCTCGACAGCTGCGCGATGCTGGGAAGCTCGCGGATCCTCGCGTTAACCCCGAGGTACGAAGGGTCGCACCAGACGTAGCGATCGGACATGCGAAGGCACATTTGCGCGTTCTCGAATCCGGTCGCGTCCGGAGCGCTGAATAGCCGGATCGGGTCGTCGGCCCCCGGGTGCCACGTCCAGACGGAACCGTCCGCCTTCAGGAGAGCGGCCCTCTGGACCTGCGCGCCGATCGCGACAACGCCGCGGCAGGTCTTGTCGTCGCCGCAGCCGAGCGACGCGATCGCGAGGACCGCGAGGAAGCCCGCGACCAACCCGCCCCGCGCCGTCACTTGCCGCGCCGGCCTTCCTCGAACGTCACTTGCAGCTTCAGCTCCTTGCCGTCGCGCTTCACGACGGCGGTCACCGTCTCGCCCGGCTTGCTCGCATTGAGAGCGTACATCAGGTCCTCGACGCCGCCGATCGAATGTGTCCCGAGCTTGACCAAGATGTCGCCCCGTCGCAGACCGCCCTTCTCCGCCGGGGCGCCTCCACGCACGCCGGCGAGCAGCACACCCGGGGCGCCGCCCGGCGGGCCCGCGTAGTCCGGGATCGTCCCCAGCGACGCGTTGAAGCTGCGCGCGTCGCCCTCCGCGGGCGGCCCGGTCATGCGCTGGAACGTGAACTTGTCGGGGCGCGCCGCCACGCGCGTCGCCAGCGAGGCCACCGCGACGCCGATCTGCGCCGCGCCCGCCGCGTTGATGCGCTCGGCCTCGTCCGACGGCTTGTGATAGTCCGAGTGCGAGCCGGTGAAGAAGTGCGCCACCGGCACGCCGGCCGCGTAGAACGGCATCTGGTCGCTGGGGCCGAAGCCGCCTTCCAGCGACGGCTTGCAGGTGATGCGCGCGTCGGCGCAGGCCTCGGCGAGCAGGTCGGGCCACTCGGCCGCCGACGCCGCGCCCAGGATCGTCGCGCGGTTGTCGCGCAGGCGGCCCACCATGTCGAGGTTGATCATCGCCCGCACGTCGGCGACCTTCAGGCCGGCGGGCGGCGTGCGCGTGAAGTGCGTCGAACCGAGCGTCCCTTCCTCCTCGCCCGAGAACGCCACGAACACCACGTCGCGCGCCAGCGCCTCGGGCTTCGCCGCGAGCGCGCGGGCGATCTCGAGGACGGTTGCCGTTCCGGAGCCATTGTCGTCGGCGCCGACGTGCGGCGCGTGGCTGTCCGGCGCCAGCGAATGGTGCTCGCCCAGACCCAGGTGATCGTAGTGCGCGCCGACCACGATCACACCGTCCAGGTTCGCGGGCGCCGGTGTACCGTCCTGGTGCGCGCGCGATGCGTGCAGTCGCCCGACGACGTTGAACGCCTGCTTGGTCGAGTAGCTGAGCGCCACCTCGATCTGCGCCGCCACGCGCTGCTTCTTCTCCAGCTTGGCCACGATCGGCTCCAGCGCCGCGCGCTTGACCACCAGCACCGGGATGCCCGCGTCGCCGTAACCGCTGGGGCGCGGCGGCGACAGCGGCGGTTCGGCCGGCGGCTTCCAGTCCGCGGGCGCGTCCTTCGGGCGCGCCGGTAGATCCACCACCAGCAGCGCGCGCGCGCCGCGCTCGCGCGCCAGCCACGCCTTCTGGCGAAGATCGCCGGCGCGCCGCTGGCGCTCGGGCGTCGACAGCGCCGCGTGCTCGGGGACGAAGCGGCGCACGATGACGATCTTGCCGCGCGGGTCGACGCCTTCGTAGTCGTCCAGCCCCAGCTCCTTGTCGACCAGACCGTAGCCGGCCAGCACGAGCGGACCCGACGCCTTGCCCATCGCCGAGAAGCCGAGCGGTTCGAACGCGTCGCGCGCGACCGCCGTCTTGTCGATGCGCAGCGAGGTGCCCGGCTCCACCTTCAGGCCCGTGCGCACCGGAAACGCCTGTCGGTACCCGCCCGCGTCGCCGGCGGGCAGCAGGTTCAGCTCCTTGAAGCGCGCCTCGATGAAGGCGCCGGCCGCCTCCAGACCGGCGGTGCCGATGCCGCGCCCCTCGCGCGCCGGGTCCGCCAGCCAGCGGATGTCTTCCAGGATCCGATCGGCGGCGGTCGGCGCCGCCGCGGGCGTGACGGGGTCGGGTCTCCAGTCCGCGACGAACACGTTCGTGTCGTGCTTGCCGGGCTCCGTCGCGCGGTTCGACGCGAACGCCAGCCGCTTACCGTCGGCCGAGAACAGCGGGAACCCGTCGAACCCGGGCGCGTCGGTGATCCGCTCCAGGCGCGTGCCCGCGACGTCGATCGCCCACAGATCGAACTCGCGGCCCTTCGGATCGCCGTGGTTCGACGCGAAGATGATGCGCTTGCCGCCGGGCATGAACGCAGGCCCGAACGACGCCGCGTCCAGGTACGTCACCTGGCGCGCGTTCGCTCCGTCGGCGTCCATGACATAGAGCTCGAGCTTGCTCGGGCGCACCAGGTTCTGCGCGAGCAAGCGCTTGTAGTCGTCCAGGTCCTTGCCCGGCTTCGGACGCGACGCGCGCCAGACGATGTGCGTGCAGTCGGCGTCGAACACCGCGCCGCCGTCGTAGCCCACGTCGTGCGTCAGCCGCTTCACGTGCTTGCCGTCGGCGTCCATGCGGTAGACGTCGATGTCGCCGTCGCGCACGGACGTGAACACGATCGAGCCGTCCTTGCCGCAGACGGTCCCCTCGGCGTCGTAGCCTGGCGTCGTGGTCAGGCGGCGCGCGCCCGAGCCGTCCGCGTTCGCGCGGTAGATGTCGTAGTCGGGATACAGCGCCCACACGTAGCCCTGGCTGTGATCGGGGCGCGGCGGGCAAGCGCCGCCGCCCGCCTCGGTCGACGCGTAGATCAGCTCGCGATCGCCGGGCAGGAAGAACGAGCACGTCGTCGCGCCCCGGCCGCTGGACACGGGAATCATCGCCGCGGCGGGAAGTCCGGCGGGGGTCAGCGGCAGCCGGAAGATGCGGTCGCACGCCGCCTCGGGCCCGCGCGCCTGCAACGTCAGCGCGTCGCCCGCCCACGACCAGTACGCCTCGGCGTTCTCGCCGCCGAAGGTCAACTGGCGCACGTTCTGAAGGTGCGGCTCGCCCGGCCGCGTGAAGTCACGCGCGGGCGGTGGCGGCGCGGGCGGCGGCGCCGCGGGCGGTGGGGCGGGTGTGGCGCAGGCGACGCAGAGAAGTAGCGTGGGGAGCCAGCAGCGCATCGGCGCGGAGCATACCTCCGGGAGAGGAAGAGGAAGAAACGGGGAACGAATGAAGGGCGCGCGCCGTGCGCACATGAACGGTGGCGATGACCCGCCCATTACCGTGGATGTCGGCGCTGGTGCTCGCGTCGGTTGCGCTGGTCGCGGGCTGCGCGCCCGGCGATGCGGGCGAGGGTACGGGCCTCGGAGGCGCGGGGGCCAGCGCCGGCAACGGAGGCGCGACGGGCGGCGCGGGTACGACGGGCGGCGCGGGTACGACGGGCAGCGCAGGCGCGACGGGCGACGCGGGTACGACGGGCAGCGCGGGTACGACGGGCAGCGCGGGTACGACGGGCAGCGCGGGTACGACGGGCAGCGCGGGTACGACGGGCGGTGGAGGAAACGCCGGCACGACGGGAGCGGGCGGCGCGACGGCCGGTACCGGCGGCCGCGGAGGCGCTGCCGGTGGCGCCGGCGGACGCGGAGGCGCGACCGCCGGCACCGGTGGCGCCGGGCGAGGCGGCGCGGCTGGCGGCGGACGCGGCGGAACGGGCGGTGGCGGCGGTGCGGCCGGCCGCGGCGGAACGGGCGGCGGTGCGGGTGGCGCGACCGCCCCGGTGACGGTGTTCATCGCGAGCGACTCGACGGCGTCGACCTATTCGCTGACGCTCGCGAACAAGCAGGCCGGCTGGGGCCAGTTCCTCGCCGATTACTTCACCACCCAGGTCAAGGTCTCGAACCAGGCGATCGGCGGGCGGACGTCGCGGCGCTTCATCAACGAAGGACGCCTGACCACGATCCTGAACGCGATGAAGCCCGGCGACTACCTGATGGTTCAGTTCGGAACCAACGACGGCAACACCACCGCCACGTACGACGACGGCGAGCCCTACCTCGTCAGCACGACCGACTTCCAGATGTACATGAACATGTACGTCGACGGCGTGCGCGGCAAACAGGGCATCCCGATCCTGGTGACGCCGCCCCCGCGCGCGACCTGCACCGGCGACAGCCACACGTTCGGCAACGGTCTCGCCGGCTACTCGATGGCCATGAAGACCGTCGCGGCCGCGAAGGACGTCGCGCTCATCGATCTCAACGCCGCCACGCTGGACTACGTCCAGATGATCGGTTGCGTCGCGGCCAAGGCGGACTTCTACCTGGTCGGCGACGGCACCCACTTCCAGCAGAACGGCGCCCGCCTCATGGCCGGCTTCGTCGCCGACGGCGTCGTCGCCCTGAGCCTTCCGCTCGCCGCCTACCGCCTCCCCTGAGCGCGCGTTGCCTCAGGCGGCTTGCCCTCACCCCGACCCTCTCCCGCAAGCGGGAGAGGGAGGTCTGATCCCCTCTCCCGCTTGCGGGAGAGGGTTAGGGTGAGGGTCCGCGATCAGCCGAGCGTGGTGATCTTGCGGGCGGCGAGCAGGTCGTTGATCTTCGCGATCACCTCGGCCTCCGGCTCGGTGCCGCGGATGCGAAGGTCGCAGTCCTGCGCGCTCGAGCCGTCCGGATCGATGTCGATCAGCAGCAGCGGTGAATCGGGGATCAGCGCCTGGACCGCGGCGCCGTCGGCCAGGCCGATCGCGTTCGTCGTCGACACGACGATGAGGCCCGCGTTCAACAACAGGTGGACGACCTCGCCGAAGCGGCGCACCAGCTCCGACAGGGCCGCGTCGACCCACAGGTCGTGGTCGATGCCGAGGAGCACGTTCTTGCCGTCGAGCATGTAGACGTTGCGGCCCGCCTCGAACAGCGCGCGCTCGACCGCGCGCGCGTACTCGTGCTTCCCCTTCTCCTGCTTGCCGACGAACATCACCAGCGCCTCGCGGTGGCCCGCGCGCTTGGTGCGATCGGCCGCGGTCACGCCGCCCTCGACCCAGTTGAAGTCGCGCAGCTGGGCCTCGTCGCGCAGATCGCGCAGATCGTCCTTCACCGCCCCGGTGATGATGCCGCCGCCCGCGACGTCATACTCGTCGACGATCACGAAGCGCCCGGTCGCCTCACAGTCGGCGGTCAGGTCGAACGCGAGCGGCTGCTTCAGCTCCAGGATCACGTCGGCTACGTCGTGGCGCCCGACCTCGTTCTTCTCGAGGCGGCTGTCCCCTTTCGCGCTGGCGTCGATGACCTTGTTGATCTTGCCGAGGCGCACCGGGATCGCCGCCGTCCCCAGCTTCAACTTGTAATCGCGCCCGGTGACGAACGGCTTCTTGCCCAGCCAGATCATGTTCGTCTGCAGCCGCGTCGAGACCAGCGGCGGCTTGCCGACGTGGCTCATCACCTCACCGCGGGTCACGTAGATCTCCTCGGTCAGCGTGAACCCCGTCGACCACCCCGCCTCGATCGTCGTGCGCGGCGCCGTGTTGAACCCCTCGATGCTCCGGATGGTCGAGATCTTGTTCGACGGCGAGAACACCACCTTGTCGCCGATCGCGGCCTTCCCTGCCTCGATCCGGCCCGAGAAGATGCGGCGGTCGTCGCCGTGCTCGGTGAACTTGTAGACCGCCTGCACCGGCATGCGCAGCGGCTGGTCGGTGCGCGGCGGCGCCTTGGGCAGCGTGTCCAGCAGCTCGAGCAGCGTCGGCCCCTTGTACCAGGGCGTCTCCTTGCCCCGATTCGCGAGGTTCACGCCCGCGACGGCGGCCACCGGCACGAACTGGCGCGGCGTGAACGCGCCGATCCCCTCCAGGAACGCGCGGTACTCCTTCTCGATCGCGTCGAACGTCTCCTGCTTGTAGCCGACCAGATCCATCTTGTTGACGACCACGACCACCTGACGGATGCCGAGCATCGACAGGATGTAGCCGTGGCGCCGGCTGTTCTCGCGCACGCCTTCCTTGGCGTCGATCACCAGCACCGCCGCCTCGGCGCGCGCGGCGCCCGAGATCATGTTCTTCAGGAACTCGATGTGCCCGGGCGCATCGATGATGATGTAGTCGCGCTTCGCGCTCTTGAAGAAGCAGCGGGCGGTGTCGATCGTGATCCCCTGGTCCTGCTCGTCCGACAGCGCGTCCAGCAAGAAGGCGTACTCGAACGGCTTGCCCGTGCGATCGCACTCGCGCCGCACCGACTCCAGCTTTCCCTGCGGCAGCGCGTTCGTGTCCGCGAGCAACCGGCCGACGACGGTGCTCTTCCCGTGGTCGACGTGGCCGACGATGACGACGTTGAAATTCTCGCGTTCTCGATCTCGTTCCGCGCTAGCCAACGAATCCTCCAATAAAGTGGATGCTCACGAATCACGTGCCCCGCGATCGACACCCTCTTCGCCCGCGGCGGAGGGGTCGAGCGGGTTCTGTTTCACATGTAGCCCTTGCGGCGCAGCTCCTCGAGGCCGTGCTTGCCGTCCTGCATGCGGCCCGAGCGCTCCGCGATGTTCCTCAGCGACCCGCTCTTCAGCTCCACGATGATGTCGTCCACGTTCTTGGACTTGCTCTGGATCGGCCGCTGGCAGGGTCCGCAGCCCAGGCTGCGGTAGCGCGTGCCGTCGCCCTGGTCGTAGTAGAGCGACACCGTCGGGATGTTCTCGCGCTTGATGTACTCCCAGATGTTCAGCTCGGTCCAGTCGAGCAGCGGGTGAATGCGCAGGTGCGTGCCCGGCGCGAAGTCGGTCTTGAACTGGTTCCAGAACTCGGGCGGCTGGTCGCCCACGTCCCAGTCATCGTGCTTGCCGCGCGGCGAGAAGTAGCGCTCCTTCGATCGGCTGCCCTCCTCGTCGGACCGCGCGCCCACGATGACGCCGGTGTACGGCAGCTTGTCGGCCATCGGCTCGTACTTACCGGTGTCCAGATTGAGGCGCATGCGCTGCCCCGTCCCGTGCAGCGTTGCCGCCAGCGCGTCGGTCTTCAGGCGACCGCAGCAGGCGGTGCGCAGCTGCGCCTGTTCCTCGGCGCTCATGTTCGGGTTCGCCGCGAACTTGTCCGGGAACGTGTCCTTCTCGGCGAGCGCGGCCTTGTTCTGGCCGACCACCATCTGCAGCTTGTACTCCATCGCCAGCCGGTCCCGGTACCGGATCATCTCCGGCAGCTTGTAGTTCGTGTCGATGTGGACGAGCGGGAACGGGACGTGGCCGAAGAACGCCTTGCGCGCGAGCCACAGCAACACCGTCGAATCCTTCCCGATCGACCACAACATGCAGAGGCGCTCGAAGTGGCGGAAAGCTTCACGGAAAATGAAGACGCTCTGTTGTTCCAGTTGATCGAGATGGTCCATTGCTTGGGTCGGATTCTGACACACACCCTTCGCGCGATGCTAGAGCGTGATCGTCAATCACCTCACCAAAAAGTGGCTCAATTGCCTACTAAACCAGTGAAGAATTCTCAGCGCGCCGCAGCGCCCGATCCCTTCATGTCATGTCCTGGTTCATCCTGGCCGCGCCCGATCCCTTCATGTCCTGATTCAGCTTGAACGGGAGGTCGACCGTCACGGTGGTCCCCATTCCTGGATGCGAGATGATCTGGAACGTCCCGCCCCGGCTGCGGACGCGCTCGCGCATGCCGATGACGCCCAGGTGGCCCTCGGCGGCCGCCGTCTCCAGGGTGCCCGCGACGTCGAAGCC
>Ga0070669_100002224_pt1 | contig 14036 bp, 18 predicted proteins | sample KBSS53metaG_FD_64680 | JGI IMG/M metagenome (GOLD analysis project Ga0070669, IMG submission 64680) | Switchgrass rhizosphere microbial communities from Kellogg Biological Station, Michigan, USA - KBS S5-3 metaG | ecosystem: Host-associated > Plants > Roots > Rhizosphere > Soil ... | reverse complement strand
TCCGCTGCTCACCCTCTTCGGACTGCGGATCGCCGCACGCTGGATCCGCGGGCTCGTCGTGATCTAGTGGCGCGTGCCTTGGCGGCCTGCGCCGCGTTGTCCTCGCGCACCGCGCGCAGCGCTGCCTCGTTCGCCTTGCGCCACCTCGGCGTCGCACGCTTGGGCAGCAGCTCGTAGAGGTTGCCGTAGCCGGCGAGGTAGATCGCGCGGCGGTCGGCGATCACCGGGTTGAAGGCGCCGTCGGTCCAGCTGAAGACCTGCTTGCCGGTGCGGACGTTGAGCCCGAACGTGTCGTTGCCCGGCTGCAGGGTGGAGAAGTAGACGACGTTGCCGATGATTGTCGCCGAGCCGGAGATCTTCACACCGGCGGAGTGCTTCCAGCGCACCGCGCCCGAGCGTGCGTCGAACGCGTAGAGGTTGCCGTCGTAGGAGCCGATGTAGACGGTTGGGCCGAGCCCGGGGGTGACGGCGACGGCGGGGGAGCCGTACACGTAGGCGCCGGTGCCCGTCGCCCACGCGAGCTTGCCGCTGCTGGCGGCGAATGAGTACACGCGCCCGTCGGTGTTGCCGAGGTAGACGCGCCCGAACGCGACGGCGGCGGTGGAGTAGAAGCGGCCCGAGCCGAAGCCGAAGCGCGTGCCGCTTGTGCCAACCGACCACACCTGCTGTCCGGTGCGCGCCTGCACGGCGTGCACCTTGCCGCCGTAGTCGCCGAAGTAGAGCGTCCCGTTCGCGAGCGCCGGGCCGCCCTTCACCGCGCCGCTCGCGCGGTAGGTCCAGATCGTGCGGCCGGTGTCGGCGTTCAGCGCATACACCGTGCCGTCCTCTGAGCCGAAGAAGAGGCGGCCGTTCTTCAGCAGCGGGGAGGACTCGGCGCGGCTCGGCAACGCCTTCGACCACACCTGCCGGCCATCGCTGGCGCGGTAGGCGGCGACGCGGCCGGTCGCGCTCGCAAGGCCGGTCAGGACGACGGCGTAGACGCGGCCGTCGCCGACGGCCGGCGAGGCCGCGGCGAGGCGCCCGACGCGCTCCTCCCAGCGGATTCGGCCGCTCGTCTTGGAGAGCGCGCGCAGCATCCCGTCGTCGTCGAGCATGTAGAGCGAGCCGCCGTCGATCGTCGGCGGGAACTCGAGCAGCACGCCGCTGCGATAGGTCCAGCCGCGTCTGAAGCCCGGTCTGAGGTAGTCGGGCGCGTCCTCGAAGTTGCGCGTGCGGTCCGCTTTGAAGCCGTACGTCGGCCACAGGAAGCGGTCGACGGCCTGCGGTCTCGGCGGCGGGGCCGGAGCGGTCGTCGTCGCGGTCGTGAACTCGACGTCCGGGTGCGAGACGTCGCCGGGCTTGTGGGCCAGCACGAACGCCACCGCGCCGCCCGCGAGCAGGAGGAGGACGACCAGGGCGACGAGCAGTCCGCGCCGCAGGCGGCGTGGCGGGGGGCTCGACATCGGGCGCGGATGGTAGATGATCGCGTCGATGGCCCCCGATCTGCGCTCGTTGCCCGCCGCTGCTCCCGTCGCCGAGGTGCTGCCGCACGCGTGGGTCGTCGGGGGTGCGGTGCGGGACCTGTTGCTTCATCGGGGTGCCGCTGCCGACCTCGATGTGATCATCGAAGGGGACGCGGTGGCGGCGGCGGAGCAGCTGGCGGCGGCGCTCGGCGGCTCGCTCGTCACGCATGAGACGTTCGGGACCGCGACGGTGGAGGCCGGCGGGCACGTCTATGACCTCGCGACCGCACGGGCGGAGTCGTACGCCCGGCCGGGTGCGCTGCCGGACGTGCGGCCGGGGACGGTGGAGGAGGACCTGCTCCGGCGCGACTTCACGGTCAACGCGATCGCGGTGTCGTTCGACGGGCGGGTGGCGGCTGCGCCCGGGGCGTTCGAGGACCTCGATGCGCGGGTGCTGCGGGTGTTGCACGCGCGCTCCTTCCTCGACGACCCGACACGGCTGCTGCGGCTCGTGCGCTATGCGACGCGGTTGCGGTTCGGCGTCGAGGAGAGGACCGCGGCGCTCGCTGCGGATGCGATCGCCGGCGGTGCCCTGGCGACCGTGACGCCGACGCGTGTGGGGAGCGAGTTGCGGCTGCTGCTGCGGGAGCCGTCGGCGCTGGAGGCGGTGGCGTGGGTCGGATCTTGGGAGGAGGCGTTGGGCGTTTCCCTCTCAGTCGACCGCTCGCTCGCCTCGCACGCCCTGGAGCTGTTGCCCCAGGACGGCCGCGCCGACCTGCTGCTGCTCGGGGCGGCCTGTCGTGCCGTGGAGCCGGCGGCGTTGGCGGACTGGCTCGATGCGTTGGGGTTCGTCGGGCGTGAGCGCGATGTCGTGATCCGCGTCGCCCAGGCGGATGACCTCGAGGGAGGGTTGGCCGGGGCGGGGCGGCCTTCCGAGATCGCCGCCGCGGCGAGGGGGGTGCCGGTCGAGGCCGTGGCGTTGGCTGGGGCCCTCGGGGCCGAGCCCGCCGCGCGGTCCTGGCTCACCGACCTCCGTCACGTGTCCCTCGACATCGACGGCGCCGATCTCCTGGCGGCCGGGATCCCACAGGGCGAGGCCATCGGCCGAGCCCTCACGGCCGCGCTGACCGCCCGCCTCGACGGCGCCGCCCCCGACCGCGACGCGCAGCTCGCCGTCGCGCTCGCTGCCGCCCGCTGAGCACTGCACCTTTTGCCCCGCCTACCGTGGCAAAAGGTGCAGTGCTCGCCCGACTACCATCCGCGCAGTGCATCTGCCCGCCCCCTTCGAGCCGGTCGGCGACCACATCGGGATCGCGCTGCCGGGCGGACGGGCGCTGTTCACGACGCGGCGGGGCGGCGTGTCGGAGGGCGCGTACGCCAGTCTCAACCTCGGACGGTGGACCGACGACGACGCCGATGCCGTCGAGCGCAACCGCCAAATCCTTGCCGACCACCTCGACCTCCCCCTCGAGGCGGTCGTTCAGGGGCGCCAAGTGCATGGGGTCCGCGTCGAGCGGCGCGCCACCGCCGACGGGGCGCTCAGCGAGGCCGATGGACAGGCGACGGCCACGAGAGGGCTGGCCCCGCTGGTCCTCACTGCCGACTGCCTCCCGGTGGCGGTGGTGGGAGAGCGAGCCGTCGCGATGCTCCACGCCGGCTGGCGCGGGCTGGCCGACGGCGTCCTCGAGGAAGGCGTCAGCGCCGTCCGCGAACTTGGCGGTGACGGCGACCTCCAGGCCGCCATCGGCCCCGGTGCCGGCGCGTGCTGCTACGAGGTTGGACCCGAGGTGCACGCGGCGTTCGGGCGGCCGGCGCAAACGGCGACGCTCGACCTCAAGACGCTCGCGCGCGAGCGCCTGACTGCGGCCGGCGTTGACGAGATCCACGATGTCGGGCTCTGCACGATCTGCTCGGACCCGACGCTGTTCTTCTCCCACCGCCGCGACGGCGGGATCACCGGCCGGCAGGCGGGGATCGCATGGCGGAGCTGATCACCGGCCTGGACGCCGGCACGGTGCGTGAGCGTGTAACCGAGGCCAGGGAACGGATCGAAGCGGCGGCCAAACGCGCAGGCCGCGACCCCGCCGAGGTGGAGCTCCTGGCGGCCGTGAAGTACGTCGCTCTCGATGATCTCGGGATCCTCGCGGACGCTGGTCTCACGCTGCTGGGAGAGAACCGGGCGCAAGAGCTGGTGGCGAAGGCCGAGGCGTACCCGGGGATGTTCACCTGGGACTTCATCGGTCACCTGCAAAGCCGCAAGGTGAGGGACGTCGTCCCGCATGCCCGCTACATCCACTCGGTTGCGAGCGACTCGGTCCTCGCGCAGCTGGCGAAGCACGGCCGAGCGGGCACCGAGGTCCTCGTCGAGGTCAATGTCGCCGGGGAGGCCTCCAAGAGCGGGATCGTGCCGGCCGACCTGCCCGCCTTCATCGACCGCGCAACCGTCCCCGTCGTCGGCCTGATGACGATGCCCCCGGCGGTCGCGCGCCCGCAGGACAACCGCCCGCACTTCGCCGCCCTGCGCGAGCTGGCGGCCGCGTACGACCTCCACCATCTCTCGATGGGCACCTCACAGGACTTCGAGGTGGCGGTGGAGGAGGGCGCGACGATCGTGCGCCTGGGCTCGACGCTGTACCGATAGTCGCCATAATCCCTTGCAGGGATCTCCCTGCGGTCCGCGAATCCCTCGACGTCATGGCATTCCGCGACACCTGGCATCGCACGCTCGTCTACTTCGGCCTGGCCGTGGAAGACGACTACGACGATCACGAGCCCGCCTACCACGAGCCGGAGGTGGAGCTGCAGGAGAGCTACCGTGAGCGCCCGAACGTGCGGCGCCTCAGCTCCTCCCGCCGTCGCCGCGACGAGTTCGACGACATCTTTGCCGACGACGAGCCGGCGGCCCGCCGCACGAGCGTGCTGCGCCCGGTCGAGGGCGGCGGCAGGAACGGCCGCGACGTGCGCGTGCACCTTGTGATCCCCAAGTCGTTCAACGACGCGCAGGACGTCGCCGACAAGTTCAAGGACTCGATCCCCGTGATCCTGAACCTGCAGAGCTCCGACACGGACCTCTCGAAGCGCCTGATCGACTTCTCGTCCGGCCTCACGTACGCGCTCGACGGCGGCATGCAGCGAATCGCCGACAAGGTCTTCCTGCTCACGCCGCGCAACGTCGAGGTCTCCGCCGAGGAGCGCGCGCGGCTGATCGAGAAGGGCTTCTTCAACCAGAGCTGAGCCCGGCCGGCGGCGCGAAGCGCGCGGCCGATACGCTTGCCGCCCATGCGCGTCGGACTGATCGGAGCAGGCAACATGGCCTCCGCGCTCGCGCGCGGGTGGGGCGATCCGGTGCTGTGCACCGACGCGGTCCCGGGCAAGGCGGAGGCGCTGGTGGCGGAGCTGGGCGGGCAGGCGCTCAGCTCGAACGCCGAGCTGGCGCGCGCAGCCGACGTCGTCTTCCTCTGCCACAAGCCGGATCAACTGGCGTCGGTGGCGGCCCAGCTGGAGGGCAACGAGCGAGAGGCCACGATCGTCTCGATCCTCGCGGGCGTCACCCTCGATGCTCTCCGTTCCGCGTATCCGCGCGCGGCGAAGGTGATCCGCCTGATGCCGAACGTCGCTGTGGAGATCGGCAGAGGCGTGATCTGCCGCGCGGCTGAGAGCGACGAGGACGCACGCGTCACCGAGCTGCTCGAGCGGGTCGCCACCGTCGTGGACGTGCCGGAGCGACTGATCGACATCGCCACCGCGATCCAGGGCGTCGGCCCGGCCTACGTCGCGCTGTTCGTCGAGGCACAGGTCGACGCCGCCGTGCGACTCGGCATGCCGCCCCGCATGGCCGTCGAGCTGGCCACAGCCACGACCGAGGGCTCCGCCGCACTGCTCGCAGCGCGCGACTTCGACACGCTCGCGCTGCGGCGCTCGGTCACCTCGCCGGGCGGCGTCACCGCGCGCGGCCTTGCGGCGCTGGAGGACGGCGGCCTGCGCGCGGCCTTCCAAGCGGCGGCTGACGCGGCCGTTCACGGAGGGAGGCGGTGAGTGCCGCTGCGGCGGTCGTGCTGGCGACGGTTCGCCACGACATCGCGCGCTACGTCGACGCGCTCTTCACCGTCTACCTGATCTGCATCTTCGCCTACGTGGTGATCAGCATCGTCTACTCGGTCGGGATACGGCCGCCGTACTCGCGCTGGTGGAATGCGATCGTCGAGTTCCTGCGCCAGGTCGTGGAGCCGTATCTGCGGATCTTCCGGCGCGTGCTGCCGATGTTCGGCCCGCTCGACCTGTCCCCGATGGTCGCGACGTTCGTGCTGATCATCGTGTGGCGGATCGTGGTCTCGCTGATCGAGGGCTGATGGAGGCCGTGGAGGGCAGCGTGCTCGCCAATCCCGCGCGCGGCGCCCGCTGGGCGCTCGCCGGCCTCGTCGTGGTCCTCGTGCTGCTGATCGATCAGGGCACGAAGGCGCTTGTGCGCTCCTCGATCGCACCCGGCGAGCAGCGCGACGTGCTCGGCCCGCTCACGTTCGTCGACGTGCACAACAGAGGCGTCGCGTTCGGCTTCCTCGGAGGCGGCGGGGCGATCGTGCTGGTCGTGACGCTCGCGGCGCTGACGTTGCTGCTCGTGTACTTCGCGCGCCACGCCGATCGCCCACTGCTGTGGCTGCCGACCGGGCTCGTGCTCGGCGGCGCGCTCGGCAACCTGGTGGACCGCATCCACCAGGGCTACGTGACCGACTTCATCCACTTCCCGCACTGGCCCGCCTTCAACGTCGCTGACATGTGCATCACCGGCGGCGTCGTGGCGCTCGTGCTGGTGCTTGAGCTCGGTGCGAGAGCCGCTGACGCTTGAGGTCGGCGCCGCCGACGCCGGGGAACGGCTCGACCAGCTGCTGGCGCGGGTGGGCGGGATCGGGTCCCGCAGCGCAGCGCAGCGCGCGATCGACGCGGGGCGCGTGACGGTCGACGGCGAGCTGAGGCCGAAGCGCCATCGCGTCGCCGCCGGCGAGCGGATCGAGGTGGCGCCGGAAGCGGCCGCCGAGGGCGTCTCGCCAGCCGCTGCGAGCGATGTGCCGTTCGCGGTCGTCTCCGAGGACGAGCACCTGCTCGTCGTCGACAAGCCGGCGGGTGTGGTCGTGCACCCGGCGCGCGGCCACCGCGGGGCGACGCTCGCCGAGGCGCTCGCCGGCCGGATATCGATCCCGCCCACCCGGGAGGATCCGGCGCGCGCCGGGATCGTCCACCGGCTCGACAAGGACACCTCGGGCCTGCTCGTGGTCGCCAAGACCGAGCCGGTCCATCGCGCGCTGCAGGAGGCGATCCGCAGACGCGAGCTGCGGCGCGAGTACCTCGCGCTCGTCGAGGGCTGCCCGCCGGCACGCTCGGGCACGATCGACGCGCCGATCGGGCGCGACCGGCGGATCCGCACGCGCATGTCAACCGACACCGACGTCCCGCGCGCGGCGCGCACACACTTCGCGCTCGAGCGCGCGTACGCCGGCTTCGCGCTGCTGCGCGTGACGCTGGAGACGGGCCGCACGCATCAGATCCGCGTTCATCTGCAGGCGATCGGGCATCCGGTGGCGGGGGACTCTGAGTACGGGCCGGCGGCCGGCCCCGGCGCGCCTGGCGGCGATTTGGGTCTCACCCGCCAGTTCCTGCACGCCGCGCGCCTCGCGTTCGCACACCCGGTCACCGGCGCGCCGGTCGACGTCAGCTCGCCGCTGCCGCCAGACCTTCAAGCCGTGCTCGACCGGCTCGAAACGCAATCCGGCTAGAATCCGGCCGAATCTGTTGTCAACCCCGGTCGAATCGGGGCTCGCGTCCCCTGACTGGCACGCACGGTGCCGGAAACGCGAGCGCTCCGACCGGGAATCCGCACCACCACACAAGGGAGCACCAACCGTGGCTCAGGCTGGACTGAAAGAGCTGCTGGAGGCCGGCGTCCACTTCGGCCACCAGACACGCCGCTGGAACCCGAAGATGCGCCGCTTCATCTTCGGCGAGCGGGCAGGCATCTACCTCATCGACCTGCTGCAGACGGAAGAGCTGCTGCAGGAGGCGCGCGAGTTCGCCTCGGCGCTCGCCCACCGCGGCGGCACCGTCCTCTTCGTCGGCACGAAGAAGCAGGCGCGCGACGCGATCAAGGAGTCGGCCGAGGCGTCCGGCATGCCGTACGTCAACCACCGCTGGCTCGGCGGCCTGCTGACGAACTTCGGCACGATCTCCAGCCGCATCAGACGCCTGCACGACCTCGAGCGCTACGAGGCCGAGGGCCAGTTGGCGCTGCTGCCGACGCGCGAGCGGATGGCGGCGCAGGCCGACCTCGCGAAGCTGCAGGCGAACCTCGGCGGCGTCAAGAACATGCAGCGCATCCCGGACGCGATGTTCGTCGTCGACCTCAAGGTCGAGGCGATCGCGGTGAGGGAAGCGCAGCGTCTGCGGATCCCGATCATCGGGCTCGTCGACACGAACTGCGACCCCGACGGGATCGACTTCGTGATCCCCGGCAACGATGACGCGATGCGCTCGTGCGCCGTGATTGCGGGCGCGCTCGGCGCCGTGATCGGCGAGGGCAACCGCATCTTCCGCGAGGAGGAGGAGCGCGCGCGCAAGGAGGCCGAGGAGAAGGCCCGCATCGAGGCTGAGGCGCGCGCTGCCCGCGAGGCCGAGGAGCAGGCCAAGCGCGAGGCCGAGGAGGCCGCCAAGAGAGCGGCCGAGGAGCAGGCGCGCAGAGAGGCCGAGGAGGCCAAGCGCGCGGCTGAGCAGGCGGCCGCGGCCCAGGCCGCGCAGGCAGCGGAGGCTGCCGCCCCGCCGGCCACTCCGGCCGAGCCGGCGTCTGCCGCGCCGACCGAGCAGCCCGCTGCACCCGCGGAGGCGCCGACCGGCGAGCCCGAGGCCGCCGCCGTCCCGGCACCGGCCGAGACCACGACGACCGACGACTCCGGCTCCGGGGGGGAGCCCACCGCATGAGCGTTACCGCCCAAGACGTGAAGGCCCTGCGCGAGCGCACCGGCGCAGGGATGATGGAGTGCAAGAAGGCCCTCGTCGAGGCGGACGGCGACATCGAGAAGGCGATCGAGGCGCTGCGCGTGAAGGGCATCGCGAAGGCCGAGAAGCGCGGCGAGCGCGAGGCCTCCGAGGGCACCGTGCAGTCCTACATCCACGCCAACGGCAAGATCGGCGTGCTCGTCGAGGTCGATTGCGAGACGGACTTCGTCGCGCGCAACGACGACTTCGTCGGGTTCGCGAGGGACCTCGCGCTGCACGTCGCTGCCGCCGCGCCGGTCGCGGTCGACGAGGACGGCGTCCCGGCCGAGCAAGTCGAGCGCGAGACACGCATCGCCGAGGAGCAGTTCGCCGACAAACCGGACAACATCCGGCCGAACATCGTCAGAGGCAAGGTCGACTCCTGGCTCAAGGAGGTCGTCCTGCTCAAGCAGGCGCACGTCAACGGCGAGAAGTACGAGGGCCGCACGATCGAGGAGATCCGCGCCGCGCTCGCCGCCAGAACGGGCGAGAACATCGTGATCCGCCGCTTCACGCGGTTCGCCGTTGGCGACTGACCCTGAACCGACCTCCGAGTGCGCGCCGGCGTACCGGCGCGTGCTCGTGAAGCTGTCGGGCGAGGCGCTGCTCGGCAGCCAGGAGTACGGCGCCGACCCGGAGCGGATCCAGGCGATCGCGAAGCAGATCGCGCGCGTCAACCGGCGCGGCGTCGAGGTCTCGGTGGTCGTTGGCGCCGGCAACATCTTTCGCGGCGTGTCCGGCTCGGCGGCCGGGATGGATCGCGCCACCGGCGACTACATGGGCATGCTCGCGACGCTGTTGAACGCGCTGCCCTTGCAGGACGCGCTCGAGAAGGAGGGATCGCCGACACGCGTCGTCTCGGCACTTGCCGTCTCGGAGGTCGCTGAGCCCTACATCCGCCGGCGTGCGATCCGGCATCTTGAGAAAGGCCGCGTGGTGATCTTTGCCGCGGGAACCGGCAACCCGTTCTTCACGACCGACACGGCGGCGGCGCTGCGCGCGACCGAGATGCACGCCGAGGTGATCCTGATGGCGAAGAACGGCGTCGAGGGTGTCTACAGCGCCGATCCGGCGATCGATCCGAGAGCAGAGTTCATCCCCGAGATCAGCCACATGGAGGCAGTCGAGCGACGCCTGCGCGTGATGGATACCACGGCCCTCACGCTCTGCATGGAGAACGAGATGCCGATCGTCGTCTTCGACATGGGCGACGAGTCGAACATCGACCGGATAGTGTGCGGAGACCGCGTCGGAACCCTGGTGAGGTCATGATCGAAGAGCTGCTGCAAGACGCGCGCGAGCGCATGTCGAAGTCGGTCGAGTCGACCCGCCACGAGTTCGGCTCCGTGCGCACCGGGCGTGCGACGCCCGCGCTGCTGGACCGCATCATGGTCGACTACTACGGCGCGGCGACGCCGCTCAGACAGCTCGCCACGATCGGCGCGCCGGAAGCGCGCCTGCTGTCGATCCAGCCCTACGACAAGGGCTCGATCAAGGCGATCGAGAAGGCGATCCTGGAATCGGACGTCGGCCTCACGCCGAACAACGACGGCAACGTGATCCGCCTCGGCATCCCGGAGCTCACCGAGGAGCGCCGCAAGGACCTCGTCAAGGTCGTGCGCCACATCGCCGAGGAGGGCCGCATCGCGATCCGCAACATCCGCCGCGACGTGATGCACGACCTGCGCGAGCTGCGCGACGCCGGTGAGGCCGGCGCCGACGACGAGCATCGTGCCGAGGGGGAGCTTCAGAGATTGACCGACGAGAAGGTCGCCGAGCTCGACGGACTGCTGAAGCACAAAGAGGAAGAGATCTTGGAGGTCTGAGGGCCCGTGACGCCCTCGGAGCCCGACGAAGGCCGCGCACGCTACGTCGCCATCATCACCGACGGGAACGGCCGCTGGGCTGAGCAGCGCGGCCTGTCAGTCACCGACGGCCACCGCGCCGGCGCCGAGAACGTGAAGGCGCGGCTGCGCGACGCCGTCGAGCTGGGCGTCGAGGAGCTGACGATCTACGCCTTCTCGACCGAGAACTGGTCGCGCTCGCTGGAGGAGGTCAAGGCGCTCGTGCGGATGTTCGCCGAGTACATCGACCGTGAGACGCCCGAGCTGCATGAGGAGGGCGTGCGGTTGCGCTTCATCGGCCGGCGCGGCGCGCCGGTCCCGGAGGAGATCGTGAGACGGATGGAGTGGGCGGAAGCGCTGACGTCGGACAACGACCGCATCACCTTCTTCATCCCGTTCAACTACGGCGGTCGTGCCGAGATCATCGATGCCGCACGCTCCTTCACCGGTACGAGCGAAGAGGAATTCCGCCAGCACCTCTATGCGCCCGAGATGCACGACCCCGAGCTCGTGATCCGCACGAGCGGCGAGCAGCGGCTGTCGAACTACCTGCTGTGGCAGACCGCCTACTCGGAGTTCGTCTCGCGCGAGGAGCTGTGGCCCGACTTCGACCGCACGGCGTTCGAGCAGGCGCTGGCCGAGTACGCGAAGCGCCAGCGTCGCTTCGGAGGGCGGGAGGCGTGAGCACGAACGACGATCGCGCCCATCCCCGCGCCCAGCGGCGGCGCCCGACGCCGAGCGAGCGCCGCACGCGCCAGCTTGCGCGCCGCAACGGCGGCTCGGATCTCGGCGCGCGGATCGTCGTCGCGGTCCCCGCCGCGATCGCCGTGATCGTCGTGAACGCGGTCGGCGGGGCGCTGTGGGCGCTGGCGCTGTTCGCGATCGGGTGCCTCTGCCTGCATGAGCTCTACGAGCTGCTGAGACCGGTCAGACCGGTGCGGCTGGCCGGCTTCATCGCGCTCGCCGGCCTGCTCGCGGCAGCGCTGTACGGGACGCAGTTCCACATCCTGCTGGCAGCGGTCGCGGCGGTGCCGGTGCTGTTCGCCCTGACCGCGTGGGGGCCGAGCCGCGAGCACGCTTCGCTCGCGATGGCGACGACGCTGTTCGGGATCTACTGGATCGGTTTCGCGCTTGCGCATGCCGTGCTCCTGCGCGAGCTGCCACACGGCAACGCGATCGTGATCGACGTGCTCGTCGGCACGTTCGTCGGCGACACGGGCGCCTACTTCGGCGGTAAGACATTCGGCCACCGCCCGCTCGCACCGCGCATCTCGCCGAACAAGACGGTCGAGGGGCTCGTCGTCGGGATGCTGGCGGCGATCGCCGGCGTGCTCATCGCCGGGCTCTACCAGGACTGGCTCTCGACGACGGACGCGCTGCTGATCGGACTCGGCGTCGCGATCGCCGCACCGATCGGCGACCTGTTCGAGTCGTTCGTCAAGCGCGACGTCGGCGTCAAGGACACCGGCGCTGCGTTCGGCGCCCACGGCGGTGCGTTGGATCGCGTGGACGCCGCCCTGTTCGCCGCGGTCGTCGGCTATTACATCTGGTACGCGTTGGTCTAGGAGCGCAACTTCGCCTTGTCGCGGCCGTCGGTGCAGCGACGGATCGGCGAGCAGGAGGCGTGGCAATGCGATGGGCGAGGATGCGGCGGACGGCGCTCGCGCTGGCAGTCTGTCTGACGGCTCCGACGTTGATGACGGGGACGGCTCGTGCGGCGGACCCGCTGGTTGCGAGCTTCGAGCGGTTCCCTATCTCGGCGGTTGCGCTCCATGACGATCCCTCGGTCGTGCCGCCTCCACTGATCTCGACGCGTGACGGCACGAGCTGGGTGCGCGGCTTCCACGAGGGAGCGCTGGGGCTCGTGCGCATCGGCTCCAGAGGCGACGTCGAGCGCTTCGCGCTGCCTGACGTGGATATCACGAGCCAGCCGTATGGGCCGCTGACCGTGCTGGCGGACGGGTCAGTCGGCTTCGTCGCTCCACGCCGGACGACGCGCGATGGGCCCGGCGGCGACTCGCTCGTGGAGTGGGTCCTCGTCCGGATGGCGCCGACGGGCTCCGTCCCGACCGTGACCCCACTCGTCGAGACGCCGTGGGTCTCTTCACAGGCCGTGCTCGCCGTCGATGGGACGGCATGGATCGCCTCCGACTGCCGCCACCGCATTGTCCATGTCACGCCCGGTGGACGGGTGGCTCGCTTCCGCGTCCCGGGGCGTCGTTGCAAGCCGGCCCTGCAGCCGCAACCGCGTCTGGCGATCGGTCAGGACGGCACCGTCTGGTACGTCGATCTCGCCGAAGGCGTGATCGCGCGCTTCGCACGCAACGGCGGGCAGCGCTCGTGGCGGTACGTGCCGCGCAGATCGGCATACGTGCCGCCCACCCGCCGAATCCCGCCGACGCCGATCCACGCCACGTCCGGTGGCGGCCTGCGCTTTCCGGGTGGGCGGATCGACGCCGGCGGAGCGCTGCGGCTCGACGGATCGGCGGCGCCGCACGTCGTGACGTCGGACGGCGCGGTCTGGACCGTCGTCGGGCCCGCGACGGTCGAGCGGGTCCGCCACGCGGCGACGAGGCGTTTCACGCTTCCGGAAAGCTCCGGCACGCTGATCGGCTGGACAGCCGGCCCCGACGGGCGCTTCTGGTACCTCGCGGGACGCACCCGATTCGGCATGCCGCGGCGCACCTGGGACGTGCGCATCGGCGCGATCGACGCTGGTGGCCGGATCGAGGAGCAGGCGCTTCCACCGGCCGATCCTGCCGTCGCAGGCCCGACCCTGACCACGCTGCCGTGGATGACCGCTGGGCCCGATGGAACGATCTGGGTCGGCGAGGTACGGATCCTGGTAGCGCACCCCGATGCATCTGTCAGTGACCTTCTCCGCGTTGCCCCGTTCCGACCGACGGGCTAACGAAGCATCATGACAGCATCGTGTCTGATGCTATGATGCGTCCATGCGCACGACCGTCACGCTCGACGACGATGTCGCCGCGAAGCTGCGCGCGGCGGCGCGCGAGCGCGACGTGTCATTCAAGATCGCGTTGAACGAAGCGGTGCGCGCGGGGTTGGGCGAGACCGGCCAAGCGAGACCGTATCGGGTGCCCGTCAAAGCCCTTGAGGTGCAGCCGGGGATCGACCTCGACAAGGCGTTGACGCTGGCCGGCGAGCTGGAGGACGCCGAGCTCCTGCGCAAGTTCGAGTTGCGCAAGTGATGCGGCGTCTGTGAAGCTGCCCGACGCCAACCTCCTCGTCTACGCGATCAACGGACGAGCGCAGTACCACGCGCCCGCGCGCGACTGGCTGGAGACGGCGCTGTCCGGCACCGAGACGGTCGGCTTCTCATGGATCGTCCTGCTCGCGTTCGTGCGCCTGACGACGCGTCGTGCTGTATTCGTCGAACCGCTGACGCCAGAGACGGCGCTCGATCTCGTGGACGGCTGGCTCGCACAGCCGTGTGCGACCATCGTGCACCCAACCACGCGCCACGTCGTGATCCTGCGCGACCTGCTGACGCAGGCCGGCACGGCCGGGAACCTCACAAGCGACGCGCACCTCGCGGCGCTCGCGATCGAGCACGGCGCCGAGCTGTGCTCCTACGACGGCGACTTCGCGCGCTTCCCAGGCCTGCGCTGGACGCGGCCCGCAGCTGTCTGAGGGGGCACTCGCAACTTCTGGCGTGCCGGTCCGTTGACCGCACACGACGACCAGGAGGCGTGCGATGGGCGGCAGG
>Ga0070669_100002216_pt1 | contig 14088 bp, 10 predicted proteins | sample KBSS53metaG_FD_64680 | JGI IMG/M metagenome (GOLD analysis project Ga0070669, IMG submission 64680) | Switchgrass rhizosphere microbial communities from Kellogg Biological Station, Michigan, USA - KBS S5-3 metaG | ecosystem: Host-associated > Plants > Roots > Rhizosphere > Soil ... | reverse complement strand
GCCGGTGGATTGCGCTGCAGCGCGGCACGTTCGACTCCACCACACGCGACTTCCACTGGGAGCTCGTGGTCGTGGACACGCTTGGTGGAAGCGAGCGGGTGCTCACGGCCAATCGCTGGAGCAGTCAGGTTCCGACTTGGAAACGGGGCGGCGACGAGCTGGTGTTCTACGCAAACCCTGACGGACACAATCAGCTGTTTGTGATGACCGTCGCGACGCGAGCCGTCAGGCCACTTCACGTGAGCCGGGCGAACGACACCGCCCCCTCGGTGTCGCCGGACGGCCGGTTCGTGGCCTTCAACTCCGACCGCGATGGTCCGGGCGATCTCTACGTGCTGGACGCCGGGTCCGGCCAGGTGGCTCGCCTCACGTCTGGTCTGGGCGTTCGCAGCCAACCCGGCTGGTCTCGGGATGGCGCCCGCCTCCTGTTTTCAGCAACCAGCACCGGCGTCGACGAGGTGTACGTCATCGGCCGTGACGGATCGGGCCTGCGACGCCTAACGCACGGCACCGACGGCGTCAGATAGCCCCTGGATCCAGAAACCGCTCATCTGGACAACTGCAGGCGCGCGATCTTCGCCGGGATCCGACCCGGCGACGCCCCGTACGCGATCCACAGGTCCCGCGTCCTCGGGTCGATAGCGAGGTGTCTCACGAGCGCTCCTCGGCTCGGCAGCGGGTAGATCGTGAATCGATTCGCGGCCTCGTCGTAGGAGTAGACTGCATCGGCCGCCGACGTGCCGATCCAGATCTGCCCGGTCGCGTCATCGACTCGCACGACGTATGGCACCGCGTCCGGTTCGGGCATCGGGAATCGCGTGAACCTGCGCGTCGCCGGGTCGAGTCGAACCAGCTCGTTCGACGCGTACGCCGGAATCCACAGGATCCCCTTCGCGTCGATGTCGAACCGGCGCGGCCCGCTCCACGTTTGGGGCATCGTGAAGACGTCGAACATCCGCTTTCTGGGGTCGTACGCGAACAGCCGGTTGCCCTGCAGCTCGGACGTCCACACTCGCCCGTCGGGCGCGACGCGGATCTCGTACGGGATCGGCCCGCCCGGCCCATTGCCTAACGTCGGATGCGACGGGACCTTGAACCGCGTCAGCGCAGCCGCCGACTCGCGACCCGCCGTGTCGATCCGCGCGATCAGCTCCGGCGAATGCGTGAAGTGGCCGTTGATCCACACGCCGCCATCACGGCCGAGTGCGACGCTGTGCGGATAGAACCCGCCTGGCCAGGTGCGCCATCCGCGCGTCTTCGGGCGGTATCGTGCAACCATTTGGGGGGCGCCGAGGACGACCCACCAGTCGCCGGCGGCGTCGAGCTCCAGCGCGCGTGGGTTCGCTTTCTCCACAGGGATGTCGACGGCATCGAACGACCCGCGCGCGGGGTCGAGCACCCACATGCGGTGCGAGAACATGCCCGTGATGACCACGCGACCGTCAGTGGCGACCGCGACGTCGTGCGGCAGGTCGCCCGCCTCGGGCATCGCATACTCCGTGATGCGCGCGTTCGCCGGCAGCGTACCGCGCGGCCGAATCGTCGGACTCGCGATGAGGTACCGCGCAAGCCACGAAGCCGTGCTCGCCGCCTCGCGACCGTGACCGATCACCGGAAATCCGGTAGTCGATCCCGCGAAGCTCAGCATCTGCGTCACACGTTCCGCGAACTCCGCGGGTGTGCGCGGCCGCCCGGCGGGTCGGGCAACCTGATCATCGATCTGATGGCACCCGGTGCAGTCGAGGATGAATCGCCTCTTCTCCTCGCCGTCGGGCAACAGCGAAAGCCAATCGGAGCTGCGCCGCGCGGTGTCCGCTGGCGGGATGAGTTGGGGCGTCGGCTCATGGCCAAACGTCTTGCTCAGCGCAACCGTGATGCTGAGCACCACTGAGAACAGTGTCGTGTGTATCATGCCGAACGAGGTGAGACACGTAAGATTCCGGCAACGCTGCCGGGACGAACCGCCGAAGCGCGAGGACGATGCCAGCCCGCCGCGCGCTCGGCTTGGATGATGTTGCTCACCCTGACGATGCTCTCCGCCGTTAAATCCGTCGCCCGTCGCCCGTCCCCGGCGGTCGGCTGCCGCCTGCCGCCCTCGATTCCCGATTCCCGATTCCCGACCTTGCCAGCCTAGGGGTAACGGTTGTACGTTCGCCATAGCCTGCCTAGGGGAGCCCCGTGCCCGCCGCCGACCTCAACATCCTCCGCGAAAGCCTCGACCTGCTCATCCTCAAGGCACTGACCTGGGGACCCAGACACGGGTACGCCATCTCCGAATGGATCGAAGGGTCCACCCGCGACGTCCTTCTCATTGAAGAAGGCACGCTCTATCCCGCACTGCACCGCCTCGCCGAGCGCGGGTGGGTCACCAGCGAGTGGGGGCAGTCGGATAGTGGCCGGCGTGCCCGCTACTACGAGCTCACCCGTGACGGACGCGCCCACCTGCGCAACCAGGGCACGGTGTGGCAACGCTACGTCGAGGCGATCGCGAAGGCGCTGCGGACGCAGACGGCGGAAGTCGGGAGCTGACCGTGGATCGCGTTAGGCGACTCCTGCGCCTGCCAGGTCGTCTCCGCCGCGCCGACCGCGACGTCGAAGACGAGATCGCGTTTCACCTGCAGATGCGCGAGGCGAAGCTCGAGGCATCCGGGATGGACCATGCGCAGGCTCACGCACGCGCGCGCGAGCGCTTCGGCGACCTGGCGGCCATTCGGGCCGAGTGCGTCGAGTCGGAGCGGCGTCTCATCGAGCGAGAACGACGGATGACGATCACTGAGGAGTTGGGCTCGGATATTCGGATGGCGCTGCGGTCGGCACGCGGAGCACGCGGGTTCACCGCGACTGCCCTTCTGACGATAGCGCTCGGCGTTGGTGCGACGACCGCCGTGTTCAGTGTCGTGCAGGCGGTCCTGCTCCGGCCGCTGCCCTACCCTGCCTCCGACCGGATCGTCCGCGTCTTCGGCGCCGCGAACAATTTCGATGCGCCGCTCTCGTCTCCCAACTTCCGCGACGTCGTCGCGCAGTCGAAGAGCCTGAGCGCCATCGGCGGCTATGTATGGAACCAGGCAACCGTCACTGGCCTGGGCGAGCCGCTGCGCATCATGACTGCCGCCGTGAACGGTGACTTCTTCGGTTCGCTTGGCGTCAAGCCCGCGCTCGGACGAGCGCTGTTGCCTGACGAGACCAGGATCGGTGCACCTCGCCGTGCCGTTGTGTCGCACGAATTCTGGGTCACCCACCTGGGCGGCGAACGCCGGCTCGATGGCCTCCACGTGACGTTGCGAGGCGGCAGCAAGCCAGTACACGGACGGCGTGCGCGTCGTCCGCTACTTCGACCAGCTGCTCGCCGGAATTCGCGCTGTCCCGGGCGCGAGGCAGGCGTCGCTGATCAATTCCGTGCCGTACGACGGCAATCAGATCGGCGGCGGTATCGTCACCGACGCCGACCCGCAGGGCACGGACAAAGGCGGCTACTATCGGCTCACGAGCGACGGGTACTTCGAGACGATGCGGATTCCGCTGCTCCGTGGCCGAACGTTCGGACCTAACGATGGGCCGGCGTCACCGCAAGTGGCCGTCGTGACTCGCGCGTTCGCGAAAATGGCGTGGGGCGACGAGAATCCGATCGGCCGACGCATCAAGTGGTCGCCGAAATTCGACGCCCACGACGACTGGCTTACAGTCATCGGCGTCGTGGAGAACACGAAGAGCTTTGCGGCCGACGATGGCACCGGGCCCGCGGTCTACGTGAGCTACCGGCAGCGTCCCGAGCGCGCGCTGGAGGGTGTCGCCATCCTGGTGCGTTATGCGGGCGATGCGCGCGGTGTCCTCGGCGGCGTCAGACGGGAGATGACCGCGCTCGACCGCGACGTGCCAGTCGAGTTCTCGTCGGTCGAGGCGATCATGGCCAGGTCGGTCGCATATCGGCGATTCATCATGCTCGTGATGACGGGATTCGGCGCCTTCGCCCTGTTTCTCGCGGCGCTCGGCGTCTACGGCGTGCTCGCGTACGCGGTCGCGCGACGCCAGCGGGAGATCGGCGTCCGCATGGCACTGGGCGCGCGACGCGCGCAAGTCGTTGGTCTCGTGGCAAAGGACGGAGCGCGCGCTGTGGTCCCCGGCGTACTGCTCGGGCTCGTGGGCGCCTGGTTCCTGACGAGAACCATGCAATCGATGCTCTATGGTGTCGGCCCATCCGATCCCGTCGCCTTGGCCGGGGCCATTGCGTCGCTCCTGATCGTCGCGGCGGTCGCGTGTCTCTTTCCCGCGAGAAGAGCGTCACACGTAGACCCGCTGACCGCGATTCGTACGGAGTGATCCGGCCAGGCCCCAAAAGATTGTACTGGAGTAACATGCAGGGCGGTATCACGCGTGAGTTTCGATGGTGGTCTGGCCCGATTCCGCTCTCCGGTGTGTCGAGCCGCCGTACCCGCGTGCGAGGTTCCGATATCTCTTCCACCTCGCGAGCGATGCCTACGAGACCGATGGCGTCCGAATCGGCGACCATGACGCGCGTGCGCGTCTTCGAGACCTTCGAGCTCCTGCGGGCCCGATACACTCGGCAGCGCTTCGCGCCGCATGCCCATCACGAGTTCGTGTTCGGCATTGTCGAAACGGGCGCCGCGCGCACGCTGTTCCGCGGTGCGGAGGATGTGCATGCGCCCGGCTCTGTGATCACGTTCGGCCCGGGTGAGGTGCACACCGGAGCGCCGGCATGCGAGGAAGGCTGGAGCTATCGCATGCTCTATCCGAGCGAGTCGCTCGTTCGCTTCATCGCTCACGAAGCAACGGGACGCGACCTCACGCCGACGTTCGACACCTCGTGCGTGCACGACCCCGCACTCGCAGAGCGCCTGCGCGCCACGCACCAGGTTCTCGAGAGCAACGCGGATCGTCTACAGAAGGAGTGTGCGCTGCTCGAAGTCATCGGCGAGATCGTGATCCGCCACGCGTCCACTCGACCGAACGAGTCGGCACCCATCTCGGGCTCGAGGTCCTCGGCCGCGCTGCAACGCGTTCGGGACCTGCTCGAGGCAGAGTACGCGCGAGCCGTCACCATTCGCGAGCTGGCTGACGTGGCCGGCCTCAGCACGTTTCACCTGATCCGTGTCTTTCGCGCCTCGTTCGGTCTCCCACCATACAAGTATCTCGAGCAAATCCGCATCCAGCAGGCGCGGCGTCTCATTCGCCTCGGCTTTCCGCTCACGCACGTCGTACACGCGACCGGCTTCTCCGACCAGAGTCACCTGACGCGATACTTCAAGCGCATCGTTGGCGTGACACCGGGCACGTATGCACGGGCCGGGCGCGACTTTCGCGCCGCGGAGCGGGTGGCCTGACATGCGCCGCATCATTGCATCCGTGGCTGTGGCGGTCGTCGCCTCGAGCAGTGGCGTGTGGCGGTCGCTGGGAGCGCAGGCCAGGCCCGGCACATCGTTAGGTGCCGAAGAGCGGGCGGTGCTCGCGACCGTGCAGCGGCTATTCGACGCGATGCGCACGAAGGACACGGCTGCGTTCCGCGACATCTTCGAGCCTAACGCCAAGCTCGTAGGCATGCGTGCGCGGCAGAACGGCGAGCAGGTTGTCCAGGTTCTGCCGTGGGACCGGTTTGCGTCCTTCATGGCGTCCGACACGCGCGGCCCGTGGATCGAGCGCGCGTGGTCGCCGGAAGTCCGCGTGCGGGGCACACTCGCCACAGTGTGGGCCGAGTACGACTTCCATTTCGGCGAGACGCCGAGTCACTGTGGCGTTGACGCCGTGCAGCTGCTCAAGACGCCGTCCGGATGGAAGATCGTCTCGATCGCGGATACCTACGAGCCGACCGGTTGCCCGAAGCGTGATCCGCCTCGCTAGCTTCCCTCGCCTTGGGTCGCATCGGGCCGCCATCTACGACGAAGGGTGTTCGGATGCTTCGGATGCCACGGATCAACCGGATCGCTCCCAGAATGGCCTAACGTGGTACCACAACGAGCGGCTTTTTGATGAACTACCTCGGGACGCATTGGCTTTCCCTTAGTGCATTTCATTCCTAACCCTGGCTCGTTGCGAGCGGAGCCTTCAGCATCGAGGAGCGATCCCGAGCATCCGAGTGATCCGCTGGATCCGAACACCCCTTCGTCTGTGGACCCTGCCTTCTCGGGTCGTCCTGTTGAATGCCAGCTAGGCGGTCGGGCGCAGCAACTGCGGGGCACGCAGCCGACTCACCCGCAGCTTCGCACCTGTGCGGAGGATCGCGATGTAATCGCCGCCGAACCACGGCTGCACCTCGCGGATACGGTCGACGTTCACGATCACCGAGCGGTGAATCCGCACGAACTGCTTCGGGTCGAGCCCCTCGGTAAGCCCGGCGAGCGACGCGCGCAGGCGATGGCGGGTCTCTCCGACGTGCAGCACCATGTAGTTGCCGTCCGCCTCGATCCAATCCACGTCCGCCGCCGCGACGAATCGCACTCGGCCATCCGACCGAACGGCGAATCGGCCGATGTACGACTGCCCGCCGGGCCGGTGCGGTTCGGCCGCTTCGTGCTCCAGGTCGATCGATGCGTCGAGCCCATCGATCGACGCACCACTCCCCGGTTTCGCGCCGACCGCGCCTAACGAATCCGGAGCTGGCACCCGCGCACCGGCCTGCCAGCTCTGGACGAACTCGGCGAGACGTCGGCCCAGCTCGCCGTTCCGCCGCTCCTGAATCGCCTCGCGCGCGCGGTCGACGGCGGCCACCAGCCGCTCGTCGGGGAACGGCTTGAGCACGTAGTCCAGGGCGTGAACCTCGAACGCGCGAATCGCGTGCGAGTCGAACGCCGTGACGAAGACCACCACCGGCATCGACGCCACATCGAGGCGCTCGAGCACGGCGAACCCATCGAGTCCGGGCATCTGTACGTCCAGCAGGACGACGTCGGGCCCGTGCCGTCGAATTGCCTCGACCGCCGAGGCGCCGTCGCCGCACTCGGCCACGATGGTCACGCCCGGTATGCCGTGCAGGGCGATGCGCATGCAATCGCGGGCCAGGGGTTCGTCGTCCACGATCAGCACACGGACGGTTCCCGTGCCGGCAGGGCTCATAACGTTAGGCACCGGCGACTGCAGCATCTGTGACATCGCGATCCAGAACGGAGGTGTGGAAAGGCAGGAGAAGTCGCGCGCGAACGCCCCCTCCCGGAGCATCCGCGATCTCGAGCGAGGCCGCTTCGGGACCGTATAGCTCAGTGAGCCGCCCACGCGTGTTCGACAGACCGATGCCCTCGCGCGGGGAACGGCCGTCCGGCACCAGGCCTTCCCCGCTGTCTCGGACGGCGAGCTCGAGGTGCAATCCCACACGACGGGCCGAAATTCGAAGCTGCGCCAGCCCCGGCCTGCGAGCGATGCCATGCCGCAGCGCGTTCTCTACAAGGGGCTGCAGGATGAGCGGTGGCACGAGTGCGCTGCGCACGTCAGGGTCGATGTCCCAGGTCACGCGCAGCCGATCGCCGAACCGCACGAGCTCGATGTCCACGAAGCGGCCGAGGTAATGGATCTCCTCCGACAGCGCGACTTCGGCGGGCATCTCACGGTCGAGCGTCGTCCGCAGCAGGTCACCGAGACGCGCGAGCATGTCCACCGCTGCATCGTTCTCGCGTTTGCGAACGAGCCCTGAGGCTGCGTTCAGCGCGTTGAAGAGGAAATGCGGGTTGAGCTCCATGCGGAGCGCGTGGATGCGTGCCTCGACGAGGCTGAGCTGAAGCCGCGCCGCGCGCCCTTCGGCCTGCGCCGCATCGAGTGCGAGGCGTCGGAATCGCTCGTGATACTCGAACGCGAAGTAAGCGCCGAGCGCGGCGGCGTAGATGACGACATCGGTCGCCAGATAGCGATTGGTGAACACGTAGATGGTCTTGCCGACAGTGGGGCCCCATGCCGACGGGCCGGCCACCCAGTAGTACGCCGAGCCGAACGCGGAGAGTTGCGCGAGCGACAGGACGACCGCAAGCGTGAGGTGAATCGCCGTGGCCTGCCGCCACCGCCCGCCGTCGAACGGAAAGCGTCGGCCGAGCGCAATGATACCCGGCATGCAAAGCATCCAGAGGATCCACCAGAGCGCCTCGTTGCGGAGCACGTAGATCATCGGCTCCTGACTGCCCTGGATCTCGAGCATGACGTAATCCTTCACGCACTCGAGGAGCCCGATGGCCGCGCACGCCCCCGCGGCGACGAGCGAGGACACTCGCCAGTCGAGTTGATCGCGGTTGAACGTCGAGGTCGATGACTCCGTCATGATCGCGCAGTTCCTAATACCGATGACCGAAAACGAATGACCCACGACCCACAACTGAAGACTCGCCATGACTTCTCGTGATGTCTTGGCGAGTCATGAGTTCTCGGTCGTGAGTCATTGGTTCTCGGTCATCAGTTTTCGCAGGGTGAGGTGGACCTTACGGCTAACATAAGGCCCACGCGTCCCCGCGTGGGGCGAACCGTGGTATTCCGCGTCCCAACGGTGACTTGCGCGGCGCTACTCCTCCCTCAGCGCGGCGATCGGGTCCACGCGCGCAGCGCGCCAGGCGGGTAGCGCCCCCGCGGCGACCGCCACCACCGTAAGAATGATCACCGATACGATCACGGTTGCCGGATCGGAAGCCGACAGCCCGTAGAGGAGCGACCGCACGAGCCTCATACTCGCAAGCGCGGCGAGCGCCCCCAACATCACCCCCACGATGACCATCCGGGCAACCTCACCGAGCACGAGCTGCACGACCCGGCTTCGCGCGGCACCTAACGCGATGCGGATGCCGATCTCGTTGCGGCGGCGTGCCACGCTGTACGACAGTGTGCCGTAGAGTCCCACCGTCGCGAGCAACAGGGCGACCACCCCGAAGAATCCCGACAACGTCGCCATCAGCCGGTCCCGGGTGAGCGACGCGTCGAGCTGCACCGACAGCGGCGTGAGATCGATCGTGATCGACGGATTGACCTCGGCGACCGCGCGTTTGACGCCAGGCACGATCGCGGACAACGGGCCGTCCGTCCGGATTTCATACTCTCGGTACGGTGAGCTCCGGTCACCCTGCGCCATGGCGAGGTAGACAGTCGGCTGTGGATCCTCGCGGAGCTCGCGGTACTTGGCGTCGCGGACGACGCCAACGATCTCCACCGGTGGCGCCAGTGTATCGTGCAGGCGCTGTCGGTAGTACTTCCCCACCGGGCTCGTGCCCGCGAAGAATCGCCGCGCGACCGTCTCGTTGATGATGGCGACCTTCGGCGTCGTTGGTCGATCGCGCTCGTCGAAGTCGCGGCCCGCAATGAGCGACGTGCCCATGGCGCCGAAGAATCCGTCGGTGACCCGGTTGAGCCAGACCATGTTGTCTTCGGCACTCTTGGCGACGTAGCCGTCGACATCGATGTGGCCGTTCCAGGCCATGCCGCTCACCGGTGTAATTTCCGCGGCGCTCGCGGCCCGAACACCCGGGACCGCGCGGAAACGTCGCAGGAGATCGTCGTGCACGGAGCCGAAGCGGTCGGAGAACGCGCCCGCATCCGACAGGTTGACGCCGACGAGCAGGACGCCGTCGCGGTGGAATCCAGGGTCGAGCGTCATCAGCTTGCGAAAGCTGCCTAACAACAAACCGGCGCCGATCACCAGAACGAGCGAGAGCGCAATCTGTCCGATTACGAGGGCCTTGCCGACACCGAATCGGGTGTGCCCTTCAGCGATTCCACGCCCATTGGACTTGAGCGCGCCCTGTGGGTCGACCCGGGCGGCACGCCACGCCGGCGCCATGCCGAAAAGAATCCCGGTTGCCACCGCGACGATCAGCGTAAACACCAGCACTCGACTGTCGACGCCCAGGTCGAGAATGACCGGATCGCTGGCGCGAGTGAGCAGCCCCACCAGGAGTGCCGTCCCCCACCGCGCCAATGCAACGCCGACGAGCGCGCCCAAACCGGCAAGGAGCACACTCTCCGTCAGTAGCTGCCGAACGATCCGCCCCCGTCCCGCACCGATCGCGAGTCGGACCGCGATCTCGCGTGCACGGACAGCGGCGCGAGCGAGCAGGAGGTTGGCCACGTTCGCGCACGCGATGACCAGGACGACGGCAACGACGACCATGAGGACCGTGAGGGCCCGTTGGTACTCTCGGCGAACGGCAGAGAGGCCGTTGGAAACGGACATCACGGCGAGCTTGGTCTGCCGATACGACGCCTGCTCGCTCGGACCCCAGTCTTCGGGGACGGTAGACTCGAACACGACGGGCGCGAGCGAGGCAAGTCGGTCCCCCGCCTGCGAGGGCGTCACGGTCGGCTTCGGACGTCCCATAACGTGCAGGTACCACGTGCTCCGCGCATCGAGGTGGGGGGCGAGACACAGCGGCACGTACACCTGCACCGACTCACCGACGTCGACGCCGAAAAAGGATGGGTCGGTGACGCCCAGGATGACGTGCGGCTTGCGGTCGAGTGAGATCGTCTTGCCGATCACGTCTCGCGACCCGCCGAACTCGGTCTGCCAGAATCCATAGCCCAGAACCACGGTGGGCTGACAACCCCGAATGTCGTCCGCTTTGCTCAGCAGGCGACCCACCGCGGGCCTGACGCCGAGCGTCGCGAAGTAGTCCCCGCTCACCAGACTGCCGCGTGCGTTTCGGACCTCGCCGCCTGAGCGCAGGTTGAAGAACGCGCCACCGTACGCGAACGCACCGGAGAACACATCCTGCCGGTCGCGAATCTGCTCCCAGATCGGGTTCGTGAACTCACTCCCGCCCTGATCGCCACCGAACGTGACCTGGAGGAGCTCGTCCGGACGCTCTACCGGAAGGGTTCGAAGCACCACGGCGTTCAGGAGGCTGAAGATGGCCGTGTTCGCGCCGATGCCGAGCCCTAACGAGAGGACGGCCACCAGCGCGAACCCGGGGCTCGCGCGCAGGGCGCGCAGCGCGTATCGCACGTCCGCCGCGATCGACTCGAGCCAGGTGAGCAGATCGGCGTCACGCGTACGCTCCTTCTGAACGCCCGGGTTGCCGAACCGGCGCCGCGCCTCGCGCTGCGCGTCGGCCTCGCTCATCCCACCGGCGATGAGCTCGTCCGCGCGCTCGGCCATGTGGAACTCCAGCTCGCGCTGAATGTCGGCCGACACGCGGTTCGGCCGCAGGACGTTGACGAACCGACGATACCAACCCATGGCACTCCTTGATCGCCTCGTTAGGCTCCTGGGGACCAACCCTACTCTTCCCGCAGCGCCGCGATCGGGTCGACGCGCGCCGCGCGCCACGCGGGCAAAGCGCCAGCCGCGAGTCCAACCGCCGCCAGAATCGCCGCCGAGCCGATCACCGTCGCCGGATCCGAGGGCGACAGCCCAAACAGGAACGACGTCATGACTCGCGTGCTGAAGAACGCCGCCAGCGTTCCCAGCGCCACTCCGATAATGACCAGACGCACGACTTCACCAAGCACCAGCCGCATGACGCGTTCACGGCCGGCACCTAACGCGATTCGAACGCCGATCTCGTTTCGCCGTCGCGCCACACTGTACGACAGCGTTCCGTACAGCCCGATCGTGGCGAGCAGCAGCGCCAACGCGCCGAAAAATCCCGACAAGGTCGCCAGCAAGCGCTCCCGCGCGAGCGACGCGTCGACTTGTTGCGACAACGGGGTGAGCTCGAGCGCAATCGCCCGGTTGACTTCTGCGACCAGCGCCTTGACGCTGGGCCCGAGGCTCGATGGCGCGCCAGCCGTGCGAAGCACGTAGTTGGCATACGGGCTCCGCGCACTATCCTGGCTCAGTGGCAGGTACGCCGCCGGAAGCGCTTCCTCGCGAAGTTCTTCGTACTTCGCGTCCTTGACCACGCCGACGATCTGGATCGGTGCGCCGAGGTTGTCGTGCTCCACCAGGCGGTAGTACTTGCCGAGCGGACTCGTCCCGTGGAAGAACTTTTTCGCGAGCGCCTCGTTCACGATCACGACGGGCACGGCTCCCAGCCGGTCCCGGGCGTCGAAGTCGCGACCGGCGAGCAGTGGCGTCCCCATCGCGGCGAAGAACCCGTCCGTCACCTGGTTGAAATAGGCAAGCGCATCATCGGTGCTCTTCGGCGTGAATCCGTCGACTCGAATGAAGTCGTTCCAGGAGCTCCCGCTGATGGGCGTGATGACCGACGCAGCCGCGGCTTGTACTCCCGGGAGTGCCCGGAACCGTGCAAGGAGATCGCTGTGGACCGCACCGTATCGGTCCGACCCGTAACCGGCGTTCCGCAGGTTCACGGAAACGATCAGCACGCCGTCGCGCCTGAACCCCGGGTCCAGCGTCACGAGATTGCGAAACGTGCCTAACAGCAGGCCCGCGCCGATCACCAACACGAGCGAGAGCGCGATTTGGCCGACGACCAGTGCCTTGCCAATCGTGAACCGCGAGTGGCCCTCTGCCACACCACGACCGTTCGCCTTGAGCGCGGCCTGCGGATCGATCCGCGTGGCACGCCATGCCGGTGCCAGGCCGAACAGCAAACCGGTCAGAATCGCGACGCCTAACGTGAATGCCAGCACTCGGCCGTCGAGCCCGACGTCCAGGGACACCGGAAGCTGCCCACGCGACAACAGGCCGATGAGCAACGACGTCCCCCACCGCGCGAACACGATGCCGGCCATCGCCCCAAGCGCGGCAAGCAAAACGCTCTCCGTGAGGAGCTGGCGCACGAGCCGCCGGCGCGCCGCCCCGATTGCCAGCCTGATCGCCATCTCGCGCCCGCGCGCTGCCGCGCGAGACAACAGCAGATTCGCGACATTCGCGCAGGCCACGAAGAGCACGAGGCCGACGACCGCCATGAGCACCATCAGCGCGCGCTGATATTGCCGGCGAATCGGCGACAGCCCGTTCGCCGCCGCAACCACACTCAGCCCGTTCGTCAGATACTGCGCCCTCTCGGCGACGCCCCAGCGCTCCGGAACGGTGGCCTCGTACACCGCCGGCGCGATCGCCGCGACTCGCGTCGCGACCTGTTGCGGTGTCACGCCTGGCTTTCGACGGCCCACGACGCGAAGGTACCACATGGTCCTCGAGTCGAGCTCCGGTCGCAGGCATAACGGCACGTAGACCTGTGCCGATTCGCCGACGTTTACGCCAAAGAACGACGGATCGGCGACGCCGACAATCATATGCGGTCTGTGATCCAGCGAGATCGTCTTGCCGATCACGGCACGCGACCCGCCGTACTCGCTTTGCCAGAACCCGTAGCCCAACACGGCAACCGGCTGACATCCGCGCACGTCGTCGGCGCGCACGAGCAGTCGCCCGAGCGCCGGCCTGACGCCTAACGTCGAAAAGTAGTCGCCGCTGACCCAGGTACCGTTCGCGCGTCGGATCTCGCCGCCGGCCGTCAGGTTGAACTCCGTCCCGGAATAGCCGAACACGCCGGAGAATGCGTCCTGTCGGTCACGAATCGCTTCCCAGAGCGGATTGGTGAAGACCGTTCCGCGTTCCTTGCCTCCCATGGTCACCTGCATGAGCTCTTCCGGGCGCTCGACAGGCAGCGTTCGCAGAACGACGGCGTTGATGAGGCTGAAGATCGCCGTGTTGGCCCCGATCCCGAGACCTAACGACAGGATGGCCACGATGGCGAACCCCGGACTTGCCCGGAGGGCGCGCAGCGCATACCGGACGTCCGCGCTCAGCGACTCGAGCCACGTGAGGATGTCGGTGTCGCGCGTGCGTTCGCGCTGGACGCTCGGGTTGCCGAAGCGACGGCGAGCTTCTCGCCGCGCATCGGCCTCGGTCATGCCACGGGCAATGAGCTCATCGGCGCGCTCGGCCATGTGAAACTCCATCTCGCGCCGGATGTCGCCCGACAGGCGATCCGGGCGCAGCATGTTGATCAACTGCCGGTACCATCCCATAGCGGCTATCCCGGTGAGGACTCGTTACGCGTAGCGGAGGACGCGTGTTACGCCTTCGGTGAGGCGCGCCCAGCTCTCCTGCTCCGTCGCCAGCTGCTTCTTGCCGGCGGGCGTGAGTGTGTAGAACCTCGCCTGGCGATTCTTCTCGGTCACGCCCCAATCGGCGCGAAGCCATCCGTCCTGTTCCATCCGGTGGAGCGCGGGGTACAGCGAGCCTTCCTCGACGCGGAG
>Ga0070669_100002215_pt1 | contig 14088 bp, 10 predicted proteins | sample KBSS53metaG_FD_64680 | JGI IMG/M metagenome (GOLD analysis project Ga0070669, IMG submission 64680) | Switchgrass rhizosphere microbial communities from Kellogg Biological Station, Michigan, USA - KBS S5-3 metaG | ecosystem: Host-associated > Plants > Roots > Rhizosphere > Soil ... | reverse complement strand
ATTCCGGCGCTGGCGCTGTTCCCGGTCACCCCGCCTGAACTCAAATCCCTCGATGCCGCCGAAGCCTGGAATCCCGAAGGTATCGCGCAGCGCGCTACTCGCGCCCTGCGTGACCGGTTCCCGGAACTGGGTGTTATCACTGACGTAGCCCTCGACCCGTTCACCACTCACGGTCAGGACGGCATTCTCGATGAAGAAGGCTATGTGCAGAACGACATCACCGTCGATGCACTGGTCAAGCAAGCCTTGTCCCATGCTGCTGCGGGCGCCCAGGTGGTTGCCCCGTCGGACATGATGGACGGCCGCATCCAGGCCATCCGCGAGGCGCTGGAACTGGCTGGCCACGTCAACGTGCGGATCATGGCCTACTCGGCCAAGTACGCCAGTGCCTATTACGGCCCGTTCCGCGACGCCGTGGGTTCGGCCGCGAACCTGGGCAAGGCGAACAAGGCCTCCTATCAGATGGACCCGGCCAACAGCGACGAAGCCCTGCACGAAGTGGGTGCGGACTTGTCTGAAGGCGCGGACATGGTCATGGTCAAACCCGGCATGCCGTACCTGGACATTTTGTTCCGGGTAAAAGATGCCTTCAAAGTGCCGACCTTCGTCTATCAGGTCAGCGGCGAATACGCCATGCACATGGCGGCGATCCAGAATGGCTGGTTGAGCGAAGGCGTGATCCTCGAATCCCTGACCGCCTTTAAACGTGCCGGCGCTGATGGCATCCTGACTTACTTTGCTGTCCGTGCCGCTCAATTGTTACGAGAGCAGAAATAGCCCTCCCAGGAACATTCGATGAATACCGAAGGACTCACTGAAGTTGCCGTAAAAGAAGCTCAACCCGTGGTCGAGCAGATTACCGAAACCCCGCCGGAACTGGAGCCTGCGCCACCCGCGCCGGCAACCGAGCCCGCCGCGGCGGTGCCGGCGATCGCGATTCCCGGCCTGGATGACAGCAGCCTGTACATCCACCGTGAATTGTCGCAACTGCAGTTCAACATCCGCGTGCTGGAACAGGCGCTGGACGAGTCCTACCCGTTGCTGGAGCGGCTGAAGTTCCTGCTGATCTTCTCCAGCAACCTCGACGAATTCTTCGAAATCCGCGTCGCCGGCCTCAAGAAACAAATCACCTTCGCCCGTGAACAGGCCGGCGCCGACGGCCTGCAACCGCACCAGGCCCTGGCCCGGATCAGCGAGCTGGTGCACGGTCACGTAGATCGCCAGTACGCGATCCTCAACGACATCCTGCTCCCAGAGCTGGAAAAGCATCAGGTGCGTTTCATCCGTCGTCGCCACTGGACGACCAAGATCAAAACCTGGGTCCGCCGCTATTTCCGCGACGAGATTGCGCCGATCATCACTCCGATCGGCCTCGACCCGACGCACCCGTTCCCGTTGCTGGTGAACAAGAGCCTGAACTTCATCGTCGAGCTCGAAGGTATCGACGCCTTCGGTCGCGATTCCGGTCTGGCGATCATCCCGGCACCGCGCCTGTTGCCGCGAATCATCAAGGTGCCGGAAGAAGTCGGCGGCCCTGGCGACAACTATGTGTTCCTGTCGTCGATGATCCACGCCCACGCCGATGACCTGTTCCAGGGCATGAAGGTAAAAGGCTGCTACCAGTTCCGCCTTACCCGAAACGCCGACCTGGCGCTCGATTCCGAAGACGTCGAAGACCTGGCCCGCGCCCTGCGTGGCGAGTTGTTCTCCCGTCGTTACGGTGACGCCGTGCGCCTGGAAGTCGCCGACACCTGCCCGAAACACCTGTCGGACTACCTGCTCAAGCAGTTCAACCTGAGCGAGACCGAGCTGTATCAGGTCAACGGTCCGGTGAACCTGACGCGTCTGTTCAGCATCACCGGCCTGGACAGCCATCCGGAGCTGCAATACACGCCGTTCACGCCGCAGATCCCGAAACTGCTGCAAAACAGCGAGAACATTTTCAGCGTGATCAGCAAGCAGGACATCCTGCTGTTGCACCCGTTCGAGTCGTTCACCCCGGTGGTCGACCTGTTGCGCCAGGCCGCCAAGGACCCGCACGTTCTGGCCGTGCGCCAGACCCTGTACCGCTCCGGCGCCAACTCGGAAATCGTCGATGCGCTGGTGGACGCCGCGCGTAACGGCAAGGAAGTGACGGCGGTCATCGAGCTGCGAGCACGCTTCGACGAAGAGTCCAACCTGCAACTGGCCAGCCGTCTGCAAGCGGCGGGCGCGGTGGTGATCTACGGCGTGGTCGGCTTCAAGACTCACGCCAAGATGATGCTGATCCTGCGCCGCGAGGCCGGTGAGATCGTGCGTTACGCGCACCTCGGCACCGGTAACTACCACGCAGGCAACGCCCGTCTGTACACCGACTACAGCCTGCTGACCTCCGACGACGCCTTGTGCGAAGACGTCGGCAAACTGTTCAGTCAGTTGATCGGCATGGGCAAGACGCTGCGTATGAAGAAGCTGCTGCATGCGCCGTTCACCCTGAAGAAGGGCATGCTCGACATGATCACCCGCGAGACGCAATTCGCGCTCGACGGTAAACCGGCGCACATCATCGCCAAGTTCAACTCGCTGACCGATCCGAAGATCATCCGCGCGCTGTACAAGGCCAGCCAGTCCGGCGTGCGCATCGATCTGGTGGTGCGCGGCATGTGCTGCCTGCGTCCAGGCATCGCCGGGGTTTCGCACAACATCCACGTGCGCTCGATCATCGGTCGCTTCCTTGAGCACACCCGAGTGTTCTACTTCCTCAACGGTGGCGAGGAGCAGATGTTCCTCTCCAGCGCCGACTGGATGGAGCGCAACCTCGACAAGCGCGTCGAGACCTGCTTCCCGGTGGAAGGCAAGAAGCTGCTGACTCGGGTCAAGAAAGAGCTGGAGCTGTACCTGACCGACAACACCCACAGCTGGAGCCTGCAATCGGACGGTCGCTACATCCGCAACACGCCGACCGGCAACCAGAACCCGCGCAGTGCGCAGGCGACGTTGCTGGAGCGGTTGGGCAGCCCGATTCTGCCGGTGAGCAGCTGACCGCGGGTTTCATAGCCATGAAAAAGGCGATCCATCCGGATCGCCTTTTTTGTGCCGTTACTCAATGTACGGTCAGGACAATCCCCACCCGCGTCAGCCATTCGGCCTCAAGCCCGAAATCCGCCTGGGTCAGCTGATTTTCATCCAGCCAGTTCTCCGGGAATTCCACGTCGAGGTGGTTGCCATTTGCATGCAGCGTCACTTGCGGCATCGCCTGGGTGCCACGGATGTGGTGGAACAGGATGGCGAAACGCAGCAGCACGCACAGGCGGATCAGCTTGTCGCCGTCGTCGCCGAACTCGGCGAACTTGTCCTTGGGGATGTTGCGACGGTGGCCGCGCACCAGCAGGGCGAGCATTTGCTGGTCTTCGCGGGAGAACCCGGCGAGGTCCGAGTGCTCGATCAGGTAGGCGCCGTGCTTGTGGTAGTGATAGTGGGCGATGTCGAGCCCGACTTCGTGCACTTTCGCCGCCCAGCCCAGCAGTTCGCGCCAGATGCCGTCGTCCAGCTCCCAATCCACGGCCACTTGATCGAAGGCGTGCAAGGCTTTGCGCTCGACCCGTGCGGCCTGTTCCTGATCGACGTGGTAGCGCTCCATCAGCGAGGTCAGGGTGCGTTCGCGCACGTCTTCGTGGTGATGGCGGCCGAGCAGGTCGTAGAGCACGCCTTCACGCAGCGCGCCTTCGCAGTGATCCATGCGTTGCAGTTCGAGGGCATCGAAGATCGCTTCGAGAATCGCCAGGCCAGCCGGGAAGATCGCCCGGCGATCCGGCTTGATGCCTTCGAAATCGATCTTGTCGACATCGCCGAGCTTGAACAGGCGGCGCTTGAGCCACGCCAGGCCTTCGGCATTCACCTCGCCGGTGCCATGACCGCCGGCCTTCAGCGCCAGACCGATGGCGCGGATGGTGCCCGAGGAGCCGATGGCTTCATCCCAGGTCAGGCGGTGCAACGCATGTTCGATGCTCATGATCTCCAGGCGCGCCGCCGTGTACGCCTGGGCGTAGCGGGCCGGGGTGATCTTGCCGTCCTTGAAGTAGCGCTGGGTGAAACTCACGCAACCCATTTGCAGGCTTTCGCGCAGCAGCGGTTCGAAACGCTGGCCGATGATGAATTCGGTACTGCCGCCGCCGATGTCGGCGACCAGGCGTTTGCCCGGGGTGTCGGCGAGGGTGTGGGACACGCCGAGGTAGATCAGGCGGGCCTCTTCACGGCCGGAGATGACTTCCACCGGATGGCCGAGGATTTCTTCGGCGCGGCGGATGAATTCGCCACGGTTGCGCGCCTCACGCAGGGCGTTCGTGCCGACGATCCGCACGGCGCCCAGTGGCATGCCGTTGATCAGTTGGGCAAAGCGCTTGAGGCAGTCGAGCCCGCGCTGCATGGATTCTTCGTTGAGCTGACGCTCATCATCGATGCCAGCGGCCAGCTGAACCTTTTCTCCGAGCCGTTCGAGAATACGGATTTCGCCGTTCTGGGCCTTGGCCACGACCATATGGAAGCTGTTGGAGCCCAGGTCGATCGCGGCGATCAGGGACAGATTCTTGGCTTGGGATTGCGGCATGGTCTGGGGTCTCGGTCGATAACCCCGACATCGTGCCACGATCAAACGCTGCCGCCAACGCGCATGGTTCAAACCCTTGATTCAGCGCATAAAGTCTCAAGACCGCGGCGCGGCCATTCGCGGGCAAGCCCGCTCCCACAGGTTTTGTGTCGAACACAAAACCGTATCCCGCTAGAGAACCCTGTGGGAGCGGGCTTGGTCCGGGCGGCGATCCGACGATGAGGTCAGAAAAGTCCCTGAAAATCCTTCAGGCAGTCGCCTCGACGGTGCCAATGAAGTTCGCCAGTTCCGGCGTCTGCGGATCGGCAAACAGCACTTTCGGGTCCCCTACCTCGTGCACCTTGCCCTGATGCATGAACACCAGTTTGTCCCCGACCTCCCGGGCGAAGCGCATTTCGTGGGTGACCATGATCAGCGTCATGCCTTCCTTCGCGAGCTGACGAACCACACTGAGCACTTCGTTGACCAGCTCCGGGTCCAGCGCCGAGGTGATCTCGTCGCACAGCAGCACCTTGGGCGACATCGCGAGCGCCCGGGCAATCGCCACGCGCTGTTGCTGACCACCGGAGAGACGCTCCGGGAAGGCATCGAACTTCTCACCCAGACCCACACGTTCCAGCATCTGTCGCGCCAGTTCTTGTGCCTTGGCCTTGGGCACTTTCTGCACCACCTGCGGCGCGAGCATCACGTTTTCACCCACCGTCAGGTGCGGAAACAGGTTGAACTGCTGAAACACCATGCCGACTTTCTGCCGCAGGCTGCGCAGGTCGGCGCGGGCGGCGTCGAGGTATTCGCCGTCAACTTCGATCACACCGTCGTTGATCGACTCCAGACCGTTGAGGGTGCGCAGCAGGGTGGACTTGCCTGAGCCGCTGCGGCCGATGATCGCCACCACCTGACCTTCCTCGACGCTCAGGTCAATGCCTTTGAGCACGTGGTGATCGCCGTAATATTTATGCAGGGCAGAAATTCTAAGCAGAGGCATGCAGTCTCCTTTCCAGGTAGCGCGCACTGAGGGACAGGGGGTAGCAGAGCAGGAAGTAGCCCAAGGCAACGAGGCCGTAGACCATGAACGGTTCGAAAGTGGCGTTGGCGAGCATGCCGCCGGTCTTGGTCAGCTCGGTGAAGCCGATGATCGAGGTCACCGCGGTTCCCTTGACCACTTGCACCGAGAAGCCCACGGTCGGCGCCACGGCAATCCGCAGCGCTTGCGGCAGGATCACGTAGCGCAGTTGCTCCAGCGGATTGAGCGCCAGGCTCGACGAAGCTTCCCACTGACCATTGGGAATCGCCTCGACGCAGCCGCGCCAGATCTCCGCCAGATAAGCGCTGGTGAACAGGGTCAGGGCAATCGCCGCCGCCATCCACGGCGAAATTTCCACACCGGCCAGGGCCATGCCGAAGAACACCAGAAACAGCTGCATCAACAGCGGCGTGCCCTGGAACAGTTCGATCCAGGTGCGGGCGATGCTGCTGGGCAGCGGGTTTTTCGAGATGCGCATGATCAGGATCAGCAACCCGACGATACCGCCGCCGATGAACGCCACCAGCGACAGCGCCAGCGTCCATTGCAGGCCGGTCAGCAGATTGCGCAGGATGTCCCAGAACGTGAAGTCGCTCATTGGCTGCTCCTTGCGCTGCTTTTAGACAGATAACGCCGACCGAGCCAGTTCAACAGCTGACGGATCAGCAGCGCCATGCACAGATAAATGAGGGTGGTCAGGGCGTAGGTTTCAAAGGCGCGGAAGTTGCGCGATTGAATGAAGTTGGCGGCGAAGCTCAATTCTTCGGTGGCAATCTGCGAACACACCGCCGAACCGAGCATGACGATGATGATCTGGCTGCTCAGCGCCGGCCAGACCTTGCCCAGCGCCGGCAACAGCACCACGTGGCGGAACGCTTCGAAACGGCTCATCGCCAATGCCGCTGCGGCTTCCAGCTGCCCGCGCGGAATCGCCTGGATACCGGCGCGGATGATTTCGGTCGAGTACGCACCGAGGTTGATCACCATCGCCAGCACCGCCGCCTGCCACTCGGAAATCTGCACGCCGAGGGACGGCAGGCCGAAGAAGATGAAGAACAACTGCACCAGAAACGGCGTGTTGCGGATCAACTCCACATACACGCCGAAGATCGCCGAAAACGGGCGGATGTTCCACGCCCGCACCAGCGCCCCGACGATGCCCACGCCAACCCCGAAGAGTGCGCCGATGGCCGTCAGCTCAAGGGTGAACAGCGCCCCGCGCAAGAGCAGGTCGGTGTTTTCCACCACCGGCAAAAAATCGAACTGATAGGCCATGAAGGTCTCCCGCGTCGCCGGTCAGAGGTCGGCCGGCAGCGGCTCTTTGAGCCAGGTCTGCGCGTTCTTTTCCAGCGCGCCGTCAGCCTTGGCGGTGGTCAGGATCTCGTTGACCTTGCCCAGCAGCGCCGGCTCGTTCTTGTTCACGCCGACGTAGACCGGCGAATCCTTGAGCTTCACTTTCAGCGCGGGGACGCGTTTCGGGTTCTTTTCGCTGATTGCGACCATCACCACGTTGCCGCTGGCGATCAGGTCGACCTGACCTGCGAGGTAGGCGGCGATGGTCGAGTTGTTGTCTTCGAAGCGCTTGATGGTCACGCCTTCGGGGGCGACCTTGGTCAGCTCGATATCTTCGATGGCGCCACGGGTGACGCTGATGGTTTTGCCCTTGAGATCGTCGAGGGTGCTGACCGCTGCGTCCGGCGGGCCGAACACGGCGAGGTAGAACGGCGCATAGGCGCGGGAGAAATCGATGACCTTCTCGCGCTCGGGGTTCTTGCCGAGGCTGGAAATCACCAGGTCGACCTTGCCGGTGGTCAGGAACGGAATGCGGTTGGTGCTGTTGACCGGGGTCAGTTCGAGTTTGACCTTGAGCTGCTCGGCCAGCAGTTTCGCGGTGTCGATATCGAGGCCGCGCGGCTTCATGTCCGGGCCGACCGAACCGAACGGCGGGAAGTCCTGGGGCACGGCGACTTTCAAGGTGCCGCGCTTGACCACGTCATCCAGACCGTCGGCATGGGCGGGGGCCTGGCTCAACATCAGACCGGCAAACAGGGCGGCGAGGAGGGCGCTGTAACGCTTCGTCATGGACAATCTCCGGATCGGCGGGAAGTGAATTCTGCGATCGGACAGAGCACGGGCCGTGCCAAGACAGGGGGTTGGCGTCGCAAAGCCACGGGTTTGGCGGGTTTGTTCGGTCTTACTGGTCTGAACAGTCAGGTCGGATTTCGCACTGCGATAGCGCATCGACGCGCACCGTCGAACCCCGCTGGGGCACGACTTGCCTGATGCCTCGAATAGCTTTACAACTGGCCGCACCTTGGCCTGGTCCGTCTGGAAAACCATGAACTCGATCTCCCGCGCCGTACCCGAAGTGGCGCTGCAAGCGATCCGCAAACTGATTACCGAGCAGGGCTTCGGCCCCGGCGATGCGTTGCCCTCGCAGCGGGATCTGGCGGTTCAGCTGGGCGTCAGCCGCGCCTCGTTGCGTGAGGCGTTGTCGTCCTTGAGTGCGCTGGGTGTGGTCAGCATTCAACCGGGCAAAGGCGTGTTCGTGCAGGCGCCGGTCGAGTTGCCTCGTGGCGAGGGCGCACCGGCCTGGCCGTTCGCCGCCCAGGCTTCGCCGCTGGAAATCTTTCAGTTGCGCTATGCGCTGGAAGGGTTTGCGGCCGGTCTGGCGGCGGTGACGTTGAGCACGTTTGATCTGGACGAACTGGAAGACAACGTCGCCGCCATGCGCGAGCAACTGCGCGCCGGCGACTTCGAGGCGGCGGCGAAACTGGATTTCGAATTCCACCGGCGGATCCTCCTGGCCAGCGGCAATCAGGCGATGCTGAGCATCCTCACCGCCAGCGCCGACATCTTTCTGGAGAGCCAGAAACTACCGTTCATCCGCGCCGAACGGGCCATGGAAACCTGGCAGGAACACCGCAAGATCCTCCGCGCCCTGGCCCGCCGGGCCTCCGCCGCCGCGCAGAAAGCCATGCAGGAGCACGTGCGCAACGCGGCCCTGCGCACCGGAATTTCCTTCATCGCCCCCGCCAGCGCGTGACTTGAGCTATACCCAAACTCATCGAGTGCCATAGCAAGACTCAATCATGTGCGGCTTCCTGAACAAGGGAAGGGCGGCTATGATGGGCCACGTTTTTTTGCTTACAACCTGGAGAATTCCATGAGCAGCGATCTGATCAAACACGTTAGCGACGCTAGCTTCGAAGCCGACGTACTCAAGGCCGAAGGCGCTGTCCTGGTCGACTACTGGGCTGAGTGGTGCGGCCCTTGCAAAATGATCGCTCCGGTTCTGGACGAGATTGCAGAGACTTACAAAGGCAAGCTGACCGTTGCCAAACTGAACATCGACGAAAACCAGGAAACCCCTGCCAAGCACGGCGTACGTGGTATTCCGACCCTGATGCTGTTCAAGGACGGCAACGTGGAAGCGACCAAGGTCGGCGCTCTGTCGAAGTCGCAACTGGCTGCTTTCCTCGACGCCAACATCTAAGCGTCGCGGTAAAGTTGTCCTCAAAAAGCCCCGCAAATTGCGGGGCTTTTTGCGTATTCAGGGCTAGACGCTCCGAAACTCAGGTGGTACATTCGGCCCCGCACTGGTTTCTCCACTGCCCCCTGCTAGCCGTCGCCGACGCACTCCTTTTCGAATAAGTACGCGATCCTGTCGCCTCTCCGCGGCGCGGCCTCATTAAGCCAAAAGCTTAATTTCCCCCCCTCCATAAATGATTACGTCATTCCTATATGAATCTGACTGAACTCAAGCAAAAGCCGATTACCGAACTGCTCGAATTGGCCGAACAGATGGGCATAGAAAATATGGCCCGTTCGCGCAAGCAGGACGTGATTTTCTCCCTGCTGAAAAAGCACGCTAAAAGCGGTGAGGAAATCTCCGGTGATGGCGTGCTGGAGATTCTCCAGGACGGCTTCGGCTTCCTGCGCTCCGCTGACGCTTCCTACCTCGCCGGTCCTGACGACATCTACGTCTCGCCGAGCCAGATCCGCCGTTTCAACTTGCGCACCGGTGACACCATCGTTGGCAAGATCCGCCCTCCGAAGGAAGGCGAGCGTTATTTCGCCCTGCTCAAGGTCGACACGATCAACTTCGATCGTCCTGAGAACGCGAAGAACAAGATTCTCTTCGAGAACCTGACCCCGCTGTTCCCGACCGTGCGCATGAAGATGGAAGCCGGCAACGGTTCCACCGAAGACCTGACCGGTCGTGTGATCGACCTGTGCGCTCCGATCGGCAAAGGCCAGCGTGGTCTGATCGTTGCACCGCCGAAAGCCGGTAAAACGATCATGCTGCAGAACATTGCAGCGAACATCGCCCGTAACAATCCTGAAGTTCACCTGATCGTGCTGTTGATCGACGAGCGTCCGGAAGAAGTGACCGAAATGCAGCGCACCGTGCGCGGCGAAGTGGTTGCCTCGACTTTCGACGAGCCACCGACCCGTCACGTGCAAGTGGCTGAAATGGTGATCGAGAAGGCCAAGCGCCTGGTCGAGCACAAGAAGGACGTGGTGATCCTGCTCGACTCCATCACCCGTCTGGCCCGTGCCTACAACACCGTGATTCCGAGCTCCGGCAAGGTGCTGACCGGTGGTGTCGATGCCCACGCCCTGGAGAAACCGAAGCGTTTCTTCGGCGCCGCGCGCAACATCGAAGAAGGCGGCTCGCTGACCATCATCGCCACCGCGCTGGTTGAAACCGGCTCGAAGATGGACGAAGTGATCTACGAAGAGTTCAAGGGCACCGGCAACATGGAGCTGCCGCTGGACCGTCGTATCGCCGAGAAGCGTGTGTTCCCGGCGATCAACATCAACAAGTCCGGTACTCGTCGCGAAGAGCTGCTGACTGCCGACGATGAGCTGCAGCGTATGTGGATCCTGCGCAAACTGCTGCACCCGATGGACGAAGTGGCGGCCATCGAGTTCCTGGTCGACAAGCTGAAGACGACCAAGACCAACGACGAGTTCTTCCTGTCGATGAAGCGCAAGTAATACGCTGTTGTTTGAAAAAAGCGCCCCATAAGGGCGCTTTTTTTTTCGCGACGGATTATTTGTATCTGGATTGAAATGCACGTGGCTGATAACTTTCGCGCTTTCCAAGGACTCTGTATCCAGAAACGAGAAAGGTCATGCACACGTTTGGCAATCGCCGTGATATCGACGGATTACGAGCTCTGGCGGTTATTCCCGTCGTACTGTTTCATTTTGGATTCAGTACATTCAATGGCGGTTTTGTCGGGGTTGACGTTTTTTTCGTCATTTCCGGCTTCCTGATCACAACGATCCTGTTCCGCGAAATCAGCGCTCAGCGCTTCAGCTTCATTGATTTCTGGGCACGCCGTGCCCGCCGCATCATTCCTGCCCTGAGCGTGGTCATGCTGGTGACGCTGGCATTGGGCTGGTTGCTGCTGACGGCCAAGGACTTCGCCGAACTCGGGCGAACAGTGCGCTATCAGTCGCTGTTCATCTCCAACATTCTGTTCATGCGCGAGGACGGCTACTTCCAGCCAGCCTCGGATCTGAAGCCGCTGCTGCATACCTGGTCGCTGGCGGTGGAAGAGCAGTACTACATCTTCTTTCCGCTGTTGTTGGCGGTGCTGATCCGCTATTTCCGCCATTGGCGCTGGATGCTGTTCGCCGTGTTGCTGGTATCGTTCGGCTTGAACATCGCCAACATCGAACACAAGCCGGAATTCACCTTCTTCTCGCTGCCTACCCGGGCCTGGGAGTTGCTCTGCGGCGCGATGCTCGCGGTAATTCCGGCGCCGAAGCAGGCGGTGCGTCCGTGGTTGTATCAGACCGTGGGGCTGGCCGGTCTGGCGGCAGTGCTGGTCGCGGTGTTCACTTTTGACAAATCCACCGTGTTTCCGGGCTGGGCAGCCTTGTTGCCGGTGCTGGGGACGACGGCGCTGATCTGGTCGGGCGCGCAAGGTGCGAGCCTCACCGGGCGGCTCTTGAGTCTGCGGCCGTTGGTCTGGGTCGGCTTGCTTTCGTATTCGCTCTATCTTTGGCATTGGCCGGTGTTTGTCTACGCCAACGCGATTTCCATCGATGGGATTCAGCCTGTTGAGGCAATCGGCTGGATAGCCTTGGCGCTGGGCCTGGCCTGGCTGAGTCTGCGCTATATCGAGCTGCCGTTTCGCGAAAAACGCTTGCTCGCCTCGCGTAATGCAGTGCTGGCAGGCGGTCTGGCCGCCATCGTTGCACTCGTGGCGACGGGGTCGGCGATCCGTTCCGCCGACGGTGTCCCTCAGCGTCTGACCGGTAAAGCGCTGGAGTATGCACAGTCCCGTGAGTGGCATGCAGGGCAGATGAAATGCATGCTGGTGACTCAGGATAAAGAGCTGGACAAGGCCTGTCTGGTGGGTGGCAACGAGGATGTTCCGGCCACTCAATTGTTCTGGGGCGACAGCCACGCCGCCGCCTTGCTGCCGGCCATCGAGAATAATGCCCGTCGCGAGGGGCGTCCGGTTTGGCTGTACAGCATGAGCGCTTGCCCGCCGATTCTCAGCGACGACCCGCGTCAGCGCTGCAAGGATTTCAACGAACAGACCATGGAACGTGTGCGCAGCCTCGGCATCAAGGATGTGGTGCTGGCGTCCAACTGGAGCCTTTACGTGTATGGCCGCGAAGACGGCGATAAGAAGGTGCTGCTCAATTCGCAAGACGATACCGTCCAGGCCGAGCAACGCATGGCCGCAGCGCTGAAAGCGCGAGTTGCCGCATTGAGGGCAACGGGGGCGCAAGTCTGGCTGTTCAAGGAGGTGCCGCTGCAACGCAAAGGCACCATCAACCGCTTGACCAGCCTGGCGCGGATCGGAAGGTCCGCCGAAGGGCTGGGTCGTCCGCTTGAGGAACATCTGGCGCGCCAGCATTTCCTCAGCAGCCTGTTCGACTCCATGAGCGCCGCTGATCCGGGTGTGCACGTGATCGATCCAACGCCGCTGATGTGCGGCAATGGCGTCTGCGGCATCGAGGTCAACGGCCATTCGCAGTACAAGGATGAGGATCATCTTTCGGACGCGGGGAGCTCCCGGCTGAGCCCGCTGTTTGCACCTCTGCTGCTGGGGACGAACCACAATTGAGCGAGGCCTGATGCTGACGGGCTGCTGTTTGCCCGTCAGAGCAGGTAGGATGTACGCCTATTTTGAGGGTGCCATCGTCAATGAAATTCAAGGATCTTCGGGATTTCGTGCAGCAGCTTGAGCAGCGCGGAGAGTTGAAACGCATCCAGATTCCCGTCTCGCCGGTGCTGGAAATGACCGAGGTGTGCGACCGCACGCTGCGGGCCAAGGGCCCGGCGCTGCTGTTCGAGAAGCCGACCGGTTACGACATCCCGGTGCTCGGCAACCTGTTCGGCACGCCCGAGCGGGTGGCGATGGGCATGGGCGCCGAGTCGGTCAGCGAACTGCGCGAAATCGGCAAGCTGCTGGCGTTCCTCAAGGAACCGGAGCCGCCGAAGGGCTTGAAGGACGCGTGGTCGAAGCTGCCGATCTTCCGCAAGATCATCGCGATGGCGCCGAAAGTCGTCAAAGACGCACCTTGCCAGGAAGTGGTCATCGAAGGCGATGACGTCGATCTGGCGATGCTGCCGGTGCAGACCTGCTGGCCGGGCGACGTGGCGCCGCTGATCACCTGGGGCCTGACGGTCACCAAAGGTCCGAACAAGGATCGGCAGAACCTTGGCATCTACCGTCAGCAAGTGATTGGCCGCAACAAAGTCATCATGCGCTGGCTCAGCCATCGTGGCGGTGCGCTGGATTTCCGTGAGTGGTGCGAGAAGCATCCGGGCCAGCCGTTCCCGGTGTCCGTGGCCCTCGGTGCGGATCCGGCGACCATTCTCGGCGCGGTCACCCCGGTCCCGGACAGCCTCTCCGAATACGCCTTCGCCGGCCTGCTGCGTGACAGCCGCACGGAGCTGGTGAAGTGCCGCGGCAACGACCTGCAAGTGCCGGCCACTGCCGAAATCATCCTCGAAGGCGTGATCCATCCGGGCGAGATGGCCGACGAAGGCCCATACGGCGACCACACCGGTTATTACAACGAAGTCGACAGCTTCCCGGTGTTCACCGTCGAGCGCATCACTCACCGGATCAAGCCGATCTACCACAGCACCTACACCGGCCGTCCGCCGGATGAGCCGGCGATTCTCGGCGTGGCGCTGAACGAAGTGTTCGTGCCGATCCTGCAGAAGCAGTTCCCGGAAATCACCGATTTCTACCTGCCGCCGGAAGGCTGCTCGTACCGCATGGCCGTGGTGACGATGAAGAAGTCGTATCCGGGCCACGCCAAGCGCGTGATGCTGGGTGTCTGGTCGTTTTTGCGACAGTTCATGTACACCAAGTTCGTTATCGTCACCGACGACGACATCAACGCGCGGGACTGGAACGACGTGATCTGGGCCATCACCACGCGCATGGACCCCAAGCGCGACACGGTGATGATCGACAACACGCCGATCGACTAC
>Ga0070669_100002214_pt1 | contig 14092 bp, 11 predicted proteins | sample KBSS53metaG_FD_64680 | JGI IMG/M metagenome (GOLD analysis project Ga0070669, IMG submission 64680) | Switchgrass rhizosphere microbial communities from Kellogg Biological Station, Michigan, USA - KBS S5-3 metaG | ecosystem: Host-associated > Plants > Roots > Rhizosphere > Soil ... | reverse complement strand
GACGACGGGAGAGGTCGCGGTCACACGGTGCGCAGATAGCGGTGGACGGAGTAGATCGCCGCCGAGCCTTCACCCACGGCGGCGGCGACCCGTCGATTGGCGCCCGCGCGGACGTCGCCCGCGGCGAAGACGCCGGGAATGCTCGTCTCGAACATGAACGGATCGCGTTCCAGCGGCCATCCGCGCGGCCGGCCGTGCTCCTTCGGCAGTTCCGTGCCGGTGATCACGAACCCCGCTTCGTCGCGTTCCAGCACACCCGCGAACGCGTCGGTATGCGGCTTCACGCCGATGAACACGAACATCGCCACGCAGGGGATGACGCGCTCCGTGCCCGTCTCGACCGACTTCACGACGACGGAGGAGAGCGCGCCGTCGCCGTTCACGCACGCCACCTCCACGCCGGACACGACGTCGATGTTCTGTGTCGCGTGGATGCGGTCGGCGAGGTAGTGCGACATCACGGGCAGGAGATCGCTGGCGCGGATCAGCATCGTCACGCGGCTCGCGTAGCGCGAGAAGAACAAAGCGCCCTGGCCGGCGGAGTTGGCGCCGCCGACGATCGTGATCTCCTTGCCGCGGACGCGCGCCGCTTCCGTCATCGCCGCACCGTAGTAGACGCCGCGCCCGTTGAACTTCTCCACACCGGGCGCTTCGAGCGTCCGCGCGCTCATGCCGGTCGTGATCACCACGGTGTACGCCGACAGCTCCGTGCCATCGCCGAGCTTGACGATCCGGTACGGATCCTCGCGGCGCAGCCCGACGACCTCCTGCCCGGTGAGGAGCTCGGCGCCGAACTTCCTCGCCTGCATCGTGGCGCGCTGCGCCAGGTCGGCGCCGGTGACGCCGGCGGGAAAGCCGAGATAGTTCTCGATCATCGAGCTGGTGCCCGCCTGGCCGCCAGCGGCCTCCGACTCGACGAGCACCGTGCGAAGGCCTTCGGACGCCGCATACACCGCGTTGGCGAGTCCCGCCGGGCCGCCACCGACGACGATCACGTCGTAGAACGGCTGCTTCGCGTGGGTCTGCAATCCCGACTTCGTCGCGAGCGCCGAGATCGTCGGTGCGACGAGGTGCGAGCCGTCGGGGAAGACGACGACGGGCAGCTTCGTCGCGTCGCCCGTGAGCGATTCGACGAGCGAGCGTCCCTTGCCGTCCTCCTCGACGTCCACCCACTCGTACGGTACGCGGTTGCGCGACAGGAACTCCTTGGCCGTGAACGACTGCGGCGACCACTGCGACCCGAACACGCGGATCCCGTCGAAGGTGGGCCGCGTGCGCGCGCGCCACTCGCCGAGCAGGTCGTCGAGCACGGGATAGAGCCGCATCTCCGGGGGATCCCACGGCTTCATGAGATAGTGATCGAGCCCGATCTCGTTGATGCCCTTGATCGCCACCTCGGTGTCGGCGTACGCCGTGAGCAGCACGCGTCGCGAATCGGGGTGCAGCTTCATCGCCTCGCGCAGCACGTCGATCCCCGACATCTCCGGCATCCGCTGGTCGACGATGAACATCGCGATCGGCGTGTTCCGCGCCGCGAGCTCCTTCGCCGTCTCGAGCCCCTCCTGCGCCGACGACGCCTTCATGACGCGGTACTCGTGGCGGTACTGGTGCCGAACGTCGCGGTCGATCGCGCCAAGGACGGCGGGATCATCGTCGATGGTGAGTATTACCGGCTTGATCATGGGATAACCTTGCTCATCCACGCATCGGCGCGGTAGTCGCGCACGTTCGCCACGACGCGACGCATGTTTCGCGACGCCGTGAGCGAGCTCACCGGCTGTGGGATGGCGCCGAGCGGAGCGATGCGATTCGGGGCGTCGGCGGAGTACAGGCTCCACGACTCGCGCCCCTCCTCGACGAGAAAGAGCGCGTCGTGACCGTCGATCAGCACGATCCGCCCCGTCTCGCCGGGCGTCTTGGACCAGATCGCGTGTGTGCCGGCGCCGAGCGCCAGCGCGCCGAGTCCGACGGAATCGGCGCCAGGTCCCCCCCACCCGGTGTAGAGGACGCGCTCGCGCGCCGGATCGGCCACCAGATGCGCGATCCCGCCGAACCATGCCGGCTTGGGGAAGACGCGACGGCGCTCGAGCTCCACGACGACGATCCGGTCGCTCGAGGCGGGGATCCACGCCCACCCGCTCGGCAGCGCCGAGAACTCGCGGATGGAGGAGTCGGGGATCGCGAGCCGGTTGCGTCGCGCGCCGGTGCGCACGTCCACCTCGCTCAGCACGAGCGTTCCGCTCGGCGCGCGCGAGGCGATCGCCACGTGCACCGAGTCGCTCCAGTTGGAACGGATCACCGGGCCTTCGGACGTCACCGGCGTCTCGGCGCCACCCTCGAACGGGATCACGCCGAGACGCGTCTCGCTCCGGCCGCCCGTCGTCGGCACGGTGCGCCGCACGAGCACGCGCACGCCGTCGGGCGCGATCGCGCCCGTCGTCTGGCTCGACGCGCGAACGAGCCGCCCGGACTCGGGGAACCGGCCGGCGCGCGCGACGTCGAACGGCACCGCCCATACGCCATGGTCGTATGCGCCCTGGTCGATCACCATCGATCCGCCGTCGGCGGTGAGCGAATACGCCGTGAACAGCCCACGCGCCATCGTGTCCTGACGCGCCGCGAGCTTCCCGCTGGACGGGTCGATCGCGATGCGCACGACCGCTTCCTGGGTGGGGTCGCTCTCCTCCCGCGTGAGCCACACCGCGTCGCGCGTGGCGAGGCCGCCGCACGAGCAGGCGTTGACGACCCGGTCCGCGACGTTGCCGGCACGATCGATCACCTGCCACAGCCCGTTCGGACGCTGCGTGACGAGCGTGAGGATCCAGCGACTGCCCGGCACCACCGAGATCGCGCCGAGACTCTGGCCTGGCCCGACGACACGGATGCTGTCGCGTGCGACGCCATCGAGTCCGGCGACGCCGACGTGAAAGACCGAATCCGGGCGGAGAGCTGGGCCGAGCAGGAGCGAATCGCCTCCAGCCCAGAACGTCGCGATGGAGCCCGAGAGGAACTTGGGCTCACCGCCGAGCGCCGAGATCAAATACGCGCCCGTGCGCGAGCCGATCTTGCCGGTGAAGATCAGATTCCTGCGGTCGGGGCTCCACTCCAGCCCGTACGCCGCGCGCGCGCCCTCGAGGATGGTGTGCGTCGCCGTGCCGCCGACGTCCTGCACCGCGATCGAGAGGCTGCATCCCGCGCCGCTGCACTCGCGCGTGAGGAAGGCGAGCTGCTTCCCATCCGGTGCGATGGCCGGGAAGAGCACGGCGCCCGTCGTCGTGAGCTGCGTCTTCGCGCCGAGCGCGGCCGGGCGATCGAGCACAGCCGGCGCACTGCGGGCGCGCATGCCGACACCGAGAATGGCGACGAGCGCCGCCGCGGCGAGCGCGCCGATCGCGACGCGGCGGCCGCCGAGCGGGAATCCCGCCGTGCGACCCGTGCCTTCGAGCGCGCGCACGAACTCGCCCGCGCTCGCGAAGCGGTCGGCCGGCGTCTTCGAGAGTGCGCGCGCCACGGCCGCCTCGAGCGCGGGCGAGACCGTGTCGCGCAGGACGCGGAGCCGCGTCGGCGTCTCCGTCATCAGCTTGGCGATGATCGACTGCACGCTGCCGCCGGTGACCGGCGGCTCACCGGCGAGCATCTCGTAGAGCACGGCGGCGAGCGAGTACACGTCGCTGCGCGCGTCGATGCCGCGGTCTCCCGTGGCCTGCTCGGGGGACATGTACTGCGGCGTGCCGAGGGAGAGCCCGGACTGCGTGAGGCGCCGTCCGCCGGCCGACTGCACGGCGAGGGCGATGCCGAAGTCGGCGAGCAGCGCCTCGCCCTCCTGCATCAGGATGTTCTCCGGCTTGATGTCGCGATGGACGAGCCCCTGCCGGTGCGCGTAGTCCAGCGCGCTGGCGATCTGGCGCGTGATCTTCAACGCCTCGTCGATGCTCAGCCGGTGCTCGCGATCGAGCTTGTCGCGCAGCGACTCGCCGCGCACGTACGGCAGCACGCAGTAGAGGTGTCCCGCCGCCTCGCCCGAGTCGAGCAGATCGAGGATGTGCGGGTGGTGGAGCTGCGCGGAGATTCTGATCTCGGCGAGGAAGCGCTCGGCGCCGAGCACGGCGCCGAGCTCGGGGCGGAGGACCTTGAGGGCGACTTCGCGATCGAGCTTGCGGTCGCGGGCGAGGTAGACGACGGCCATGCCGCCGGAGCCGATCTCGCGCTCGATGACGTAGCGATCGTCGAGGGCGGCGGCGACGAGCATTCTGTCCGACATGGAGGAAAAATGTCGGCCGGGGCGGAGGGACACCAGATTCGTGAGGTGGTGAGTTGGAGAGTGTGCGGGTGATTGCGGACTACCGGACTACCGGACTACCGGACTACCGGACTACCGGACTACCGGACGACCGGACGACCGGACTAGCGGAGCAACGGCCGTCCACCGATGTTGGCGACTCATGTTCAGCTCGCCGAGCACCAAGCGTCTGCTGCTCGCGTTCCTCGTCGCGCCGCTCGCGGCGCCGGTGGCGTACGTGGTCGGCGCGCTGGCGGTGGAATACGTCACGCGCGGATACACGCTCAAGGCCCTCTCGGCGCTCGACCTCGTGATCGGCACGTTCACGCTCGGCGCGCCGTGCGCGTACGTCGCCGCGCTCGTGCTGGGGGCGCCGACCTACGTCGTGCTGCGCCGGATCGGGTGGGTCACCCGCTGGACGCTCTGGCTCGCGGGTGCGGCGATCGGCGCGGCGGGCGCGCTCGCGCTAGCGCCCTATCTCCGAGGTGATCTGTTCTCGATCCGCTTCCCGTGGTGGATCGCCGCGCTGCTCGGGCTCGTGAGCGCCGAGGTGTTCTGGCAGGTGTTGACCGCACGCCGACCGGGAGGCTCGTGATGAGCGAGGACGCACGCGACGGAGTCTCCCGTCGCGATTTTGGCCGGCTGCTGGGCGCCGCGGCGCTGCGCGGCATGCTCCCGAACGCGACGAGCGGGGAGCATCGCGCGTCGGGCGACGAGGGCGCCGAGTCGCCGGACGCGCCCGACGCGCTGTGCGACCTGACGGCCGTCGAGCTCGCGGCGCGGATTCGCCGGAAGCAGCTGTCCGCCCGCGAGCTGATGGCGGCGCATCTGGCGCGCATCGAGCGCACGAACCCGAAGATCAACGCCATCGTCACGCTGGTCGCCGACCGTGCGATGGCCGAGGCCAGGCAGGCCGACGAGCATCAGGCGCGCGGCGGCACGCTCGGCCCACTCCACGGGCTTCCCGTGGCGCACAAGGATCTCGTGCCGACCGCGGGGATCCGCACCACGTACGGCTCGACACTGTGGCGAGACAACGTACCCACCACCGACGCCGTGATCGTGAAGCGCGTTCGCGCGGCAGGCGCGATCACGCTGGGCAAGACGAACACGCCGGAATGGGGTGCTGGCTCGAACACCTTCAACGCGGTGTTCGGAGCGACGCTGAACCCGTACGACGTCAGGAAGACCGTCGGTGGCAGCAGCGGCGGCGCGGCCGCGGCGCTGCGTTGCGGCATGGTGCCGATCGCCGGCGGGAGCGACACCGGCGGCTCGCTGCGCAACCCCGCGGCGTTCGCCAACGTCGTCGGGCTGAGACCGTCGCCGGGCCGCGTCCCGGACGACGACGGCTCGTGGTCGCCCCTCGCGACCCAGGGACCGATGGCGAGAACCGTGGCCGACGTCGCGCTCCTGCTCAGCGCGATGGCGGGGCCATATGCGCCCGACCCGCTCGCGCTCGACGACGACGGCGCGAGCTTCCGCGCGCCGCTGGGCCGCGGCTTCAAGGGTGCTCGCGTCGCATGGTTCCGGAGCATGGGAGGCATCCCCTTCGAGCCCGAGATCACGCGCGTCGTCAACGCGAACCGGCAGGTGTTCGCCGAGCTCGGATGCGAGGTGCACGACGACGAGCCCGACTTCGCCGGGGTGGACGAAGCCTTTCCGATCCTGCGCCACATCCCCTATCACGCCACCCACGCCGACGCCGCGCGCGAGCATCCCGAGGCGTACAAGGACACGATCAAGTGGGAGATCGCCGAAGCGCAGCGCATGACGGGCGCGGACGTCTCCCGCGCCTCTGCGCGCCAGGCGCGGCTGTACTCGGAGACGGCGCGGTTCTTCGAGCGCTACGACTACTTCGTCGCGCCGGTGACGCAGGTCGAGCCGTTCGACGTGACGACGGAGTATCCGACGAGCGTCGCCGGCGTGCCGATGCCGACGTACATCGACTGGATGCGCTCGTGCTGGTACGTGACGCTCACGGCGTGCCCGGCGATCTCGGTGCCCGCCGGCTTCACGGCGCGCGGGCTGCCCGTCGGGTTGCAGATCGTCGGGCCGCACCGTCGCGACTGGAGCGTGCTGCAGATCGCGCACGCGTTCGAGCAGGCGACGCTGTATGGACGGAGGAGACCGGGGATGGGGTGAGTTGGTTGGTGGGAGGGTGAGGTGGTGAGAAACGGCCTCGGGAAGCTCCTGCCTCCCGAGGCCGTTCCTCACGATCTCACCACCCAACTCACCAACTCACCGCTAGTGATGCATCCCCTCGGCGTGCGTGTACGGCAGCTTCGGGTCGCACTTCACGGCGGAGTTGGTCGACTCGAACACGCCCTTCGGGTTGTCCTTCCAGAGCCAGACGTGCAGGTCGTAGTGGCTCAGCTCCTTCGGCATGATCGGCTCGTGGCCGTACATCGGACCGTACAACGTCTGGCCGAAGATCGTCGGGGCCTTCCCACCCGCCACCTGCACGGGCATGAACCACTCGGCGGCGACGAGCTTGAGCTTCCCCGCGACCGGCTCGTAGATGAGCACCTGAGGCTTCGCCGGGTCGAGCTTCGGCCCGATGTTCGACGTATTGAGGAAGTGCACGCCCATCGCTCCTGGCTTGTAGATGACGGGACCATCCTGGCCGCCGTGCGGGAAGTCGATGCAGGCCACCGTCGAGAAGTAGCCGTCGCGCACGGCGACGATCGGATCGTTGTACTTCTCGAGCGCGGCGCGCGTCGTCACCAGCTCCGGCGTGAGCTTGGCGACTGCCATCGGCGCGCCGGCCTGCTTGGCCTGCGCCTGGCCATGCGCGGCGGTCGGCGCGATCAGGAGAGTGAGTAGGAGGGCGGGAATTGCGTGTAGCGGGCGGATCACGCGTCGGCGCATGATTGTGCTCCGGGGGTAGGGGTCCGATAGGATGTGGCGTACCGGCCGCGGAGTCAAACTTTATTCTCAGCCCTCACGGCGTTGCCGGATACATCGCGTTCTGAATCTCCCGCCACGTCACCAGCACCACCTTGTTGTCTTTCAGCGCCTGCTTCCATTCGGCGCTGCTGACGAGGTCGATGTCGCGCTGGCGCCACGCGGAGCCGTAGGCGTCGTGGTTGACCGTCACCGCGCGCAGCTCGGCGTCATCGTAGCCGAGGTGGAAGAGGATCTCGGAAAGGCCGGGCTTCAGGTTCCTGACCGCGTCGAGGTAGAACTGATTCCAGCGCTCCTTCGGCACGTTGTCCGCCACGATGACCGTGTCCGGGAAGATGTCGCCGGGCTGGAGCACGGACTGTCCGGCGGGGCTCGGCGCGCCGATGAAGGCCAGGAACGGGAGCCGGTAGGAGCGCGCGACCTTCACGTATGTCGCGAATAGTCCCGGTGTGTTGAACAGCGCGCCCATGTGGCTGTCCACGTGCGTCGGCTTGAGGCCGATCGCGTACGCGCGGTCGATCTGCGCGCGGAGCTCGCGCTCGACCTCGTCCAGCTTCGCACGCGTCGCGACGGTCTGCGTCTGGCGCGGCATCGTGCCGTCGGGGTCGTGCAGGCTCGGCGTCTTGTCGGTGGGGGCGAGCCCTCCCCAGCGGAAGGTGTCCCACTCACTGGTCATCACGAGATGCAGCCCGAGGTCGGCGGTGGGATTCGCCTTCGAGAATGCCGCCACCTCGGTGACCCACGGCGTGGGCATCATGATGCTCGCGGAGTTGATGCCTCCCTTGAGGAGCGCGTCGAAGCTCGCGGCGTTCTCCGAATGCGCGACCCCGAGATCGTCGGCGTGCAGGATCAGCAGCTTGGCGTCGCGCGGGTGGCCGAGCCGTTCCGCGACGGTGCGCGTCTGGGCGGACATGGTCGAGGCGAAGAGGAGGGAGGCGAGCGAGGACCAGAGCAGCGTCTTCATGAGTTCTCCAGGGGCTGAAGCCGTGGCGGGGTTCGCCGCTACGGTAGCGGAGGCGCGAGGCTTCGGTAAGAGCGTCCACGACCTACCTCAACCGCTCACTCCGGTACGCGTCTTGACTAGCTAGAGGGTGAAAAACCCAGTCGGACTCAACAGGAGGCGACGATGCATTCCAGAATCGGACAAGGACAGGCGCGTGCGGCAGTGGGCGCGGCGCTCGCACTGGTGCTCGCGGCGGCACCGACCGCTGCACAATCGCGCGTGGTGCTGCCGGCCGGCAGCGTGATCCTCGTGCGCACGACGTCACCGCTGCAGTCGGCGACGGCACAGACGGGACAGACGTTCGAGGCGACGGTGAGCGAGACGGTGGGCGTGGACGAGTACACGGTGATTCCCACCGGCAGCCGGGTTCGCGGCGTGGTGAGCGTGGCGCGGCCGGCGACCCGCCAGCAGTCCGGCGTGATCGAGGTGACGTTCGACCGCATCACGCTGGCCGACGGCACGGTGCTCCCGATCACCGGCAAGCTCACGAGCACGGACTCCACGGAACGACGGCAGATCGAGCAGGATCCCAACGCGCGCGTCGTGCTGGTGGGCGAGCGCGGCGGCATCGGCGCGGCCATCGCCGGCGCCGGATCGAGCCGCAACACGAACAACATCTTCGCCGCACTCGGCAGCCTGCTGTCCGAGGGACGCGACGTGAACGTGCCGGCCGGCACGCCACTCGCCGTCGAGCTGGAGAGCGCCGTGACACTGCGCGGTCGCGGACGGCTGCGTGGCGGCGAGGCGTCCACGCTCTACACGGCGCCGGAGCGCATTCGCGCCGCGCAGACCGCGCTGGCGCAGCGCAACTACTATCGCGGTGCGGTGAACGGGAATCTCGACGACGCGACGCGGCGTGCGCTGTTCGAGTTCCAGGTCGACCAGGGGATCAGCGGTACGGGGAACCTGGACGGTCGCACCGCCCGTGCGCTCGGGATGAACCTGGCCCTCGGCGCGGGCGCGGGGGCGTCGATGTCGGCCGAGGACGCGTCGGCGCTGCGGCGCGATGCGCAGTCGCTCGTCGCCACCGTGCGGAACGAGCTCGGAGGGTCGAGCGTGGGCCGGCTCCAGCCGTCGCGCGCGTACTCGCAGGGTGATTTCGAGCTCTGGTTCGCGCTGTCCGCGTTCGCCGACAACGCCTCGATCCACGAGCAGATCGTCCGCAACGGCGGCAACGCCGACGCCGCGGTCCTCGCCGCCCGTGCGCTCGCGGGCGCGGCGCGGAGAGTCGACGCCGCGCTGCAGTCGGCGCGCGTGTCGTCCCGAGTGCAGAGCGCGTGGAGCACGCTGCGCCGGCCGCTCGCGACGTTCGAGACCGCGAGCGCGAGATAGTCGAGCGTCGGACACGGTTCGCGCGACCGGCGCGTGGCCTTCGGGTCACGCGCCGGTCGTCGCTTGCGGGTCGAACTCGCCGCGGTATCCTTTCGGCCGCGACTCGTCGTCGCGCGGCCGTCATCGTCGCCGGGCATCGACGAGCGTGATCTCGAACGCGGAGCAGCGTGTGACCGAAGTCGTGCCCGGCGCCCTCGCCGGTTGGGAGAGCTACTACGTGATCGTCGGCTCGTCGGCCGCCGCGCTCACCGGACTGCAGTTCGTCGTCATCGCACTCGTCGCCGACATCGCGCAACGCGCCTCCGACGACCAGATCAGCGCGTTCGGCACGCCGTCGATCGTGCACTTCTGCGTCGCGCTGCTCACGTCGGCGTCGCTGAGCGCACCGTGGCGTCGGCTCGGCTCGGCGGCGGTCGTGCTCGGCATCGTGGGGCTCGCGGGGCTGCTCTACGCGGCGATCGTCATCCGCCGCGCGCGGCGGCAGCAGGGCTACACGCCGGTGTTCGAGGACTGGCTGTGGCACGCGGTGCTTCCCATCGTCGCATACGGCCTGATCGCCGGCGGCGCCGCCGCGATGACGAGCGCCGAGCACGAGGCACTGTTCGTCGTGGCGGCCGCGACGCTGCTGCTCGTGTTCATCGGCATCCACAACGCGTGGGACACGGTCACCTGGCTGGCGCTGCGCCGCGTGCGGGAGCGTGAGCACGAGCACGACGCCCCGTCATCCTCGCCGCCCGCCGCGGAGAACGGGTAGGACGGCGGTTCGCTCGTCCCAGGTCGAGATGACGCGCAACGTCTTCGTCACCGGCGGCACCGGCTACATCGGACGGGCCCTCCTCGAGGCGCTCGTCACGCGCGGCCACGACTGCCGCGCGCTCGTGCGGCCATCGTCGGCCGCGCGCCTTCCGGCGGGCGTCGCTCCCGTGTTCGGCAACGCGCTCGACGCCGGATCGTACGCCGACGAGGTGCCACCCGCCGACACGTTCGTCCAGCTCGTCGGCACGCCGCATCCCGGTCCGCGCAAGGCGGCGGAGTTCGCGCGCGTCGACCTGCCGTCGGGACTCGCCGCCGTGAACGCGTCGCTGCAGGCCAACGTGCGGCATCTCGTGTACGTGAGCGTCGCGCACCCGGCGCCCGTGATGCACGCGTACATCGCGGCGCGCACGGCGGTGGAGGCGCGCATCGGCCAGGCGTGCGCGACGTCGTGGCTCGCCGCGACGATCCTGCGTCCGTGGTACGTGCTGGGACCGGGGCACCGCTGGCCCTATCTGCTCAAGCCGCTCTACGCGCTCGGCCGCGCGCTCCCCTCGACGCGTGCCGGCGCGCAGCGGCTCGGGCTCGTCACGCACGCGCAGATGGTGGCCGCGCTCGTCGAGGCCGTGGAGCATCCGCCCGACAGCTCGTCGTCGGAGCCGCGCGTGTGGGAGGTGCCGCGCATCGCGCGCTCGCACACGGAGATGGAAGGGGTGCGGTGAGCTTGCGGCCCGCTCGCGCAGCACCCGGGCGATCACGACGTCAGGGCGGGATCGGCACCAGCCCGGGCGAGAGATGCGTCTCCTTCTCGCCGTCGCCGAGCTGGCCATATCGGTTGTCGCCCCAGCAGTACACCGCGCCGCTGGTGCTGACACCGCAGACGTGTGAGAAGCCGACGCTGATCGCGTTGAAGCGAAGGGAGCCCATGATGGGCGCGGGCCTGGAGCCGTCGTCGGTATCGGGCTGGCCGAGCGCCTCCGAGTACGACCCCCAACACATCGCGATACCTGCCACCGTGAGCCCACACGTGACGGCGCGTGCCGACTTGCTCGACGTGGCGATGCTGCGAAAGCGATGCCCGCCCGCGACCGCACGGGGCTCGGGCGCCGACTTGTTCGAGCCGTCGCCGAGGCCGTTGAACTCGTTGTAGCCCCAGCAGTATCCCGCGCCGTTCGTGGCCACGGCGCAGGTGTAGAGCTCTCCGGCGCTGATCGTCGCGAAGCGAAGCGACCCGTCGACGGCGACGGGACGCGGATGCTTCGTCCCCGTAGCCCCGCTGCCGATGGCGCCCCACGTATTGTCGCCCCAGCAGAACGCTCGACCGTCGGTCGCGAGCGCGCACGTGTGCATGAGACCCGCGCTCACGGCACGGAACCTCGTGTCGGTCGCCACGCGCACCGGAGCTTCGCGCGTCGTCGTCGTACCGTCGCCGAGCTGGCCCTGCTCGTTGTCGCCCCAGCAGTACGCGACGCCAGCGGTCGTGATGCCGCATGCGTGGTCGCTCCCCGCGCTGAGCGACGCGAAGGTGAGGTCGCCGGGAATGACGGACGGCACGCGCCGCTCGAGCCGATCGCCCGGCACGACCGATCGGACCTCGTCGTCCCATCCGGCGTTGCCCCAGCAGTATGGATGGCCATCGGTCGTGAGCGCGCACGTGAACGTCGAGCCGGCGCTCACGCTGGCGAACTTGAGCGACGTGGACACCGGCACGGGGGAGGCACTGGACGCGCGGATGCCGCTGCCGAGCTCACCGTGATCGTTGCTCCCCCAGCAGAACGCCGTCCCGTCGCGGCGCAGCGCACAGGTGAATCCCGTGCCGGCGCTCAACAGCTGCGGCGCCGCGAGGGCGAACCGCCCGCGCAGCGCGACCGGGAATCCCCATTCGCGCAGCATCTCGCCGACCTGGGTGATGTTCCGCGCGGTCGCGTCCGGAGGAAGCACGTTCAGCACGAGCCCCACGATCTGCCCTCGCGCGTCGAGAAGCGCTCCACCCGAGTAGCCCGGCACCACCTGCGACGTCTCGAACACGAGCAGGCTGTCGGTGACGGTCGCGAGCGGCGACGCGGCGACGGGCGAGCCCCACGGTCCTCCCCGCGGCTGGCCGAGCGCGCGCACGCCGTCACCGCGCGACAGCGAGGCCGGGTCGCCGAGCCGGTCGAATGCGAGCTGAGCGACGTCGATCCCTTTCGCGCGAACGCCGGCGATGCTCAGCACGGCGATGTCCCGCTTCGCGTCGAACCGTGTCGTCAGCGTGGCGGGCACCGGTTCTCCTGGCAGCCCGCGCAGCTCGACGCGAATGTCGCTCGCCTGCGTGGCGCCGCTCCGCACGACGTGGTTCGCCGTCACGACGTACAACCGGTCGTTGGCCGCGCCGAACAGGATTCCGGCGCCGATGCTCGACTCGCCGTCGATCGTGCACTGGATCATCACGACGATCCGCTCGGTCTCGCGCGACGCCGCCGCCGGTGCCGCGTCCTGCGCTCGGAGCGCCGACGCACCGGAGATCGCCATCGACGTGGCCAGCCCGATGGCGCGTGCTCGACGCATCGCCGTGACGCTCACTCCGGCTTCCTCCACCACCGGCGCAGCGTCAGCGCGATCCCCGAGAGGTACAGTGCCGTACCCCACAGCAGCGACAGCGCCTGCCGCTTCCGCAGCCACTCGAGCAGTGTCGGCATCAGCGACTGCGGCTCGTCTCCCGATCCCGTACGCATCTCGCGCACTTCGCCCTGGAACGTCGCGGCGATCTCCCCATGGCGCAGATCGAGCGTGAGCAAGGTTCCGGCCGATGCGCCGAACCGCAGCAGCTCGCCGGGCCGGAGCTTTCGCTCGGTACCGCCGAGCGCCTCGAAGTAGAGCGATCCCGATTGGATGCTCGACAGCGGACGGGCGAGCGGACGCGCGCCGTCCTGCAGATCCTCCACGCGGTACAGACGCAGCTCGCGCACGTCGACCTGCTCCCACCTCGAGGCTGGCTCCTCCTGCGCGAGCGTGAAATCGAGGTCGAGCGCGCCGCTCGACGACGTGACGTCCACCGCGCGTGGCGCTCGAAGCACGGTCGTCGTGCGCGCCGCGGTGGACGGCGCGAAGCTCAGCGGGCCCATGACGTCGGCGTGCACGGCGATCGCTCCCGGTGCGGCGCCGCGAAGCGACAGCCGGTACTGCCCGGGGACGTTGGTGCGCGTCACGACGACCTGCGTTCCCTCTGGCACCATGATCCGGTCCACGACGATGCTCCCGGGCGCGATGCCGGCAACCGGCTCGTCGACGGCGACACGCAGCGCGGTCGCGTCGGCGGCGCGCGCGATCTCCTCGGGTAGCTGCACCCCCTTCACCCCCGCGACGGCGAGCGCGGAGACTCGGAACGGGCCTCCGAGCGGTTGCTGGCGGGCCGAGACGAAACCGAGCCCGGTGAACGTGCCGGACAGCTCGATCGGCGTCGTCGACACGCGAACGAACAACAGCACGCTGGCGATGACGAGCGTCGCGAAGAAGACGAGCGCAGGGAGCCAGCGGTTCGGCGTCGCCACGATGGACGGCGCCGGTGCTCGCGCGGCGGCGACGTCGGTCACGGCGCGGCGGTCGGTCGCGGTGGGCCTGAGTGATAGAGCAGGATGCTCCTCGTCACTCCGCCGCTGCCCTCGCGCGTCCCCGCGACGCGCACGAGGTACACGCCGCGCTCGGTGAGCGCGGGCAATCGAACGACGATCGGACGCTCGGCCGGGTAGACCCCGTATTTCAGTTCCTCGTCGTGCTTCAGATAGCGCAGCGCAACGCCGTCGGGCCCCGTGGACGCAACCGTCAGGTACACCTCGCTCAGC
>Ga0070669_100002208_pt1 | contig 14107 bp, 6 predicted proteins | sample KBSS53metaG_FD_64680 | JGI IMG/M metagenome (GOLD analysis project Ga0070669, IMG submission 64680) | Switchgrass rhizosphere microbial communities from Kellogg Biological Station, Michigan, USA - KBS S5-3 metaG | ecosystem: Host-associated > Plants > Roots > Rhizosphere > Soil ... | reverse complement strand
CGGCGTCGCCCCGAACCGGCGCGCCATCGGCGCGACGGTCGTCATCACCGCCGGGGGGCAGAAGCAGCGCCTGTATCAGTCTCCGTCGCGAGGCTTCATGTCCTCCGTCGACGACCGACTGCACTTCGGCCTCGGCTCGCTCACGCGCATCGACACGCTCGAGGTCTTCTGGCCCGATGGGCGGTATCAGCAGCTGGCCGGCCTCGCCGCCGATTCCCTGGTGACGGTGAAGCAGGCCGACGCGACGGCTCGACGGCGCGCCGAGTTCGGTGCGCCGGCAACGTCACCCGGGCGCGAACCGGTGTTCGAGCCGCTCCCCTCGACGAGCGGACTCGCATTCGAGCATCGCGTGCCGGAGCTCGTCGACTACAGGGTCCAGGGTCTCCTTCCGTACATGATCTCGCGCCAGGGTCCCCCGATGGCCGTGGGCGACGTGAATGGAGACGGGTTGGAGGACGTGTTCGTCGGCGGCATCGCGGGATCGACCCGTCAACTCTTCCTGCAAGGCAAGGACGGCCGCTTCGCGGCCTCGCCGGACTCGCAGCCGTGGAACGCCGAGCCGGACAAGCGCTATGAGGACTGGGGCGCGTCGTTCTTCGACGCGAATGGCGATGGCCTGCCGGACCTCTACGTCGCGAGCGGGTCGTACGCGATTCCCGAAGGCTCGCCTCTCTTCCAGGACCGTTTGTACGTGAATCGGGGCGCCGGCCGATTCGTCCGCGATTCGGCGGCGCTCCCGGTGATGCGCACCAGTACCGCCAGCGTTCGCGTCGGCGATTTCAACGGAGACGGGCGCCCCGATCTCTTCGTCGGTGGCCGACTGTCGCCGCGACGGTACCCGTATCCCGCGCGCAGCTACGTGCTGCGCAACGACGGCGGCCGGTTCACCGACGTGACCGAGCAGGTCGCGCCGGAGCTGGTGAAGCCGGGTGGCATGATCACCGACGCTGCCTGGGTCGACCTCGACGGCGACAAGCGGCTGGATCTCGTGACGGTCGGCGAATGGATGCCGATCCGCTTCTACCACAACGATGGTAGCCGTCTGCGAGACGTCACCGGCACGACGCGCCTCCCCTCGACGCGCGGCTGGTGGTCCAGCGTCGCGGTGGGGGACTTCGACCACGACGGAAAGACGGACCTGGTCGTCGGCAATCTCGGCCTCAACTATTCCTACACCGCGTCCAGGGACACCGTGTTCGGCGTCTACGCGGGAGACTTCAGAGGCAACCTCGGCACCGACGTCGTGCTGACGCAGCGGATCGATGGCAAGACGTATCCGCTCGCGGGCATGGTGCCCCTCGGGCAGCAGCTCTATCAGCTCGGTCTGAAGTTTCCCACGTACGCGTCTTTCTCCACGAAGACCATGGACGAGCTGTTCGGGCAGGCAGCGTTGGCCCGCGCGCTCCGGTACGAGGTGGACGGCTTTGCCAGCCTGGTGCTTCACAACGACGGCGGTGGTGTCTTCAGCGCGACCCCACTTCCCATGCTGGCGCAGATCGCGCCGATCAAGTCCATCCTCGTTCAGGATGTCGACGGCGACGGCAATCTCGACCTGCTGATCGCGGGCAATCTCTACGACGCCGAGCCGAACACGCCGCGTGCCGACGCGGGCAACGGGCTCTGGCTGCGCGGCGACGGCCATGGACGCTTCGTCCCCGTCTCGCCGCGCGAGAGCGGGTTCCTCGCTCCGCACAACGTTGCGGGTCTTGCGCAGCTGCGCACGCCGACGGGACGCGCCGTGCTCGTCGCCAACACCGCCGATTCGCTGCAGGCGTTCGCGATCAGGGTCCGCGCGTCGTCGGCCGCGCCGGTGACGGCGGTGAAATGAGAACAGGGCACCGGCGCTCTCGCGCCGGTGCCCTGCTCGACCAGCTGACTTCCTTGCTTACCAGCCCGTGTTCTGTGGAACGCGAGCCGTACCGTCCACCGTGCTGAGCTGCAGCTGCGTCGACGGGATCGGGAAGTTGTAGTGCTTCGCCGCCACCGGCAGAGCGCTGGCGAAGAAGCTGCGACGGCTCTTCTCCGACCCACCACCCACGCCGTTGATGTAGCCGTTCAGCGTCGTTTCGAGGATGCCCCACCGCTTCAGGTCGAAGAACCGCTGACCTTCCATGGCGAGCTCGATCTTACGCTCGGCGCGGATCGCATCGAGCGCCGCCTGCTTGCTCGCGAACGCGGGATACAGGCCGACCTTGTACTTCGCCCACGTGATGCTCGGATCCGTGATCGCCACCGCGATGTTCGTCGTGGCCGTCCCGGGCCCCTGCGCCTTGGCGGCCGCACGGGTCCGGATCTCGTTCACGATCGTTAGCGCGTTGGCCAGGGTGCCCGCTTCGGCCTCCGCCTCGGCCAGCATCAACAGCATGTCGGCGTAGCGGAAGATGTGAATGTTCACCGAGTTGAGCTGCGTGTTGACCCAACCCACGCTGCTCTGCGCGCCACTGGCCTTCTCGTGCACGTTCTTCTTCGGGCTGTACGGGCCGCTGTAGGTGGCATCGCGAATCCAGTTCGACGCATGCACGCCCCAGTCCTTGTAGGGCACGTCGTCGCGGCCGACCGTCCAATCGAGGCGCGGATCGACCGTCAGGTTCGCGGTGTGCGCCGCGTCGTACTCGGCGTTGTCCGCATTCCAGCCACCCGGGTTGGTGATCATCGTCGGGAGGCCGCTCGTGGCATCGACGACGAACGAGTTCACCATGTTCTGCGACGGCTGATGGAAGCCGCAGCAGCCGAACGGGCTGCCCGAGTGCGGGAAGTTGAGTCGCTCGCCGTAATTGGCGTTGTTGCCGCTCGACTCACCGTCGTTCGCCGAAGCCTGATAGGCGAGGATCGTCTCCTTTCCGTTCTCGAGATTCTTGAAGCCCGTCCAGACCTGGTCGTAGCTCGGCTGCAGCGCGTACACGCCGCTCGCCCTGACTTCGCGCAGCGTGGTGAGCGCCGCGGCGTACTGGCCGGCATACATCTGCACCCGGCCCTTGTACGCCTTGGCCGTCCACTGCGTCGCGCGCCCCACCTGACCCTTGCGGGGCGTCGTGGGGAGCTTGGCGATCGCCGCGTCGAGATCCTTCAGGATCTCGGTCGCGACGGTGGCCTTCGGGATCGACGCCTTGCGGACGTCCGTATCGTCCTCGCGGAGATACGGCACGTTGCCCCACATCCGATACGCTTCGAACATGTAATGCGCACGGAGGAACAACGCCTCACCTTCGATCCCCGCCTGGTCCGAAGCGGTGATCGCCGAGGGCGAGTCCTTCACCACCTGCTTGAGCAGCGTCAGCGTGGCGTTCGTGCGGTTCACACCCTCGTACACCTGCTCCCACTTGTCGCTGATGATGCCATCGGCGCCAGGTGCGAGCCAGTCGTACTTCTCCACGTCCATGATGGCCGTGAAGTCCGTGGCGTCCGAGCCCTTGTAGGCATCGTCGCTCGCCACGCTGCCCCAGACCCAGTTGCTCGCGGCGGCAGCCTGCCCGCCGTTGAGCCCTGTCGTCCAGTCGAGCGTGCGATACGCGGCGATGAGATTGCCCTCCACGCCCGCCGCGTTCGCCAGTACGGTTGCATCCAGTACCCCTTGCGGCGTGGCGGCATCGGTCAGGAAGCTGTCCTTACACCCGAACAGCGATCCCGCCGCCAAAAACAGCGCCGTTCCGAGGAGCATCGGCTGCCTCGTTGCCTTCTTCATCGCGGCCCTCTCCTTGAAGTGTCTCATCATTAGAACGAGGTGGTGATGCCGATGCTGAACGTCTTGCTCGACGGGTACGCGCCACGATCGACGCCGCGGTACTGATCGCGGATGTCGCCGGCCGCGCCGTTGATGTCGGCCGCCGGGAGTGACGGATCAAGGCCCTCGTAGCCCGTGATCGTGAACAGGTTCTCGGCCTGCACGTACACACGCGTCGCGTTCAGCCAGCGCGCGAACCGCTGCGGCACGTTGTACCCGACCTGGAGGTTGCGCATGCGGACGTACGAGCCGTCCTCGACGTAGAAGTCGCTGAACGCGTTGCTGTTCTGGTCGTCGTTGTTGATGCGCGGGTACTTCGCGCTCGTGTTGGTCGGCGTCCACGAGTTCTCGAGCAGATCCGCCTTCACGTTCGTCTGGAACATCCGGAACACGTAGAACAGCTTCTGCGCGTCGAAGATGTCGTTGCCGAACGAGCCGAACACGGTGCCGCTCACGTCGAAGTTCCCGAAGCGGTAGCCGAGATCGAGCGAGCCCGTGAAGTCCGGATGTGGGCTGCCGATGATCGTCCGGTCGGCCGACGTGATCTTTCCGTCGCCGTCCGTGTCCGCGAACTTGATCGCGCCCAGCGAGCAGAAGCCCTGCACGCCGCTCGCCTTGCACGCGTCGACCTCGGCCTGGGTGTTGAAGTAGCCGTTGGTCTTGTAGCCGAAGAACGAGCTGATCGGGTAGCCGACCTTGTTGATCGTCGCTTCACGATCGCGGACCTTCACGTTCGTGATGAAGAAGTTCTGCACGCCGTCGATCGAGACGATCTCGTTCTTGTAGTGACTGCCCTGCAGGGTCGCGTTCCAGCGATCGCCGGTGTGGCCGATCGAGAAGTCGTACCCGTTGTTCTTCATCTTGCCGATGTTCACGATCGGCGGCGCGGCGAAGCCGGCCGTCGCGGGCAGCTGCGGATCGAACAGCAGGTTGTTCGTCTTCCGCTGGTAGACGTCGAGGATGACGTTCAGGTAGCCGTTGAACATCGTGAGGTCCGCGCCGATGTTCATCGCGCGGTTCTCCTCCCACTTCAGATCCTGGTTGCCCAGGCGCGTCAGGCGGAAGCCCGGCTGAATCGAGGAATTCGTGCCGGCGATGTCGTAGTACGTATCGCCCAGCGCGCCGCCGTACTGCGCCGTGATGCGGCCCGACGGGATCTGCTGGTTCCCCGTGACGCCGTAGCCGAAGCGCAGCATGGCGTCCGTGAGGATCTTGTTGTTCTCGAGGAACGGTTCCTTGGTGACGCGCCAGCCGAGGCCGAACGCCGGGAAGGTGCCCCAGCGATGGTCCGGACCGAGGCGCGACGAGCCGTCGCGACGGACCGTGACGCTGGCGACGTACTTGTCCTGGAAGTTGTAGTCCGCCTTGCCGAAGTACGACAGCAGCGAGCTCACGGAACCGGTGCTGCTCACGTCGCGGGTGCCGGGATCGCCGAGGGTCGACTGGATGTACAGCGAGTTCGGATCCGTCGACTTGAAGTTCGCCATCGAGGCGTAGAGGCCGCGGAAGTTGCTCTTGTTCGCTTCCTGGCCGGCGAGGAGGTTGAACGTGTGGCCGCCCATCTGCTTGTTGTAGCGGGCCGTGTTCGTCCACGTCCAGTCGAAGTTGCTCTCCTGCTGCTCGTTGAACGAGTTCGTCGTGCCGGGCTCCGAGTTCTCGAACGTGGTCGGGTTGAAGCCCTTGAACGTGCCCTGGCGAACGTTGAAGCCGATGCTGCTGCGGATGTTCAGCGACGGGATCGCCTGGAAGCCGGCGAAGCCGTTGCCGAAGATGCGGTTGTTGCGATTGATGTTGTTGCGGCGCTCGAACGCGAACTTGAGCGGGTTGCTCTGGTTGCCCAGGCCCACCGCCTTGCCGGACGCGAAGTTGCCGTTGATGTCGTAGATCGGGACGACGGGCTGCATCAGGATGTTCTTCCCGACGATGCCGTCTTCCGCGTACCCGGTCGGATCGCCCATGCCGCCGAACGCGCGCTCGGCCGCGAGCGCGGCGTTCTCACCGAAGGTCAGCTTGCCGCGGGTGAACTGCGTGTTCGCGCGAAGGCTGCCGCGGCGGAAGTCGTTGTACGCCGCCGTGCCGCGCTGGTCGAAGTAGTTGCCCGACACGCCGTAGGTGTGATCCTCACCCGAGCCGGCGACGTTCAGGTTGTAGTCCCCGACCGGCGCCTGGCCGTTGAAGACCGCCTTCCACCAGTTCGTGCCCGCGCTGCCGGGCATGATCAGCGAGTTCGGATACGAATACTTGTTCACATCCACGCCGACCGGACGGCCGTACGTGTCCAGGCTCGTGAACGTGCCCGCCGCGGCGTAGGTGTACGCCGGCACCGTCGGGTTGTTCGGATCGCCGAAGATGTTCGTCGGCACCGCCGCCCCGGAATTCACGTACGCGGCCTTCACGACCTGGAAATACTGAAGCGCGTCGCTCATCAGGAAGTCGTCGTAGCCGCGCGTCGGGCTCGCGAGCCCCGTGCGCGCCGAGAACGTGACGCGCGGCGGGCCGCTGGCCCCACGCTTCGTCGTCTCGATCACGATGACACCGTTGCTCGCGCGCGATCCGTAGATCGACGCGGCCGAGGCGTCCTTCAGCACCTGGATCGACGTGATGTCGGCGGGGTTGAGCCAGTTGATGTAGGAATCCTGCACCGGCACGCCGTCGATCACGTAGAGCGGATCGTTGTTCTGGAACGAGCTGATACCGCGGATGCGGACGGTGCTGCGCGACGCGGGTGATCCGCTCGCGACCACCGTGATGCCCGGCACCGCGTCCAGCTTCTGGAGGACGCTGGCGCCGGTCTGGCGCGCCGCGCTCTCGACGTTGATCGACGCCACCGCGCCGGTGATGTCGGCGCGACGCTGCTCGGTGTACGCCGTGACCACGACCTCTTCGAGGTAGGTCACGCCTTCCATCCGAACGTCGATGCGGGTCCGGCCGCCGATCTCCTCACGCGCCGGCTTCTGGCCGATGAGCGTGTAGGTCAGCGCGCCGTTGGCGGGCGCCGTGATCGTGTACCGGCCGCTCGCGTTGGTCAGCACCCGCGTCTCCGTGCCGGAGATGCGGACGGTGACGCCGGCCAGCGGGCCACCACCTGCGCCCGTCACCGTACCGGTCACCGCGATCTGCTGTGCCAGCGCATTGCCGGCGAACAGCATCACGAGCAACACGCTCGTCCCGATCGCGCGCAGAACGCGAAGCGGGGTGTTTCTGAATGACTGCCTTCTCGGCACCGTCTCCTCCATGGCGATCTCCCTGGTCTCGCGCATACGTGGTTTTCCTCTGGGTCGTGACATGGACTGCAGGCCTTGCAACTCGATCAGCTTTCGAAACGTCAGGAGCTGAACGTCGCGAGCCGAGATGCGCTCGCACTTACACGCGACGGAACCGGAATCGACTCTCCCACACGCGGAAGAGAGTCGTGCCCGGTTCCATCGCCCAACGCGCCCAGCTCCTGATCGTCGATCCCGACGTGGGTGACCACGAGGTTGAAGCGCGGTTGCCGCCACCCGATCAACGCGATCGGGCGTTCGTTCGTAATGCAGAGTGCGGAACGCCAACGTCTCGGCATCAACGGCGTCGCCGTCGCCGGGAACCGCGGAGCGGTTGGCGTGGTACAAAGCGAAAGGGAGAGAGTGGTTCCTGGCCGGTGGCCGGAACCCGTGTTCGCGCTGTGACTCATCCCGCCGTCGTCACTGCGGATGACCAAGGAAACCCTTTGGGCTGAAGCAGTGTCTTGGTGAGCACTCGAGGCCCCATGGCGAGGCCCAGCGAGCAAGAGACCGACGTACTTCGAACGTCCGGGCGTGCAAATGTTGCAGCCGCGTACAAACCTTCTCGTGTGGGAAGGCTTCTGGGGCAGGCATACCTGACCACGCAGCCGTCGCGCGATCGGTGAGTTTGTCGTTGGGTACCGCGGAAAAGTCCAACCTTTCTACGAATCCCCGCCTGCTTTGTCAAGCAGGAGTGCTCTCTGGACCCCGCGCAGTCGTGGACCGTCACCCAGGGCGAGCAACGGGACGAAAGTCTTACTATTGAATGCGAACAACTGCGCGTAGCTGAACAAGTGCGCGCTTTCGGAGCCCGATCTGACGAATCGGACCGAACCGCGCCTGCGATCCTCGCTCATTGCCCGAGAGAGCGCAACCCCCCTGCGAGGTCCGCCAGCAGGTCCGCGGGGTCTTCCAATCCGACGTTGAACCGCACGAGCGCCCCGGCGCGCCGTCCTTCGGACGCCGTTCTCGGTGGATTCACCGGCACCGCCAGACTCGTCACGCCGCCCCAGCTCCAGCCGATCTCGAACAGCTCGAGCGCATCGACGAACGCACGTACGCGCGAGCGTCGCACCTCCGGACGAAACTCCACCGAGAACACGCTCGTCGAGCCCGTGAAGTCGCGCTTCCAGAGCTCGTGTCCCGGGCACGACGGCAGCGCGGGATGCAGCACCGTCGCGATCTCCTCGCGACCGGCCAGCCACCGCGCGATCTCGAGCGTCGAGCGCTCCAGCGCCGACAGGCGGACGCCCAGCGTCTGCATCCCGCGCAGCGCCAGACTGCACTCGTCCGGCGACACCGCCATGCCGAGCGTCTGCAGCGTCGAGCCGATGCGCTCGTAGTCCGCCTCGTTGCGCACGGTGACCGAGCCGAGGAGCAGGTCGCTGTGCCCCCCGATGTACTTGGTCAGCGCCTGCGTCACGACATCCACCCCGTGGGCGAACGCGTCGAAGTACACGCCCGCCGAATAGGTGTTGTCCATCGCCACCTGCGCCCCGTGGCGATGTGCCACCTCGGCGATGGCCGGCACGTCCTGCACTTCCATCGTGATCGAGCCCGGGCTCTCGCACCACACGAGCCGCGTCCGCTCACCGATCAACCGCTCGATGTCGGCGCCGATCGTCGGCGGATAGTAGTCGCAGGTCACGCCGAGGCGCCCCAACAGGTCGTCGGCGAGCTGCCGGTGCGGGCTGTAGATGCTGTCCGGGATCAGCACGTGCCCTCCCTCGCTCAGGAGCGCGAGGTTGATCAGGGCGAGTGCGGATTGTCCCCCGGGCACGATGAAGGTGCGGAACCCTCCTTCGAGCTCGGCGATCCGCCCCGCGAGCTCGAGCGCCGTCGGCGTGCCGTACAGCCCGTATACCCAGCCGACTTCGTGTTGCCGCCAGTCATCGCGAATCTTGCCCGCGCTCGGAAACACGGTCGTCGAGCCGCGATAGACGGGGGTGGCGAGCGAGCGATACCCCTCCGGAAGCTCCACGTCCGAGTGGATCAGCTTCGTGCGCCAGGAGCGGGGCGGGCGTTCGGGAGGCGTCACGCGGCCGGAAGTCGGAGCGTGAACGTAGCCCCCGAGCCTGGCCTGCTCTCCACCGTGACGTCGCCGTGCATGGCACGGGCGAGGTCGCGGCTGATGGCCAGACCGAGCCCCGCACCCTCCTGGGTGTTCGTGAGGGAACGGCCGAGCTGGACGAAGGGATCGAAGATCATCTCCTGCATGTCCTCGGGGATGCCTGGTCCCGTGTCGCGCACCTCGATCGTCGCCATGCCGTCGCGGAGCGCGCAGGTCACCGTCACCACGCCGCCCTCCGGCGTGAACTTCACCGCGTTCGATACGAGATTGAGAACGATCTGCTCCGTCTTGAGCTGGTCGGCCAGCGCGCTCACGACCGGAACGTCTCCACCCTGCTCGAGCAGCAGCTGCTTCCGATCGGCCTGGGGCGCCACCATGGCGAGCACTCGCGCCCCCACCTCGTGCAACGAGAGCGGTGACAGGTCGTAGACCACCTCGCCTGCCTCGATACGGCCGTAGTTGAGCAGATCGTTCACGATCCCGAGCAGGTGCAATTGGCTGCCGCGGATGCGGGACAGATACTCCTGCTGCATCTCCGTGACGGGCCCGGCGATGCCTTCCTCCATCAGCTGCGCATAGCCGGCGATCGCGTTCAGCGGCGTGCGCAGCTCATGGGACATCGCGGCGAGGAACCCGGTCTTCGCCCGGTTCGCGGCCTCGGATTCGGCGATTCGCCGCGTGTCCTCGATCTCCCGCTGCTGCGCGAGGCGGCGCTCGGTGAGGTCGCGCGTGACCTTCGCGAAGCCCATGAGCGTGCCGTCGTCGGCGTGCAGTGCCGTGATGACGACGTTGGCCCAGAACTGGGTCCCGTCCTTTCTCACGCGCCACCCCTCGTCCTCGAACCGGCCCACTTCGCGCGCGACCTCGAGCTCGTAGTCGGGGAAGCCGGACGAGCGAGCCGTCTCGGGATAGAAGACGGAGAAGTGCCGGCCGATGATCTCATCGGCCTCGTAGCCCTTGATGCGCCGCGCGCCCTCGTTCCAGCTGGCGACCCGCCCATCGGGATCGAGCATGAAGATGCCGTAGTCCTTCACGCTCCCGATGAGGATGCGGAGCCGCTCCTCGCTGGTGCGGAGCTGTTCGTCGGCGCGACGCTGTTCCGTGAGATCGCGCGTGACCTTGGCGAAACCGACGAGATGTCCCGCCGGATCGCGCAGGGCGGTGACGACCACGCTGGCCCAGAACTGCGAGCCGTCCTTTCGAACGCGCCAACCCTCTTCCTCGACACGACCGTGACGCGCCGCTTCCTCGAGCTCGTAGCGCGGCTTGTCCTTCGCGAGGTCCTCCGCGGTGAAGAAGATCGAGAAGTGCCGGCCGATGGCCTCGTCCGCGCCGTAGCCCACGATGCGCTCCGCGCCCGCGTTCCAGCTCATGATCACGCCACTCGGGTCGAGCGCGAAGATCGCATAGTCACGCACGCTCTCGACCAGCAGCCGATAGAGCCCGGCGGACTGGGTGACGATGCCGGTCGCGCCTCCGGCCTGCCTGTACGTCGCTGCATCGCTCGGCGAGAGCGATGGTCGCGGCTTTCCCGCGTCGGGACGGCCAGGGCTGCGATCGCCGCTCGCGTCGGAGTCACTCATGGGCACGGGCGTCCCGGCGACGGTACGGGGAACGGGGAGAACGGGGGCACGCACGACTGCGGTGGGGACGGGCACTGGAGCGCCCCCTGACGCTGCCGGCTATCGTCCTCAGCCACGGCAAGAACGTGGCCTCGGCGCGTCACGATGCGTCCCCGCCGCTCGCTCGTCAATCATTAAGAACCGCCGTTTCCCAGCCGCTCCGCCCTCGTGTTTTCGGCGTCGGATCATGCCACCCCACGGCCGATTCGGTGTAGCACACTCGAAGTCACGTGTCTCGACGGCAGAGCGCCGCGACACGTCTCCGGCAGGAGTCGTTTTCATGTCTCTTCGCACAGCCCGGGCTTGCCGGGCATTCGGATGGGTTCCACCGGGCGACGCACCACGCGGCCGGCGGCTCCGTCACGGCGCGCAGTGGCTTCTGGTCGCGCTGCTGCTGTGCGAGTGGCGATATCCCGCCCCTGCCGTCCTGCAGAGCGAGCTCTGGTCCGGACGCAGTGCCCTGAGCGTCCATCGCTGCCGCAAGAGCTCGCCCTGCGCCGCCGGTCGCGGCGCCTCCAGCACGTGGAGCGACTCGCTCACGTACCTCTCGTTCGACGCGGACGGAATCTCGACGATCCGGCGCTGGCCCGACGACGGTCTGCCGGTCACGGTGTGGATCGGCGAGTCGGGCGGTCCCCGTTGGCGTGCCGCCGTGCGCCGTCGCATCGCCCGCGACGCCTTCCATGCGTGGACCGCGGCGGGGGTGCCCGAACGGTTCATGTTCGTGTCCGACTCGGCGAATGCGATGGTCCACGTCCTGTGGCGCCGCCAGCTTCCGGATCGCCGCGCCGGCCAGGTGACGCGCCAGACGGACGCCCAGGGCTGGCTCCGCAGCGCGGTCGTCGAGCTGAGCGTGCGCAACATGCTCGGCGGCCTTCAGGATACCACGACGCTGCGCGCCGTCGCGCTGCACGAGATCGGACACGTCATCGGTCTCGAGCACAGCCCGGACGAGCGCGACATCATGGCGCCGTGGGTCGTCGCCCGGCAGATCTCGGAGCGCGACCGCGCGACAGCGGGCGCGATCTACGGGGTCGGCTTCTACGAGGACGACCGCTAGCCCGTCGTCAGCGACCGCGGGACTCTCGACCGCTCACACAAGAATCGGCAGGTCAGCGAGGCACGTCGACGACGAGCATGACGCCGCCGCGACCGTCGGGCATGGCGCTCACCGCGAGCAGTGCGCGGTCGAGACGGTTGCGGCGGTGCGAGTGGGCATAGCTCACCACGCGGTTTCCGATCAGAGCTCCGAGGAACGCGCCGGCGACGATGTCGCTCGCCCAGTGCTGGTCGAGGTAGATGCGCGTGAGCGGCGGGACCAGCGCCGCGGTGTAGAGAAGTGGCGCCGCCACCTTCACCGCGGACGGGCGGCGCTCGCGAATCTCGCCCACGAGCGCCGAGGCGGCGGCGAATGACGCGGCCGTGTGCAGCGACGGGTACGATCGCGTCTCGAATCCCCTGAAGCCGGTGAAGGGCTTGAAGAGAAACGGATCCTCGAGACTGGCGCGCGGACGTGTTCGGCCCAGCACGCCGCGCACCACCTGGCTCATCCCGGTCGTGAGCACGAGCGCCTCGAGCGTGTGCAGCCCGACGTCGGCCGTCGTGTGCGAGCCGGCCACCCGGCCGACGCCGTAGGTCGCGAGCGCGGCGAGCATCATCGGCGTCTCGTTCGCTCGCGTGAGCTCTTCCACGAGGTCATGCCGCGAGGAGTCGCCCTGGACGCTCGGGCTGCGCGCCCAGTGTGCGATGCGCAGGTCGAACGCGCTCACCACCGCGGAGCCGGCGACGGCGATGCCGGAGGCGACGAGATCACGCTTCACGAAGAACGTCTTCTGCACCATGCGACCGCTCGTCGTGTCGGACGGTGCGCTCGAATCGGAGACGACCCCGTTGTCGAGAGGCGACGCGAGCGTCTGGGCGGCGAGAGAGGACGAGGCGAGCAGCGACGCAGCGAGCGCGCAGGCGCGGAGTCGTACGTGCCGGGAGTCGAGCCGGTGCATGCGCCGCTTCATGGCAAGGATGACACCAGGCCAGGGCACGATCGTTCAAACGCGGGCAAGCATGCAACCGTGACCGGTCGCCGCGTGACGAACCGGCATTGCGACATGCCGTCCCGTCCCACTACCTGAACCGCGATGTCACACTTCGTGCGCCTTGGTACCATGGCGCTCGTCTGCTCGGCTGCAGCGACGCTGCATGCCCTCCCCGCCGACACGGTCGCGACCGACGTCGGCATCCGTCTCGACTCCGCGCTCCGCGCCGCGGAGCGGCGCGGCTTCAGCGGCGTGGTGCGAGTGGAGCGCGGTGGCACGCTGCTCCTCCGTAAGGGCTACGGGCTGTCCGATCGCGAGCGACGAATCCCGTTCAGCGATGCAACCGTCGTGCAGATCGGATCGAACACGAAGGATTTCACGCTCGTCGCGCTGCTCCGGTTGCAGCAGCGCGGTCGGCTGAGCCTGCGCGACAGCCTCGCGAAGTACTTCCCGACCGCGCCAGCGGACAAGCGCGGGATCACTCTGCAGCAGCTCGTCGATCATCGCGGCGGCTTCCCGATCGGGCTCGGCGGCGACTTCGAGGCGCTGACGCGCGACCAGTTCCTCCAGCGCGCGCTCGCGGCGCCGCTGCGCGCGCAGCCGGGCACGAGCGAGATCTATTCGAATACCGGCTACGCGATCCTCGCCGCGGTGATCGAGCAGGTGACGGGAAAGAGCTACGACGCGTACGTGCGCGAGGATCTGCTCGTCCCGCTCGGTCTCGAGAACACCGGCTACCTCCTGCCGCACTTCGACCCCGCGCGCATCGCGCACGGCTACGACCACGGTCAGGATCAGGGTCACGTGCTGCTCAAGCCACATGCGGCGGACGGTCCGTACTGGAATCTCCGTGGTAATGGAGGAATGGTGTCGACGGTGGAGGACATGCACGCGTTCTACCGCGCGCTGTTCGACAGTGACCGCCTCCTGCCTCCGGGGGCGCGTGGCGGACGGTTCGACCCGACACAGCCCGTGGGGCTCGCCGGCTCCGATCTCGTGCACTTCTTCCTCTTCGAGCGTCTGCCGCGCGAAGGGCTCGAGATCATCATCGCCACGAACTCGGCGGACGCGCCCGCGCCGATGATTCGCGACGCGATCGCACCGCTGCTCGGCGTGCCGTCCATGAAGGATCGCGCGAGCGAGCCACCCGCGGCGCCACCGCCGGGTGCGAAGGAGCCGTCCCCGGCGGTCGCATCGCTGATCCGTGAGCTGTTCGCCGCGGTGAACGCGGCCGACAGCGCGGCACTCGCGCGGATGGTGGCCGAGCGGTTCGACAACAGCGACGGATCGCCGGTGGCTCAGCGCGTCGCCCGATTCCAGCAGATGCACGGCCGGCTCGGGATGCTCACACCGACGGCGATGTGGCTCGACGCCGACGGTGCGGTCACCGCTTCGGC